>OISC01000019.1_pt1 | contig 91359 bp, 68 predicted proteins | sample 1586361 | NCBI WGS metagenome assembly OISC01 (sample SAMN02675048, study PRJEB24791) | human gut metagenome, SKBSTL034 | isolation source: stool | host: Homo sapiens | place: USA
CTCCCGCCGAAGTTTCCCCACTTCCTTATCCAGAAGCAAATACTGTGTCTGGTTTCTGGAAGCAGAATTCATTTCACGGATCAGTTTCTCTGTATCCAATACGGCTTTCATATGTGACTGGATCAGGCGAAGGACGTCTTCATTCACGTATTCTTTTTTGACTCTGTGCCCCTTACACTGATTTCCTCCGGATTTATGGTTCGCATCTGCACCACAGATATAATAAAATGTCCCTGTTTTTTCTCTGGACAACACCATGCGGTTCCCACAACCCCCACACCTGATCTTGCCGGTATAGAAATTATGATTCCGAATGGCTCCATTATTCAGCTGATGCTTCTTTTTGTATGCTTCCGTAAATTCCCGGATTTTTTCCTGTACCTGCCGGAACAGTTCTTTATCAATAATTCCTTCGTGGGTATTCTCAGCATAGAGCCACTCACTCTCCGGTAGATTTCTCTGCTTGTTTCCTTGAAAAACACTCTGCTGATATTTTCCATATACAGAATCTCCGGTACAATGGACATCCTGAAGTACACGTTTCACTTCATAATTATTCCAAGGTTTGGATTCCGGTGAAGGCTTTTCGCCTGTTTTATAATATTCCCTCTGCAAAGTCGGGGAAAGGATACCATCTGTATTCAGTCTTTTTGCAATATCGCTGTAGCTGCATCCATCCATATACATAGTAAAAATTTCTCGTAAATGTCCGGCAGCCTCCTCGTCAACTACCAGCTGGTGTCTGTCCTGTTCTGATTTCCTGTATCCATAAGGTTCCCATGCACCAGTAAATTTTCCTTCTTTCCACAGGGCTTTTTTGGCACTGCTGCTCTTTTTTGCAAGGTCTTTGGAATAAAACTCATTGATGATATTTTTTAAGGGAACTGTCAGATCCACTCCCTCACGGAAAGAATCAAAGTCATCCGTCACAGCAAGAAACCGCACATGAAAAAACGGAAATACACGCTCAATATAATTACTTGTCTCTACATAATTCCTTCCAAGTCTGGATAGATCCTTTACAATCACACAGTTAATTTTTCCATGCTTGATATCTTCCATCATCTGCGTAAAACCAGGACGGTCGAAATTTGTACCAGAATAATCAGAATCCTTATATATTTCTGCAACTGCGATGTCTTCCGTATCTGCCACAAAGTTTTTCATCAGTTCCACCTGGGTTTCTATCGTTCCTCTTTCTAAGGTTTCTTCTGTTTCCATTGAAATTCTGGCATACAATCCTGCCCGGAACGGTCTGCTCACCTCTGTCTGGACGGTTGCACTGCTGACTACTTCCGGAATGTTTTTCCTGCTCTTTCGTGCCATTTTATACAACCTCCTTTACATTGACCTGCAGATTGTTATCATCATCTATTACCATATCAACTCCCATAGCAGGTAATTGATTCAGCAATGTCTGATAACAATCATCAAAATCAAAAGTGATCTCTATATTCTTTTTATCATATACTCTGATTTGCCTGATCAGTTCTACCACCACAGTGCGGGACAGTTCTTCAATATCCTGATATTTCACAAAATAATCCAGCCAGGTATTGGCTTTGTCTGCTTTTTCCAGCTCGTTATCCATTTCTTTCTGGATCGCACGGATACTCTCTTCCGCATTTCTAAGCCGCTTTCCATATGCTGCATGAAGCTCTACATAGTCTTCTTTTGATACAATGCCCTCTTTCATATCCGAATAGAGCATCATCCGTAACTCCTTACAGCGTTCTTTCTCCTGCTTTTTCTTCTCCAGCCTGTCCTGCAGCTTTTTCATATTGATCTCCTGAAATGGCACAGTACCGATAAATTCCAGGACTCTTTTCAGGTGCAGGATATTCTGGATATGCTGTTTCAACATCACTAATACGGCATCTTCCAGATCCTTTTCCGGTATTCTATGACTGGAACAGCGTTTTGTTTCTTTATTTGTGGAACATAGATAATAAGCATATTTTTTTCCTGCCACAGTAGAAACCTTTCTTGTCATAGGTGCTCCACAATCCGCACATACAGCAATTCCGGATAACAGATATACCTGCTTTTGGTCAGGTGAAGTACGTGTATCCATGCCAAGAAGCCTCTGAACAATTTCAAAATCACGGTCACTCACCAGAGGTTCATGATTTTTCTCAATCCGGATCCAGTCATCTTCCGGTTTCACATAAGTCTGCTTCACTTTATGGTTTGGAGTTGTCCTTTTTCCCTGTACAAGGTTTCCGATATAAACCTCGTTTTCCAGTATCCTGCGGACCGTAACGGAACTCCAAAGTGCCTGTTCTTTCTGCCGGAAACCTGTTTCATAACGACTGCCGCTGCTTATTTTATACTCAAATGGGGAAAGAATACCCAGTTCATTTAAACGATTAGCGATCGCATCCTGACTCATTCCCTGCAGCTTCATCTTAAAAATATCCTGTACTACACCGCCCGCCGATGGATCAATCTCTAATTTATGCTTATCTGTCTTTGTCTTCCTGTATCCAAATGCTACAAACGGAGTCACGCACTCGCCTTTTTTCCTCTTAATCTCAAGATTACTCCTGATCTTAATAGAAATATCACGACAATAAGCATCGTTGATTAAATTTTTAAATGGGATAATGATTTCGTCTGCCTGATTCTTTCCCTTAAGACTGTCATAATTATCATTGATGGCAATAAAACGCACACCAAGAGCCGGGAATAATCTCTCGATATACTTCCCGGAATCAATATATTCCCTTCCAAATCGTGATAAATCTTTTACCACTACGCAGTCTACAATCCCATGCCGGATATCTTCCAGCATTGCCTGGAATGCAGGGCGCTCAAAATTAGAGCCTGAGTAGCCATCATCAACTCGGACTGAAACAACTTCAATATCTTTTTTGTCTTTCAGGAAATCCAGAATCAAAGCTTTCTGGTTAGAAATGCTGTTACTTTCCAGTTTTGCTGAACTGGAAATATCGCCATCTTCTTTAGATAATCTGACATAGATGGCGGCATGATAGATTTTGTTGATATTCTGATACATATCTTACCTCCTTTTATTACGTCAGAAAATCCATGTAATAAAAGGGGGCTGCATAATTTGTCCTTACCGACATTCTAACACAGTCCCCTCAATTTTACCAGTACTTTTTCAGACACTCAGAAGCATATTCTCAAATGCCTGCTCCATAGATATACCGTTATTTGCAAATCTGACTTTTACTTTCATATTACCGATCCGGACCAGATAAGGATTTCCTACTTTATTCAGAAAAATATCTCTCCGTTCCTGAAGCGATTTATTTCTGTCTGTTTTTATCATCCGTAGATCAGTCATTTCATTGATATCCACATCACTGAAATCCTGATCCAGATAATTTCTATATTCCTCTGCTGTCATGCCCTTCTCCTTCCATTCCCATCTGAATCCGTACTGCTTTCAGTACCCGATCCAGGCTCCACTTATTTACTCTTCCGCATTTCTCAATAATACATTTTGTAGAAATACTCATAACCTGTTCAGCCAATGCCAGGCTTCCTTTTCGGATCCCTGTCATATCGTACTTACTGATAAATACATGTGTTGGCAAATACCGCTTCTTATATATTCTTGACGTCAGCGGAACTACTGTAATGACTGAACTGTATGTATTAGCTTTGTTGTTACTTACTACGATCACCGGTCTTACTCCACCCTGAACCGAAGTTGTCGGAAACATACCGAGATCCGCCCATAAGATATCTCCTCTTCAAATCGTCACTTGTCATCTCTCCAATCTTTTTTTATTTGTAAAGCATCCCTAGCGCTATATTGGCTCCACAGGAATACGGCAGAGTTCCTTTCCAAGATGGAAAGCTCTGCCGCATAACCTCTATAACCAATTTGATTATTAAACAGTGCTCGCTCGATTCTATTTATCCTCGATACCCCGAATCGTTACTCCTGCATCTGCAGGAAGGGAATAATAACCTGTCCGAATGCTATACTCCGGACCACAACCCAAAAACTCTCGTTTCCAGGCTCTGGCAGTTCATAGGTTTACCAATTACAGACTTCTCAGGGTCTGCAAGTGTATCGCATCTCACACATGTCATCGCATCACCAGCCTGCCGACTGGCTTTGGTCAGTGCTTTTTCGCAGCATTATTAGCTCTAAAAATGTTTTTACGTCTTATAATCCTATAGCGGCATCTTCCTCGTGCTCACTGTATGAAATGTCACGTCAGTTATTATTGGATATTCAGTTATCACGGTGCGTTTTAGGGAGTCCTTAAAGCTCCTCTAATTACTAAAGTCAAATGACTTCGGAAGATGCAAAAGATTTTGAAAAATTTTTTAAAAAAATTTATTCATATACATTTCACGCATCTTATTAAGAATGGATTTCAGCTTGTATGACAGCATCTGTCTGGAAATTCCCATAATCTCTGCCATCTGTGTCTGTGTCTTGTTTTCAAAGAAAATACCGTAAATAATCATGCGTTCCTCGGAGTTCAGCTGATTGATCACTTTGTGGATATCCTGCTGTTCCATTTTTGTCAGCACACTATGCTCCACATCACAATTCAGATCCGGAAAATCCTCTATCATAAAGCCTTCTCCATCAATGGACTGACCACTGTAAGGTACTTCCCTCAACATCTTGTCCACGACCTCTCCCAATTCGTTTTTGATTTCTACCTTTTTTGCCTTGCTGCTTCTATAAAAATTGTTCATCGCATACGCAACCTCTTTTGTAATCTCAATCATCTCTCCATCAATATTTGCGTAATACTTTCCTTCATAAAAATATGGGTGTTCAATATACATGTCCGTTCCTCCTGAATTTGAAATCTCGTTGCTTGTTTCAAATCCAGAAGGCGGACCTCTGTTTAGAATCATGCCTGCTCCGCCTTTATCCTGCCGGGACATACCCGCAGTTATTGGCTGAGAAATTCAGGCACGAAAAAAAGCCCCAGTAGTTTTTTTCTTAACTACTGAGGCCTTCGTCTCTTTCTTATATTCAGTTATCTATGCCTTCTTTCATCAGCATAATCATTGTATCAGGATAAAGTTCACAAAGTATCCGCAATACATTCCTATAAGTTCACATCATTATTGAAATCGTACATATTTCAGTATAAAAAGTTCACCGTGTTATTCTTCTACTTCTTTTCCATCTATATATAGTTGAAATTTATCAGGATTATTGACAACATCATAGTCCTTTCCATATTCTACAGGTCTGTATTCGGCTGTCATTACCGATTCCCCATCTTCAATATCCTCTTTCCATAAATAGATGTTCATATCAAGACTCGTCGCATATCCCCTGTCTGTGGAGAATTTTGTCGAATGAAAAGAATTCTCCTTGTACATCTGCAAAAGTTCTCTTGCAAACGCTTCTCTATCCTCAATATTTTCCCGGTTAGCTACTACGGTTAGATTTTCATCCTGATTTATGGAAAATGTTCCTACTACATCAGGTTCACCTTCCTTATGACCAGATTCAGGTTTCCCATAAATACTTCCTGTAGCAATTATCAAGATGACTGCTCCTGAGATTACTGCAATTATCTTTCTTTTCATATTTTCATTAATTTCCTTTTAATTGTTTTACTGCGTAATTGATTACTTCTTCCGGTGTGGGTCTGTCTCCTTTAAGTGTCATTTTCTTCCATTCTTCCTGCACATCCGGATCAGGATTATCAAATCCTGCATCTATGGCTATCTGCATTTCTCTGCGTACCTCTTCTGGTGTTGTGTTGTACTTTTTTGCAATTTTCTCATAAATAGTTTTCTCTCTCATTCATTTTCCTCCAATATATAAGTAGAATTACACATTGTTCTATAGAACTAATTTAGCATATTTCTATTATCATGAAAAGACACTTTACAATTTAAAGCGGAATAAAAAGTCAAAAAAAAGAAGAGCTACTTGCTCTTCCCATTTTGTCATATTACTCTTCCAATAATGTATGAATTACTTTGATAATTTTTTTCTGCTCTTTGATCGGAAGTTTTTCTATTTTCTCTGTCAGCTCATTGGTAACACCTGTAACTGAATGTGCCACAACATCAATCAAAAGAGTATCTGCAGAAACATCTAATGCATTTGCAATTGCAACAAAGGTATCCAATTTTGTAACTTTCAAGCCTCTCTCTATTACACTCACATGCGTCGGACTTAAATTTACTAATGCAGCCAGTTCCTCTTGCGTGAGATTTTTTGCTTCTCGTGCTGATTTGATTCGCTGTCCTACTGCCTTCAAATCCATCGTAACACCTCCTCCAGAACGAATAATCGTTCTGGATTTAGTATACTTGTGGATATCTTAAATATACAGAATCGCAAAGCCAAGTTCTAATTCTACAGAACTATATTTCAAGATTTTCTTTGCATATTCGTAAAATAGAGTTATGATTGAAGCAGCTAAATCAAAGGAGGTATCAAATCATGAAATCACATAAATACTGGTCCCTAGGCGCACTTTTCTGTATGTTGGGATGCATTTATTCTGGAATCAGAAAATCTATGACTGCACATAAATACTTTGCCTATTCTTCATTGCTTTGTATGGGCATGTCCATTTATTCCGGTCACAAACTGGTTTCTCCAAAGAAGAAAAAAATCACTGAATCAAACAATAGTGAAAATAATTGAACAAAAAATTGACCTCTATTCATCAAAGACAAAGTTGCTGGAGAGTTTTTTCCCTCCAACAACTTTCTTCATCTTTAAGCCATTGAAACACAATACTGTCCAATCAACTTCATCCAACTATTATATTTATTCTTTTCACACACCTTTCGGCAAATTTCATTTTCCATCAGTACACAGAACATCTTATCATAATCAAATGCCCAAACAGCACCATTCACATGGTTTTCCACTGCTTTCTGATCTATGCTTTTCAAGCGTGTGACCATTTTCTCAATTTCTCCATTTCCCAAGTTACCGATATTTTTGCAGATAAACCGAAAGAAATTCAACGTTGCATATTCGTCATGCCAATGGAACTCTTCTGGATTGTTTTTTATTTTACTGGCTCGCTGCTGTTCTTTGATTATCTGAGCAGCTACACCTTTCATCGAATCTTCGTATCTCATATTACTCACCTACTCTTCCTCTACGCCCAGTGACGGTTTAAATCTTTTATCCTTTGCCTGCGGTACCACGATCTCATAAAAATAAAATCCTAAATATCCAAGGGCCTGCTTCTTCATCTTATAAAAAGAAGTCCTGCCTATTCCCAGTTCCTGCTGCACTTCCACATCTGTCTTATTGTAATGACTGCAAAAGCAGGAATGAAGAATTTCACTGAGTGTCACACCATTGGGAGCATAAAATTTCACCAGTGTCATTCCCCGATAGATCATGTCCGACAGTCCATAAATAATCATCAGGTTATTCATCTCCCGGTGCATCTTTGGCACGTTCAGCTGATGATTATAAATGCTCAGGTAGCTTAACGCATATGCCATATCTTCATTGATCTTCTCCTGGCACTCCATATCCAGTTCTTCCAATACGACCTGATTTTCCAAAATCAGCTTCTGGTAACTTGTCATCAGTTCTTTAATATCAGTATAATGTCTTTCGATTGTAACTTCCAGATAATCCTGTGCATGGCTTGCCATCTGGAAGGTAATCTCTTTCATTGATTTAATTGCATAATCTCTGTCTGTCATCAGTTTCAAAATCTCCTTATCATCATCACACTAACTGGCGGTCTTTCAGACCAGTTCGCTTTCCCCATGATTTTGATGGGAAGCAATTACTTACTACAATTTGCAGAAGCGGATATCCAAAAGGCATTGTGGGAGTTGCCTTTGCTGACCGGAATCCATCTTCTTATGTAAAACCTGCAGGAATATAAAGGGAAAGTGACTATCCCTGCCGGTTAATAATCCAAATAATATCGTCTATACCTATCTCTCCTTATGCTGTTTTTCTCTCCATAAACCATTTATCCACTTCGTAAAACAAATGGCTTTCCTGTCCCTGTATCATACAGGTGTACATCATTCCTACACCGCCTGCCTTTCTGCTGGCGCATCGCTCGATTTTCAAAATTCTGTCAATGCTATACTTTCTTCCATCCTCCCATGTAAAAAATATGGGAACCAGCTGTCCGTCTTTCCGAAACTCTGCCACTACATCTACATATACTTTGTTCATGCCGACACCTCACTATAAAATCTCGATTGCTCTTGGCGATGCCGGAATCCTTCGGATATATCCGTTTTGCTCCAACTGCTTGATTCTGGAAAAAGCAGATGATGTTGATTTCACCCCGATCAACTCTCCAAATTCCCGAACTGTCGGCGGATATCCATGCTCCTTCGTATAATTCAAAATACACTGATAACTTTCTTCCTGTTTTCTGGTTAATGCTTTTTTCAAATCTATCCCTCCAATTACCCATGAAAATAACTGTGTGGATGGACCGTGTGCGTACCAGCGTCTAAGTGGGATAAGACTTTATCATGGTACATTGCCGCTCGCTGTATACTGAAATATCCAAACCGTCGTCTTATCTCATCTACAGTACGATCCAGCTTCTCTAACTTTTCTTTTTTCTCCTGATTTCCAAATAAATCCAACTGCACGGGAATATCATCTAACACAAGATCCGCAGCTCGGATTCCCAGGCTTCTAATGGGATGTTCCCATTTGTAATTATCTTTAAATAGCTGAAATGCTGCAGTTACAATCTCATTTGTAATATTCGTTGGCTGTCGTAAATGTATCTGTCTGGAAAAACTATACAATCCATTATCTCGAACTGTAATTTCTACTGTTTTGCATTTAAATCCATGTTTCCGCAATCGTGCAGCTACACTTTCTGCCAATGCTATTTGAATGATCCAAACATCCAGATCATTTTCCAGATCTCTCGGTGTTGTGGTGCTATTACCTATCGACTTTACTGGAGCTTCATACCCTTCCTTGCAAACCGGATCTTCATCCCAGCCATTTGCGAAAGCCCATAATACATTTCCTATTTTTCCAAAATGGCTCTCTAACAACTTTTCGTCTGATTCCGCAAGTTGCCCGATTGTCCGGATTCCAAGTTTTTGCAATTTCTTATTTGTCTGTCTTCCGACATAAAGCAAATCTGACGCAGGAAGCTGCCATATCCTGTCTTTATAATTTTCTCGATTAAACTCTGTGATTGCATCCGGCTTTTTGTAATCTGAACCAAGTTTCGCATAAATCTTATTCCAGGAAATTCCAATACTCACTGTTACTCCAAGTTCGTATTTAATCCGATGGCTGATTTCTCTCGCAATCGTCATTCCGCTTCCTTTCAGATTTCCACTATCTGATACATCCAGCCAGGCTTCATCAATTCCATATGGCTCAATTTTATCTGTATACTCTGAATAGATTTCCCTTGCCATTTGAGAAAATCGCAAATATAAATCCATCTGTGGTGGTACAAAAATAATTTCCGGGCAAACCTGTTTCGCCTGCCATAATGCCATTCCGGTTTTTACTCCTTTTTTCTTGGCAATATAATTTGCTGTCAGCACAATTCCATGCCGGGCTTCCGGATCACCACCGACTGCCAGAGGCATTCCAGCAAATTCCGGATGATGTAGCATTTCTACACTGGCATAAAAACAGTTCATATCACTATGCAGGATCACACGCTCACTCAAACTTTTCACCTCCCAGCTGCTTCCTTCAACATAATGTCTTATCAATTTCTGTATGTTTAGTATATATCGACATTTCGGAGATAGTCAAGTAACATCTTGGTTGTATTTTCTCCATTTCGGAGATTATTGTTGATTTTATTTCTAACATACGGTATAATGCATATAGAAAATTCAAATAGAAATGAGGCGAACAAATGCGTGATTTCGGGGAAATATTAGCAGAAAATAGAAAAAAGAAAGGATACTCTCAATCAGATCTGGTAAACCTGCTTTCTCAGGAAGGTATTCAGGTCACTACAAAAGCACTCTCCAAATGGGAGAACAATGCACGAGAACCCGCTTTACATGTTTTCCTGACACTTTGCCAGTTACTTGATATCGAAGATATATATGAATCCTTCTTTGGAGAAAATCCATATAACATTATGAGTGGATTGAATGAAGAAGGCAGAAATAAATTGATTGAATTTGCTGATATTTTGAAAGCTTCTAAAAAGTTTTCTCCACTGTCTGCAAAGATTATCCCATTCCATCATCCTGTAGAAATTACCTGGGAACCAGTTTCTGCTGGTACTGGAAATTACCTGGAAGATTCTGTAAAAGAAACCTATGACGTAGGACATCTTGCTCCTGAGCAGACTGACTTTGGTGTGCGGATCTCTGGTGATAGTATGGAGCCACTTTATCATACAGACGATGTTGCATGGATTCAGAAAAAAGATTCTCTTGCTAATGGTGAAATTGGAATCTTCTATCTCAACGGCAATACTTACATCAAGGAATTACACGATGAGCCAGATGGTGTTTATCTGATCTCTTTAAATCAAAAATATCGTCCTATCCAAGTTTTGGAATCTGACTCTTTTAAGATTTTTGGAAAAGTAATCGGGAAATGCAAAGGTGCAGAAATTCCAGGATTTCATTAGATTTCAACAGCAGGTTCATGATCCTACTGATAACAATAAGCAAAGGAAGTGATTGAATGGCAATCAATAATACATTAAAAGATATTCGTGAAGAACGGAATCTCATTCAAGCAGATTTGGCTGAAGCCATAGGTTCCTGCAGCCAGACGATAGGCCGCATCGAACGTGGAGAACGAAATCCCTCTCTTGAGATTGCAATCCGGCTGGCACATTACCTGAAAGTGCCTGTAGAAGATATTTTTCAAGTTGAAGACTGAAGCACAACAGCCAGAAAACCGAGGAGTAAAATCCCCGGTTTTCCTTTTGCTCAAAAATCACTGTAATCCACTTACATTTTCTTCTTTTCTGCCTGCTCCGTCAATCAGGTCATAGCTCATATCCAAAAAGTCCAGTGTCTTAGCCTCACTGACAGAACCATCCAGTAAAATCGTGATCCAGTGCTGCTTATTCATATGGTATCCAGGTAAAAATCCATAAGTCTGAATAATCATATTCGTCATGTCCGGATCACACTTTACGTCCATGATATCAACCGGATCTTTTCCTTCTAATCCCAGTTTCGATTTTTCAACCGTCATGACCACAGCATACCATTTTCCATTCTTATGTCGTAGCACAGCATTATCTGGTGATTGTGCCCATAAATACTCCGGCACCGTACCATACTGTTTCTTCACATATTCAAAAATTTCTTCTTTCTTCACAGTTTATTCAACTCCTGATTCTTCTGATATCCTGCCCATAATCATACCATATTTTCAGTTCCCGTACTACCTGCCAAATTCTTTTGCATTTTCCCGGTTCTCCTGACTTTAACTAATAGAGGGGTAAAACAGCAAGGACAGGAAGTGAGGATACACTTCCGGGAAATCCCAATTTAGGGTACCCTGCCCTAAATTGAAAAACGTTGAAAGCAACGATACTACTGTCCTCTCAGAAAGGAGAACCCACCAATGGCTGAAAGAAAGAGAAACAAAGAAATCCATTTTTATGTCACCGAAGAAGAAAGGAAGCTTATACGCAGGAAGATGATAGAATCAAAAACCAAAAACATGGGAGCTTATCTGCGTAAGATGGCAATCGACGGTTACATCGTCAACACCGATACCACCCCACTGAAGAAACAGTATGAGGAAATGCACAAGATTGGTGTAAATATCAACCAGATTGCAAAAAAGGTAAATACCACCGGAGATCTATATCCAGAAGAAATGCAAGAATTGAAAGAGATGGTGAAAGAATTATGGCGTATCTTAAAATCTTCCCCATTAAGGTAACTGACAAGAAAGCTCTGGACTATATTACAAATCCAGATAAGACAGATGAAAAACTGTTAGTTTCCAGTTTTGGCTGTTCCCCGGAAACTGCAGATCTTGAATTTTCTATGACAAGAGAAATGGCAAAAAAGAATGGAATGGATAAAGGCGATAACCTGGCATTTCATCTGATCCAATCATTTAAACCTGGAGAAGTTGATGCCGAAAATGCCCATCGCTTAGGTCAACAATTTGCTGACGAAGTGCTGAAAGGAAAATATGAGTACGTGATCAGCACACACGTTGACAAAAATCATATTCACAATCATATCATCTTCAACGCTGCAAGCTTTGTTGATCATCACAAGTATGTTTCCAATAAGCGGAGCTACCATAAACTCTGCAGAATCAGTAATCGTATCTGCCATGAAAATGGACTTGCCACCAGCATGCCAACCAGAGAAAAAGGTAAAAGCTATAAAGAGAACATGGAATATCATCGTGGCACCAGTTGGAAAGCCAAGCTACGTGTCGCAGTTGATAAATCAATCTGGACTTCCATCAACTATGAGGAATTTCTGCAAAAGATGCAGTTAGCCGGATATGAAGTCCGGCAGGGAAAGCACCTGTCCTTCCGTGCACCGGAGCAGAAGAACTTCACTTATATGAAATCTCTCGGAAGCTATTATTCCGAAGAAAATGTTCGCATCCGTCTGGCTAAAAATCGTAGCAAAGTAAAAACTCCAAGACATCTGTCCAGAGAAGCTCGCTTGTATATCAATATCTCCACTTATGTCACAACTGGAAATCGAGAGGGATTTGAACGATGGGCAAAGCTCAATAATCTAAAAGAGGCAGCCCGCACCTTCAACTATCTTTCCGAAAATAACTTGCTGAATTATGACGATTTCAGGCAGCATGTATCTGACATTGAAGTTTCTGTGAAAGTTGCCGACCAAAGAATAGCACAAATCAACAGTGAGCTGAGCACGCAGAAAGTCATTCAGAAACACTGCGATTCTTACCGGCTTTGTCGTAAAGTAATTGAAGATTGTAAATCTGCTAAAAATCCAAAAGCATACCTCACCAAACATCAGGCAGAATACCAGCTCCACGATTCACTAAAAAAAGAGCTTCAGGATCTCGGTGTTACCAAAATCCCAAGCTCTAATAAAATTCAGAGGCGGATTGAAAATCTTGAATCTGAACTGGCTGCTACTGTCCGGGAAAAACAAGAATTACAGAAAAAGCTGAAAACCCTGGAAATCATTCAGCAGAATTTCACTGCACTGCTCGATGCTCCAGAGATCAGTTCAGACTTACTTCCGGCAAAAAAGGAACCTGTTTCTGTCACAAGAGAAAATTAAGATTGCACTGGCAACTCACTCATTTTCTTCCAAATCTTCCCAAGGTTTCAAATCCTTTTCCTCCCAGGTGACACCATACGGTGCACCTCCGGAGGTATAACCAGCAATACAGAAAAATCGGTCATCTTGCAAGATCTCTTCTTTGGTCAGATTATCTCTTGCTTCTTTTTTCCGTTTTGCTCGCCTCTGTTTCCTCTTTTGTTTCGCAACAGCTGCTTTTTCTTCCGGCGTTTTCCTATGTCCTTTTGCCATAAGTGTTTCTAGTGTAATTCCACTCTGAATGTCTTTTAGTATACGAGTTTCATACCCTGTTTCACGTTTCTCAACAATTCTATAGTATGATGAACATAAAAGATTCGGTGAATCAACATTGTACTAATACTTTTTTTCAACCGAAGTTTTCAATTTTTCAAAAGCTTCTTCACTGATTACATGTTCTATCCGACAGGCATCTCTTTCTGCAGTTTCCCGATCAACCCCGACAGCTACAAGCTGCTCCGTAAAGAACTGATGGCGTTCATAAATTTTCTCGGCAACCTCCCGCCCGGCATTAGTCAGATTGAGGTATCCATCTTCATCGACAGTCAGGAAACCGCCATTCTTTAACACACCTACTGCATGGCTGATGCTCGGTTTACTGAATCCCATGTGCCGGGCAAGGTCAACGGAACGCACTATACCACTTTTCTTTTGTAATACAAGTATAGCTTCCAAATAATCTTCTCCGGATGCGTGAAGTTTCATCTATCCCTCCTTTACGCAATGCTCCAGCCGGAGGATTTTTTGCGGATATTCACAAAATCCTGATAAATTCCGGCCTTTTCCATCAACTCGTCATGGGTTCCCTGTTCGCTGATCCGTCCATCGGCAATCACCAAAATCTGATCGGCCTGCCGGATGGTATTCAGGCGGTGTGCAATCACAAGCAATGTTTTACCCTTTACCAGCTCATTGATTGCCTCCTGGATATAGCTTTCGTTATCTGTATCAACACTTGCAGTAGCCTCATCCAAAATAACAATAGGTGCATCTTTCAAAATGCAGCGGGCGATAGAGATTCTTTGCTTTTCGCCGCCGGAAAGGGTAGCGCCGCCCTCACCAATAACAGTCTGAAATCCATCCGGCAGCGCCATGACGAAGTCATAGCAACGAGCTTTCTTTGCAGCCTCATAGACTTCTTCTTCGGTAGCGTCCGGCTTGCCCATACTGATATTGTTGTAGATTGTATCCTGGAATAAATACACACGCTGGAAAACCATGCTGATTTGTTCCATCAGTTCAGAAAGCGGCACATCCCGTATATCTGTCCCACGAATGGTCACTTTGCCCGACTTGACATCCCATAGACGCGCCAGCAGGTTTGCAATCGTAGATTTGCCTCCGCCAGACGGCCCTACAAGCGCGGTCATGGTATGCTTCTTCATGGAAAAACTAATGTCGTGCAATACTTCCTTATCCTGATATGCAAAGGTCACATTATCAAAACAAATTTCCGGCAAGTTGGAATCCGCCTGTGAAATATGCTGTGTTCCCTTATCAGGCAATTCTTCTTCATTTAGAACAGCTTCTATACGGTCTAATGCGGCATTCATAACAGTAAGACGGGATGCCTCCCCGTACAATGCCTTCAACGGGCTAAACAAATCAAAGACAAAGAGCAGAACGCCAAGCAGATAAGGCAGCGAAAGGGAGCCGCTTTGCTGAAGCCATACGGAAAGCACGAAAATAGCAGAAATTCCGACAGCGTACAAAATAGTCAGTCCTCTTGTCCACGGCGTCATTTTACGTTCAAAGACAGTGGATGTATCTCTGGAACGTCTGAAATTCTCGGTTAATTCCTCCGACTTCTCACCAATCAGGTTATAGCTCTTAATTACGCTGATCCCCTCTGCAAAGGAAAGAACCGCATCCGTCAAATGTTCGCTTTGATCCTGTCTGCCAGCCGCTTCTTTTAGGGAAACCTTGTTCATCCCTTTTGCGATAAACCATGCCAGTAACGTTACAGCAGCGGCGATCAGTCCAAGCCGGAGGTCTAAAAAGAACATGAATACCAGCAAAACAAAGGCAGAGAGCATATAGCTCATCATATTTCCCAGCGTACTCATGGCAACTTCTTCAATGAATACCATATCCGTACTAAGTACCGAACTGATTTTGCCAATGTTGCCCGAAGTAAAATACCCCATCGGCAGCTTACGGAGGTGGCCGCCAAGTTCCATCCGCTTATCTGTAAAAATCATATATCCGGCGGCGCTTTGCAGCCTGTCACAGAGATAATGGACAACCGCCTGTGCAACCACAACAGCAATAAGGTCGATACCGATATACAGACATTTTGTGCCCGTCAAAGTTTTCTGATAGAATCCAGAGAGTACAAGAAATGCCAAAAAGATAGGCATTTTTGCAAGTATGGATTCCAGAAAAGCACATACAAACGCGCCCTGAATCCGGCCTTTATATTTGCCGGAGAGCTTCAAAATCCTTGAAAATAGTGCAAGCATTTATTTTCCCTCCTTTACAGCGTTTACTTTCCATTCTGCGCTGTCCTGCGAGGCTTTCCACAATTTTTTGTATTCCTCACAGGTTGCCAGCAATTCAGCATGGGTTCCGGTTGCCGCCAGTTTGCCATGTTCGATCACACAAATCTGATCGGCGTTCATAATTGCAGGAAGTTTGTGGGCAATCACAAATAAGGTCTTGCCTTTTACCAATTCCGCAATCGCAGCCTCCATTTTTTCCTCATTCTCCGGGTCTGCGTATGCAGTTGCTTCGTCCAGCACAATGATAGGCGCATTTTTCAGAATTGCACGCGCCAGAGAAATCCGCTGGCGCTGACCGCCGGAAAGCATTTTCCCGGCATCACCGGCCATTGAATGTATGCCTTGCGGCAGCTTTTCAAGGAATTCCAGACATTGGGCTTTTTTCGCCGCTTCAAGGACATCTTCATCCGTAGCGTCTGGCCGCCCCATACGGATATTTTCAAGCAGGGAAGTATTGAACAAATACTGATCCTGCGCCACATAGGAAACCTGACTGTTCAATGCCTCTAAGCTCATTTCCGTTATTTTCTGTCCGCCAATAGAAATGCTGCCCTGTTGCGGGTCATAGTAGTGGATTAACAGCTTTGCCAACGTACTTTTTCCAGAGCCGGATTCACCAACTAAGGCCGTTTTCTGTCCTGCCTTTGCAGTAAAACTAATATCATGGATAACTTCATCCATTGTTACCATAGGCCGTCCATCAGGCCCCGGCTGGCTTTTCTCATAGCCGAATGTAATGTGATCGAAACAAATGTCGTAATTCTTCCCATGAAAAGCGGCGTCCGTCTGCTGTAACGGCGCAGTTTCCAACACCTGCTCCAAAGCGGCAATCTTATAATTGAGCTGCGGCATAGTTGGTAAAAAGCTCAAAGATTTCAGCAGCGGAATACCAATACTAAGCGACAGGCAAAGTACCAAAATCAAATCTGGCAAAGTGGAGAACCCACAAAGTACAAACCATGCCCCCAAAGGCAGAGTAAGGATAATCGTACAGGGTAAAAGGCTGCTGTAAATTGCCATCCACGGCCATGCTGCCTTATACCATTCCAGCGTGTAGTCCCGATAATCGGAAATGTCTTTGCGGAAACGCTCATAGGATTCTGCGTCCTTATTGAACACTTTCACAACTTCCATACCGTTGATATACTCGATAATGGTATTGTTCATTTTCTGCCCGGCCATGTAATACGGTCCCATTTTCTTCATACCAACGGAATACATAATCATCATGGCTGCAAAGCTGATCGGAATAGATGCCAGGGATAGCAAAGCCAGTTTCCAGTCGATGAAGAACATAGCAACATAAATTGCAATCGGAATCATCAGGTTTGCAATGCCCTCCGGCAAAGAGTGGGCAAGTAATACTTCCAGACTGTCTACATCGTCCACGAACAGCTTTTTAATTGTGCCAGTTCCCTTATCCTGGATAAATCCAAGGGGAAGTGCCTCAAATCTCTTTTGCAGGGAAGTACGAAGCCTAAGCAACGTGTTATAAGCGGCCTTATGAGATACATCCAGTCCCCAGCCATAAAGAACAGCCTGTAAAATAAGGCAGATCAAAACACCGATCACGCGCATGGACACATAGCCGATTCCAACGGTTTCTCCCATGACAAGCGGTGAAATCACCTGATAAGCCAGCACAAAGGGAAGTACCCCCATCAGGACACTAAGCAGAACGATGAAGGTTGCGCTATATAAGTCCTTTTTGTGCGGCCCCGCATACTCAAACATTTTCTTGAACATAACAAAGCCTCCAATCAGTTAAAATATTGTTTTGAAAGTGACGTTAGGATTTCCGGCGTCAGCACCTGATTCCTGATTGAATCCTGATCGTCAAGCTGTAAAACTTCTGAACAAGTGCGGGTAATAAATTCAAAGTCATGGGACACGAGAAAAATAATCACACCGGCACTTGCAAGCTGTTCGATCAAATGACTTACCCTGACCATAGAATCATAATCAAGCCCGCTGGTAGGTTCATCAAAATAAATAACCGGGCTGTCCTTAACAATCGCGGTCCCAATCGTTACCCGCTGCTTTTGTCCGCCCGACAAGGATGCCGGATGGTATTCCCGGTATTCACTAAGTTCCAGGGCTTCCAAAGTTTCTGTAACCTTTTCCGCACAGTCAGTTTCAATCCCCAATGAGAATTCTTCTTCAACACTGCTGGCAAAAAGCTGATAATCAGTATCCTGCATGACAAGATAAGACAGCCGCCTGCGCTGGCGTGGGGAAAGTTTTTTCCCGTTATAGCAGATACTTCCGTTCTTTTCTTTCAGAAGTCCCGTCATAATGGAAAGCAAAGTAGTCTTTCCGGCACCGTTATGTCCCAAAATGCCAATCACATCACCTTTATGGGCTTCAAAATTGATATTCTGTAAAACATCCGGCCCCTTTTTGTACGCAAAGGAGAGGTTGCTTACACTCAATCCATCGCTGGAGCTGTGTGCCGGTTTGACCTGATACTTTGCTGCCTCCCGTTCTGGATAGACTGTACGCAATCCGTATTGGATGCGTGTTTCATCAGGTAAAGAACAAAACTGTTCTCTTGTGAAGCTCTGTATAATCCTTCCATCCTGAATCAGATATGCCCGGTCAAGCAGTTCCCTCAAATAGTAGAAACGATGCTCGACAACAATAATGGTATATCCATCAGCTTTCAGGCGCTTCATGGTTTCTGCCAGACGTTTTGTAGCAGCATAGTCCAAATTCGCTGACGGTTCATCAAAGATATATACTTTAGGCAAAAGGGCATAGACCGAGCCAATCGCGATCTGCTGCTTCTCGCCGCTGGATAAATCAAAAATGCTACGGTTCAGGTAATCGCTTAATTCCAAATCCAGCACCGCTTTTGTAATACGGTCAACGGTTTCCTCACGGGAATACCCCATATTTTCGCACCCGAAAGCAAGCTCCCGTGTGGTATCTGTCATAAAAAACTGTGAGCGCGGGTCTTGAAAGACGGTACCCACTTTTCCAGCCAGATCAGCAGGCTTCAACTCCAACAGAGATTGTCCGTCTAAGAAAATATCTCCCTTCATTTCTCCGGGGTAGAAATGTGGAATCAAACCATTCAGAGAGCGAATAAGGGTCGTTTTCCCGCACCCGCTCCGTCCAGTCAATAGAATAAATTCCCCGGTCTGAATTGTCAGGTTCAAATCTTTTAATGTAAATCCATCCCTTTCCTCATAACGGAAAGAAAAATTTTCAAAGGTAATCATCGCTATACCCTCCATATAATAATTTCCCCGATAGAGGTATAGTCGAGGAATAGAAGTAGTGCTAAAAAGACAATTCCCAAAGCAGTCACCGCATACTCTTTCCACGAAAAACGGACAGAGTTCAGCGCATATCTCTTTTCTTCCAGTTCCAATCCGCGCGTTGTGCCGGACGCCGCTAATTCATCTGTTACTTTCAGGCAGCGCATCAGCAGAGGGATCAGAATATATTCAATCGTAGCAAGCGGGTGGATAATCTGTTTCCATGCTGTATCACTGATACCGCGAATGTCCATTGTGTTACGAATCATACGGTACTCAATCCGCAAAGTAGGTATGTAACGGAACATGACAACTAACGGAATTGTAACAGCCTGCGGCAACCGTAAGCGTTGCAGCGATACCATGAGATCATCCATTTGTGTTGTGTGTAAAATCCATATTCCCATCATTGCGATAGGAACCAACTTCAAAATGGTCACGCCGAACACGCTCATAATCACACTTAGCACAGGAATAGAAATATAACGCAGCAGAGCATTGAGATAAGCGATAACAATATAGAACAACAGCATTTTCGCCGCCCACTTCGCCCCATTCCCAGCAGCAACAAACAGCGCAAAAGAGGCGACAAGAACCAGGCTGCAAACTTCCCCGTTCAGGAAATAACTGACACACCCAATCATAATCAGTAGCGCAACTTTGCACCGTGGGTCTAAAGCTGCCGTTCTTTGAAATTGTCTTTGTGTAATGAGTTTCTTTATGTTTTCTTCCATACTGTTCTCCAAAAACAAGCGAGACTGACATTGCAGCCCCGCTTTTGATTCAGGCATTCTACTGACAAATCTGGCGTCTGTCATTTTTCGGAGCTGTTACTTCACCGATACAAGTCCGGCCTTGATAAAGTGCTTCTTCAATGCTTTCTGGCCGATGTAACCGCCAATCAAGCCACCAAGCAGACCAGCCACTATAATGACAACAGGCATAAAGCCAGATGTAATGCTAATCATGCCATCTATGTATTCCTGTGCAATGTTGTTCTTCTCCATAGCGCCGACAAATGCGCTTTGCAGGAAACGCATAGGCCCAACGATAGCGCCAAAGGCAAAGATGCCACTGAAAATGGTGTACGCAATCATCATGGATTTCATAGTGATCTCACTTCTGCCCATAATCAGGAAATCGCAGATTACCCCGCCAATAATCAGCGCAACAGGGATCAGCCAGAATCCGCCAACCAGCAAAAACAGGATACCCTGAATTGTTCCGCAGATTGTAAACACGCCTTTCTTCGGGACTTTTGCCAGCAACAGCATCATCACGATTCCGTTGGGGATTGCTACGACAGCAGGATAAAATACGTTGGTAATGGGTCCGGCAATGCTCATTACGGTGCTGATAATCATGCAAATGATCCACATGAGCGCAGTCAAAACACCGATCAGGATAAAATCCTTCGCATTCAGTTTTTTGTTCATGATCGTTCCTCCTAAATTTTGGTATAAACAAAGCATCTCGTAGTTAGTACTTTCTAACCACGAGATATAGTATACCAGTTATTCACAACTAATCCAACCCAAAATCAATTTAATTCTACCCAAAATCAGTAATTTTCAAGTTCATCCAATCGTATTTTCTGTTTTATAATTTTTAGGTATTACCCCATATTTTTTTTTGAATGCCGCCGCAAAATTGCTTGGTTTTGAATATCCTACCAATGCTGCTATCTGGCTCACATTTAAATCGCTTCCTAGCAACAGACTTGCGGCCTTTTCCAATCGCTGATCTATAATATACGCATGAACCGATGTTCCAAACATGGAAGAAAAGCCCTTTGTCAATTTTGAGGTACTAATGCTAACTTTCTTTGCCAGTTCTTCACAACTTGGGGCAAAAGCAAGCCGACTGTCTATAATCCTTTTTGCTTCAATAATCGCATCTCTATCATTTTTTGAAATATTAATGTGATCTGCTTGAAGAATACTTAACTCCAAAACCTCACTCAAATATACTGATAACAGTTCAAAAATCTTGCTTTCAAGGAAAAGATATCCTAATCCACCACGATATTGAGAAAAATCTTTTAATTCTGCAAAAATATGTTCCATATATGGGCTTATATCAACTTTTGAAATGCCACACAATATTTTTTCTTCGTATACTTCTATTTCTATTTTTTCAAAGTAACCTCTCATAATGCTTTGAAAATACTTTATAGGTATCTTTATATTCTTAAATACAAAATCCTTCTTTCCTGAATAGCAGAGGTATTCTATCTTTCCATGACCTCGGTAGATACAAGTCTCGCCTTTCTGGAGACTTATACTTTTTTGTTCATTTGCAATGCTCCATGAACATCCTTCATTTAAGCAAAATAACATTTGTATGTATTCTTCACTATTAATTCCCTGTACATTCGTGTCAGAATAATAATTCATATGCCAATCGGATAATACTGTTCCCTGTTTAGTAACGACTTGGGATATTCTTCCAATCCCCATATCTTTAGGTATATCTATTGTAACTGTCTGCGGTGAATTTGAAAATAAATCTTTATACAAACTGTGAAAATCATTATTCATAAGTAAGCCTCCTTCCTTCTTCGATATTATCGATGTCCACACGCTGAAGATACTTTACATATCATTGCTTGATAAAACCAGATTAAATCTTTTTTGCCAATAATAATGACTCTGATAGTTTTACTCCTCTAAAATGAATATCATGCAGTTCTTCTAAAATGCTTTCTATACTATTATAAGTCCAATACATTGGAGATTCAATTCTATTTATTAATTTATCCTTATCAAAAACCTTATATGCTATCATCCACTCCCATTTATTAGAATCTATTTTTTTTATATCATTTATATAGGATTCATAACGTAATCTACCTTGATAGGAGACGGAGATTCGTTTCCCTTTATTCATTGACAAAAATCTTTTGTCCAAAATTTCAATTAATACGGGAACATTCGATTGCAAATTATATTCTAATGTATTCCATAAATATAATCTTTGATTTTCATTTAAATGTCCCAACACTCCCATACATAATATACCACTTATTTTTTCTTCAAAATTATATTCTTCTATTGACAATGGTAATAGTGTGATTTTCTTTTGCATTTCTTGATTGTCCACTAACCGCGTCATAAAAGAAATTCTCATATATTTGGATGGCTCTAACGCAATCAATTCTTTTGTGGGAGTATATTTTGCCAACTCCATAATGTTTCGACCTGTTCCTGCTCCAATATCCACAATGACACCTTCGTTCATATCGGTCATTCTAGCAAATTTTTTCAATATACTCTCATTAACATTAGAATGTGGCAACGCAGCTATATCATAAAATTCTATACTTTCACCGTACATTTCTTCGTTTTTATACAAAAATTTTTTCCTCCAATAACCCCTTTTTTTGTAATTCATCAAATATTTCTTCATTGTTTCCACTATTATTATAATTAACTAAATTAAGATATCCCGTTTTTCTACTAATTTCAGACCATAGTCTAGAAACAAATATTTGATACTGCGCCATTTGCATCTTTTTAGTTTTATCCATTGAGAACAAGCACTCTAATGCCTGCACTACAGCACCTGTCCATATATATTCAACAGTCTTTTTTAATGACAGAGGTTTTGAATTCCCAAGCATTATGGCTGTTGGAATTTCTTTGTTATCTTTATCAATACTTATAGTTCCATACTCGTCCCTTGGCATATGCTGAAACGGCATCCATATTACTGGTCCATGCGTATTAACCAAACAAAGCCTACCAGTAGAAAAAGTTAATTCTATTCTATGATATAAGTGTAGAGGGTGATCCGGATCATCTTTATCTACATCCGTATTGATTACGAACATTACAGGAATATCCCCTATCATTATTTTAATAGATTTGTTCCCGCCACTTTTCAAAGTAGACCCAACAATTTCAGCCACTGTACCCAATTTCCATCCCGAAAAATTTTCTAAAGCACACCCCAAAATATCAATTCCATCATATAATACATGTATAGCACAATCTAAAGACGCACTCAATAGCACAGAATGATGGTTCATTACTTTAGCGGCTTCCAAAAAGTCCTGAACCGGAGAAATATATCTATAAAATGGATTTATCATAAATGGCGTATTTTTTGATGCCTTTAGACATTTTATGATTTCTTTTTCGTGAGCAGGATGCTCCAACAAAGTTGGTATTCCTCTTAAAAGTAATTTTTCTGCTATATCGGTTCCTTGTCCACCTCCTGCTGCATTTGGAACTACAACACAAGCTGCGTCTATATTTGCCTCAATATTTTCTATATTTGTATATACTGGTACATTAAAATCATTTGCTATTTTTTTCGTTCTATCACTACCTTTACCAATAATTCCAGCAAGTTCGTATTTTTCATTTTCAACAATAGTCTTTAAATATATTTTCCCAAATCCTGTACCACAAACTAATATCCTTTTTTTATGCATATTGAACTTCCTCTCTATACTCAAATCCCTTAATTCCTTTCAGTTTATCTATTAGCGGATAATCAGAAAGATAATTGGCCATTGTAAAAATCCCTCTTTTCTTTTTACCATATAAAATTGCATTAGCAGAAATTGCCAGTATTTTTCCAGTCAAATCACCCGGATTACTTCCTCTGATAAATATTGTTTTTGTTTCATTTTCAGATATTCTTTTGAACTGAATTATACCTCGTTGATTACTATTATTTCCTTTTACTAGGTATTTAATTATTTCTTCGTTTTTTCCATATAATTTATTCAGAGTTGTAAACATTTCTTTCGGCACAGCAGTATATGCATCAATATTTAGAGCTTCATTAGTATATATAATTTCTTGAATTTCTTCAGTTACATAAGGAAGAAACGCCAACCCACAAACATCACTAATTATATTGCTGGGAACCATGCTACTTGCCGGAACTATATTCCCATTACGAATACATGCCATAGGAACTCCTGCTGCATTTTCTTTAATTTCTTCCACATAGTCTATTGCAGCACCTCTAGAAAAATTATATTTCCCTCCAATAACAATCTCTATTAATTGTTTTCCACCTCTCCTCTTTAATTCTGAATATAGTAACCATCCTGATACTCCTGGGAATAATCCTGCACCAACAATAGCTGTTATGTCTATTTCCCTATTTGAATATTTATTTTTCAAATACATTCCGCCCGGATCAATATATGGTATCTTCATCTCAAGTGCTATTTTCAACATTTTCTCACTATATTTTGTAGAGGGGCCTATGGCCCCTATTATAATATTCGCTCCATCGCAAAACTCATTAACGCTACTTGATTTATCTAAATCAATTTCGAATAATTGAACATTATCCCTTTTATACAAATTCATTTTTTCTGCTTTATCCCTATTCCTTACCCCAATTCTGAAATAATAATTTGATTTCTCTAATGCCTTGTATGCAGCATAGCCTACATTTCCTGTTCCTCCTAAGATACATATGTCTTGTCTATTTCCCATCATCAATCTCCTTCTTAATAATATTACAGGTTTCTGCAAAACTTCCTACATACGCTTTCATATCTCCTAGTACAGCTTCCTTCCAAGAATCTATAACTGATGGAGCACCATTTATAACAATTACATCACCCAAATACAAATCATTATTCTTAGCATCTTCTGGATTTAATAAAAACACCTTTTGAATAATAATTTCCTGTGCCAATAATTCACTAACTTCTGCTAGAATTTCAGAAATATTATCTTTGCAAATAAGTAAGTATTTATTCGCTATTGCATCCGACTTCACTTCTGTTTTTAGTTTCTCTTTCTCTGTTTCTTTGACCAATATATCAGAGTCTAACATCGTTTTTTCAAGAGCCTCTTTCCATTTACCTTTATCACTTCCTAGTATATACATAACATTATGTGTTGCAGATGTCGGCACTGGAACATCATTACTTTCCACTTTTTCTTTTTGTTTACTTTCTGAATTCTTTCTTTCTATATACTCGGAAATCATTTTAATCATAGGTGTGACCAATGCTACCCGTAATATTTCATCAAATCTCAGTCCGCTGGCTTCTGGAATTTCGTTTACAATTTTCCCTGATGCTTGAGATAATAGTAGAGAATCAAAACCATTTTCCAACAAATTATCTTCATATGAGATATTGGAATTACCCGAAACAATTCTCATAATCTCTATCATCTTTTTTTCAACTTCTGTATAGATTTGTTTTTTCGAATTTTGTTGGTCAATAATAATAGAATCTTTTGATGAAAGTTTCCTTTTAAAGTTTCTTACTAACGCTTTTCGATCTACTTTTCCATTTAAAGAAAGTGGAATGTTATCAACATTCACAAATTCTGTTGGAATCATTACTGTTGGCAATATTGACTTTAAAAACTCCCTATAAACAATCTGCTTTTTTCTAACAATAAACAATTTTTGTTTAAACTGGGCATATTTGTTTTGTTCATCAGGAAATATCCGCACAGTTTCTAATCCCACTTCGTCGAAAGACTGAATCCACTCTTCCTCTGTCAAAAAACAATGACCTGTCATACAACGCACATCTGAATGTTTAGGCATCATAAATGCCTGCGAAACCGTTATCTCTATATGTTCTTCCAATGGTTCTGTTACTAATAAAATTCCTTCATCTCGTAACATATGTTTTAACTTATTTACTGTTTCAAGGATATTTTTCGTATTATTTAGCACTCCTGCCGCTATTATCACATGAAACTCCCCAAATTTCGAAGGATCCCAGTCATCTAAATTTAATAACTCAGTTTTAACTTGAGGATATTGCTGTCTAATATTATTTAAGAAAAAATTAGAAACATCTGTAAATAGATATTCATAAGCTAGTCCTTCCATTTTCCCCAAAATTTGTTTAGTAGTCGCGCCAATGCCTCCGCCTACTTCCAAAATACTAATCTGTTTAAATTCAACTGCATATCGCTTAACTACATCCGCTATAATTCCATTCAGATATCTAGCAATCGCTGTTTCTCCATATAAAGCTTCCGCCGTTGTTGTTTTTCCTTCTGGAAAAAGGAATATAAGAGGATTTATACGCCCACCAAGAAGCTCACATATGTTTTCAGCATGATTTTGAATATATTCACTTACTACATCTGGGGCGATATTCGTATATGGGATGGTACGAAGTTCTTCCCAATATTTTGCTGCATTATCTTCCGTTTTGTTTAATTCATATTTGCCATTTCTGTCCTGTAAGTATCCATGTACAATTAATAATTCTAACCACCGATTTAATAGTACTTCATATTGCGGTTGCACATCAATATTACTTATTATTTCTTCCTTGCTCAATGCCGCTTTTCCATTAAAAATACTTGACATTTGTTTATAAACGCTACTGCAAACTGCTTTTTCTAAACATTCATTGAATTGATCAATCGCATTTATACCCATTTTTTCTTCATCACATTCTACCATGTCTAGTATTGTTTTTAATTTATCTCGCTCTTTAATAAAAGCCACTAAATTACCAGTTCCTTCATTTCTATGATACACCACACAGCAATTTTCTACTTGCGGTATTTTCATAAGCGCTGCTTCTATTTCCGCAATTTCTATTCTATGCCCATTAATTTTTACCTGATTATCTAACCTGCCTAAAAATTCAATATCGTCATTTTCTACATATCTTCCATTATCTCCGGTGAGATAAATTCTTTTCTTCCCTCCTTCTACATGAACAAATTTTTCTTCTGTTAATGCTGAATCTCCCAAATAGCCTTCTGCCAGAGAATATCCTCCTATGGCAATTTGCCCCGAAACATATTGCGGACAAATTCTCAATTCCTCGTCTACAATTCCCGTCCACTGTCCATGCAAAGCTTTTCCATATAATATAGTAGGTCTTTCTTCTATTTCATCAATTTCATGAAATACAGACCAAATTCCACCTTCCGTAGCACCTCCCAAACTAACAATTTGAGCATTGGTCATAATCCTTCTTAATCTTCCCGGCAGACTAGTATTTATCCAATCTCCGGATAGCAACACTAATCTAACGGTCGGATAACTCTCTGATTTAGATGCAAAAGCATCTAACATTTCCGCCTGCGCTGGAACACTATTCCACAAGGTCACTTTGTATTCATTAAGTAATCTGCCCCAATGAGATGCATCTGGCCCTTTTTCCGGATTCGGTAGTACCAATGTTCCACCAACTCCCAACACACTAAATATATCAAATACAGAAAGATCAAATGACAGTTCCGCAATGCCAAGAACTGTATCATCTTCCGAAATATTATACATATTTTCAATGGATATAAGAGTATTTTGTGCTGCGGTATGTGACATTACAACACCTTTAGGCTCTCCCGTAGAGCCAGAAGTAAATATTACGTATGCAATAGTATTTTGGGATTCTGGATGCTTCTCTAATCGGTATTCCAAATTCTGAAGTATCATATTTACTTTCTTCTCATCCAATTCCAAAATAATATTTGCTTTTGACAAAATTTTTTCTTGTCGTGCCAATGGCTGTTTTATATCAATAGGTAAATAAGAAAATCCAGCAATCAAAACGCCCATTACTGCTGCAATTTGATTTGCAGATTTTTTCATTCTTATCGCAACCAATCCAGTGCTATTTTCCACAAATTCTTTTCTTAAATAACCTGCTATATATTCTGCTCTTTCCAACAATTCTCCATATGTCACTTTTTCAAGAGCATCTATTACAGCCGTTCTTTTAGAATTCTTTTGCGCATACTCAACAAATCTCTGTTGAATAAGAGATTGTTTCGTAACATTTTTATTTTGTTCACAAATTACTTTTTTCTGACTCGCACTTGGCACAACAATTTCTAACGGATTCTTCCACTCTTCCGAATGTTTTGTTCCAAGTATTCTTATTGTTTCAATAAAAACCTCAAACATCTCCGTTACAATAGATTCTTTTATCGCACCTTTCCTTGCATCCCAGCTTATCATCAGTCCTTTTTCTTGATCTTCTGAATCTAACTCATCGACTATCTGACAATCAATCCATACTTGCGGGGTATGACTAAAACCATATTCAATAGTACCTGCAGTGCCATCAGTCTTCAAAACCCCTGTAAATACAATCGGCATTAGTACTTCCTTTTCTTCAGACACTTTACTCAGTTCTCTTAGCACTTCGACACCAGAAAAAGAATTATGCTCTAAATCCTCCATCAATCTTTCCGTAATTTCTTTAACTCTTTCTATAAAACTCATATTTTGAGTCACATTTACCTCTAGTAAATTCACTGCTGTAAAATCTCCTACTATGGAATTAATATTGTTTCCCATAGTGGGTCTGTTTTGAATCGGCAAATTGAGTGTAAAATGTTTATTTGAACTCCACTTTGAAATAACTTCTGCATATATACCAATAAGCACCGCTGAAACTGTTACTCCATATTCTCCTGCAATTTCCTTTATTTGTTTCCAACCAGACTGATTAATATGTCTCTGAAAACGATAAAATTCATATGTATTTTCACACTTGTCTGCGGCTCTTCCATCTTGCGGAAGAATTGGAGCCTTCGGCAATTTTTTCAGCCTTTCTATCCAATACATTCTATCTTGATGCCATTTTAAGCTTCCTTTACGTTGTTGATTGAACATTGCATAATCTGAAAATCTATACCTTAATTTTTCTAATGAAATGCCTTTCAAAAGTTCTCCCATTTCAGAAATCAGAATTTGCACGCTTGCAAAATCTGAAACGATTAAATCGACGAGTAAATGGAAAAAATTTCCTTCCATACGCTTCGTTATTACCACTTTAAATAATGGGGGATTCTCCGTATGAAAGACATATTTACTAAAATCTTCCCTAATCCTAGATAAAGTATCTGTTTTCTCTTTCTCTTCCATTTTTTGTAGATTTATTATTTCAATTTCATAATCAATCTCGTCTCTCTCTAAAATTTCAAATCCAGTTTCTGTCACTTTCGCCCTTAGCATTTCATGCCTATCTACCAATACTTCCCAGGCTCTTGATATTTCTTCCTCACTGTAGGAACCAAAATCAACCTCAATATATCCTTTGCACCCAATTCCGCCCCATTTCACAGCTTCTGTTTTTCCAACCAAATACGCTGCTTGCACATCAGTCAAAGGATATACCGTGGCTTCACAATTATTATCCGTAATAAAATCGTCTATTGTTTGTTTTTTCTTTAAAATTTCGATTATTTCTTCTCTATATTTTTTTACTTTCTCTTTGGAATCTTCTGTAAAATTCCCTTTGGAATCTTTATATTTTAATTTCCCATCAACAGTCTCAAAAGTAATGCCTTTTTTCTCAAGCTCTACTAATAATTCTCCTGCTGCTTTTCGCATATCCTGCATTTTATATTTCCCCCTCTTCTACCAATTCTGTTATACCTGTTTTTTTTCTCGTATCAACCAATTTTGTTAATGCGTTAATTGATGGATTCATAAAAACTTCTTTCATATGTACCTCTATTCCACAACGAGTATTCATAGCCCCAACAAATCTAGCCGCAAGCAAACTGTCTGCGCCCATCTTAAAAAGGTTCTCATCCAAATCTATTACTTTGTTCCCCAATAGTTCCTCCCAAATCGTCAGTACAATATTTAATGCCTTGTCAGGGATTATTTCCACACTATCGATTTTCTTATATTCTGCCAAGCTTTTTCTATCAACTTTTCCATTTGCATTAAGAGGAAAATTCTCTAATCTAATTATGGAATTCGGTATAGAATATTCAGGAAGATGTAGTTTGAGATAGCCTTCTATTTCATTCTCTGCAATGTACTCTCCCAAGTAAAATGCCACTAATTCTTTATGGTATTTATCCCCCTGAGCAACAACTACTGCTTCTTTTATTCCCAAAAAGCTTTTTAATACACTTTCAATTTCACCCAACTCAATTCGATGCCCACGTATCTTTACTTGAGTATCCATTCTCCCTAGAAACTCTATTGTCCCATCTGCCCATCGCATTCCCCGGTCTCCGGTTCTATACCAACGCTCTCCTTTTACATCCGTAATGAATTTTTTCATAGTTAGCTCTTCATCATTAATATAGCCTTTTGCCAGACTGCCTCCTCCAATTTGCAATTCCCCAGGAATATTAACTCCGCAATCCACAAAATTTTCATCCATAATCCTATATTTCTGTTTTGGTAACGCTTGTCCATAAGGAATAGAGTTCCACGACTTATCTATTTTTGAAACACAATAATAGTTGGACCAAATTCCTCCTTCCGTCGCTCCACCTAACGCTACAAATTGTGAATTTATTGAGGTTACTTTATACCACTTCTCCGGTAAATAAAGCGGGACCCAATCCCCTGATACTAATGCCAACCGTAACTTATCAAAATGATTATTTTTCCTCATTATCAAAAACATATCCAATAGCGCAGGAGCACTATTCCAAATGGTAATTCCATAAATCTTTATCAGTTTTTCCCACACTTCTGGATCTCTAAAGTCATCTTCATTAATTAAAATAACGGTTCCTCCAGCAGCTAAAAGTCCAAATATATCAAAAACTGACAAATCAAAATCAAATGCCGATATACTTAATACAGAATCTTCCACGCCGATATTCCAGATACGTAATATTTCTTCTATTGTATTCGTTGCGGCCGCATGACTCATTTCTACTCCTTTGGGTTCTCCACTGGAGCCAGATGTATAAATAATATAGGCCGTATCTTTGGGATTGTTTTCAATACACCCACTCCATGGGGTCTCTTCTAAAAAGGTTTCATCCTGCAATACAAAAGCCGGCTTGACATTTTCTATAATTTTTTCCCGACGAGCTGATGGCTGCTTTATCGCAATCGGAACATACGCAGCACCTATTGCAAGAATACCTAACAATGCAGCTACTTGCCCAATACCTCTTGGCAATATAACTACAACTCTATCATTCTTCCTTACTCCTCTTTGCCACATATAGTTTGCTGCACGCAACGCATATAAACGCAACATCTTATAGGAAACTTTTTCATTTTCATAGATAAGCGCAATTCTCTCTGGATATTTCAATGCATTTTCATAAAACTCTCCATGTAATGTTTCCATTTTATTAAAAGGCTCTCGATTGTTCATCATATAAATCTCCATTCCCTAATTATTCCACATTCTTTCTAAGCCATTTTACAATGCTCACAATTACCTCATCTTCTATAGTACCGCCTTCATCCTTTAATGGAGATTCTACTTTAGAAAGCGAGTGTCCCAATCCTTTAAACAAAACTATATCTGCATAATTTCTTGCTGTCTTTGCTATTTTCACAGCTTCTACCGGAGAAATCCATCCGTCGTTCAAACCATGAAGTACTAAAATAGGTATTTGAAGCTTCTCTATATCATCTAAAATCCCTGTCCATGTTTCTCCAGGAGCATTCTCAGCAAATCGAATTAACGTAGTAGGATCTGCAACTATTTCATCTGCCAAAGGTATCCAATTATCGATTATACTGAATCTTCCCTTCCGTTCTGGATCAAGTTCTTCATTAAATTGCATATTTCCATCCTTATCCATTCCAAAAATAAGTAAATACAAAGAGAAAGTAATAGATGTGGAATCCGGTATACAATTCAAAAAATCTGAAATTTCTAATATGCCATCACTATTGTTATCTAACTCTTTCAACTTTTCTACTGTAAGTTCTTGCAATATATAGGAAAAATAGGAACTCCATCCCTCTGCAATACCCGACTGAAGAATTAAAGCCCGTACATTCGGAAACTCAGAAACTAAAGCTGTACAAACTCGTACTCCTTCACTCCATCCATAAAACAAAATCTCTCCTACCTCGGGCAATCCAACAACAAATCTCGTTACCTCTCTGGCATGTTGAATAATTTTTTCAATATCATAATTTTCTTTTTTTTCATAACGAAACACTGCATATCCGGCTTTCACAAACCCCTCACTCAGCAGATCAAAATTATGAGATACTATCCGTCCCATAGATTCAACTGTAGCGTGTCGATCTGATGGACCGGAACCATGAAATAGAATAATCGTTTTCCACTGACCTTGCCTTTCTGGCGAATCTAATTCTCCTGAAATTTTCATTCCATTTTCCAAAGTAATTTCAAACTCTTTTACAAACATATTTTTATCCTTTCTAATTTTTTTCCATAAATTTCTTTATATTATTTACATAAGTTCCAAAAATATCTGTAATATACTGTTTATCAAAAACGTCAATAATATAATCCCACGAAACCTTCAAATATCCTAAATCATCTCTCACATGATGATCTAAAACCACCTGTGGCGTTTGACTTATCGCATATTCTTCTTTGAAGGAATATCTCCGTTTTTCCACTTCAGACACATTACCATCTAACATACAAGTAAACACTACTGGCATAATTGCTTTTCCTGCTCTTCCTGAAGAAAGCATTTTTAATATATTGCTTCCTTCAAATTCTCTATATTGAACTAATCGCCACATCTGTTCCTGAGTTACCCGAATGGCATCCAGCAAATCTGCTTTTCCTTGGTATGATATTACTGCGTTGTTAGTAAATTCACCCAGTATCTCATTTACATCTTCATGCAATAACTGCCTGTTAAATAATGTCACATTTATGGTAAATGCAGGGTTCTCACTATATTGAGCCAGTGTTTTCATAAAAATTGTAGAAATTACTGCTGCTGGAGTAAAATGATAGTTTCTTATTTTCTCATATAATCGTTGCGTTTCTGCAAAAGAAAAATCATATTCAATTCTATCAAACCTTATATTCTGCACTTCTGTAAATTTTTTTTGATAATCCAGCATGGGAAAGTTCGGCATATTTTTTATTTTTTCTTTCCAATATTTTTCAGCCTTTAAATCCTTTTTATCTGCTTTTAATCTCATGTAATTCATAAAAGAGATTCGTGGAAATTTAACATCTTCTCCATAATATAAGCTAAAAATCTCGTCCAACAGTAACTTTGCACTCCACGCATCCAAAATAATACAATCAAAATCTATATGTAAAACACTTGTCTTTCCTGATGTCTTCCCGACACAAAAATGAAACATAGGCCATTTATAATAATTATATCTATGATGACTTCTTTCTAATCGCTTTTGTTCTCTAACATTCTCATCATATAATGAATAAATTGGCACAGAATAATATGGTACATTATCTAAAAAGCTCGCTTTTCCTTCATGTGTTACAATTAACCGTAATACATCATTTTTAGAAATAACCAAATTTATCATTTGTTCAAGTCGTTCAACATTCAATGATTCTATTGTATATTCGATGTAATAATGCGCATTTACATTTCCCAACTCACACCCAGCCGTTTGCCCCACAACATAAGCTGTTTGTATTGCTGTTAATGGAATTACATTTTTTTCAACCATTCGAAGAAAATCTAAAATCTGACCTTTAGCCATTTTTAAAGTACCTAATATTTCCGGTGCTAATTGTCCGTTTTTAGATCTATATCGAATTTTCTCTCCTTCCGCCCAAATTTGGATGCTTTTTTCTCTAAGTTGCTCCAAAAACTCCAAAATTTCCGCATCATTATTAAATATGTATTTGCTCATTACATTTCCTCTAATATGTATCTTTCAATTTCACTGATAGTCGGATGCTCAAATAATTTACCGATATCTATAAAATGCTCTATTTCCTCCGTCATTTGATTAGTAATTTGTATTGCCTGTATTGAATTTCCACCTATTTCAAAAAAGTTATCATTTATATCAATGTTTTCACTTTTCAGAATTTTTCTCCAGATTGCAAGCAATCGCTTCTGAAGTTGAGTGAGTTCTTTCTCGTTATTACTCTTTTTAGGAATAGACTTTTTATTCTGCTCTACAACATTCAAAATTTTATGAATATCCTTTTTTCCGTTTGAATTAAGTGGAATAGTCTTCATTTTTATGTAGCCTTTAGGAATCATATAAAGAGGAAGCTCTTTTTGTAACATTTCTTTATAAAACCTATCTTGTCGGTCACGATACTCTTCTTCCTCTACCAATACAGCACATAAGTCTTCTATTTTATTTTCCATTCTTACCAAAACAAACGCTTCCGTTATTCCTTGAATTTTTCTCAATGCAGTTTCAATTTCCCCAAGTTCAACCCGATAACCATTGATTTTTACCTGATTATCCAATCTCCCAAGGAACTCAATATTACCGTCACTCCAGTACCGTCCCATATCTCCAGTGCAATACAGCCTTTCCCCAGTTCTATCTAAAACAACAAATTTATCCTCTGTTTTTTCTTTATCGTTTAAATATCCCTGTGCAACGCCATCTCCGACAATATAAAGCGTTCCCGGTACCCAGTCCGGGCAATCTTCCATATGCTGATCCAGAACATAATACTTCTGGTTTGCAAGCGGTTTCCCATACGGAATACTCTTCCAATCTTCCGGCACAACTTCTGGAATCTCGAAATGATTGGACCAAATACTGCCTTCTGTCGCGCCTCCAAGAGCAATGATTTCAGCATTCCTGAACAGATTACGGATCCTCTCAGGAAGCGAAACCGGCACCCAGTCACCACTCATCATTATCAACCGCAACGATTGTGAAGTTACCTGCCTTTGATATTCCTCATATTCTGCCAGCATTTCTACAAAAGCTGGCACGCTGTTCCATACGGTAATATTCTCATGATTCAACCAGTGAATCCAATGCGCTGGATCTTTTCCATATTCCGGATCCGGAAGAACCAATTTCCCACCTGCGCCTAAAACGCCAAAAACATCATAAACAGACAGGTCAAAATGAAGATTGGAGATTCCAAACGCCGTATCCTGTTCTGTAATCTGATAACGTGCATTGATATCCAGTATTGTATTCACTGCATTATGGTGAGTAATCATTACTCCTTTCGGCATCCCGGTTGTTCCCGACGTATAGATTACATACGCAAGGTCTCCCGCCTTATTCTCCTGTGCTTTGTATTCAGAATCGGTTTTTAATCCAGACACAGAAATACAATCCCACTCGTGCAGCCATTCGGTATCCTGATCATACGCCTGATTCTGCACAAGAATGATTCTTGTTCCACTGTCACGGAGAATCTTTTCAACTCGTTCTCTCGGATTATGGATATCTATCGGAAGATATGCGGCTCCGGCAAACAGGATTCCATAAACAGCAACTACCTGCTCCCACCCTTTTTCCATAAATACAGCTACCGTCTCTTCTTTTTTTATTCCCATGCTCTTCAACTGCCCGGAAATGTAAAACGCCTCTTCTTTTATCTCCCGATAAGTCATCCGCCTGCTGCACGTTACCAGCGCCTCCTTATCCGGAAATTTGTCTGCCGCCTCCAAGAATAATCCATCCAACGTTTTCTCTTCAAATTCAGCCGCCGTTTCATTCGCCTGACGCCGTTTTTCTGAAATTTCCGCTGTTACCAGACTTGCCGTTTTTTCCTGCATGATCTCCGGATGAACTGCTAGCGTATGAAGCAGGCCGGTATATGCCCGGAACATCTCATCCAGCATTCCTGGATAAAATAATTCGTCCACGGAATCCCAAAACAGGCATAAACAGCCATCCATTTCAACCACCTGATGATCCAGCCACACCTGCGGCGTCTGTGAAATGTTATAGTTCAGTTTTCCAAGCCACTTTCCTTCATTCCACTGCTCCACGCCAAGGCCACTGGTAAACACTACCGGCATAATAGCGCCCCGCATATTTCCAGTCTTTTTCTTTAATTCGCGCTCCAGTTCAACCGCGCCATAAGCTGTATGCTCCAGATCTTCTGTAAGCTGCTTCTGAATTGCCTTTGTCCTTTCCGCAAAATTATTCCCTGCATTCTTTATCTCCAGCAATGTCAGTGTTGTAAAATCTCCAACCAGATTGTTCACTTCCGGATGCAATTGTTTCCGGTCAAACTGCGTCAGATTAAGTGTAAAATCCTTATTACTGCTCCACAAGCGGAGAGTCTCCGCATAAGCACTCATCAAAAGAACAGAAGGCGTTACCTCCAGTCTTCCCGCCGCGTCTTTTACAGACTGCCATTCTTTCTGTGACAGTTTTGCGCTCCGGCGACAGAAACGCTGCTCTGTAATCTGGCTTTCGTTCTTTGCAAGCGGCAGATCCGGTGCGTCCGCAAAAGTCTCCACCCGGTCTTCCCAATATTTTTTATCTTTCTCATAAGCAGAGGTAGACTTTATCTGCTCCAGTCCCAGCACGTAATCCCGGAAAGACAAAGTAATCGGCATTTCCGCTTTTCCATTTCGATATACTTCTGCCCACTCATTTAAGAGATGGAACATACTCCAGCCATCAAAGATAATATTGTCAAAACTGATATGGATTCTATGCTTCTGGTCCTCTATTTTAGTGATTCGCACATCAAACAGAGGCCATTCATCTGTCTGAATTACCTGATGAGACATCTCTGCCCGTTTTTCATCCAATGCCTTTTCTTTTTCTGTCACTTCCAATTGTCGGATATCCGTCACGTCAATATGATACTGGGGAGTATTCTCCAGTATGCGCTGCATACCATCCGGCTGGATAATAACACGCATCATCCCATGCCTCTGTATCAACAGATTCCATGCCGTCTCTGCGCACTCAGTATCAAGGCCGTCTGCATCCAGTTCAAAATAACAGTGCGTTGCAACATTCCCCAATTCATACAATCCGCTTCTGCCAAGCCAGTAAGCATACTGCACATCGGTTAATGGGAACGGATGATATGCTTCCTCCAGATTCGGTTTGATCTGCAGTGTATCTTCTTCTTTCTGTTCGGACTGTTCAATAGCTTTTGCCAGAGATTTTACGGTCAGATTTTCAAAAATCGTGCTGATCGTTATTTTGCAGCCGAAGGTTTTCTGTACTTCCGAGATCAACCTTGTGGCAATCAGCGAGTCTCCCCCAAGGCTAAAATAATTATCTTCAATTCCGATATTTTCATATCCAAATAATTGTTTCCAGATATCTAAAAGCTTTTCTTCTGTTTCTGTCGTTGCCTTTGAAAATCGGATAACCGCAGTTTCTTCTTTAAAATCTTCCCGCAATTGCTTCCTGTTAATCTTCCCATTGGACAATGTTGGGAGCTGCTCCATGAAATGATAATTCTGTGGAACCATATACTCCGGCAGTTTTTCTGACAGATATTCCCTTAGTGCTCCATTATGATAGGACAGGACAGACGCCTGCTGTCTGCTGCAGCATATACATCTTCCATATCTCTCTGTCACAGCACAGTCTTCGCCCAATCCTGCCTCTGATAAACATTCTCTCCACAGCAGGCAATCCGGGGTAACCAGCCCTGCTTCTTTTCTCTTGTCCCGAATATCCGCAAAACCATTTTCCAAAAAAGCCGCTGTAAGTTCCTGAAGGTATGTCCTGACCACAAGGTCAGTCATCAGCAATATTCCGTTTGGCTTCAGTAATTCCGCTACTTTCTTTACCGCATCCGCAGCATCAATATTTCTATGTAAAGCATTTACCGATATCACAATGTCATAACTATGCAAGGACATCTGCTGCTTATCCATGCCTTCTTCCAGATTCAGCATCTCAAACTCGACTCTCTCATATCCCGCAAGTTCTTTCTCTGCTTCCTGCAGAAAATATTTTGAAGAATCCGCATAAGTATAAGCCACGCTTACATCTTCCAGTGCATTCAAAAACTGTCTTGTAATTGCAGTGTCCCTTGTACCAATTTCTATAATCTGGAGTGGCTCTTTTCTGCGTTCTTCTGCCAGAAGCCTTAATCCCTGCACCAGTCTTTCCACTGTTTCCTCGCAGCCCGGAATCCTCCGAAGCAGCATATTCGGAGCCAAAGCCGGCTCTTTCTGGTAAAATACGTCCAGCGGAACTTCATTCCCAGTAACCATATGCTTCAGATACGGCTTCAGTTTATTAAAATACGTTTCCGTATCTCCAGCTTTTTCCGGTACAGCCACTTCCTTCCCGGTACGCGATAGTCTGCCGTCCTCTTCTCTCAGGATTCCTTCCTTCTTTAAAATTTCCAACCATCTTGCCACAGTATTCTTCTGTGTTTCCGTAATGCTCCCTTTTTCAAAAATTTCCTTCTGCGAAAGAACTTCCTTCTCTGATACAAAAATGCCTAACTCTATGAGTGTCTCCAGCATAAGCTGTACACATCTCTGGTCTGCATAGGCAAGGAAATTTTTGTATGCTGTCTTCCGTTCCTGCTGCATCTGCCAATTGCTGACATCATCCTTCAGTTCTTTCCAGCCCCCGCCAAAGATATCTGTGCCGTACAAATACGTTGTAACTTTAGAATCTTCCTGTATCGGCGCTCCGATATAAGCAGCCAGCGTTTTATTGCCATGACCATCACTAACTGTATCAACAACTGCATGAGCCACACCTGGAAACTCCTGAATCACATGTTCAATTTCTCCCAATTCAATCCTGTGTCCGCGAATCTTTACCTGATGGTCTTTTCTTCCCAAAAATTCAATTGTCTCATCATCCCAGATTCTTCCGAGATCGCCGGTCCGATACCATCTTCCATACTGATCTGTGATAAATTTCTGCCCCGTAAGCGCAGAATCTCCCCTATATCCTTTTGCTACACCAAAACCGCCAATCCAGAGTTCGCCTTCTGCCCAGTAAGGGCAATCCCTTCCATACTCATCCACAACACGATATGCCTGATATCTGAGTGGCTTTCCATAAGGAATAGATTTCCAGTTTTTCGGCATCGGCAGGGTAACATTCTGATAATTGGACCAGATACTTGCCTCTGTAGCTCCTCCCATAGCGACAAACTGGCAATCCTCTGTCCATGCCGCAACCCTCTGCGGGAGATCCATCCCAATCCAATCTCCAGAAAGCATAACCGCCCTGATCGGCAGTTTCTGTTTCATGGATTCCGCCCGTATCAAAAGCATATCCAGAAGCACCGGCACTGAATTCCAAACGGTAATCTGATATTTCAACACTTGTTCCAGCCAGTAATCCGCATTCCTTCTCTCCTGCTCTGGAAGCAATACCAATGTTCCTCCTGCGCCTAAAATTCCAAAAACATCATATACCGACAGGTCAAAATCCATAGCTGATACAGCCAGCGCCCGATCTGCACTTGTCACATGGTACTTTTCATTAATATCCTGAACCGTATTCCATGCGCTTTCATGCGCAATCTCTACACCCTTCGGAACACCTGTAGAGCCTGACGTCATGATGATATAGGCGCTGTCCTTCGGCGACACCTCTGGCAGTCTCACATTTTCCTGTCCCTCTTCCATACCTTCCATCACAAGGATTTCCGTACCTTCCGGCCAGTCCAGTTTTTCGGATAATTCCCGATTCGTGACCACATAGCGGACTCCCGTCTTCTCATGGATTAACGCTCTCCGATCTTTAGGCTGGCTTAAGCTGACCGGAAGGTATGAATTTCCGGAAAGCAAAATTCCTAGTGCCGCCTCGATCTGTTCTATCCCGCGCGGCAGGGTAAGTGCAACCGGGACTCCCTTAATATCCTTTTCTGAAATCCCTGCCGCCACTGCTGTCGCCCGTGCTTTTAATTCCCCATAGGAAACCGATCTTCCGCTTCCCGCATCAATAAGCGCAATATCTTCCGGGCAAACTTCCGCATGGTTCATAACAGCCCAATGCAGGCATTCCACACGCTCCGGCACTCCTGTACGCGCTGTATCTTCAATTTCTCTTTTTCTTTTTTCAGGAAGCACATCAAATCGCTGATTCCAGTCCTTCTTTCCCAATTCATGCAGAAGATTCTCAAAACACTCCAGCATATCCGGGATCATATTCTCCGGGAATAACTTATCCACGCTGTCCCATGTAAGCTGTACGCCATTTTCATCTTCATAACTCTGGAAGTCATTCCACACCTGCGGCGTTTGGGAAATCATATAGGAAAACTGCCCCAGTTCTTTCCGGAACGTATCATTTACCAACGGCGTTCCCAGATTGCAGGCAAAAACAACCGGCGCCACTGCCGATGCGTCTCCATACATCTGTGCAAGATCTCTCTGGACTTGCACGCCGGAATATGCCGTATACTTCATATCCTCATGGAGTTGCTTCTGGATCCTGTCTAGCAATTCTGCAAACGTCGGATTCCCTTCGCAGTCAATCTCCAGCAATAACAGTGTAGTGAAATCTGCTATCACGTCTTCCAATCCCTGCTGCTCTGTTTTCCGGTTAAAAAATGGAATATTAATAAGGAAACGATGATTCCTGCTCCACCGTTCCAAAACCGTCGCATATGCAGTAAGAAGAACCATTGCCGGAGTTGTCTGGTATTTTTTTGCCCGCATTTGCAAATGATCCCATTCTTCCTTTTCGATTCTCACAATCCTGCGGTTGAACACCGTTTTTTCCACTTCTTGCGGACGTTTTGCCAATGGAAGGTCAGGGCCTTTTGGCAAATGCTCTAAACGATTCTTCCAGTATTTTTCTGCGTTTTTCCGTTCCTCCCCTTCTTCCTGTTTCTGCCGTTCCAGATAGGAAGCAAAATTCCACCCTTTTGATTCTTTCGGCAGGTTTTCCCCTCGGTAAGCAGATGCCAAATCCCTCAATAATATCTGCAGACTCTGTACATCAGCAACCAGAAGCGCCATGTCCACATGAAGGCGTGCCTTATTTTCAGGAAAAAGCGTAAGCTCTATTCCTGCTACTTCACCTTCCTCAATCTTTAACTTCCGATGGGATAAACGTTCTCTGACAGATACTGCCATTGCCTCTGCTTCCTCAGATGACATCCGTGAAAAATCATGAACCTTTATTTTTTCGCAATACGGCTTATCCAGGATTTTCTGTGTCCCGTCTTCCAGAAAGCAGGCACGCAGCATGGGATGATGATACTGCAGCACATTCCATGCTTTTTCCAGACGCTCCGGATCTATATTTCCCCCATCAAACTCTAAATACGCATGACAGTCTATTCCTCCAAGAGCCTGTTCTTCATCCCTGCCAACCCAATATGCATACTGTACGTCTGTTAAAGGAAACGGCTGTTTCATATCCTTTTCCGGCGTTATCTTAGATTCTTGCGCCCGTTTTTTGCCCGCTTTTTTCTTCATGCTGCGCTGGATCAGCGCCCACCAGCCTTCAAGGGTAGGATTTTCCATCAATGAACCGAATGAAACCTTAACCCCCTGTTTTCTCCACTGGTTTACCAGACGCATGATCGTCAGGGACGAAAGCCCAAGCTCCAGCAGATTTTCGGAATCCCCCAAATCTCTGGCTACCGGCAGCTTTTGTTTGATCTGTTCCTTTATCTCTATATATTCCATGATTCTGTCTCCTTCTATTTTTCCTGTGCCATCCGTTCTAATGCTTTCTTATCTATTTTTCCTACGCTGGTCAGTGGCCATGTCTCTACCCGTTCTATCTGATCCGGCATTTTATACGCCGCAACGCCTATTTCCCGCAGGAACCTGTGGATTTCCTGTAAATCGATCCCGGCTTCATCATCGGTCACAAGGAATGCAGATATCCGGTTTCCAAGGGTTTCATCCGGAACGCCGACAACGGCTGCCTCTTTGATTTTCGAATGCCTGCAAAGGTAAGCTTCAATCTCTGAAGGCATGATCTTTTCTCCGGCGCGGTTAATCTGCTCTTTGATCCTCCCGCCCAAACGTAACCTTCCGTCTTTCGTCCACATAGCTTTATCGCCCGTCCGGTAAAATCCGTCCGGCGTAAAGCTCTTTTTATTCGCTTCCTCCGCCATATAATAACCATCAATCGTATACGGGCCTCTGGATAATAATTCCCCAAAAACTCCTTCCGGTACGGCCTTATCTTCTTCATCCACAATCTTCACTTCATCCGCAGGAGACACCGGAGTTCCCTGGCATCTTGCAATCAGGGAACCTTCATCCTCCGGGCTAGTAAAGGACAGTAGCCCCTCCGCCGTACCAAATACCTGCATCAGTTTACACGGCCATTCTTCAATGATCTTATCCGCAAGGGAATCTTCCAGCATTGCGCCGCCTACCTGCAAAATCCGCAGGCTGGATATATCAAAATCTTCATCCCATTCCAGCATTTCCATGCACACAGTAACCATAGCAGGAACCAATGCCGTTATCGTGACACCTTCCTCTGTAATTGCGTCAAGGATATCATCCGGGCTGGTCGCAGACGCAAGCACAACTTTTCCTCCCACGTCCAGCGTGCCTAAAAGCCCCGGGCAGCATAATGGGAAATTATGAGCTACCGGAAGAGACGCCAGATAAACGTCACTGCTATCCAGGCGGCATCTCTTCGCGGACATGCGGGCATTATACATATAATCCGTATGGGTGCGCGGAATCAGTTTCGGAACCCCTGTCGTCCCGCCGGACAGCAAAAGCACCGCCGTTTCATACCCATCCACAGCCGGAAATGCTCCATTTTCTCCACACGTTTCCGCAATCATTCCACTGATATCCCCGGATTCGCTATCTACAAATATATGCCGGATACATGAATATTTCTCTTTCATCGCATTTGCCATCGGCACATATGAAAATCCCAGATATTTCTCCACCACAATATAAGCGGCCGGCTTTGCCAGTTCAATAATTCCTTCCAGTTCCGCCTCCCTGTGGGCCGGCAGCATCATGATCGGCACCGCCCCTATCTTGGAAAGCGCAAAAAACACGACCACAAAAGAAATCCTGTTCGGAAGCTGTACAAGCACTTTGTCTCCCTTTAAAATCCCTTTACGCAGAAAAGCTGTCGCAAGACAATCTGCTTTTTGCTTTAATTCCATATAACTGATCTCGTCTTCGCTGTCCGTGACCGCAGTTCTTTCTCCATATTTTTCCGCCCACTTATCAAGCTGTTCTCCAAAACTACATCTCTCCCAACCTTCCAGATACTCATATTTGCTCATATCTTTCTTATAACCCATTTGATTTATCTCCTTTCTTATGCACCGCCACATACGCAGCATATCCTTTGATCCTGACCGGATACAGGAACCAGCCCTGATCATTCCTGCCTTTTTCTATAATTTCCCCGTTTCTGACAGAGAAGAAATCCATTCCTCTTCCTAATCCAATACCGAGTGCTTTTACATACGCTTCTTTGGCCGCCCAGTACTGGAAAAACAAAGCCGATCCTTCCTTTATTACATCTTCCGCTTCTTCTTCCGTATAAAAATTCCCGGCTATCTCCCAGTAATCCGGACATCCCGCCATTTCCTGCACATCCACTCCGATGTCCATTCCAACAGCGAATCCCGCTAGTATGAATTCTCCCGAATGCGAAATATTAAAATCTACGGTCTGCTTTCCTGCAATCTTTTTATGATAAGGCTTGCCCCGTTCACTGACAGAAAAATCAATCGTTTCCACATCTAAATATCTTTTCAAGAGAAGCCGCACGACAACCTTCCCGGCTATATAACGCATCCTGTCTTCCGAAAAGCGGAATCTTCCGACCTGCTCCGATTCCTGCCCACTCAGGATATATTCATGGTTCACCCAGAAATCTGTCATTTCCGGCCAGCAGATGCACCATATATGTATCTCATTTTCACGGATACAAAGTTTGCCTGCCGCCAGAAATTCCTTCGCTCCATACCGTTTAATCTCCATCTTTTATTCCCGGCAGGCGCCTTATAACTTCACTTATTACTTCGTCTTCGTAATCCCGCAAATAAAAATGTCCTCCCGGAAATATCCGGTAGCTAAAATCATTATCCGTATACTTTCCCCATTCGCAGATTGCGCTCTCATCCGCTTCGCCATCCTTTTCTCCGCCAAATGCAGCGATAGGCGCATGCAGTACTATTCCCGTCTTGTCATAATATGTTTCATCCATGGTAAAATCTGCCCGTAGCATAGGCAGAAAGAAATCCAATAATTCCTGATTCTCCAGTATCTCTTTTGGCGTCCCCTCAAATCTTCCCAGTTCCCTCTTAAACTCTTCATCCGGAAGATGATAGATCGGATTCGGCTCCGGAATACTGGGAATCCGGCTACCGGAAATAAACAGACAGCTCGCTGTATATCCGACCGCTTCCAATCTCTTTTCCAGCTCATAGGCAATCTTACCGCCCATACTGTGCCCCCATAAGGCATACGGTCCATCCACAACCTCTCTTACTGCCTCTTCCAGATCATCTAACATAACCGGCATATCTATATACGGCTTCTCCATGATCCGTTCTTCCCTTCCCGGAAGCTGAACCAGACATACCGTTACTTTTCCCTGCATCTTTTTCGCCCACTGGTTATAAGCAGAAGCGCCGCCCCCCGCAAACGGCAGACAAAACAAAGTTATTTTCTCTTTGTTAATATTTTCTGTATTTTTTATCAACTTCAAATTCACTTTTATGTTCCTCTTGCATCATGTTCTTTTTTATTCTGTTTATTATCATTTTGTGATATGCTTTTCCCAAGCATTTCTTATTCCTATCCAGGATTAGTTGACTCTAACTCTTTGTCAAAAAAAATTTTTGATCCATCCCAATATTAAACCGGACGCCAAAACAATATGCGCTACCATAATCCCGTTTACGACCAGGAAATATCCGGTTACAGAAAAAACACCTGCTATCGCGCATTCAATAATTAAAATTGCCCTCGCGCGCATACCATAAACTTTCTTTTCTTTCTCATCCAGTTTCTTACTGCTGGCATCCACCGGTGCCATAACAAATATGACTCCAACTGCAGCAAGCCATATGATCCGTATTTGCCACATCACAGCCGAACCAGACGCCAGATACTGACCGCACAGAAGGACAAGGATACTGGAAACAACCATGCAGCTCCCTGCTTTTTCTAAATGAATCCCTCCGGCATACTGCCTTAGAACAGTAAAGGGCAATAAAAAGACTAGCATCTCCAGCCAATTCCCCGTTACAATGCCAAGTATGACAATGATAAGGTATATCGCCACCCTGCCCAGCAGTACGCCGTAAGCATATTCATACAGCCTGCGGTCTTTCTCTTCAAGAATCCCGTTCCTGTTTTGCACTTCAAAAAGCCAGCCGGTAGTTTTTTTCCACACTAGAATTTCCTCATTTTCTTAACTTCTTCCGGCTCTTCTTCCTGATAGTACAGCCAGTTGCACGCCAGATTTGCCGTATATGCCGTCAGGCAGAGTGCAAGACAGTTTACAACTCCAAGTACTTTGATACCCAAGCTTTTTCTGATTGTTTTTTTCATAGTTACATGCCTCCATTTTTTTCCGATAGTTTACACAAAAATCGCCCTTTTTTCAATTACCGTGGCAAAAACGGTAACTTTTTGGGCGATTTTTGCACATCTTTATTTTATTGTAAAGATCAGCTTAACAGAGAACTCCTGTTCTCCGACCTCCACTCTCATAATTCCAGCATACTTTTTAACCAGTTTTCCAACCGTATGCAGTCCGATCCCGTGACTGTCTGCATCTCTTTTGGTGCTTATGTACCGGTCCTTGTCCTTTAACAGTGGAACAACATACCCGTTGCAAAATTCCATAACAAGGAAATGTTCCTCATTTCCCATATACATCCTGCATTCCACATATCGGCCATCTTTTGTCTTTTCTGCCGCTTCCAGTGCGTTATCCAAAAGATTACCTACGATTGAGATCATATCCAGTTCTTCCAGAAAGTCCAGCCTGAGATCATTACCCAGGGTAATCTTATAGGAAATATTCTTAGATTCCGCAAGGAATTTCCTTTCGCACAGGATGCTGTTCAAGATCGGGTGTTCGCAATACACACCTTTTTGAAGGCTCTGAATCCGGACACCTAAATGTTCCATAATCTCCTTAACCTCTTGATTTTCTCCTTCTTCCATCAAACCGGCTACTGTACAAATAAATTTATTTATATCGTGTAAGAATGCCCTGTTATCCTCATTGACCTTATTCATATACTGTAAATTAGCAATCTCCGCCCTGCTTTTCTGGTAAAGCCGGTCCATCTTCTTCACTTCTTCTGATTTCTCTACAAACCGGTCAAACACTGAGAAAATGAAGATATTCGTCAATAGCAGCAGCGAAGCTCCTACCGGAACCATAACCCTGTTCATTCCTTCAAAAGAAATATTTGAATAAAACACACATCCTAATATAATGATCGTAGCGGTTGGCAGCATGAGCAGCACAGTAAAAGTTTTATTCTCAATCGTCAGATAATTCCTTTTTCTCGTTACCTGATTAATGCATTTAATAAACAGAAATGTCATGGTACTCATTAGTAGTAGCGCTAATGTTTTTTCTATTTCCGTCCCAAAACCCTCAGATGCACCAGTCACGCCATACGCATTCGTAAGCGTTGCAAAGAGAAATTCAGGAATAATTGCCAGCACATAATAGCAGCATACTATAACCAGCTTCTTCCATATATTTCCCCGGAACACAACCATTGACACAATCATATACGTTACCGGAATCATTACCATATTAAATACTGAGGATTCCAAGTGGTTGATTCCGAGCATTATCAGTGCTACGACAAAATATATGAGAAATTTTCCCCAAAAGTTTTCTCTTCTGTATGGAAGCATGTTCTTTTCCAGATCTTCCAACAGATACATCTGAAGAAGGCAGATCAAAAAATCTCTTACTATCATACCATGCCGTTCCTTTCCCCAAGAAACATGATCAGAGCGTCAGCAAACTGACCTTTTCTCGACCTTGAAACATTCAATTGGATTCCCATCTGTAGCAGCGCCACATTCTTTTCCAATCCTTCCACTTTCGCCAGATTTACAATATAACTGTTATGTGCATACTCAAATCCCCTTCCGGCCAGACGTTCATATAAATCGCCTAAAGATTCCTTACAATGCATCTCATCTATCTCCCCCTGCCTAGCAACGTATATAGAGCAACCCCTTTTCGCCAGACAGATATATAAAATGTCTTCCGTATAGATACGAATTACTCTTCCCGCTGATGTAACCGTCACGGAAGAATCTCCACAGTGCAATTTTACTTTTGATAAAATTGCAGGGATTTCCCTTTTTAGACTTCTGTCATGCAAGTCTTTCATAATATACCGGAACGGCTGCCCAATATTGATGCTGTCTGAAGTCGGTTCAAAGTATCCGGAGCAGAACACCAATATCGCTGCCCTATTGTATTCCCTCAGCTTCAGTACCGATTTATTCCCATCCAATCCGGGCATACGCATATCCATAAAGACCAAATCATGCAAAATATCAGCATTTTTCAGTAGTTCCTTTCCTGACTCGTATTCATAAAACCGTATCTCGCTCTTAGGAAGAATCCCTTCCGTTTCTATAACCTTCTCTATTTTCTCCCTGTAATTTTTATCATCATCGCAAATTGCTATTTTATACATCTATGTCCTCCTAAGTTAGTTTCCTCTAACCCTCTTTCATAAAAAATCCATCCTGCAGAATCTGAATCCTATGAGCATTTACTCTTCCTATAGTTCGGGTTCCAAATCTGCAAAGATGGGATCAGCAAAAAATTCCTGTATTGTGACATCCAATCCATCGCATATCTTTTTTATTGTAACTACGCCAGCATTCTTACTCTGACCATACAAAATATTCTTTAATGTTGAAGGAGGAACGCCAGAACATACCGCCGCCTCATTCACTGTGATATCTTTCTGATTAATCAGATCGTTTAAACGATATATGACCGCTGTTTTTATATCCACGGTATCGACCACCTTTTTTTCTTCTATTTTATATAAATCGGCTTTAAAAGGTCGCCCATATATAGTCTTTTTGATCTATATACGATATTTTTTTAACAGTTTTTCTTATTCTAGCAGAAATCCGCTAAATTTCTATATTTTATTAGATACATGAAACCCTGTGAGAACATTTCTGATCCTACGCAGGGTTTTCCACTTTGTTATAAAATTTTTATATTTTGCAGTATGCTGGATCGGAGTTATCATTCAACTTTCCTTCTGCTGCCGATTGTAAAAACATATTTTTACGAATAAATATTCAGCAGTTCTTCCGGAGAAAGCAGTGTAATCCAAAAGGAAAGAAAATCCTTTTTATTCCTTGTCACAATCGCATCACACTGATTCTCCTTCGTACAAGTTGCAAGTAGGCAGTCTTCAAAATCAGATACTCTCTGCAAATAAGCAGGCAGCACATCTTCGTTCGTCACTGTCAGCACTTTTGCTATGTCCAAAACGGAGCCAAGTGCCTTTCTATAAATTTATACCGTTCTTACATCCCGATCAGCTCCTCTCTCCAGCTCATCTTTTCCCTGCTTTTCTTGGATTTTTCTCTTATTGATTTCCAGTCGTTCATGAATAGATGGCTTCTTTGCCTTCGTAGTTGCTTTATTCTTTTCTGTTTGCATACTCGAAACTACCTTTTTCACAGCTTTGTCATTATCCCCTTTTGTCACATTCGCTGCTCTTGACGCTTCTACTCTGCTGTCCTGCTTTTCTGCAACCTGCCGTTCCTGCTTTTCCTGCACACTTTTTTCTTCCAGACTGCAAAAGCTCTGCAAATATGGCAGCACATGGTTCTGCATATCGGTCAGATCTTCCATACACTTCTGAAACTCTTCATTTCCCTTGTTTTTCAGATAACCAATCCAGCTTTCATCCGTAAGTTTCAGTTCATTTTGGAGTTTCAGCTGACTTAAAATACCGCCATTTCCTGTTCCAATATCTATTTTCCCTTTGAAATGTTGCAGCATTTTATCGCCTTTTTCCGCATAATATATAGTAAAAAACATCTGGGCTGTTACCATCGGCTCATCCGTCCTCGGATTACGGTCTGCGTACCATTCCTTATCCTTCTGTGCAGTACGGGAATCCAGATCTGAGAGCTTCTGACAGCGTGGTTCCATCAGCTCTCGCTTTTCACAGTAATTCACATACACCATCGGCTCTGTTTCTTTGGATATATCTGGTTCGTAGGATTTCAGCCGTTCCAGCAAAACACCTGCCCACACGGACTGCTCACAGTCTTCTTCAATCACATCCTTCAGAAAGGAAATATAAGAACCAACATTTCCACTTTGCAGATCCAGCATGACTTCCTGTATGGTATCCTGCCCTGGCTCTACATGGTCCCGATAGTCATACGGATCGAAGTCTTCCGCAATCTCATCCAATGCTGCTGCCAGTTCTTCTGTTGTCATTTTTTTCGGATACATTGCCTCACGCACATCCTGAATCGGGATATATTTATAATCAGGCAATGCTTTATGAATCTTCTCCAAACCTTCACGCACCACCGGCTGATCTTTTAAAAACCGCACATTATCCAAGAAGTCGCCGTGTATCGTTGTTCCCATTACAATCAACAGTTCTGTTTCATCAAACAAGCTATCCTCCGGATCACGATAAATAATCCCCATTCCACTGCCTTTATAAGCGTTTTCCGGATCTTCTCTGTACTTCTCATAGATTGCTGCGATTTCTTTCACATCTGTGCTTTTCTCATAAGCTCCCATATCATGAATTTCATCACATTCTGCAGCATAATATTCCAGATAAGCTTCTTTCTTAGGCGGCATATTATTGAGTACATTATCAATCATGTTATAATTGGCCTCTTCCAGTTCCTCCACCTTTGCCAATGGCTTATATTCGCCCTGGCTTTTCTGAATCTCTGCCATTACAGCTTCATCCATTTCTTCTACTTTTTCCATCAACTGATCATAATCCCCACGGATGCGTTCTCCCGTCCAGCCTTCGTCTTCCAAAAGTTCCTCCGCCGCTTCTTCAATAGAAATTTCATCATTCTCATAAATGCCACCATCCATCAAGCGGAAATCTTCATCGTAAAAGGAATAATCATATCCTTCTTCTGTTCTCTGAATAGCAAAATATCGTTCTCCTACCTCATATGCCAGTTCACTAAGAACCTGTTCTTCCAGATTCAGGAAAGAATCCAGCTGTTCAAAACTGATACTGTCTACAAAATGAGCAGTTACCTTTTTCCCGTCATTCAGAACTATGATATCACTGACAGACAGGGAATGCCCACGGAAGTCTTCCGGTCTGTCAATGTTGAACTTTTCAAAAATATCATCCAGTGACATATTTCCTGATAATTCACCAACATAGACCAGCTTATAATCTTCTTTTTTTATCTGCATACCATGACTTTCAATAAAACTCATATTCATAAATGCATAGTTTTCTCCCGGTAAATCATCCCGAATCTGATAAATTCCAAATGTCCTTCTTGTTCCTAACAACAGATTTGCTTCTTTCAAAGATTGAATCTGTGGATATTTCTGCATTTCCCATTCCAGGTTACGGAAACGCTCCAGTTCTGTCATAGACATCTGATAATGCTCCGGTCCTCGTTCAATTTCCATGCGTTCTGTGACATACATAGGTGATGAAAAATTAGTGATCAGATAGATATCTGCTCCTGCATCGTATAATTTCAGTGCTTCTTCCTGCTCAATGACACTCATAGGCTCCTGAAATGCTCCTAAATTTTCTTCTGCATAATCTAGGTTGTTATCCTTTATCCGTTCCCACATCTGCAATTCCATTCCAAACAAACCGTCGTGTGCCTGTATCATTTCTTTACTCGCATATTCACCTTTACTGCCATCACTTCCAAGGCAATAAATCTTAGAACCCATTCTGTGATAATCCAAGGCTGCTTCTTTTCTAAGTGGCACCATATCTTCTGCTGTATATCCATAGTCACGTAATTCCAGCTTACCTATGGTTGGATCCAGCAGTTCTTGAATATCCATTCTTGCGTCATCCAGCAAATCCTCTACACCTTCTTGATCTGCCTGACTCACTGCATCTGCCAGATTTCTTACCAAATTCCTAACTTTCTCTTCCTCGCCGATCAGATTCGCATATTCAAAAATCTGTTCTTTTACATCTGTTGAAAATTCTATATCTCTACGCTCTGCCTGAGCAATCCGTTCCTGCGTATATTCCTGCATTTTCTGCGTTTCTTTTCCTGTTATCATATTTCTCGCCATTCAAATTCCTCCTGTGTTCTAAAAAATGGCATAACAGGCAGAACCTTCTTCTACCAAATTATGCCATCTTTCCTGTTTATTTATTCCAGACCGAAGTCCCGTTTTCTGTTTTCCTTGCCAGTTTCACTTTCCCGCTGACTCTTTTCTTTATAAATCTGCAGTTTTTCATGGATAGAACCACGTGTCGGTCTTTCTTCTTTCTCATCTGATTCAGACACCTCTGTTTCTGCATCTTTCCGTTCATCCATATTGAGCAATGCATTTAATTCTGACAGTCGCTCCAGTTTCTGGTTCAACTCCTCTTCTTTTGGAAATGGCTTTCCAACCTCTTCTTTTGCATTTGCAAGCTGTTCATATACTGTTTCCAGTCTTTGTTGTGCTTCTGAAAGCTTCTCTGGATAACTGTCCAACAGATTGTTGATACGAGTAATATTTCCAAGTGCATCTGCTCCAAGATGAACTTTCGAGACAGCCTCATGTTTGACAGATAGAATAAATTCTTTACTCCATCCATCAAACTGAATCCTCATATTGAATCCCTGATAGTTTCCGATATCCATCGCAGCATCTACAGCTTTAATATCTTTACATACCGCCAGAAGTGCTGCTCCTGCCTCTTTCTTTTCTGTGAACTCTTTGCCGCCAATCTCCATAGTAAACTGCTCTGGATCTGTGATTTTATGCTCTGAGTAATGAGCGATGTCTGCCTTGTAGCTGTCAATGATTTCTGTCAGTTTTGCAATCTGTTGTGGAAAATTCCTTGCAATATCATCTTCCAGGCGGTACTGGTTATTCATGTGGTTGGCTTTTAAAAGTTTTAATTTTGCCACATCAACATCCAATGCCATCTTCTCTTTTACTGCTGGATTTCCGGTTGCAAGAGCTTTGACCTCTGCATAGGAAAGTGCCGCTTCGTCCACATCTTCACAGCTTCGCACAGGTGCTTTGCTGGTCATAATCTGAGAAATGAATTTCTGCTTGTTCTCAATCAACTGGTCGAGTAGGTCAGCGGTATTACTACCGCTTTCCCCTCTAAGAACCGTGCATGAGAGTTTCCCCTCACACGGCTCAAGCACTTATAAGCCCTGCGTTAGCAGAACCAGTTCATCAACATTTTTCGAGTAATGAAGCTCTCTATGACAATCAGCATGTAATAAGACTTTCTTTTCTTTAAAGTCGGCTCCCATTTCCGTATGGATTCGGAACCCCCGTTCCACTGTGATAGGTTCACCACAATGCGGACAAATGCCTTTCTGCATTTTGTACAGTGCATTTAATTTCCTTCTTCCATTGATTTCCCGAAGCATTCTCTTTGTGTCTCTGTCCTCAAAATATTCTGTGAAACGCTCATCAAATGGTGTCGCTTCTGATTTTGTTTTCAGCCACCTTACTATTTTAGTATCAGTAGCGTATATCAGATGTAATTCAAACGAGTCTGCCATATTTACACTGAATGTCCAGTATCTTGTGCCAACTCTTCTGAAATATTTCTTAGCGATCCATTTGTGTCCTTTCTTCGGGTGCCTACGTTTGCACCATCTCCACAGACATCTCCATACATCAAAATCAAACCGTTCAAACGCCTGCGAGGAAACATTATACTTTTGGAAATTTACCCACCCTCTGATAACCGGATTTAACTTTCTTATCAAATCTTCCTGCTTCATAGATGGATTTTGCTTTATAATCTCCCGTACCTTGCTCACGATGGCTTTATAGTTCTTTTTGGATGGTTTTGTAAGAAGTTTGTCTTTATACCAGCGTATATTACATCCGAGAAAATCAAAACCATCTTCGATATGGGTAATCACTGTCTTTTCTTCTGACAGTTCCAACCCTCTCTCTGATAAAAATTCCCGGATAATCGGGAGGACACCTGCTTCCAAAAGCTCTCTGCTTTCGCCTGTGACGATGAAATCGTCAGCATAACGTATAAAGTTCACTTTTGGAAAGTATGCTTTTCCATCCCTCTTAGTTTTGTGGTATTTCTTCTTAATCTGGATTTCCAGACCATCCAGTACCATGTTGCAGATAGTTGGTGAGATAGCCGAACCCTGTGGGCTACCGTGGTCTGTCGGAAATAATCTTCCGGTCTCGACATACCCACTCTTTAACCATTTTCGCAGAATATCTTTATCCATTGGGATATGGCTCAATATCCATTCGTGACTGATGTTATCAAAACAGCCTTTAATGTCTCCCTCCAGCACCCATTTAGGGGATTTTGCTTTATTCAGACAGGTAAAACACTGCTCTATTGCATCCTGTACACATCTCTTTGCTCTAAATCCATAGGAGTTAGGGTCAGCAGTGATTTCCGCAATTGGTTCCAGTGCAAATTTGTATAATGTCTGCATCGCTCTATCCTTCATACATGGAATACTGAGCGGCCTCATTTTTCCATTCTTTTTTGGGATATATACCCTCTTTAACGGTAATGGTTTATAGCCTCTGCGTTTTAAACTGAGAATTGCTTCATATTTCAGTTTGGGAGTAGACCATAAAATTTTGTCTACACCTGCTGTCTTTTTGCCTTTGTTACTCGTTACTCTTTTTACAGCTAAAGCACGTCCGTAGAAAGAGTGTGTGAGCAGCCATTGCAAAGACTTTACTTTGCCGGTTCTGCCCTGTTGATGAGCCTTTACGATACGCATTTGCAGTTTTTTAACGTATGCGTTAGCTTTGTTCCAGTCAATGCTGTTCCATGCTTTTGCTACGTCAGAAGTCGCACACATTTTCATGTTCATTTGCCTTACTCCTTTCAAAAATTCTATAAACTCTCTCGTAATTAAGCACCCTGCGGAATTCTGCTCCCTTTTCGGGTGGGGCAAATTTTGAACCCCTATCCGTCCCCATTACAAGGTCGGCATTCGCTTCCTCCGCAATCCTTTACCCGCATTCCCAACGGCTTTCCTTACGGTCCGCTTGCCTTTGCAGGCGAGAATACGGGCTTGACACGTTCCACTTAATCAACAATTATTGATAGTTTAGGTTCCACCTCTACTCCGGCAGTCTTATGTCCGTGTATTCCTACTGTGGAGAGGAATATCCAACTGCACACCTTTTGGTTCAAGCCTATCAGCTACTTTGGCTTGTTCAGCCTTAACGAAGCTTACGGTGATTCAGTTAATTAACCATGCTATCAGAAAGCCTGCACCCTAACCGCCTTGTAGCTGGCAGTTTCGCTTCTCCCTCACGGGATTTGCTCCAAATAGGGTTCCGTTTATACCCGCTTCCGAACAATGCCATTACTGGCAAAGCCGGGGATATTGGCTTCATCCAACGGAATGGATGGTTTGGTCGGAGTTACCGCCAAACAGTTAAATTAAGCGACTTCGTGTCGCACCCACATGTAGCTGTCAAATGTGGATTCAGTTACATACCGGAAGATATGAACCTTTTTATTATGATTTCCCTGACGGATAATACGCCCTTCCCTCTGTTCCAAATCAGATGGTTTCCAGCCAATATCCAGATGGTGCAACGCAATCAGACGATCCTGCACGTTGGTCCCGGCACCCATCTTTGCTGTTGAGCCAATCAAAAAACGAACCTGCCCGGATTTCACTTTTCCAAACAGCTCCGTCTTCTTTGCTTCTGTATTTGCATCATGAATAAAAGCAATCTCTTTTTCCGGTACACCTTTCGCTATCAGTTTCTGCTTCAAGTCATCATAAACATTGAAACTGCCATCACCTTTCGGTGTGCTCAAGTCACAGAAAATCAATTGTGCAGATTTCTGTGCTGCCGTGTCTTTCCAGATCTCATAACTTTTCTCTGCACAGACTGATATTTTGCTTTCTGGATTATCTGGCAATAATTCGTTCACCAAACGCTGATCCAATGCCAATTTTCTTCCATCATTGGTAATTTTCAGCATATTATCAACCGAAGCATCTACCCCTCCGTTTCTGACAACTTCTGCACGTTCCCCCAGACTTTCTACGATTTCTTTCTGCTGTTCCGTTGGTTTCAGCACCACTGTTTCATATTCCGCCTCTGGCACAGGAAGCTTTAACTGATCGGAAGTCTTGATATCTGCAATCTCCTTAAACATATTCATCAGTTCCGGAATATTATAAAATCTTGCAAATCTTGACTTTGCACGGTAGCCTGTTCCTTCTGGTGCAAGCTCAATGCTCGTGACTACCTCGCCAAAGGTGGAGGCCCAGGAATCAAACAGTCCAAGTCCCATATTTTGTAATTTGCTGTTCTGCAGATACCTCTGCATAACATATAATTCCGTCATGCTGTTGCTAATCGGTGTGCCCGTAGCAAAGGTAATGCCTTTTCCTCTGGTAATCTCATCCAGATACTGACATTTATTAAACATATCCGCCGACTTCTGTGCTTCATTCTGTGCAATCCCGGCTACATTTCTCATTTTTGTATAAAGAAATGCGTTTTTATAACTGTGTGCTTCATCTACATATAAATGATCCACTCCCAGTTCTTCAAACGTAACTACCTGATCTTTTTTCTCTTTCTGATTCAGTTTCTCCATCCTTGTCTGCAATGTTTTTCTTGTCTTTTCAATCTGTTTGACGGTATAACGTCCACCATCCTGTTCATACCTTGCACTCTGGATTGCCATTTCCAGATCATCAATCTGCCTCTGAAGCATGGCTTCCTGTTTCTCATCAGAGATTGGAATACGCTCAAACTGGGAATGACCAATAATAACAGCATCGTAATTTCCCATAGCGATTCTGGCACAGAACTTCTTTCGATTTGCCGGTTCAAAATCCTTTTTCGTTGCTACCAGAATGTTCGCCCCTGGATATAACTGCAGGAATTCTGCTCCCCACTGCTCCGTCAAATGGTTTGGAACTACAAAGAGGTTTTTCTGAGATAATCCCAGACGTTTGCTCTCCATTGCCGCCGCTACCATTTCGTAAGTCTTCCCAGCTCCTACTACATGTGCCAGAAGCACATTATCACCGTATAGCTGATGTGCGACTGCATTTTTCTGATGCGGTCGAAGTTCTATTTCCGGATTCATTCCTGGGAAAGTCAGATGACTTCCATCGTATTCACGGGGACGGATACTATTAAAACGTTCATTGTACACGCTTACCAGTCTTTCTCTCCTCTGCTGATCCTTAAAAATCCAATCTTGGAATGCAGCCTTCAAAGCATCCTGCTTTTGTGATGCCAACATAGTTTCTTTTTTATTCAAAACTCGCACTTCATCCCCATTGTCATTTACGACTTTATCATAGATTCTAACATCTTTTAGATTCAAGGTATCTTCCAGAATCCGGTAGGCATTTGCTCTCTCCGTTCCATACGTTGCATAGGCAAACGCATTTCTTGGACTGTCGGCGTTCTTTCCTGTAATCCTCCACTCACCATTTATCTCAGAGAATTTTACCTGTATTTCCTTCTGCGCAAGATACCTCGGCGTATGAAGCAGTTCCACCATAAACTCCTGATAATCCGAAGGTTCAATCCAGGTGGCTCCAATACGCACTTCAATCTCCGATGCTTCCAGATCTCTCGGCTGAACTGCCTCCAATGCACGGACATTCGGTGTGAATTCCGGATGATTCTCTGCAAAAGTTCTCGCTGTATTTAATTTATCCCTAACATTTCCGGACAGATATTCATCTCCACTTTCCCACTGGTCTGTCAGTGGATTTTTGAAGATAACTCCAACCAGCTCTTCTGTGATTTTCTCTTCGGTCTTTCCGGTCAACTGTGCCATATATAGGAGATCTACTTTAGCCTTTTCATTTAGGGACAAAGCAAGTGCTTCTGTGGCTGTCTCCACACTTGTCACAGCGACCGCCTTTTTAATGGTTCGTTTGGTAAACATGTCCGCTTTCCGCTTCAATGTTCCATCTTCATTCAAGTCTTCCAGGGAACACAGCAGACAATAAGAAGAGTCATCAGAAAATGCACGTTTGTTAGCATTACTTCCAATAACTCCATACTTTGCTGTGTAGGTATCATACACCTGATTCAGTTTTTTCTGCTGTTTCTGGATTTCTTCGTCTGTGACAAATTCTTCCATCTGCATGGCGATCAGTTCACGAACGGTATCACGGATTGCAACCATGCCTTTTACACGTTCTGCAGTGGCTGCAGGCATTTTCACCTGATTCATCAAAGAATTGACACGGTAATATACCTGATCATCTACCACCGTATAGCTGTAATTTCGAACATTCGGATCTGCCGGAATACTCTCTGGCATCTCATCCAGTTCTGCCTCTATATCTACTGCCGCTACCATGCTTCCCTTGATGTGTTTTACAGCTTCTTGTAACTGTAATTCCAGATCAGCTCCTTCCATTGGAGCACAGGTTGTTTCCATACCATACGGACCGGACACTTCTTTCATCTCACCAAGAATCAATCCCGGATGCTGAACAAAATACTTGTTAATGGTAATCCCATTTGCATCACTCTCCAAATTCACCCAGTCTGGCATCTCTTTTGTGAAACTCTCACGCTTCTGGAAAAACAAAATATCAGCACTGACTTCTGTTCCTGCATTTGCCTTAAAAGCTGTGTTCGGCAGTCGGATTGCCCCCAGCAAGTCTGCACGCTCTGCCAAATATTTCCGGACTTCCGGTGATGCCTTGTCCATAGTTCCCTTTGTTGTGATCAACGCAGCTACACCACCTGGACGTAACTGATCTATAGTCTTGGCAAGAAAGTAATCATGAATCATAAAATTGTAGCGGTCATACTGACGGTCATTGACCTTATATGCACCGAATGGCACATTTCCGATTGCCACGTCAAAGAAATCATTGGGATAATCCGTCTTCTCAAAGCCTTTGATCTGGATATTGGCATCTGGATAGAGAAGTTTAGCAATTCTGCCACTGATGCTGTCCAGTTCCACTCCATAGAGTTTGGACTGGTTTAGATTCTCTGGAAGCTTTCCAAAGAAGTTCCCGACTCCCATAGATGGCTCCAGGATATTTCCCTTTGTAAATCCCAGATTCTCCAACACCTGATACATACTTTCAATCACAATCGGCTGTGTATAATGAGCATTTAATGTGGAAGCTCTGGCTGCAGCATATTCTTCCGGTGTAAGGACGGTCTTTAATTCCAGATATTCTGTCTCCCATGCAGATTTTGTCTCATCAAATGCATCTGCAAGACCTCCCCAGCCAACGTACCTGGATAAGATTTCCTGTTCTTCCGGTGTTGCATTGCGATTCTCATCCTCACATTTCTTTAACAACTGGATAGCCATGATATTGGCACGGAACTTTTCTTTTGCTGTACCCTGTCCAAGCTCATCATCTGTGATGCGGAAGTTCGTTGCTGGAATCGTTTCTGATATTCCGTTAATCTCTTCCAAAGATTCTTTTTCTTCCGATACCTCAACTTCTCCAGATAATTCTTTTTCTTTTTTATCATAATCTGTCCACACACGTTGAGAAATAGCAGTAAAATACAAGGACTCTTCCTCCATAATTTCTTCCCTGATTTCCCGTAATTCATCTAAAGTATCCGCATTTACGGTTTTGTTGTGATAATGATAATAAAGTACTTCTTGTCCGAGTTTTACATCCAGACGTTCCAATTCTTGTGTTGACATTCGATTCCAAATATCATCTTTTTCCGTATGAATCGTGAAACCTTCTCCATCATCATGATATTCTAATGTGTATTGAAGTCGATTCGCTTCTCCCTTAATTTTGCAATCAAAATCGTGGATTTTTGTTCTGGTACCAGACATATATTCTGAATCAACTAATCGCAAATCAGTTATATCTTCCGCTGTCAAAGTATCCTGCTCCAGCTGTTCTCCTAACATCTGCTGTGCTTCTTCCAAATCTGCCAGTCTTTGTGCTTCCTGTCGTTCTTCGTACTTTTCCATTTCTTCCGGTGACAAATAATCATCTGTGCGGATTAACTGGCGAACACGTTCTGCAACCTTGTTCCACTTTAATAAAACTTCTACCTCTGGACTGCCAATTTTCCCTTTTGCAAGTTTTAATCCTTTTGCATCATGGGATGCGTCGGAAGCATCTGCTCCTGGTATTCCGGGTGAGGAACCACCTGTTCCATACTCATTTTTCAGGAACTCAGCTGCATCTTTCATATCATGATGTTCCATGAAATACTCATAGATTCGGTTACGTCCTCCTGCAGTAATGCCGCCTCTTCTTAACACTGCGTCAATTTCATCCTGTGTGATAAAGGATAGTGCCGGACGTTCGACCGTAAATTTCTGGTCTACCCAGGAACGCTCCCTCTGAAGATCCTGAAAGCGTTGGAAATATTCCGGATTATGCTGAATCTCCCAGCGGTGATAATCTCCCGGATTCTCATCCATATATTTCTGCAGCCATTCAAAACGATAGACAATCGCATCTGCTTCCTCTTGATCTGTCCATGCTCCACTCACTACATCCTGCCAGTCTGAATATGATTGTTTCTTTTCCCAGTTTCTGCAAGTATCCCGAAAATGAAGTGCAAGAAGATTGGTCATTTCTTCCTGCTCCTGTTCAATGGCATTATTGGAAATCAAATTATCCACGTAATTTCCATCCTCATACATATCCCGAATTCTGTTCGCTGCTTCTTCCCACGTAACCATGCGGTCAAAGTTTCTTCTGGCAGAGTCCCCTCGCCGGATACGGATACCATCATTGTCATACCAGATACTGATTTTCTGACCATCTATGGTAAATCCTTTGCCACCAGTTCCATATTCATCTTTCAGAAAACTCCGCATTTCTTCATTATCCAGACCTTCAATCAGTCTTGCTGTAATATGAAACAGTGTATTTTTCTGTCCGCTTCCCGTGCGGAGAATATCATTTACCACTTCATCGGAAATAAGAAAAGCGGCTGGCTGTTCCAATGCAGCTGCCGCTTTCCTTATTTCTCCTAACTGTTCCTCTTCTGTTGGGAACAGACTTAACTGTAAATAATCTCCTGAATCACCAGCTCCTCTGCCTGTGCCTTGATCTGGTTCATGTGTCTGGTCCATGCCATCCCGTCTGCCATTTTGTCCGGTGCCGGATCTTTCTCCAGAAGTTCGTTCATCAGGTCGTCTACTCTCTGTCTTGCCTGGCTGTCGATCTCCATCAGATGACTGTCCAGACGGTTCTGCAGTGTCAGAATGTTGAACCTGGCTACCTTGTGATTTCTCAGATACTCTTTCCGCATCATTCCGTACTTGCCGATGGTTCCTCTCGTCTCTTCCAGGCTGATATCTGGAATCTGATACTCTCCGTTCTGGCTGTAACTGATCTCTCTCATAGTCTGTTTCCTCCTTTTTTTCTTCTCTATCTTCTGTGTTATCTGTATTACTTTCACGAATTAACGTGTTGAATTCATTATAAGCTACTTCTTTTTCTTTTGCAACCGTTTTCAGGTCATTTTCCAGATCATTCAGAACATATCGTCCAATCTGCATCAGAACTGGTCTGCTGATCTCGTTGACTGCACTTCCCAGATGTCCTAATACTTTCAGCTGATTGAAGTCCGTAATATGCCGAAAATCCTCTGCATCCAGATATTCCTGTACATCCAGTCCACACCTGTTTAGTAATACATACCAGACACTATTGGTCATCAGTTCCCGGAATTCTACTTCCTGATTCTGTTCGTCCAGTTCTTCCAAAAATGTCCCTGTCACATCCAGTCTCAGTTCTTCCAATGCATCTGGAAGCCATTCCTGCATACTCTCCTTCGCTGCCTGATGCAGACTTTCAGCAAGCCCTCCTTCTGTATCTTCCAGTGATAACTGCTCCTGCAGATAATCTGCAACCAGTTGTTCACCTTCCATTGGAAGATTCCATAACTGTGGATCTTTTCCCAGATTCCGCACTTTATAAGTGTCCTGCACATCAAATACATACCGAAGTTTTGTTTTTGGTCCGGAAGTATTGTCAATCAAGGCAATCCCCTTGGATCCCTTTTTGATCCAGCGGTACATCTTCTGATTCCAGATTTCCATGGATGCTACGGCAGTTGCTTCCGGTCGCTGTGCATAAATTAAAAGCTGTTCTGGAAAAGTGTATTTGTACAGTCTGGATGAAGTGTTTAGGAACCGCATCCATTCCTGCGGACTGGCAGCTACATCTTTTGCCACCTCTTCCGTCAGCTGTTCCATTGCATATAATTTATTTGCCATGTGCTACTCCTTTTCATAAAATCAGGGACTGCTTAGTACAGTCCCCTTAAAATCATCGTTGTTTCTCTTTATAATGCTGCGGCAAGATCTTTTGACTTATTCTTTGGCACTTTGTCTGCCTCTTTTGCCTTGATCTCTGCCTTGGCTTTTTCCAGTCTTCCATGGATTCCACCTTTTACTTCCACTTTTTCGGCTGCTTTTTCTTTCTCCAAACGAGCTTCTCTACGCTCAGCATTTTCCATTACTGCGGTCTTTTTATCACAGAACTGAACCTTATCCGAAAGCTGTTCCTGTCTTTCCACCTGTGTCTCATTGACTTCCTGTACCATCGCATTTAATTCCGGAACCTGAAAAATGCCGTTATCAGGAAGAATCAGCACTTCATGAATGGAAGATGGGATGACAAAGTAATCACTTCCCAGGCATTCCCCAATCTGTTTACGAATATCTTCCTGCAGTAACAGGGAAGCTCCATTCATCTTAGCTTTGTTTGTCAGACAGAACATTGGGTTTTCCATGGCTTCCATATCCATTTTTTCATTCAGCAGGTTTTCTGGTTCTTCACCAAAAATCATAGATTTGATAATCTCATTCATATCCATAAGTGTGACACCACGTTTTCGGTCTGCCACCATCGCATTCGCTTGAATCTGTTCGGCAGATACTCCCCACTCGTTCATCAGAGAAACAGTTACCGGAATACTGCTGATCCCTTCTCCATTTTCCTCCAGATTTACTGCATAATAAGCTGCAAAATCTCCGTGTTCTGTGACTACTTTATCTGCAAGAAGATCGGTATTCCATTCCTTATCACAAATTCTCATCTGTAATTTGTCCTTCATCTTTTCATAATCCAGAATATCTGGAACTCCCATATCAAAAAATTCTGCTTTTCCCTGTGCCTCAATACGCATATCAGCCACATCGCCAACACAAGAGTCTACATCTTTTCCATGGATATATTCCTGGTAGAGGGAATCCAGATAGACTGTCGGTACGATTCTCTGATCTCCGTTTGGAATCGTAATACCTGTCAACTTCAAACCGTTGTTTTTTTCTACTTCCTGAAGTTTAATTTCTGCGTCCTTATAAGACTCTGGCAGATACTCCTTTACATTGTCTTTGACATATTCATAAAATTCTTTTCTGTTCATCATACGCTTTTACCCCTTTCTGATCATGTGATGGTTCATTCTTTTTCTGCTGACCATCTGCTCGGCTTTCTTCTGATAAGCCATCATTCTCTTTACTGTTTTCTCCTGGTTTTTTCGTGCTTCCTGTCTTTTTTCCATTGCTTTCATCATAGTTTTCTGTTCCTTTCTGTGATTTTTTTGTATGAAAAAGGGAGCCTCACATAGAAGCTCCCAATCATAACCGTTGGTTTTAATTTCCTTATTTCCTTTTCCTGCTGATATAAAGTCCTGCCATACCTCCTGTGGAGATTACAAGAAGCAAGATTGGCAGCCAGATATTCGTGCTGTCACCTGTTTTCGGTGCGTTTGATACCTTTGTCTCTTCATGGGACTGTGGTATATCCGGTGTGTTCGGTGTTTCTGGAACTTCCGGTTTCTCATTTGTCAGATTAAAGGTAACTTCTACAACCGGTGTACTGTCATCTGCATAGGCAAATGTCACTTCATGCTTGGTCTGATCCAGTGTGTATCCGTCCAGTGTTTTTGTTTCCACCAGATAATACTTGATTGCTGTATCATATTTGCCGTTCTTAAATGTGGCAATCTCATACAGCTTACTTTCTGCATGACCGGCAGCGTCTGTCTTTAAGGTTTCCAGTACCTTTCCTTTGCTGTCACGGAGTTCAAATTCTACCCCTTTCAGCGGTTCTCCTGATGATTTATCTGTCTTATTGAGAATCACTTTTCCCTTGGCAGTGTCATCTTTCATAGCTACTTTCTGGATCTCTCCAGTATCCTTTACTTCAAAACTAACATCCGATGTCAGAAGATATCCTTTCGGTGCCTGCTCTTCACGTAAGGTATATTTACCGATTGGAAGTTTTTCGATATAGTGTGCTTCCTCTGTGGAAGTCCAGCTCTCTACTACCTGATCATCCTCATCGAGAATCGTCAGTTTCGCACCTGGAATCTCAGTTTCTCCTGTGATATCAGTCTTACTGATCTCTACTTTTGTCACATCATCTTTCATCTCATGCTTCTGAACCTCTGCTGTATTCTCTACTGTGAAAGTAATACTTTCTGCAGTGACATATCCATCTGCCGGTTTTGTCTCTGTCATGGTGTATTTCTTACCAACAACCAGTTCTTTGATCACATGGGATTCTTCCGTAGAAGTCCATTCATCTACTGTATTGCCATCTGAATCCGTTACTTTCAGGTGTGCACCTGGAAGTTCTTTACCTGTTGTCAGGTCTGTTTTGGACAGCTCCACTGTGGTTGGCTGATTTTCAAAAGTAAAGTCGTAGCTTACTTCTGCCTGGTCTTCTCCGGCATATTCAAAGGTAAATTCCTGTACTTCTTCTGTTGTAACAAATCCGTCCGGCGCAAAGATTTCTTTCACATAGTATTTTCCGTCTACCGGAAGATCTGCCGTAAAAGTAATCTGTCCTTTTTCATCCGTTACCCGCTGCTCGATCAGACTGTCTTTCTCAAGGAGTACCTCGCCCTTTGCATTTTTGATATCTTCACTGGTATAAAGACCAAAGACACCACCTGCAAGAACACGTTCTGTATCTTTTTCTTTCTTCAGAACCGTAACCTTTACTTTCTGACGGGCATTCTGCCATTTCTCATCATAAGTGATGACTGGTGTGTCCTGATCACGGTAGGAAAGGTCAACATATCTCGGCTCTTTGTCCAGCACATAACCGTGAGCTGTTTTTACTTCCTTCACATAGTATTTTCCAGCCGGGAGATCTCCCATCTGTGCAATACCATTGGAATCTGTGGTAATGGTTCCTACTTTTTCATCTGCTTTGAAATAATCTTCACTGACACCATCTGCCGCTTTGATATCTTCCGCAGCAAATACATCGAAAGCCACATCTGAAAGGCTTCCGGTTACATACTCAAAAAGATGCTCCACGGTACCTTTTACATGATCCAAAAGTGTCACCTTATCCAGAAACTCTCCATTTTTGTTGATGATCAGAAGTCCTGTTGGAACTTCATCTTTCATCTCTACTTTCTGAATCTCGGCAGTATCTTCCAGTGTGAACTTCACATCCGTCGCTTTCAGATATCCATACGGTGCCATTTCCTCTCGAAGGGTGTATTCTTTACCCACAGTCAGTCGTTTGATCACATGTGGCTGATCTTTTACAGAAGTCCACTGATCCACAACATTTCCTTCTTTATCAAGAACGGTGAGTTTTGCCCCATCCAGTTCCACACCTGTTGTTACATCAGATTTTGTGATTTCAACTGTTGTCGGCTGGTTCTTTTTCACTGTTTTCAGTTTTACTGTCTTCACATCCTGCCCTTGGTAAGAAGCATCCAGATTCAGAACTTCATCAGAGGATACAAATCCCGCCGGTGCTTTTAACTCTTTCACATAATACTGTCCAAGCGGCAGATCCAGCGTACATGCTGCAAGACCATCGTTATCAGAAGTCATTTCCTGCAGAAGTGTATCTGCCTTTACAATGATCTCACCTTTCTCATTCTTCAGATCTTCTGTGTTATAGATGCCAAAGACAGCTCCTGCTACGGTTGCACCATTTTCTGCATCCTGTTTTTCTACCTGGATTGCAACTTTCTGGCGGTCATCGCCAACCATCACTTCCTGTTCGATCACAGGTGTATCCTGATCCGCATAGACAAATGAGACATCCGATCTGTCATGGTTCAGGACGAATCCTTCCGGTGCAGTCTTTTCTACCACATAGTAAGAACCAAGCGGCAGGTTATCAGCAACTGCTTTTCCGTCTTCCCCGGTCGTTACCGTTGTTACCAGTGCATCTTTTGCATAGATCAGCTGTCTGTTTCCGTTTTCATCTTTCTGATAATCCGGTGTATAGATATTTTCAGCTGCATAGACATGAAATGATGCACCCTTCAGGTATCTTTCTTCATAAACAAAATCCTTTTTAAATCCGGTCAGCATCTCACCTTTTTTATAGATCGTCAGCTTTCCTTTTACCGGATGGTTCTCGTAGTCTACCGTAATAATGGCATCTCCGCTCTCAGAATCCATCTGGTATGCTGTATTTGCATCCACCGCAATCTCTACATAGTTCTTATTGATTGTGTACCCTTCCGGTGCGTTGACTTCCTCAATCCGGTAATGTCCGATCTTCAGATTCTTCGGCATGATCAGATATCCCTGGCTGTCCGTAAAATAGGACTTGTGAGTAGTTGTCACTGGGTAAGTTGTTACCTGCTCCACATACTTCTTGTTGTCCAGGTCATATACCTTAAATTCTGTTCCGGCAATCAATACAGATTTCTTTGTTTCATCGTCTTTTTTCACGATTTTCAGTTTTGCCTTAAACTCTTCATCCAGAAGCACTCGCCAGATCTGTGGCTCGTTTGGATGATGTTCTGTGATATTCACTTCAAAATCATCGACTGGCTTGTAATTGTGCGGTGTTGTAGTTTCACGCACGATATAGCTTCCAAATGGTAATGGAATACTGCAGGCATACCCTTTTTCATCTGTGAAAATCTCAGTTGCTCCATTTTCTCCACTCACTACTGGTTTGGCAGAATCAAAATCATAGCTTCCATCTGCTTTCTTTGTAAGGGAAGATTTCAGATAAACTGTAAATCCGGCTCCGGATAACAGATCTGCATCGGTCTTTCCATTGTTGGCTGCTTTGATGATCTGAAATGGCTGTTTGATGACCTGCTCACTGGAAGTGCACTCTCTTTTTACTTCTGCTGTCATATCTCCTTCATAACTGCACACAAGATCATGCTCTTCTGTATCTGCCAGGTATCCGGTCGGCGGTGTGATCTCTTTGACATAATATTTGCCAAGATATAAACCTTTTACAGAAGACTGTCCTTTGTCATCTGTTGTAAGAGATGCTACCTGTTCTCCTGCTTTATAAATAGTTCCAGTTGCTCCGTCCGGATGCACGATATCTTCACGGGCATACAGACCATAAACTGCACCTTTCAGTGTGGCATCTCCCTGTGGTACTGCTTTTCCTGTTTCTTTATCAACTTTGAATAAATTGATCTTTGCTGTCACACGGTCATTGCTGAAGGTATGGGCAAATAATACGGTTGCTTCTTTATCATTGGTGTAAGAAAACTTGAACGTATACACATCTTCTGTATTTCTTACATAGCCTTCCGGCGCCTGATCTTCTTTTACGGAATAGGAATATCCAATCGGAAGATCTGCTGTGAATTTTGCAGTTCCATCTGCTCCAGTAGTTGCTTTCTCAATCAGTGTTCCTTTTTTCACAACAACGGTTCCGTCTGCATTTCTAATATCATCGGATGCATACAGAGCAAAAATACCGCCATTCAGTGGTTTCTTTGTATCTTTATCCTGTTTTACTACGGAAACATCTGCTTTCTGTCTTTCGTTGTTAAAAGTCACATCTGCAAATACAACTTCTTTATTCTGTCCGGCATAAGTCAGAGTCACTGGCTTTTCTTCGCTGCCGTTATAGAAATTGTCCGGTGCTTTTGCTTCTTTCACCACATAGCATCCAAGATGCAGGTTCTTCAGTGTAACAGAACCATTCTCACCTGTTGTCAGATTTTCTTTTACAAGGTCCCCTTTGCTGTACACTTTTGTGCCATAAGCAGTTACGATATCTGCTCCGGCATACACGTTATATACTGCATTTTTCTGTCTGCGGTTTTCATACTGGAATACCGTTCCATTCTCACTGACATCTGCTCCGGTAAGCACCTGTCCTTCTTTGTAAATGGTAAGCTCTGCCAGCTGTTCCTTATTTTCCACGGTTACAGCTGAGGTCTTACTTGCTACCAGTTTTACATTTGTTGCCGTTGCATTTACCACATATCCCTGTGGTGCTATGATCTCTTTCAGATAAACAGTATCCTGTGTCTTGATGATCGTAACAGAAGATTTTCCATTCTTATCTGTTGCCGGCATCTGAGTGATCAGTTTTGTGCAAGACTCATCGCTGTATATACCGAATACTGCACCCGCAAGATTAACATCCGCCGTGTCGTCTTTCTTTACGATTTCAATCGTAGCCTGTTCAATCCAGGACACCTTTAAGCTTACATATTTTTCATCAGCGACACCTTCTCCAAACACAAATGCCAGATCCTGAACACTTGCATTCGTAGTCAGTTTATATGCTGAATAATCTTTTGTAATACTTCCCTTCATTTTTGCAGAAAAAGTAGCGCTTACATCTTTTGTCTGTGTCAGAGGCGCTGAAAGATAAAACGTGGTTCCTCCTCCAATTGTTACGCTTGCACCTGCCGCACTTACGGTTCCAGTAGATACATTATGGAGCTTTACTCCTTTTGGTAAGTCCATTGTGATTTTCTGCTGGGAAGATGCGTTGAACTGAATGTTCTCCGTTCTCTGAACATTTCCATCTACATAAGCTTTTACATTCGGCTTTGAAAATGACATCGCTACATCTGGTATTTCCGGCTTATTCACACAATAATTATAGAGTTCTTTTGCCAAAGCCTCTCCTGTAGCATTTGTTCCGTAAAAGGCATCACTACTTCCGTTGGCATATGATGCAGCCATATGAATAATGATGAATCTTTTTCCTTCTGAAAAATCCGTGTATTTATTTGCAAAAAAGCTTTCACTTCCTGCGGCATCTGTACCGTAATAGCACACTTTTGCTAACGCCTGATTGTCTCCAATCTTTGTAATTGTATAATTTCCAGATCCAGGTCCTGGCTTTGCTGGCTGTACACAATACGCAATTGCTCTGACGCTTCCGTAGCTGATATAGTACGGCTCTGTCAGGTAGGTTCCAAGATTATAATCTGCATATCTATACAGTGGTCCTTTTTCAATTGTTACCTGCTGTGTACTTCTTGCTGAATAAGCTGAAACTGCTTCAAATGTTGCAATCTCTCCTTCTTCCATAGAATCAAGATCCACACCTTCGTCTCCTGCCTGTTCCAAAACATCATGAAGCTCTAACCCTGATTCTTCATCATAGGTATCCTGGTTCTGTGCCTGCTCTACCAAATCATCAAATTCATCAGCGTCAATATCGGTAACCTCCGAGTCTGCTTCGGAATCCTCCGCTTCCTCTGTCTGCTGTTCACTTACAGCTTTTTCGGATTCGGTCACTGCTTCACTCCCTGCCACCTCTGTCTGAGCTTCTGTTGCTTTCTCACGCACAATCAGTTTTCGGCTGATCTGGTACTTCGGATGCTCCTGATTTACCGGTTCCACATAATAGACCGCTTTGTAAGTGTCCGCATGATCTGTCGTAAAATCCTCATCCTTGTCGTTCTTTGCTTCCTCGAATGTGACTTTGACCTTGTTATCATCCTTGATTTCCAGTCCTGTGTAATCTGATTTCACATCAAATACACTGCCTGTTTCGATTTCATAATCTTTGGCAGTCACCACCTCATCTTCATCCAGAAGGTCTTTCACGTCCTCATAAAGTGGCGGTTTTTTCTCTGGCTGGATCTCCGCTGCATATGCTGTCATCGGAGATAACACTGTACTTAGCATTGTCATGCCTGCCAGCAAGCCAGATACTACTTTTCTAAAATTACCTTTTTTCTTCATGCTAAGGTCCTCTCTTTCATAATATTTGTATTAAAACAGACAGTCCTTAGACTGCCTGCAATACACTGCTTATCGTTGCGGGAAACTCAGATTGAACTGCACATTTCCCTCGCCGGGATCAACCATCTCCACGGTTGCTTCATACTGTCTCCCTGTTTTTCTGGATAACAGATCCTTATAATGGATTTTTCCTTTAGACAGGAACTTCTTTGCTGCCGCCTTATCCATCTTTTTTCCCTGGCTTGCAAGGAATTTATCATTCTTCCATAAGGCAAAAGCACAGTTCCGGTCAGAACAGTAAAAGTTTACTTTTCCTTCCCTGACATCAGCTCCACAGCGGGGACATTTGCCAATGACTTCTCCTTTTGCTTTTCCCTGAAACTGCTCTTTCTTTTCTTCTGAAATCCCCTGATATCTGGCAACCAGTTCCTGCATCAGCTCTGTAATCCCATTTAGGAATTCATCTGCTGTCTCTGTATTCTGGGCAATGTGATTCAATGCCATTTCCCACTCTGCTGTCATCTTCGGAGATTTAATCTCATCCGGCAGAACCGTAATCAGGACATTGCCATCATCTGTCGGCACCAGATTTTTCTTTTCCCTTTTCACAAAACCAGACTGAATCAGTTTTTCAATGATTGCTGCCCTTGTTGCCGGTGTGCCAAGTCCTTTCTTTTCTGTATCTTCGGTCAGTTCTTCATTCCCTGCACGTTCCATCGCAGAAAGCAGGGTATCTTCTGTGTACTGTTTCGGTGGCTGTGTAAAATGCTCCGATACAAAAGAATCACAAGGACCGTAATGCTTGCCATCCCAGATATCCAGCTCCGGCTCTTCTTTTTCACTCTTTACGCCAAAGAACTGTTTCAATTTATTTTCGATCGACTTGAATCCTTCCTGCTTTGTTTTCTTTGCCGTGAGATAAAACGTATGATAATTACAGGTAATCTGGCATTTATGGCTTTCATAAATATAAGGATCTGCGGTTGCTGTCAGTACCCTGGCACTGATCAGATACAAAATCTTGCAGTTTCGTTCTTTCAGTTTACCTATATCTGCCTTTGCTACTTCCATGGTCGGGATAATTGCATGGTGATCAGATACTTTCTTTGAATTTAATACCTTACTCACGTCCGGCTGATATTCCAGCCCTTCGGCGTAGGGCATTTTCCCAAGCAACATCTGAATCAGAGTTTCTGTGCTTTCTCCCATCTCATCTGTCAGATACTGGCTGTCTGTTCTCGGATAAGTAACAAGCTTCTGCTCATACATCTCCTGCACGGCATCCAATGTCTGCTGAGCGGTATAGCCAAACATTCTGTTTGCTTCCCTCTGCAGAGTGGTCAGATCATAGAGTTTTGGAGGGCGAACCGTTTTCTCTTTCACATCATCCTTCTCCACTTCGCACATACGCTCCATACAGTCCGCAGCCACTCTATCTGCATCTTCTTTTTTCTGAAAATGCTCTGTGACCGCATCCATATCGTCAAACTTGATATGAGCCATATAATATTTTTCTTTGGTAAATTCCTTGATCTTCTGATTTCGATCCACGATCATGGCAAGTGTTGGTGTCTGTACTCTTCCAACTTTCAGATTCTGGTTATACAGAACGGAAAAAAGACGGCTCGCATTGATTCCCACCAGCCAGTCTGCCTTTGCCCTGCAAAGTGCTGACTGATAGAGACTGTCATAACACGAACCGTCTTTTAATGACGCAAATCCATCTTTAATTGCCTGTTCTTCCATAGAAGAGATCCAGAGCCGCTTCATCGGCTTTTTGCATCCTGCCTGCTCATACACCAAACGAAAGATTAACTCTCCTTCACGTCCTGCATCAGTAGCACAGATCACTTCATCTACTTTGGAATCTCTCATCAGTTTTTTCAAGATTCCGAACTGCTTCTTTGTGCCCTCCAAAATCTTGTGTCTCCAGCATTCCGGCACAATCGGCAGATCTTCATATCTCCATTTTTTATATTTTTCATCGTATTCCGATGCATCGCATAATCCAACCAGATGTCCTACGCACCAGGAAACGATATAACCGTTTCCCTCCACGTAGCCATCTTTTCTTGTTCTGGCTCCAAGCACGGAAGCCAGTGCCATCGCAACCGATGGCTTTTCTGCAATCACTAATTTCATTTACTCCTGCTCCTCTTCTTCATCTTCCAGTACATCATCATTAAAATCTTCATCTCTCAGGATTTCCGGTTCTGCACTTTCTTCCTGCTCATCTGCATCGTCTACTTCCCGTTTTTCTGACTCTGAATCTTCGGATTCATCTTCATCCTCTTCCATCTCATCTTCGTCATCATATTCATGCTTTGGTTTATAGACTTTGAAATAATATCCTCCTGCCGCAGCTCCGACTGCAACCAGTGCAATCAAAAGATACGTTCCGAATGGACTTTTATCTTCCGGCATCTGAATATCATCCTCTACCTTATCTTTCTCAGCTGACTCTGTCGTTTCCGGTTTTTCTTCCTCTGCTTTTTTCTCTGGTTCTGCATAAACCGTATCCACTTCCGGAAGTGTCACTGAATCAGAAAGTGTGAAGTTCATCAGATCTTTCTCACTGACTTCGGTAAGGAAATACACATTATCCTGAGATTTTGAATTGTCAATAATCAGATAGAAAATCTTACCACTCTTCGTTGAAATGGTATAAAACTCTTTTGTTCCTTCCGTAGCTGTTTTTGTAACGGATTCTGCCGTCTCGCCTTCTTTATTAAGCTGTTTCTCAATACCTGTTACTGTCCGATCATCCACGGTCCCTTTTGCATCTGTCGGCTCAGAAGCCTGTGCATCCTGCGGAAGCGGAGAAGTCGTTGTTTTTTCAGTCCCCATTGCATCTGCACTGGTCGTAGTTGCCATTGCACCATTGCTGTCACTGGAAGATTTCTGTTTTTCTGCCTGCTTCTTTGCCCATTCATAGTAAGGATTCTGCAACACATACTTTTCAGAAGTATTTCCAGCACCATCTGTTACCGTAATCTCAATCTGCTTTGTAGTAAAATCTTTCTGTGTCAGTTGCACTCTCAGCATTCCATCCTTCAAGTCTGTATAAGTGGTGCCATTGACGGTTACCGCAGTAATCCCGGATACTGTATCATTCCCCTGAATCGTCAGCACACCATCTGTCAGAGAAGCAGAGAGTGTCGGCTTTTCCGTGTCATAACACTTAATAGAGCGATTCTGCTCATAGACCTTCCCCTCACCATCTGTCACACGCACATACACTGTCTGATTTCCAGTGATCGTGATACTTCCGCTTCCGGTTACATCCTGCCAGCTTCCATCTTTTCCTGCTTTTGCTTCAATCTTTGCTATTGAGAAACCTTCCGGCATATGGCTAGCATCTACCGTAACAGCAATGGTTGTTTCTCCCTGTTTCCAGCCATCCGGTTTCTCAATCGTGATTGCAGGTGTGGTATTCTCAGCTGCATAAGCAGTCTGTGTCTGGAGCAAAGGTGTTGTCAGGCAAAGAAATGTCGTTGCTGCAAGCAGGCTCTTTTTTACCCTGCTTTTAGTAATTGTTCTCTTCTTCTGTTTCATTTTTTCCAGATTCATCATCGGCTTTTGTTTCCTCCTTCTGTATTTCTACCCTGCCGGGCAGTCCATTTTTCATTCTCTTTTTGAAAGCTTCCAATTCCGGAATACTCATATCCATTGCACGGATAATTTTTACAATTTCCAGATTTTCCGCTTCTGTTTTTGCAATCTCCGCAGCCTTGAAACGCTTTAAATCTGCTTCATATCTGGCTTTGGATGCTTCCATTTTTTCCTTGGCTTTCTCATAATCTGCCGTTGCTTTTTCAAGACTTTTCATCGCTTCTCCTTTCCGGACGGCTGATGCAGCCGCCCTTTTTTCTTACCATCGTCCAAATCCATAGAAATGGCTCTGCCAGTATGGGGAATTGATGGACGTATACTGCACTGGATGTCCACAATGGATCATCTGATCATTGCCTACATAGATTCCGATATGCGTTACCGGCTCCCCTGCGTCGTAAGTTCCAGTAAAGAAAATCAAATCTCCCGGCTGTGCCTCCGACTGGGATACTGGTGTACAAATGTTGTACAGTCCCTGTGCTGTTAGTCTTCCTGTATTCCTTACACCAGAGTTTGTCAGACAGTAGCTTACAAATCCAGAACAATCGAATCCACTTGGGGAATATCCACCCCATACATATGGTGTTCCAAGATATCTCGCTGCTTCATTTAACAAACGCTGTGCTGCTTCACTGGTATATTCATTGCCGCCAAAGCCTGCTCCTTCTCCAGTTTCCAGATAAAAGATCGGGTTTAACCGCTCTCCATTTTTCAGAAGTTCAATATGAAGATGGCTTCCTGTGGAATTACCAGTATTTCCTACAAGACCTATCTCATCACCTTTCGTGACGGATGCTCCTGCAGATACACTCCGGCTGCTTAAATGTGCATACCGCAGTTCATAACCTTTTCTGTCTTTGATAATGACGTAATTTCCATAGCTGTCGTTATAAGCAGAAGTTGTAACTGTTCCGGTCAGTCCTGCCATCACTTTTGTTCCCTCCGGTGCTCCGATATCCATACCATTATGAAGCTGATTTGCTCCTGATATTGGATGAATCCTGTATCCATAATAGCTGGTCACACTGGAGTACCAGTTAAAATCAACCGGTGTTGCAAACATCTGCAAGTTGCCTTTTGTATCGTTGTAGGCACTGAACAGTTCTTTCTGGAAAAATCCCAGCCTGTCCTGACAGATTGACATCAGGTTTCCACTATTTAAGGTAACATTCAGCACATCTACATCCCTTGTCCTAGTCACTTCCACTTCCTGACTTCCATTATCATCTGCCAGATAACATTCCCATGTCTGATGTCCATGTGCAGATGCCGCCGCATGATTATCATAGTAGACGTCAAACTGTACCCCGTATCTTGCGAAAGCTCCGGTATCTTCTACCGTATATTCGACACCATTCATTACCACCTTTGTTCCCATTGGAACAAACGGATTGGAAGCATCTACCGCTAAGGTGTGATTGGCTGTTGGATATGCTCCACTGGCAGTTGGTCCTCCACTCCAAATACCACAACAGATTGGACAGTTACAATATCCACTGGTCACAACCTGTCCCAAAGATTCTCCAACTCTTACTGTTGCTGTCTCCGTTACAGTCTCATTGACTGCTTCAGTAGTTAAATGATATTGCTCTGCAAACAAGGCGTCCAGCTCCGGCTTGACCTGTTCAAAAGTAAATTCTTCATACTTTGCAGACAGATAACTAATCAGGATAAACGGATCATGCTCAATAGGTCCGATGTTATATCGGTATTCCTCATGTCCTGGTTCTTCCGATTCCATGTTGTTGATCCGCTCCTGCAGATTAGCTTCCAGCTGTGTATAATACAATTCTGCTTCCCTAATTGCCTGATCCGATGACAGATAACTGGTTCCCGTGTAAGTGATCACATTTTGTAAAAACACCGCAGAGCATGATGTGATATTTGTTATGATTAGAAACATCAATCCGATCAGAACTGCTACACTGATATACACCTTCCGGTTTTCTTTAAAGAAGTTAGTGACTTTGCCGCCAATCTTCTTAATATAATCAATCGTACCTTTTGCAGCTGTTCCTACTGTCTGTTCACTTCGCTTCGCTTTGGCATAATCCCGTTTGATCTGTTGCTTCTGAATCTGTTTTTTTAGTTTCTTCTGCTCCTGACGGGCTGCCGCCTGTGTCTGTTTCTCTTTCTGTCTCTCCAGTCTGCTTCTCTTTCTAGATGCCCTCTGTTTCCTGCGTCTGGCACTTCTCTGTTCCAGCCGGTAAATACCTTCGCCGCCTTCTTCCAACTTATGGGCACCTTCCACTGCCGCATTGTCGTCTTCATTTTTACTGATCTCACGATGCAATGCTGCGGAAGTTGCACTTCCTGCTTTCTTGACAACAGAAGCTTTTTCTGTTTTTACAGATTCCCCTTCGCCAAACTTCAGGCGGGATTTCTTCTTTCCAGGAGTTTCCCCTTCATTTGCCCGATAGACCTGTGCCTTCTTGGAATGCTGCTTAGCTTCCTTTTTCTTTTTGGCTTCCTCATAAGAAAACTTTTTGGCTTTTTCCTTCTGTTTTTGATGGCGGAAATTGACTCCATCCGTATCCATCTGGTTCAATTTCTCCATATCTTTGTCATTTTTCACAGAAGCACCAGTTTCCTCATAAGCAAATTTCAAACGCTGTTTTTGTTTTGGCTTTTTGCTACCGCCAGTCTGATTTCTCCGGCTGTCTCCTCTGTTTTCTGATAGATCAGCACGTTTTTCTTTCAGTCTCCCTGACTGTCCGGCTTCAGATTTTTCTGCAAGTCTGGATTCTTTTCCGACTTCAGCACGAATCCTTTTTCGGTTTTGCTGCTTTCTATTTTGTCCAAAATCCTCACTTTGCTTCTCTGTCCGTATCAGTTCCGGTGCATCTCTGGATTTTTGCACAGAAGGACGAATATTTTTCCCACTCCGTTCAGACTGGCGGGAAGACTTATCCACAAGGCTTAATTCTTTTTCCTCCTGTTTTCCTCCCATCTGCACATCACTGGCACGGTTACTGACACGAACAGAAGATTTATCCGTCAGGTTTTCTTCCACCAGACCATCCTTGGTCATCTTTTGGACTTTCTTGTCCCTGACTTTCATTCTCTGTTCTGCCACTACTTACTCCTCCTTCTTCGGATACCCTTTCCCTGCCTGTAATAAGCAGAGAAAAGCGATGCCGAAAACAGCACCGCCACTAAAAGTTAATACATATGAAATTGCTCGTAACATTGTTTTCTCCTTTGATTTAACCTGCTTCGGAAGTCTCCTCCAAGCGGGTTGTCATGATTTTATAGAGGGAATTCTTCGGGAATCTGTCTACAAATGGGATAATGACATTTCCATAGAACAGAAGTCCTTCCCCCTCATTACTGTTGGTTACATAGGACAGCTGGGTTGGTGAGATATTCAGCTGTTTTGCCAGAATCTGCCTGTCTCCGGAAGCCTGGTTCAGCATATAAATAAAATCTGAATTTTCAAATATATTCTCTATCTCCCTGGAAGACAATAAATCCTTGATATTCTGGGTGATTCCAGTTGGAATACCACCCCATTTACGAAATCTCTTCCATATCTCCACACTATAAGCTGCGGTCTGCTCTTCCTTCAAAAGAAATCTCGATAGGTCAGACGCTTTCACGCCTTTCGCCCCGAGCCACACCGTGCAAGCAACTTTCATTGCACACGGCGTTCCATGGGATAAGTCTTTATTGCTAATACAGTTACTTCAAAGTCTGGTTAATTGTTATAAGGTTAATTGCTTCCAATCCTGCTTTAGCTCTCCATTTGTTGAGCTTTGCAATCTTGGCAGGTGCCCTACAATCGAATAAATCGATGAGGGACTTGATGATTTTCACGTCATTAGAATAGATAAGGCTCTTTATATCTTTGTGTACGATTCTGAGGTTTGCATATTCATCCGTACCACCTTGGCTTGGTGGATTAAGATATATGCATTCCACATCTTCAAACGCAAGAGACACCTTTGAGAGTTCACACTTACCCTTTGATGCCACAAATCTTGATAGGCGGTTATCACAGAATTCGATACTATGATTCGTGTCGTTATCTCTACTCAACTTCAACAGCGTTTCTCCATATTCAGATTTAGCAAGCATGCGGTGAATACGTTCACGTCCCTGTGGGGTGTAACGATTGGTGTCCACTCGGTAGAACATTGGATTTTGCGTCCTACAGTATGCTACAGGGACGACAATCATACCATTGATATATCTAACCTGTTTGGACTCCCCATATTTCTGATAGAAATATTCGTCCATCGCACCTTTCAATGTCGGCGGTTTTTCCTTGGAGAGGTCAGCCCGACTATTCAGTCTCGTCTTCATGGTTATGTCAATCGACGGGAACAGTCTGTGAACATCTGCATTTATCATAGTAGCCATGTTATAGTACTGATGCATACCAATGACTGCTTGGTTGTATCTGATGAGGTCATCGTGCTGTGATTGTTCACTCTCGTGAGATTTACAGGCCTGCGCCATGGCATTTTTCAGCTTCACTCGTTGAGAATTGATGGCTTTGTCAGTCATATGAGACTTGATAGACCATTTCTTTCCCTTCTTGTAAAGTTTAAATTTTATGCCTAAGAAGTCGCTATAGCCTTTGGTAAGATTCGTAATTCGTGACTTATCTGGAGATGTTTCCAGCTTTAGTCTGTCCATTAGCCATTGCTCGACCGCATGCTTTAGCTTGGAAGCATCAGAATACGACCTGCAAAATATCTTAAAATCATCCGCATATCTCACTATGTGGCACTCTTTCAATCGGGACTGTCGCAACTTCTTGTACAGATTCCCTTTATTCGGGGTACCATTTTTATTCATATAAATATCGCTTTTCAGAGGATGCTTTGCAGGCATTTCCTCCCATTGACTGGCTATCCACCAGTCAAGCTCATTCAGCACAATATTTGCCAGTAAGGGACTAAGTACACCGCCCTGAGGCGTGCCTTTGTCGGGTACCGTTCTAACCCCATTTTCTTCAATTGGAGCTTTTAGCATTTTTCCAATTAAGGAAATCAGCCTTTTATCACGTATTCCCATCGTCCATATCTGCTTTAGTAGCTTTCCATGGTCGACATTATCAAAAAATCCCTTGATATCTACATCAACTACATAGTGGAATCCGTCCACCTGCGCCAGTTTGTAACACACGGCAACGGCATTCTTAGTGCTACGATTCGGTCTGAAACCATAACTGTGCCGATAAAACTTGGCTTCGCATATAGGCTCCATGACCTGCAACACGCTTTGTTGTACAATCCTATCTAATACCGTAGGGATTCCTAATGGTCGCATTTTCCCATTTGGCTTTGGGATATATACCCTTCTCACCGCTTTAGGCTGGTAGTTAAGAATTTTGTCCCTAACACATTGAACCAATGCTTCCTCTGACATCTCAGCTAAGTCCTTAAAGGTCTTACCGTCGACACCAGGTGTGCTGCTTCCTTTGTTTGATTTGAGATTACGGTATGCCATTTTGATATTGGCATCTGAACCGATAATACTTATCAGATTCGTGAAAATCTTTTCGCTCGCACTATCCGCATATAATGCGTCCTGTACTTCGACCATGCCGTAGTACTCAGCATATCGGATAGCACTTTTCTTTAACAATTCCTTTCTTTGCATAGTCAACATCACCTCACTCTCGCAAGACTTGTTTCTCTTAGTCATACTCGAACCTATGAATGTTAACTGCATTACTTTATTACACTTGTTTTGTCGACTGGCAGACTGACCAGTCGTCCCACTGGAGGCTGTTGCTCCACTCCCATTACAGAAGCTTCATCGCTCGTGCCTCCGCTCTCACAACGATAAAGGTAAGTTATACAGTGTGTTTTCCTTACCAACAGGTCATAGCATGTGCAACTGCTCGCTGTTCGTTGCTTTCGACGTTCCAATATGATGCAATATACTGTACTTAGGTGCTTCCTTTGAGCCTGCTGATTTCCATTGCCTGTAACAATGTTCCGACTTTCACTTCCACCCAGTTACTTTTCGGTAATCAGCGCCAAACCGTTGGCATACGCTTTTCAACGCATTCGAATTTTAGACTCTTTAAATCGTCAGTTCGTCCCCACTTCCGTGGATACTCACCATATACAGCTTCACTACATAATCACAGGCAACCCACACCTCTGTGAATCTTTCCTCAGCCTTACCTGTTAGGACCTGCTTTTTGCTCTTCACCCTGACTTTTGACAACCCGACAGTTCTTGCACAACTATCACGCTGTAGGGAGTTTGTGTGTGTCCCTTCCGGGCGTTACCCCTTCATTTGAACAACACCATATCAGTTGTATCAGTAGCTTTTCTTTTTACGGACGGCTACTGACCCCGCTGTCTATTCAACAAGCGGAACGTCTCGTCCGATGGAACTCATCCACATAATATCTGGTGGACTTATGGGCAGAACGGTTCATCGTTACCCTGTTCCAGACCTGATCCTGGATTACAAGCATCCCGATTTTTTTCAGCTGCTTACCAAGTTCCTTGATGTCAAAGCATACAATGCGGTTATTGATATCCACGTTTGTCTGATGATTAAACACATTCAAAGAACCTGTAACATAAATCTCCAATGATGTGGCCAGTCGCTGTGCTTCCGGCTCTTCCTGTTTTCTCAGAAGGTTATATAAATCCTCCAGGATTGGCATCTTCTCAGGTACTGGATCGGCAAGGTATTCCTGATATACTAACCGCACACAACGGTCAATAATGGTCTTTTCTACCGGCTCCAATCCATTCTTTCCTCCAACAATCAGTTCACACAAAGACAGAATAAAATCTGCTTTCAATGACAGCGGATTATCTTCCTCAGAATAGTTCAGGTTCAGATCCATCGGATTGATATACTGGTCAGATACCGGTGAAACTCTTACCACCTGCCCATGCAGTGCCTGCACAAGTGCCGAATATTCGGCTTCTGGATCACAGACAATGATATCGTCCTCCGTAATCAGAAAGCAGTTTGTAATCTCTCTCTTTGCTGAGAAGGACTTACCGGAACCTGGTGTACCAAGAATCAGTCCATTCGGGTTCTTCAAACGTTTCCGATCAACCATAATCATGTTGTTGGATAATGCATTCAGTCCATAATAAAGAGCTTCCCCTTCCTGAAACAGTTCCTGTGTCGTAAATGGCACGAAGATCGCTGTTGAAGATGTGGTAAGCCCTCTCTGAATTTCAATTCGATTGACTCCCAGCGGAATACAGGACATAAGTGCTGCTTCCTGCTGATAATCCAGCTGTTTTAAAGAACAGTTATATTTCTGTGCGATTCCCTGTACCTGGAAAATATTATTATCCAGCTTCTGACGCTTCTTTGCGGTATTCATTACCAGAACTGTCACAAGGAACATTCTCTCATTTCTGGACTGCAGATCTTCCAGCAGATTCTTTGCCTCTTCGCCATAAGTCACAAGGTCCGATGGAAGCACGTCCATATCATAACCGGAACGTACCGCACGCTTCTGCTCTTCGATCTTCATCTTATCAAGATCAGAAATCTTACTCTTGATCATCTTGATTGCTGAACTCTGATCAATGGACTGGATATGAATGTTGACATTGATGCTGTCATCCACATCCAGAAAATCTGCAAGCATCCGGTCTGTCAGCTCCGGTGCAAGAATCTGAAGGTAACTCACACTTCCCATCGTTCTTCCCATCAAAAATGTCTGATTCTTGGAAAAGTTAAAGGAAGTCGGTGCAATAAAATCTTTGGTCTTTAATCCGGTTTCCGGAAGCATCTTGTACTGGAACTTAAATGGTTCAATCCGATCCTGGTTGAACACATGATACAGAATCTCCAGCCTTTCCAGTCCATTCAAAGAATGTGCCTGTGCTCCCAGAACCTTAAAGTTATTTAAGATATCTGTTTCGATTCTTTCAAGCCTTGGTCTTGCTACCTTCAGACTTTCTGCTTCAATTCCAAAAGTGATATACTTCGTCTTTACCAGACCATTATTTCCTTTGGAAAGCTGATTTTTCAGCATAGTACGGTATTCTTCACGAATGGAATTGAAGTCATCGTTCTGATCCGGAATATCAATACTTTTCTCAAATTCTGCCACATCCACCTGCTGATTGATAAAGGACAGCTGCACACTGATGGAAGAATCAAAGTAATTTAAGAAATCACAGTAATTCTCAAATATCGTGGTCTTATCCTCATTTAAAGCTAGCTGATAATTGATGTCATAAAACTGAATCGTCTTAGAGAAAAAGGTCTTTGTCACCTGGCAGATACCATCCTGCAGCATCCGAATATACGGAATGCTCTGCTGTGCAGTTGTAGGAATGCCTTTCTGTTTCCTGCGATCCCGTTCCTGTTTCTTCTTACGCTTTTCCTGTTCTCTTTCTTTTCTGCTTTTTTTGTTTCTTCTTTCCTGACGGTTTCTTTTTTCCGCCAGAGACAGACGCTCCTGCTGAGCCTCCTGCTTTGTCTTTTTTGCCATCCGGCACACCCTCCTTTTTTACAAGGGTGGAAATCTCCTGATAAAAATTTTCTGTCTTATATGGTCTTACCGCTGGACAGATAAACTTCTGTCGAATGATATTTGCCACCACTTTTTCAAAGGGAAGCCCGTCTTTTTCATACATTGCCATGAAGAAAAATGGAAGCATGATCGTTACCATCAGAATGGCAGCAATACTGGAACCGATTGGTTTTCTCATGAACAGATAAAACGGAATCCCCACAACTGCGGCAAGTGAAAAGAAAATCAGCTGCCGCTTTGTCAGATTTAACGCTACTTTTGTTTTGACCTTGGTAAGGTCTTTTGGTACTGGTACATACGCCATGGTATGCGCTCCTTTCCTGCCCGTTAATGGGCATTGAATATTGATTTGCTAAGGCTTCCGGTCTTGAATAATGAAAATGCAAGAATCACGGTATAAGCCGCTACTGAAAACATTGCTGCATGAAGGTCACTGGATATGGTCATTGCATTTACTAAAACTGCATAAATTCCCACACAGACCATCATGAAGAATCCCTGAAATGCCAGTGCGAACAAGCCTTTTAAATAGTTGTTTCCGATATTGCCCCATTCCTTATTGGTCATGGTGGCAAACGGAATTGGTGCTATGGAAGTATAAAGGTAAATTTCTATCATTCTTCCGAACAAGATTACCGTAATGATAATTGACAGAATGTGCATGGTAACACTGATCAACATCGTTTCCATGGATAGCAGGAACAAATCCCCTAACTCCATATCCTCCAGGGCATCCACAATCCGTGAAATTGCTTCTGTTGCATCCACCGCAGTGTTTCCTGATATCACCCCGGCGGCATTGTTGACCACATGCTGGCCAACATCAAAGACCGCCATCGTGATATTGAACGTATTTGTCACCAGATAAACGGCTACATACGCTTTGAAGATCCAGAGGAAAATGTTATAAGTCTCAAATTCATGGAAATTGTTTTTCTGTGTTACCATCGTGATCAATTCATAGCACAGGACAAAGGTGATGATCAGTCCCGCAATGGGGACAATCACCGTTTGGGATATATTCTGAATCAGATTAAAAATCCCTGCATTCCATCCCTGCGGTGTCTGTCCCACCTGCCCGGCTATGGTTCCCACCTGCTCATTGACAGACGTGAACATGTTATCCAAACTTGACTTAATAAGCCCGATCAGGATATCCTTTATCGCTTCCGTAATTCTCTCAATGATGGTGTTCATCTACCACTCCTCTTAAGAGAACAATGTTGCCAGCTGTGGAATCAGGGTAGTTCCCAGCAGCATGATTCCGGCACCAGCCATCAGCTGTTTGATGCCCTGGCTCTTAGCGCCGGGATTGTCATTTCCATATCCTTCCAGAAGGTTTACGACACCCCACACGCCAAGACCTGCGCCGATTGCGACTACAAGAGTTTTTAAAGTTGTAATTGCACTGCTAAAAAATGCCATATACAGTCACCAAAACTGACTTCTTTCAGGTGTTTACGGGAATGAAAAAACACCGACTAAAAAGCCGGCGCACCTAATGTCAGTTATTCCTTTCCTCATTATTTTTCGTTCATTCCCAAGGTTACTCCGACAGCTCCACCTGAATTACCTCCACCTCTTCTTCGGGTTTCGGTGTGTACTGCGGATTTAACTCTTTTTCTACTTTGTACCGGTTCTTCTCGTTTTCATCTGCAAGAAGCCGATAGTTTTTGTGTTTCGTGATATCATATTTATCCGAGAAAAATGGTCTGGCACCACGGATCTGCAGGATACATTTTCCTCCATCCATGACTGCGATCTCATCTTCCGTCATCAGCTGTTTGCCTGTTTTCTGGTAATTCAATCCAAAGGACTTCTGATTACTCCTCGTCTCCGAAGTGTTATACAGGTCAATGGTTTCCTTCCCCAGAAGCTCACTCATTTCCTTTAAGGTAGTTTTCTCTTTGCCACCAAGAAAAAGTGTAGTATCACAGTTGCCCAGAATGGTATCTGCACTATCCTTATACATTGCCTTTAGCTGACTCTGGGACTGCAAAATAATAGAAGCAGAGATTTCCCTGCTTCGGATAGTTGCGATCAGCTTATCGAACTGAGGAATCTGACCAATGTTTGCGAACTCATCAGCGATGACACGCACATGCACCGGAAGTCTTCCACCATATTCATCATCTGCCTTATCGCAAAGCAGATTGAAAAGCTGTGACTGTAACATGGCAATCACAAAGTTAAAGGTTGTATCTGTGTCGGACATAATCAAGAACAAGGCTGTTTTCCTATCCCCGATCTTATCCAGTTCCATTTCATCGTAAGACATGATCTCACGAAGTTCTGCGATATCAAATGGGGCAAGTCTGGCTCCACAGGATATCAAAATCGACTTCGCCGTTTTACCAGCCGCCATTTTATATTTTTTATACTGTCTGACCGCAAAGTGCTGCGGATCTCTTTCTTCCAGCTCCTGGAACATCATATCCACAGGATTCTGGTAAGTTTCATCCTCTTCACGGGTTTCGCTTTCGTTCAAAAGATCCAGAAGGGTATTCAGATTCTTTTCCTCTTCATCCCCTTCATACCAGATAAAAGCAATCAGTGCTGTGTACAGCAATTTCTCTGCTTTCACCCAAAAATCTTCGGAAGCTTTTTCCCCTTCGCCTTTGGTATTCACAATGATTGTTGTCACCAGCTTCAAGATATCTTTTTCAGACCGTATATAAGCAAATGGATTGTAATGAAGCGATTTTGAAAAGTTAATGGTATTCAAAACCTTAATCACATATGGCTCATGAACCACTTTTCCAGATTTATCTTTCATAATATTTCCATTCTTATCTCTCTTAGGCGGTCCCTTTGCTAACATCTTCCCGCACTCCTCAATGAGAGTGCCCTTTGGATCTGTAATGACCATGGAACAATTCATCTGCATGACCGACGGTTTCACGAAAAATCGTGTCTTACCGGAACCACTACCGCCAATAACTACAATATTTTTATTTCTTGCATATTTCGGTTGTTTTGGTCGACTTTCCATAGTCAATGCTTCTGTTGCTGTCAACGGAATATTCATCCAGGGATCATCTGACATATAAGGCTTGATATCCTCTGCAGTTCCCCATCTGGCTGAACCATACTCGATTCCCTTCCGAAGTTTCTTTGCATCTGACTGTTTCTGCCAAACCAATAGTTTCAAAATAACTGCGACAGTAACTCCAACCAATAGATCTCTCAGGTCAAAGCTCAACAGAATCCCTGTAAAGATCCGATCTGCATGTTCCATCGCATATAACAGTTTGTTCCCTATATCTTCTCCAGGACTGCTCCTGTATAAGCAGGATGCCCGGTCCGCATAAAAAGCGGTCAGAACATAGGGAAGATTTGTAAGAACCAGTTTCTTTTTATCCAGGGCGGACAGCCTGACCCCAGCTTTATTCTTCCACTTCTGCATCAGATTATTGCCGTTTTGTTTCTTCATCGGCTCTGTTCCTGATGTCGGTTCTTTACTTTGTCCTTCGTCTTCTTTGGCATCATTGCCCGGTAAGCTGCAAGACGCTTATGAATGGAAGGTTTATTCGCTTTTTGAATCTGTTTCTGGGAAAACTCACGGAAAGCAGCATTGAGGGCATCCTGATCACGTCCCTTGAAAAATACCAGATAAACCGGCGGCTCTTTGCTCTTGTCTTTTTTCAGAGCATAATTGATCCCATATTTTCTGGCATACCGTTCAAAGGACTTGATATTTTTGTCCGTGATCTCGATATTGACCATCCCGGCATTCTGTTTTGCCAGCTCTTTTACCGTGACCTTTCCCTGCTTCGGCTGATTTTTCTGTGCTTTCTTCTCTACTGATTTCTGCTTCTGATGACGCAGATACGCAACAAGAACCTTTTTCAACAGGTCTGCCGTAATCTTAGTAGCCCGAATACAGAACGTGACCGTTTTCTGAGTTACCTCTTCCTGCATGACTTTTCCCTCCTTTCAGCGATTCAACTGCTGTCCAAATCTGTAATCATGGCAATCACCCCCTTTAATGAAAAAAGACAGATTAACCGGTAATCAGGTTCTGCACCTGTACGAGTTTTTCTGTCCCTTCTTCTTTTCTCTTATCTTCTCCACCACAATAGATGGGAACACACATTTCAAGTATTCTACTGTAAATACGCTGATGGGCAGTATCCAAATCTGTGGACTTCATTTCATTCAGTCCCAGATTCGTTGTTATGATCAGCGGAAGCATTTTACAATAGCGGCTGTCTATCACATTATAGACCTGCTCCAAAGCAAACTCGGAATTTCGTTCTATTCCCAAGTCATCAATAATCAGCAGCGGATAATCCACAAGATTTTGTATAATCTGGTTCTTATCTGCCTGATAGCTGGTCATTTCATTTAAAATCCTGGAAAAGTTTGTCATCATGACACGTTCTCCCTGTTCCAAAAGTGCATTTGCAATACAGCCTGCAAAAAAGCTCTTCCCGGTTCCAACCGGTCCCATCAAAAGCAATCCTACATTTTTTCTCTTCATATCTGTCCAGTTTTCTACATACTGCCTGGCGATTAGTATCTTCTGGTTGCTTCCATTGTCATTTTCAAATTTCCATTCCCAGAATCTTCTTTCCCGAAGTCCGACGGATTTTCTCTGATAAAGCTGCCGCTGTTCTTCTTCCCGCTGCATCTTCTCATCCAGTTCCTGCCTGGCTTTTACCTCGCATTCGCACAAACAGGACACTACATGCTCAAAACCCATCAGACTGACTTTCATCTGTTTTCTTTTTCCACAGGTGCCACAATGAAGACATCCCTCTTCGTCCAGATAATCTGCTGTTACTTTGTTTTCCATCACAGGCTTTCTCCTTCCTGAAATTCATATTTATCCATTCCTATCCTGGTTCCATCCCTTTCTGCCCAAAGACAGATTGTTGCAAAATGGTTTTGATACTCTTTTCCACTGGATTTCATATAAACAGAAAGATGATCAATCCGTTTCTGGTAATCCCATGGAAATAGCGTCATCAACTCCTGCAGTTCAGCTTCCGACAGAACAACATTTTTAAATCTACCATATTGACTGAATTTTTCTTCCAAAGCGGGTGTATTGCCCTTACTCTTATCAGTATGATTCTTTTCAGTCTTATTTATCTTAGTATTACTTCCATCCAGATTCTTGCAGTCCGGACTTCTATTTTTTTGCGTTCCGGACTTCCAGTTTCTTGCAATCCGGATTTCCAATTCTTTGCAGTCTGGATTTCCAGTTTCTGGCATTCCAGAAACAAAGTATCTTACTGGCTTTCCTCTACTCCGTTTTACAAAATTTTTCACATATATGACAGAGGGACGATTATTCCCCTGCCGATACCGCTCGATCAATCCAATCCCATGCACACTATCCAGCTCATATAGAAGCTTTGTCACTGTCGTATGCGACATTCGCAACAGCTCCTGCAATTCTGCGATCGTGTAAATGATATAGACATAACCCTCACTGTCAATCCAGCCATTTTTCTTGGACAGGCTGATTCGATCAAGCAGAATTCCATAAAGGAGCTTTGCGTCTGTGGACAGGCTTGCAAACTCTTTTTCTGTGAACAGAGCTTTTGGTATCCGAAAAAAAGAAAACTGGTCAGATTCTTCTGCTCTGAAATATTCAAAATCTGCCATAATATTTTCCTACTCTTCTACATCAAAATCACAATTTGCTGCACTGCCTGTACCATGGCACATCTCATCAAATACAAAATTGAATGATCGAATCATTTCGTCCAAATAATAATTTCTGGCCTTCTTGTTACAAGCATACATATCACCAATAAAGCCTTCATCATTCCCCATCGCATGAACAAGGGTTTCCAGGACCTTCATAAACTTCTTTTTTGAACAGCTTTCATACTGTCTGTTCACATATTTCTGGATATCTAACACACGAGCAGGATTATTTTCATTTTCCTCCAGAATTCCAAATGCAAGATCCATACCAAACTCATATCCATCAGCCTGAATTTGATCAATATCCATCTCTCCAAGCTCATCCTGGTATCCTCGCTTTTCCATTGCAGTTAAAGACGTTTCATATTGATCAATATATCCCATATCCGCAATAGTTTCAAAAATATCTCTGGATGCTTTCACCATCTTATCCATAATAATTTCTCTTTCAGCCAGCGGCATATTTGCCATGATAGTATCTAATGTCATCATTGATTCTTCCTCCATCTCATTTTCATAAATACCATTGATATAAAAGTGGTTCGCCTTTCCATTGTTTGGAATGATACGCACCAGTTTACCAACCTGAACCAGTTCCTGTACTGCCTGATCTACTCCATATCGAGTCGTATTCAGGTCTTTCTTTATTTCACTTTTGGGATAGATAACAAACAGATTCCCGTTATGATCTACCCAGCCATTTTGCACCGCAAATTTCAAACGATCCAGAAATAAGCTGTATAGAATCTTTGCTGTATTTGACAGATTTTTGTATTTTTCCATCTGAAACAGCACCTTTGGCACCTGCAGACAATCTACCGGCATATACTCCATCTTACTCATTGATTGTTTCCTCCTTCTGTTTGTACAGCACTTCGGCTGAATTAATATTGATTTCCAGCATCCCTACAAACACCTGATAGTACAGCAGGCATATCTGTTCATCCTCTCTTGCCAGATACAATCCTTCCAGTTCATTGGACGGATGTTTCATTCCGTATACTGCCTGACAGATATCATGGATTTTCTCACATTCCACACTTCTAAGATACATCTCCAAGGTGTGATTAAATCTCTGCCAGTCCTCCAGTTTCTGATTTACTGCCATCATGCACTGGAACAGTTCCGCTGCTTCACATGCTGCTGACAGCACTACATTTTTGTTGTTGATACTTCCATCGGCATTTTTCATATGCCCTACCATATACGCCTGATCTACTGAAACCATCTTTTATCCTCCTCTATCTAAACGGCATTTCTTCTTCCATACCCTCTGGGATCTCTAAGAACCCTTCCGCATCTTCTGGAAACGGTGGTCTGTCAACCATTTTTGCACCTGCGAATTCAATCCGGTTTGCATACACTTCGGTGGTATAGATCTTTTTCCCGGTATCCTTATCTTCATAATTACCTGTGACAATCTCGCCTTCCACCATGACCTTCGTTCCCTGCATCAGATAATCTCTGGCAAATTCTGCTTTCTTTGCAAAAGCCTTTACCGGAATGAAACTGACTTCATCGGAATAATTTCTTCTGACTGCCAGAACGAACTTGGCAATCTTATGAAGTCCTTTTTCATTCTCCACTTCGTTGTATCCAGGATTTCTTACTAATCGCCCGGAAATAACTGTTGTATTCATTGGCTTACCCCTCCTATGCTTTCATTGATTTGTAACAGATACCGATACATGGTCCACATTTTCCATAGGCACATCCGTAACATTCATCTTTTTCCAACTCTTCTTGCTTCATTTCATCGGCAAACATTCCTAACAGTGTTGTGTAAATCTTTTTCATTGCCAGGAATTTTTCTTCTGCTTTTTCCATCTTCTCTTTGTAAAATGGGATCAGTTCACGAAGAACTGGATGGAAACGTTCATTTTCATCATCCCAGGCACAGGTTTTCATCATACAGCGTGGCTGTTTCTCATAATTGCCCAGATAATATGGGCAGAACGTACAGCCTCTTTCTTTAACAATTGCCACCGGAATCACTGGCATCTGACTTTTGATTTCCTTTGTTACATGCTTACTTTCAATTCGCTCTCTCATCTTAAAAATCCTCCAAGAATATATATATTTGCAAAAGGGAATTCCCCTGAATTGCCTGTTTTTAAGCACAAAAAAAGAGGCAGACTTACGATTTTTATTTTCGCAAGCCTGCCTCTTATCAATCTAATATTCTATTTTCCAATGACATACCGTATAAACACGTATATCGCTCTGATCACATACACTGGAATCATGATGCTTCCAATCAATGCTCCAATAATGACACTTAATGCAGCCATCCCAAGTGTTGCTGTTATATCCATTCCTTTTGGAATCAGGACCAGCCGCATTTTATGTATTCCAAATGGAAGTCCGGAAAGAAATATCCACCAGAATAAGTCTGTCTGTCCACTGACTTTCATGATGGTGGATACCATCCAGAACCAGAATAGCATAAATGCCAGTGGCAGTATTGATTTTTTAATTACATCTTCTATCATCATCTTTTCATTCCTTCTGTCCAACTTCGCATATCATATTATTGTTTTTCTGCCCATGATGCCAGGAGCATAAATATCACTTCTTCCATCTGAGCTTTAGAATATGACTCAGGAAAATACTGTTTCAGCTTTTTCGCCGGAATCTGTACCTGTACTTTCTCAGTACTTTCATTCATACAGATCTGGTCAATCTCTGAATATGTCAACATCTGCTCTTTTGCAATCTGCTTCAATTCCTTTGCCTGCTTCATAGACGGTACCATATTGTGATTACTCATATACTGAAGCAATATCTGTTGTTCTTCACTTCTCAAATATGAAACTTCAACAGCTGTATTAAAGGGAAGCTTCTTCTCGTCTGCCAGTTCTAAAAGTTCTGCGATTAACTCTGTCAGATGAATATATCGAAGAATCTGTCTGGAACTATCTCCTGTATTCTGACTGACTTCTTCTGCCGCCAACTTCTTGCCAACTTGGCAAGAAGTTAAATCAGACCGTTTTCCCTGACGCTTTAACGCCTCATATTTCATTTTATAAGCGAATGCCTTTTCACTGATCAGCAGCTCTTCTCGTTGAATGTTGGAATCTACCATGATCACCGTCGCTTCATCATCTGTAAGATCTTTGATGATAACAGGCATTTTCTCTAATCCCGCAAGTTCACATGCTCGTTTTCGCCTATGACCAGCTACCAGCTCATAACCACCGGACTCTCTCAATCGCACAATACCAGGAACCAACACGCCATATTGTGTAATGCTTTCTGATAATTCTTCCATTTTCTTATCATCTTTTACTTGAAACGGGTGATTTGGAAATGGATGAAGGCTTCCTATTTCTATCTCACAAATTCCATTGTTTGTTTCTTCGTTTGTTCCAAATAACGCATCAAGTGGCTGTAAGGAAATGGGAGTTGCTCTTTTTTTAGATGGCATCTTTCAGCACCTCCTCCGTCACTCTCCGATAAGCTTCTGTAGCTTTGCCTTTCGGATCATAAGAGAAAATACTCTGTCCTTCTCTGACTGCTTCCTTCATTCTTACAGAAAATGGAATATAATTATCAAAGATATGAATTTGACTTCCATATACATTTCTGAGAAGTTCCATGTTATTTCTGGCATCATTCGTATGAGCATCGACCATCGTAAACAAAATACCTCCGACTTGCAGCTTCGGATTAATCTGCTTACGGACCTTACCGATTGTTTTTAACAACTGCTGCAATCCTTTGATTGGCAGGTAGGATGCTTCAACTGGAATGAGGACTTCATCTGATGCAGCCAGCGCATTAATCGTAATCATTCCCAATGATGGCATACAATCAATGATGACTACATCATATTGATCTTTGATACCATATAAAATCTGTTTCAATACATATTCTCTACTCATTGCATTTACCAACTGTACTTCCGTACCTGCCAGTCCAATGTTAGAACAGATAATGTCTATCCCCTCTGCCTGATGTCTGATAAAACATTCGGAAGGAATATCTTCATCTTTCATTACAGCATCCATAAGAGCAGTAAGTGTTTCATTACTGTCATCACAATCACGATATCCAAATCCTGCGGATACATCAGACTGTGGATCGGCATCTACAATCAACACTTTCATATTCTTTTGTGCTAATCCTACTGCTAAATTAGCTGTACATGCGGATTTTCCCGTTCCCCCTTTTTGGTTTACAATAGAAATAATTCTAGCCATTTTTCATCACCTTTCATCGTCATCAATCAAAAAGAGGACTGAATTAGACATCCGGAATCTATATTCCGTGCGAGCTAATTCAGTCCTATAATTACAATAATTCTGTTGTTTTTACTCTTGTCTTACACAAATCCATTTCCAGTCTGAATCTGTAATAATTCATATTCTGGAATGACAGCGCTGCTTTATTTTTCCCTTTTCAGGAAATTAAAAATAAGGACTAAATTAGTGCAACCCCTTGTATTTACTGGAGTTTTCTAACTTGTCCTTATTATAACTCGACCATGAGGCGTGATATTTGGCATCTGCACCCGGTAGATATCATCGTAAAATAGGAATCCGCTATATCCGTCTATAGTTTTCTCCACTTTCGGTGCATTTCTGTCCTCGATGATTGCCTGAAACGATTCCTTTGCAAGTAATCTCTGTACTGTAACATATCCCTGTTTTGTGCTTTGCCTTACTCCGGTCTTTGTTTTCAAATATCGGTCTACAAGTTCGCAGACTGTCATCTGTCCGTCCACGATATTTACAAGCAAATCCAAATCTGTGTTTACCTGTTTTTCCAATTCACGAAGGGAGAGGCATGGCTTCTTGCCCTTTGGAAGTTTATCCGTAGGTTCCAGTTTCCAACTGTATACAAAATGTGGTTTTCCATCAATATGATATTTATATTGATATTTTCCATCTGCCCTTATACTCTCTCCCGGTCTAAGAACTCTTCTTTTGGAATCACGCCTTGTCTGTCCTCTTCCTGCCTTTGCCATTATACCCGCCTCCTTAGTTCTGGATGGTTACGCAGATACCTTTCAAAGGCTACACGAAGAATCAGCTTGCG
>OISC01000063.1_pt1 | contig 46673 bp, 20 predicted proteins | sample 1586361 | NCBI WGS metagenome assembly OISC01 (sample SAMN02675048, study PRJEB24791) | human gut metagenome, SKBSTL034 | isolation source: stool | host: Homo sapiens | place: USA
GGAGAAGTGGCAGGGGGTGATCGGGGGGATTGCGGATATGGGTAGTGCGCTGGCGAATTTGTTTTTTACGGCTGGCGGTGCGCCGAATATGTACAATCATGCGCAGGGGATGAGTGAGCGGAACCGTGTGAGGTGGGAGAAGGCGAAGGCTGAACGGGAGGCGAACAGGGAGAAGTATCTGGACAGGCTGTATAAGTTGGCTCAGATTAAGGATGCTGAGGACGGTAAACTGAGGGTGTTGGAGCGTCAGCGGAAGGCGGACGAAGAGGCGAAGGAGCAGCGTGAATGGGAGCGCGATAAGTGGGAACGCGAAATTGCGATCAAGGAGGCGAAGGCGAATAAGGATGCAGTACTTGCAGACTTACGTGTGCAGTATATGCAAGGGAAGATTGACGGGGTGGAATATGCGAATGCCATCAAGGCTGTAGAGTTGCAGCATGCGCAGTCATACTATCGCAACAGGGCTTCGGGTGCCGGTAAGAAGGGGAGCGGTGGAGGAGGCAACGGAAGACCTGGGGAATTTCCGTGGTATGATCAGGACGGGAATGTTCACTATGCACACTCGAAGGCAGCTGCAGAGGCTAATGCACGCGTGGCCGGGACTCTCATAGAGGATGAGCATTCGTCTACGCGAAAGAGCGATGTCTTTAAGATTGATCACAAGGGTAATATGAAGAAGACTGGGGAGACTACGTCTACGACGACAAGGGCAAAGAACCGCCCGATGACCAAGGAGGAGGTGGAGAAGAAGTACCCGAAGAAGAAGGGGAATAGTGTGGATTCAGCAGTGGTGACTATTTGATAATATGTAGTACTATTCAAAAAGCGACATTATGCCATTACAGACAAAGAAACTCAAATTGATATACAACGCGCTGCAAAACGATGGTTTCGAGACACAGACGTATGATGAATTTCAGAAGTATTTCACAGGAAGAGATCACTATGCCAACCGCAAGAAGGTGTATGATTTCTTGATGGAAAACGGTGCTTCTGCGGAAAATATCGGTGGAACGTATGAGGATTTCATGAGCCGACTTCGTACTCCTCAGACTGTTGGTGCAGTTCCCCTGACGGAAGATAAAAAGAGACAGTTACAGGCAGACATGGACTTGATGCAGGCGGACATGGACTTGACTATGCGTCAGGCTGAGCTGGATATGCAAGATGCGCGGGAACGAACTAAAAAACCGCTGAATGTCCGTAAAATGAACTTGGCAGGGGGTAATAATGCATTCGATAATTCGCGTGTTCGCGAGCGAAAGAAGGCTCGTTACGACGGCGGGGAGAAAACGGTGTATGTTACTGAAAGCGGGAATGAGTATGGTTCGCGTGCGATGGCAGACGTTGAGCAGGGGCAGCTGGACGAAGCCCGGTTTATGAGGGAGAATAAACGGGCGTATCTGATGAGGGAGAAGGAACGGATTGAGAGGGAGATGAATCAGCGTAGGGGGGAAGTGAAGAGGGTTGAAGAAGAGGAATATAAGAAGATATGGGATGGCCCATTAAAATATCTTAGTTCAATGCCAAGGGGAGGTGGTGTTGGATTTAATCCTTCTGCTGATAATTTAGGTGTGTGGGGAGACAAAAAATATAAGACGCTAAATGCTCAGCTCAAGCAAGTTGAAGATGCTCTTGCTACGCTTGATGAAGCAGAGGCAGGAAAAAAGAGTGATGCCTGGATTGCTGATTCATCGAATGCGTGGGAGCGAAATGCCAAGAAACTGGCTGGATTTGGTGGCGGTGCCTGGAGAGGACTTGCTCATTCTGTCGGGAAGATAAGTACTTGGGATTTCGGTATTACGGACATGGAGACGAATAAATCTGTACTCGATGCTGCTAATGCCGTGGATAAAGGCACTGAAGCGACCAAGGAGGATCAAGAGCTGCTTGATTTGGTTGCGTATAAAAATATGGTGGAAAAGGAGAGCGAACCTTATCTTGGTTACGGCTACACGGCTGGTAGCATTACAGGTGAGTCGCTCCCGTTTATGCTTGAGATGGCGATCAACCCAGCATCGGGTGTGGGTAAGGGTGCCATGAAGGCGAGTATGCGAGGCATGCTTAAGAAATACGGGAAGGAGAAACTGAAGAGCAACTTCAAGAAGTATCTGCTTGCCAAGGCCGGTGCGAGAGTTGCGGGTGATGTGGCAGGAGCGCATGCCATGGCGTTGACTACGGGACAGGGGCGCGTGATTGCGGACACGATGCGCCGGCTGACGGGCGATGTGCAGTACGGCGTGAATGATAACGGACAGATTGTGTACAGCGGACGCAAGGTCGATGTGGACGGATTGGCAGAGGCTTACCTCAAGTCATTCGAATCGCAGGCGATCGAGAACCATTCTGAGATGCTCGGTGAGTATTTTGCCCCCCTTCTGACGCGTGCTGGAAAGGCGATCGGTAAGCCTATAGGCAAGGGACTGGAGAAGCTCCGTCTCGGAGGAGTGAACCGGTTCATTGAGGATGTCGGTGCTTCGAAGACAGCCAAGTTGATTGATGATTTCTCGAAGAAGACGCAGTGGAACGGGTCTATTGGCGAATACGCCGAGGAGGTTGCTGGCGGCATTGAGAATGCTATGATTGTCGGTGACCAGACGCTTGACACGGATGAGCAGACGGGTGTATTCAACCTGGAGAAGAATATTGAGACTTTCCTTGGTGTGGGGCTGATGGGTGGTTTCATGTTCGGTGCGAAGCTTGCCAGTTACCGTGGCCCGAAGCGAGGTGCGTTGCAGGAAATGGAGGCGGCAGGCAATCGCGTTGACCGCGCTCTCGGAGGTAAAATGCAAGCCCGTGCACAGTGGGGAGAGTGGCGCAGCAAGCTTCTTCTTGGCAATGAAGAAGAGAAGAAGAATACGCTGCGTGAGATTATGGATAACGAGAAGCTCCCGATTCAGTTCCGTAACGCGGTGGCAGACTTCTCACGCGCCGCGCAGAAGTATGAGGGTCTGTGCCGAGCTGAGCAGAGCAAGCGTCTGGAAGGGACGGCTGACCCCGTAGGCAGTTCGCTGGACGATGCTGCGGATGCTGGCTACGAGCTGAATGATCCGCAGGAGATGACGCGCACCAGACTTGCGCTGGAGAACGAGCGTGAACGCATGGCGGCGTATCTTGGCGTGGAGGTTGACCAGGTGGATGCTACGGTCGGCGAGAACCTGTTTGACTATGTTGACGACCTGCGTAATCGAGGCGTGACGGGTGAAGAGCTTAACCGCGTGATGGATTATGCACGCGCCCGTTCCCGTTACGAGGGTATGCAGATGCGTCTGGAGGATGACACCAACACGCGTATTGACAACGTACACGCCAATATGGCGCGGTATGCGCACCGAGAAAATGGTACCGTACAGACAGGAGCCGTCAAAACGAAGGACGGTTCTCGCCCTGTGTGGATTGTATCGGGCAACCTGGTGTTTGAAGGCGAAGGCAAAAATCGCAGCGTTAATCCGATGAAGAGCGACGAATCTATCTTCGTGATTGATGCGAAGACGGGTCAGGTGGAAATGCACCCTGCGACGGATTTCGTCTCCCTGGGCGAACCTGTAAGCGCGGAAGAAGTCAACGCTTATTACGAGTCCTCTGTCCGTGAACAGATGAAGAAGGCGTTCGAAGCGAATACGCATGCCGAACTGTCGGAAGAGAAACCTGCCGAAGACGGCGAACTTGCTCCTGCGAACGAGACAGAAGGCGCGGCGGTGGAACCTGCGGAAGGGAATGCAACCGAATCTACAGCAGAGAATGCAACCGAACCTGCGAAGCCTGCCTATGAGGTGGGTGACGTGGTGACGCTGGAGACGGAGGAGGGTCCTGTGTCGGTTGAGGTGCAGGCTGTTACGGCTGACGGGGTGGAGGTGAGAACGGATGAGCCTTGGAGGGGACAGGTGGTGCAGGTGATTCCTACGGAGGAGTTTGAGGGGATGATGAAGAAGCCAGTTGTGGAGGCTGGAGTCGGTGAGGAGGAATCATCGGCTACTGAATCCGACCGCTACACGGAGGGAAGTCCTGAACGTGTGGAGGCTGGAGACAATTTGATTGTAACGGATGAGGAAGGTAATGACCGTTCGCTGAAGGTTGTTCGCAGGGTATCAATGAAACCTAGTGAGAAGGGCGGGCTTGAACCGCAGGAGGATGCTAACGGTAAGATTGTGGAACTCGTGGATGATGCTACGGGCGAAACGGTGAGAATGTGGGACTCTGAGCTGGCTGAACGTACGAAGGGGTATATGCGTCCTCAACAAGGGGTGATGCCTTCTCCTAAATCGACGGAAGGTGAAGGCGTGGAACAGGCTGAACAAGCTGCACCAGCCGCTGAACCTGCACAGCCGAAGCGCAATGAAATCCCTGTGGACGAGAAAACGGGTGAGCCTGTCTATGAAGCGGCTGACCCCGGTGCGGCATGGGATGCTTTGGTTGAAGAGGCGGAAGGTGACGAGGAGCTGGCTATGGAGACTGTCAATGCCATGGTCAGGGACATGGAAGAGAAGGTGAAGAAGGCGAAGAATGCCAAGCTTCGCGCAGGTGCGACCGCCCACGAAAAAATGGAGGCTCAGAAGGAACGCAAACGACGCATTGCAGAGGCTGAGGAACGGCTTGAATCCTGGAAACGAATTGCTGGTGTGAAGGCGGAACGCGCTGCGGCTGCTGAAGCTTCTGTTGTGGAATCTCCTGTTGCTGAGTCTCCTGCTGTGGAGTCTCCTGCTGCTGAATCTCCTGCTGCTGAATCTCCTGCTGCTGAGTCTCCTGTTACGGTAGAAACTCCTGCGGCGGAAGATGCCACTCCTGTACAGGAAGGAGCGCAAACACCCGTGCAGGAAGGAGCGCGAGGAGGTGTGCAAGTGCCTCATGCAGACTCAGCCGGGCAGGAAGCTACGCAGGATTCTGTAACGGGAACAGCTCCTGTGGCGGAGCAGACAGGTACGACTCCGAAGGGGGTTGAAGCTATTCCTACGCGTAAGAACAATAAGGGAGAAGAGGAGGTGCTTTATCACAAGGTGCCTGTGGCTCGTACGATGGCGGACTTGTATGACGGGGGGATGGATCAGGAGGAGATTGACGGGTTTGTGGAGGCGAACTCGGCGGAGGCAGCGCGTGAGGTGAAGCGTATTGAGGGGAAGAAGCCTAAGATGACAACGAACAAGGCTAAGTATATGGAGGCGAAGCGTGCCTGGCAGGCTGAACTGGACGAGGCAAGGGAGAAGGAGGCTTACTGGAAGGAGGTGGGGAAGGAGGTGAAACGGGTTACGCACCGTGATGAAGCCCCGGTGTCTGCTGAAGGCCGTGGCCATGAAGCTGCACTTGGTGAAGATATGCCGAAGGATGAGCCTATGGACGTGTATGAAGTTGTGGCCAGTGCGCTCGGTCGTGGACGTATTAAGATTACGCCTGAGAGTTTCCGTGCGGAAACGGGTTATTCGGTGAATGACCAGAAGAAGTATCCTGGTATGGTGGCTTCTGCTGAGAATGGTGGTGTGTCTGTGGAACGTGCAGCTGAAATGCTGATGGAGGATGCGGATATGGCAGGTTTCCCTTCGGATGATTACACGATTCGACAGGCGATTATTGATGTGTTGCAGGATGGTCATCCGGCAGGTTACATTTCACGCAGACGTGAGGAGGCTCGCCGCCGTGCTGCTGAACGCGATGAGCGTGAACGGGAGGAGTACTATCAGGATCGATATGGTATGAATGCTGATGACGGTATGGCTTATGAAGAGACTGCTGTACCGAACGCGCTGAATCAGTATGGCGGTGTGTCGGAGGATGAACTTGCGGCTCAATCGGCAGAGGCTGCAGAGGCTGAGCGTATGAAGCGCGAGGAGGATGAGCAAGGGAACAGGGGTGAGGAAGGTGGCCAGCAAATGGCGGGCAAAGAGGAAGGTGCTGGGAATGAGGCTGCTTCGGAGGTGGAGGAAATGCCTGCAGCACATGAACCTGCCGTTGATTCCTCTATGCCTAAGACTTCATTTACTCAAGATGAAGCCGCCGATTTTGTTGATAAAATGGAGGCTCGTGCTGAATCGGTTCCAGAAATGGAGTTGACGATTGAAAATTGGGATTCTCTGTTTGGTGAAGATGGCAGGGTTGAAACTCCTATCGGGGAAGTCAAGATGGGGGAAAACCAATTTGCCAAACTGATGCGCCAGGGTCGTAATGGAAAATTGGGCATGATTAAGCCTACTCTTGAAAGTCCCGATATTATTATCGAACAGGCAAGTATGGCTAAAGAAGGTGATGTTACGGAAAGACCTTCCTCTTATCTGTTTATCAAAGCATTTACTAAACCAGATGGAGAACGTTTCTATTATTTCACCTCAGTGAGCGTCAGCAGGGACGGTAAGGAAGTAATCATTTCCAATCAAGAAAAAAGCCGCAACAAGATATTGCGGCTTATGACTGAAGAAAGTGTGATTTGGCGCACTCCGAATGATGCGGCTACTTCTTCGGCTGAGAAGCAAGGTTTGGACTATGCTCATCCTAATAATGCCGAGGATGAAACAAAGGGCTCGGGAATAACTCCTCAAAGCACTTCTTCTGCTGGCAAAGTTACTGAAAGTCAGGAAACGGAGCAAGGGAATGAGGTTGCTTCGGAAGTGGAGGAAGGTGGTAAGCAAATGGAGGGGGAAGAGAAGACTAATACGTTTTCCTTGAGTGAAATGGATAGTGGTAAAGGCGGTAGATTATACCAGGATGCTGCTGGTAACACTAACCTTGTGTCTATCCCCAATGAGGTTTTTGAAGCTATGGGAATGTCACCTGTTCCCTTCTCGTTGACGGAATCTATGGCGGAACATGTGCTTAAACATAAGACAGAGCTGGGATTAAGTAGTAAAGAGGATGCTGTCAGATACGTAGTTGCTGTGATGAAGAATGCAGATCATGTCCGTGCTGGCGACAAACCAGGTTCGTTTGTATTCTCTGTTGAAAATGGTCGTCGAAAAGTTGGGAAACGGGCTATTGCTGTTCAAGTGGATGGAAGTAGTGGTAAGTTCCTTGGTATTAGTACTTCGGGGAATGAACGCGTAAGCAACTTGCAAAAAAGACCATTGCTTTGGGAGAAGGGCGTGAATGAGACTTCTGCTACAGGTTCCGCTCCTGCAAATGTTACTTCCGAAACAGCTGAACAAAACGGCGGAGAGCTGGACGGCAACGCATCAAACCAAAGTAATGATCTTTCTGCCGACAAAGTTACGGAAAGCAAGGAAACGGAGCAAGTCGGCGCACGGGTTAAAGCAGAGGGTGAAGAGGCGGAAGTTTCCAAGGACGAAACTCCCAAGGAGTATAAATATAGACGGAATTCTGATATCGATACGCTGCCTGATGGGTATTTGCGTCTTGGGAAGGACGAAAGAGGATTTGATGTAGCGTTTTATGACCATCCGCTCAGCAGGAAGGAGGTTGAACGCTTCCATATGGGTCCTATAACTGAGTCCAATGAGCTGGTAGGGAAGGTTTATGAGGTTACCAGAGGACTGGTTACAATTACTTATCGCGTGGTTGGGGCTGAAGATGGGTTCGTATTGTTCACGGATAATGGTTCTTTCGATTATAGAACGCTTCCTTATTACAAGTTCATGGATTGGGTGGTGGCTAAAGGGAAGGAAGTCGGAACGGAAGTTAAAGCTTCGGGCAAGGCTCGTGAGGCTCGCGCCAAGGATGGTACACAGCCTGTGAGTGAATCGGAGGCGGGGCTTCGTGATGCGTTGGTCGATGTGGCTCGTGCTGCTGGCGTTGAAGTGGTGACGGACAGCAAGGAGGGGCAACGGGTGCTGGATGAGGTGAACGGGAAGGCTAGAAAAATGGCATTCGGCGAGGAATATGATTACAATCAGTTCCCAGTAGGTCGTGTTGAACCTGAGCTTTTATCTCGGAGTGTTGAAATTGTACCAGCTGAAAGAAATCATGGCTTTGCTAATTATGACGAAGCAAAGACGTGGGCGAAAGACCATATCGTACGAACGCTGACCAATGAGGAAAGTGGCGGAAAGGGACGTGTGAAAATAAGCGGGGCTGCTGTTGGAAAGTATCTTTCAGAGAGTGCAGTTGCGAAGAGTGATAATCGTGATGTTCATTTAGCTGTACTTCGCGTGTTGCCTGACGTTATCTGTAAAAGTATTGAAGTTGAAACGACTCCCGACTTTAAAAAGGATGAGAATGGAGTAAGAAAGGCTGGCAATGAAATCAACAAGGATGTTCTGATTCACCGTTGTTATGGTGCTGTAGAGATTGATGGGCAGGTCTACAGAGTAAAGGTTACGCTTAAGGAATATAAGGATGCAGTCAGAGATAATAAAGCCTATTCGTATGAGGCAACAAAAATAGAGCTGCTCGCAGGAACTTTAGTTGGTGGAAATAAATCCAGCAACCCCGGTACGAACAGCTCTTTATCTGCTGCAAAGTTACTGAATGGTGTCATGATGTCCTACGATTCAAGCAAAAATGTGCTTGATGAGAGCGCAAAAATGTCGGCATTGGTTCGTGAACACCGCGTATTCCACGGCAGCGGTGCGGAGTTTGATGCTTTCGACCACAGCCACATGGGCGAGGGGGAAGGTGCGCGTTTCTTCAAGACCGATAACGGCGAAGCTTACGGTTTTACGGTGGGCGGCAAGGTTTACCTCGATCCGAAGATTGCTACTACTGAGACGGCTGTGCATGAGTTGACGCACCTTTGGGCTGACATGCTCCGTAAGGAGAACCCGAAGGAGTGGAAGCATGTGGTGGAACTGATGAAGGGAACTCCAGTATGGGATGAGGTGAAGGCGAAATATCCCGAGTTGAAGACGGAGGACGAGATTGCGGATGAAGTACTGGCTCACTACAGCGGTCGTCGCGGTGCTGAACGCTTGCGTGCGGAACAGCAACGGCTGGCTCGGGAGGAGGGCGTTTCGATGCTTGACCGTGCGAGTGCGGTGGCTGCGATTGAGCGCGTGAAGGACGCGCTGAACAGCTTCTGGAAGAAGGTGGCTGATTTGCTTGGCATTCACTTTAAGAGTGCTGAGGAGGTGGCTGATGCTGCGCTGGCAGACATTCTGAACGGACGGGTGAAACTGACTGCGGCTGAGGGCATGAAGGAAGACAGGAAGGAACTTGTGGCTGTTCACAACATTACGAAGGATAAGCTGAAACAGGCGATGGAACTCGGCGGATTCCCTATGCCGAGCATTGCCATCACGAAGGCTGGTGTGGGTCATACTTCTTTTGGTGACATCTCGTTGGTATTTGACAAGGAGAGCATCAATCCTACGGACAAGCGGAACAAGGTGTACGGTGAGGATGCATGGACACCTGTGTTCCCGGGTGTGGGATATAAGCTGAATGACAAGAAGACAGCCGAGATATACCGCAGAGCAAACAATGTAGCCCGTGAAAAGGATTTGCCCTTTTACAACCCTGCGATGTTCCATCCCGACAACTATATTAATAAGGTAGGTGCGAATGGTGTTACCGATTTGGTGGAGTACTTCAAGAACAGCTATGATGCAAAGCAGATGTATCTTGCGGAGATGGGGAATGCCGTCACGGAGTATGTCAAGCGCGAGGAAGAGAAATATAGTCCCAAGCATATTCGCCTGTATGAAAAGATGCTGGAGGAAATCGGTCTTGAGAGATTGCAAAATGAGAGTCTCGAAGAACTGAGAGACGAGATAAAGCGTCTGTATAAAGAATATGGGGATGTAGATATAGACCAAAAGCCCCAGCGTGTTGAAAGAGCTTACCTTGACGGTGCCAAAAGAAAAGCTGTGGACTATGCCCTGCACGGGAACAGGAATGTTGTAGACGATGTATTTGCAACTCAGAGGGAAATAGACGGGCGCATAGACCAGCAGCAATTTGAGGAATGGCTGGGAGAGATGTTCTCTGGCATTGTTGAGAAGAAGGGAGTCCGTAACGACAAGGACGCATACACTCCCTCGGGTAATGCACGCAAGTGGGAGCAGCTGTATGACGAAATAACCCTTGACAATGTAGTGGCTGCCATGCAGAAGCAGGCTGCCAAAGGCGGAGAGGGGTTGTTTGGCAGAAACATATTCGGTTCGGCACAGGCCGAATATAAATCCATTGATGAGATTCGCAAGGCTGCTAAGGAGCGTATCCGCACCATAAATGAAGAAGAATACCAAACTCAGAGAAGTGCGATTACCGACCGACTTTCCGCAATAGAGATTCCCGGCTCGGGCAGCGGTTTTTTGGGTTCAATGGAAATGGAACAGCATATTCATGATGCCGTGTCGAAGTCACATACGGCCAAGGGTATACACAAAAACCTGAAAAAGTTTTATCCGGGCATTACGATGGAGACAGCCGAGGAGATTGCGGACATCGTGCAGGATATTCAGCATATGAGTGCACGCTATTTTGAGGCCAAGCCTTATCGGGCTGTAGGTTTTGATGAAGTGAAGCTGGCTGTAGTTCCTTCGGACATGGATGCTGCTCTGAAAGAGCGTCTGGAGCAAATGGGTATTGAGGTGAGAACGTATGCCTCTGGTGACCAGGCTCAACGTAAGCGGGTTGTAGACGAGGCTACGGAGGAATTGCGTATCCGCTTCCAGCTGGTAGGGGAGAAGGGGGAAAAGAATATGGTTTCTCCTTTGGAAATGTCAGAGGAGGAAAAGCATGAGCGTGGGGTACAGCTGGTTAATGCTCCGGCGGTTGATGTTGCGAGTGGCCAGATTGTGAAGACCGATAATATGTCTGCGCGGAAGGCTGCTGAACAATGGTGGGGGGAACACGTACCCTCTCCTTTGCATTATCAGACCGAAATAGGAGAAGTTGTAATCGATGACAATTCTATCGGTAATTCATTGGCACACCGATATGGCCAGGCAAAGTTAGATGCTATCACCTCACTGGAAGAAGGGTTTGTAAATGCAGTATATTTGGGAAGCATGAAGGATTTTTCTCGTGATGGCAATGTATTCAATCACTATTTTGCATATCCCATTAACTATGATGGAAAAAGAAATTATGTGTTCTGTCGGGCTTTGAATGATGCGAATGGTAACCGTCTGTATGTTCACGAGGTCTTTGTCGCTGATAAAATAGAAAAGGGCAATACCCTTCAAACCGCAGCGTCACAGCCTCACGGAGGTATTGCCCTGTACAAGGATATTCTTGCAAATGTCCTTGATGCCGCAAAGGTAACACAATCTTTCGATAAGACAAATGTAGACGTGTCCTTGCTTGACGTTGACGGCAAGCCCATTGTGGTGAAGGCTGAGGATGGTAGTGTGGAATTAAATTACAACACTTGGCAGGCGGAGAAGGAGCAGGCTGTGGAGGCTTTGGGCGGTGACGCTGCCGGTGTTGAGGGGCATGTGAGCCTTGGAGAAGACTTGGAGGCTGTGAATGTGCGGTTTAATGAGCAACTGAGCAGATATGGACGTGGCATGATGGATGCAAATGAGGTGTTTCATCTTGGTAGACCACATGGTGTAATGCAACTATTCTTACCTAATATTCCTATCGTAATGCGTCAGCGTGTAATAACGAAGGGAACTGCAAAGAAACATGAAGTTGATGTTCAGGCTATTATAAATATGCCACAACACCTGTCAAACCCTGTTTTTGTGTTTCAGCGCAGTAAAGATACCTTAGGAGTGCTTACAGATATGAGAGACCGTAACGGAAAAAATGTCTGTGTAGCAATTGAATTGAAGAGACAAATTCAGAAAGGGGGTGACTATTTCGAAGTAAACGATATACGTTCATTTCATGGAAGAGAGTTTAAGAACATCGTGGAACCGATTGTAAAGAATGATACGTTGAGATGGGTAGATAAAGCAAAAGGTCTCGCTTATCTCTCCTCAGCGTCACAACCGGTTCAGCAGGAAATAGATAAGCAAGACCTTGATTCTGCCGCAAAGGTAGTGGAAGAATTTGAAAATCCGAATGTTCAAGGTCAGGAAACTGATGATGCTTCCTACCGTGAAGTAGAGCAGGGTGAGCTGCTTGATGAGCTTCGCAAGGCTTCGAAGGAGGGTCGTACGGTACGTGTATACCGCACGATGCAGGTGATTGACGGGAAGCTTTACAGCCCGATGGCGAAGAAGGTGGCGGGACAGGAAACGAGTGAGATTAAGTTCCGCTGGGAGGCGGCAGAGGAACACCCGGAACTGGCACGCAGGGGGGACGGCAGCAAGGCGATGCCGAATGAGGATAGCTTCTACATTACGATTGACAAGGGACAGGGCAAGGGTGCGCTGACGGTGGCTTACAATCCGTATACGCACACTTCGCGTACGGTGCTGAATGACCAGTTCTCCAGTGCGTTTGTACGTCCGAACCTGGTTGTGGTGGAGGTGGAAGTTCCCGAAAGCGAACTGGAGGGACTCTACAAGGCTGAGAAGGCGAAGGACAGTGTGGGCGAGATGTCCTGGCACAGCGGTGCGGTGAGCGGTAAGCTGGCAGAGCTGGGCAATCCGCGCAAGGTGATATTGAGCCGCTATGACCGTCCTGTGCGTATTCTGACGAAGAAGGAGGAGGCTGAGTTGATTGCCAAGCAGCTGGAGGGTACGGGCATTGCCATGCCTTACAACCTTGTGACTCCGCAGGTGCGTGAGGAACTGGAGAAACTGGGTGTGAAGATTGACGAGAAGCCGAGTGGAAGCGTGAGCAAGAATGCTTCGTTTGGCAAGGCTGAATATGTGACGGATGAGCAGATCGAGGCGATGAACGGGCGACTGCAGGCGAATGCTGTCAGTTCGCCCGAGGCCATGACGGAGGCTGCACGGGCTTTGTCTGAGCAGCTGGGCGTTCCTGTTGAAATCGTGACGGATGTGGACAGCATTACGCACCCGAATGAGGCGGTGGAGGTGAAGCGCAGGGGGGCAAAGGGATGGTATGACAAACGGACGGGAAAGGTGGCGATTGTGGTACCGAACCATTTGGACGTGGAGGATGTGGCGGCTACGGTGTTCCATGAGGTGGTGGCGCACAGAGGGTTGCGTGAACTGGTTGGTGAGCAGGGCTACGATGAGTTCCTGATGGAGGTGTTCAATCATTCGAAGGCGGATGTCCGCGAGCGTATGATGGCTTTGGCGGGCAAACACGGCTGGGACATTCCGAAGGCTGTGGACGAATATCTCGGTGGACTGGCAGAGCGCGGTTTTGGAGACTTCAGTGAGGCAGAACGCGGTATGTGGACGTGGCTGAAAGAGAAGGTTCTGGAAGCTATTGACAAGTTCATTGGTACGCTGAAACTGCCTAAATCGGTAAAGTTGGGGGACAACGAACTGCGTTATTTGTTGTGGCGAAGCCATGAGAACTTGAGAGCTGGCCGTGAGGGCATGGTGAAACGTGCAATGGATGTGGCCAAGCGGTATGAACTCGGACTGCTGGAGAACGAAGCTGGGGAACGGATGATTGACGGGCTGGAAACTTACCGTTCTGCGGAGAACCGTGGGAACACCCGTGCGCTTCCGATCCGTGAGCGTGCGAAGGCTGTTGCGCATCTGAAGCCTGTGCTTGTTGAGCGCAATGAAATGAGCAAGGAGGAGTTACGCCAGATTTACAATGCACTTCCTGACGCGGTGAAGGACGGTAGAAGTATCTCGTTCTTCCATAGTGCGTTCAAGAAGAATTACAAGGAAGGTGGATTGTTTGCGCAGGTTCTTCCGAAATTGAATGAGATTCTCAAAGGTTCTGTTTTTGCTTATTCTGAAAAAGATAACCGGGGAGGCGAAGTAAGACCTGACGGGACTGTACATAAGTATCACCCCAATGCCAATGCTTTTGATAATTATGTAGGAAAGGTTGAGATTGATGGGAAAGAGTATTATGTGCGCATAACCGTTCAGGAACAGCAAGGGCAAGTAGGAACGCATTCGTTCTTTGTAACGTCTGTGGATGTATACGAAAAACCCGTCAATGGTTTGTCGGTACCGAATTTCCCTTCGGGCGAGAGTGACCATCAACGGGTTGTGGATGCAAAGTTACGACAATTCTTTGATGAAGCAAGACGCGAAGACAAAGCTTCAGAGGAGGAAGACTTGTACCGCACGGCGTATCATGAAGCAGCAGCCCGTGATGCGTATGAACGCAGGGTGAAGAGCGGTCTGTACCAGTCGCGCGAGGCTTTGCAGGACAGCATGCTGGGTCTGCGTACGGCGATGGAGGAGGTATTGAAGGCGGAGGGCAGCGGGTATAGTGGTCGTGTGGAGGACATTCCCGGCTTTGAGAATGCTTACCTGGGCGAGAACCGTCTGAGCAGTGTGAACCAGGCAGAGGTGGATGAGTTCGGCAGACGATTGTTCAAACCTCTGCTTGAGATTGCGGCTTCGTTCGGCAGCTCGAAGGAGGCGCGTCAGGCTTTGACGGACTACATGATGGCGAAGCACGGACTGGAGCGCAACGCGCTGATGCGTGAAAGGGCGAAGAAGAAAGCGATGGAAGAGCTGGAGGGTGACGCGCTACAGAAGAAGCTTGACTCCATTGAGAAACGTGACTTTGCCGGTCTGACAGCCTTGACGGGAAAGAAGAAGGTGGTGGATGCGGAGCAGGCGGCGCGCAAAATGGTTGCCGACTTTGAGCAGGCTTCGGGTCAGAACGGTGACCCCAACCGGATTGATAAACTTTGGAAGGCGGTGCGCGGTGTGACGGGAGCCACGCTGAAGAAGATGAAGGATTCAGGTCTTATCACGAAGGAACAGTTTGACGAAATCAGCGGTATGTATGATTTCTACATTCCCCTTCGTGGCTTTGACGGGCAGACGGCTGAGGATGTGTATGACTACCTGGGTCACGGTGGCAACGGCAGTGCGTTTACTTCGCCTATCAAGAAGGCGGAGGGTCGCAAGAGCAAGGCTGACGACCCGTTTGCCTATATGGCGGCGATGGCTGAGAGCGCGATTATGCAGGGAAACCGCAATGTGCTGGTGAAGCAGAAGTTCCTGAACTTCGTTCTGAACCACCCGAGTGACCTGGTGAGCGTGAGCGACTTGTGGCTGCGTTATGATTCTGCGGCTGGCGAGTGGCGTGTGGCTCAGTCGGGTGACATTGTCGGTACGGAGAAGCTGGAAGAAGGTGACAGCCCGGAAGAGGTGGAACGCAAGATGGCGGTGTTTGAGGAACGCATGCAGGCGGAGGCGAAGGCTCACCCGAAGGAGTACAAGCGTCAGAAGGAGCATCCCGAGATTCCGTACCGCGTGGTGGAGAAACAGGATTTGCGCGAACATCAGGTAATCGTGAAGCGAAACGGCAGGGACTATGTGCTGACGATTAACGGCAGTCCGCGCGCGGCGCAGGCGTTGAACGGACTGACGAATCCGAACCTTGACGTGAGCGGCGTGGCAGGTACGCTGATGAACGGTGTGCGTAATACGACCAACTACCTGTCGCAGGTGTACACGACCCGCAACCCGAACTTCGTCGGTTCGAACTGGGTGCGTGATGCTGTCTACTCGAACATTATGGCAGGCTTGAAGGAGGACAAGAAGTATGGCTTGAAGTTTTCGAAGGCTTGGTGGGAAGCTAATCCGGGCAGCATGAGCAAATTGTACTATCTCTATGAGCAAGGCAAGCTGGACATGAATAATGAGAAGCAGCGTCTGTTTGCGGAGTTCATGGCGAACGGCGGCGAGACGGGGTACATGAGTTTCCGCCAGATTGAGGAACGCAAGAACGAGATTGAGCGTCAGCTGAAGCTTTACGGCGGCAAGATGTCGTTGAAGAAGGGTTGGAGTGGTGCCTGGAATCTGGTGGACTATGCGAACCGCGTGGTGGAAAATCAGTCGCGCTTTGCTGCCTACATGGCGAGCCGCAGAAGCGGACGCACGATAGACCGCAGTATCTATGACGCGAAGGAGATTACGGTGAACTTCAACAAGAAGGGTGCGGGCAGTACGTTCTACAACGCGAAGAATCAGACGCTGGTTGGCAAGGTGGCCGGTGGTGTGTCGGGTATCGGTCGGTTTGGCTTTGCTTTCTGGAATGCGGCGATACAGGGTACGACCAACTTCGCGCGCTTCGTGAAGCGCAACCCGAAGAAGGGTGTGGCTGTCAGCCTGGCTACGATGGCACTGGGCTATGCAGTACCTCTGTGGGCCTCCATCTTCCATGACGATGATGACGACAAGGAAGGCAGCGGTTACTTTGACCTGCCCGATGCGGTGAGAAGAGACAACTTCGTGTTCCGCTTCCCCGGCATGGACAGCTGGATTACCATTCCGCTCCCTGTGGAATACCGCGCGCTGTACGGCCTGGGTGAACTGACGGCCACGGCCATGTACCGTGCGTCAATCGGTATGCCTATGACGGCAGGTGAGATTGCGGGTCAGGCTATGGGACAGATTTCGCAGCTGATGCCTCTTGACTTGTCGGAGGGCGGCGGCATGGACTTTACCTGGGGCGCGAGCGGCAACTTTAATGCGCTGGCTCCTTCGGCGGTCAAGCCTGTGGCTGAAGCCTGGACGAACAAGAGCTGGACTGGGCTTCCTGTCTACAAGGATACGCCTTATAACAAGCAAGACCCTGAATGGACGAAGGCTTTCAAGAACACGAATACGTTCCTGGTGAAGATGTGCAAGCAGCTGAACGAGTGGACGGGCGGTGACTCGGTGAAGGGCGGCGCGGTGGATTTGAACCCTGCTGTGATGGAGCATCTGTTGAAGGGCTATCTTGGCGGCTATATGCAGACGGCTAACCAGATTGGCAAGCTGACTGGGGTCTTTGGTGATCGCGAGAATGAGTTCCGCAACTGGCCTGTGGTATCGCGTTTCCTGCAGGAGGGTGACGAGCGTACGAAGTGGCGCGCGGTGACGGAACGTTATTTCAACCTGAAGAAGGAGGCGGAAGAGACAGACCGTCAGTTGAAACGCTACAAGAGACTGACTGAACTGGGTGAGGACCATCAGGCGGACATCGATGAGCTGATTAAGACGGACGCTTACAAGCGTATGGAGGTGTATGACTTCTTCGAGAATGACATCCAGAAGATTCAGGATGTGTTGAAGCGCAATGACTTGAGCGATGAGGAACGCAAGCAGGTGGAGGGGGAATTGAATGAGATTCGTCTGGAGCTGCTTAAGGCGGTGGATGAGCTGGGCAATCTGACTGGACTGGGTACGGGACGGCTTGGAGCTGTGACAGGTGATTTGTTAGCGGAATAGGAATCTCTGGTGTATTGAAAAGAAATACGGCTGGTCACTGAAAGGTGGCTGGCCGTATTTGTGTGTGTGGGCGGGGTATGCGAAGTGGCGAGATGGCGCGTGTGCGTTTCAAATGATGAGTACATGGAACGGGAATTTAGACTTTCCTATTTAGGAATGTTTCTGTATCTTTGCAGCCGTAACATGTATTTCTATGGAAATAAGATTCAAGATTGTTTATACGCATGAGGCAGCTTTGTTCTTGAGGTCTTTGCCACAGAAGGTTCGGGAAAAGATTGAATACAATCTGACCAAGAGTCAATATGTAATAGACAAGGAACTTTTCAAGAAGTTGGAAGGCACGAACATTTGGGAGTTCCGTACACTTTATGCAGGTAACTGTTATCGTTTGCTGGCTTTTTGGGACACGGAGAAGGAAGCGTTGGTTATAGCAACACATGGCTTTCAGAAAAAGACGCAGAAAACGCCTCGCAAGGAAATAGCGAGGGCAGAGGCTATCAGGTTGGAATATTTTGAAGACAAGTCTAAATAAGATTGATATGAAACTTTATACTCACGAAGAAATGTTGGATGAGACGTTTGGGGTTAAAGGAACTCCGAGACGTGATAAGTTTGAAAGTGATATAGAGGCTTACCTTATTGGTGAGGCTATAAAACAAACGCGCTTGAAGCAGCAGCTGACTCAGAAGCAATTAGGGGAACTGGTTGGTGTACAGGAGTCACAAATCTCAAAGATTGAGAGCGGCAAGAGTATTACATATTCCACTATCGTAAAGGTTTTTAAGGCGATGGGTGCGAAAGCGGCTACACTTGATTTAGGCTCATTGGGCAAGGTGGCTCTTTGGTGAGATTGTGGTATGGAAAATATAAAATAAAGGAAGCACTCCGTGCCGGCTTTAAGGGCTGCTATGTGAAGAAGGACTTCCAAACCATCGTCACTGTGGGCGATAAGAATCCTCAGAACCTGCGCGATGAGGATGAAGTATAGCTCCAGTTCTATGATGATATATCCCTCAACAAGTTATAATTATGAACAAGACATATCATATCCCCACATTGCCACTGCTTTACGATGTAGAGTCGAAAGCAGTATTGAAGCAATTAAGTTCAGCCCATCGACGATTGGCTGAGCTGAAAGGTATAGCCGAAACCATTCCAAATGAGCATATACTCATCAGCACATTGACCTTGCAGGAGGCCAAAGATAGTTCGGAAGTAGAGAATATTGTCACAACACAAGATGATCTCTACAAGGCTTCGATGGACATACATCAAGAAATGATAAACGCAGCCACGAAGGAGGTACTGAACTATCGTGAGGCTATCCAATTTGGATTTGAGTTAGTGCGTAGAAACAAATTACTTCGCAACAATGACATCAAAGCTATACAAGAAAAGTTGGAATACAATAGAGCCGGTTTTAGAGTTGTTCCAGGTACTACCCTGAAGCGTTCAGATGGTGAGACGGTCTATACACCTCCTCAAAACGGTGCCGAAATCAAGAACTATATGGATAATCTTGAACAGTTTGTCAACGATGATGAGATGTGTGATTTAGACCCATTGATAAAGATGGCTATCATTCATCACCAGTTTGAGAGCATCCATCCTTTCTATGATGGTAACGGACGAACAGGGCGTATCATCAATGTGCTCTACTTGGTAATGAATGAATTGCTGGACTTGCCGATATTGTATCTTAGCCGTTACATCACGCAACATAAAGCCGAGTATTATCGTTTGATTCAAGCAATTCGTGATAAGGATACTGAAAACGCCGGCGAATGGGAAGCATGGATTCTATTCATGCTAAAAGCTGTAGAAGCCACAGCCCTCGAAACCACTCAAATGGTTAAGGGTATCTCTCGACTTATGACAGAGTATAAAGTGAGATTGCGTCCTCTTTTTGAGAAGCAGTATAAGCACGAATTGCTTAACAATTTGTTCTTTCACCCCTATACCAAGATAGAGTTCTTGCAAAAGGATATGATGGTAGGCCGACAAACGGCAGCCAAATACCTTGATAAAATTGTGGATGAGGGCTTACTTCAGAAACTCAAAATGGGACGAGATAATTACTATGTGAATATACGACTTATGGAGTTGTTTATGAATCATAGTGATAATAATACCCATCATGTTGACCTCGTGGAATCGAAAACGGAGTAGAACGTGTCGACGAAAACGGGATTTGGTTAACACGTCTGGAAAACGTGTCGAAGAAATCGGCTTTTCATTAACATGTTCCGAGTATGTGTCGAGATTGCGACTTAACGAGATAACGACATGGCGAGTGTGGACGGTTGGGCGAAACTGCGTAAAAGTGTGCAAAGTGTAAAAATGAAAATCCCAGCTGATTATCAAATATCAGCTGGGATTTGTTGTTTATGGATGCGCAACTGCGCTAAAGTGCGCTGAAATGTGTGCGCAAAGTGCGTTAAAGTGCGAAGGCGGTTATTGCTGTGTGCGCAAGGCTTGCTGTAGCTGGCTGACGGCTTCCGGGTTGGCTCCCTGTGATGCTTGTTCAAGCTGGGATTGTAGTTCGGGAGAGAAGGGAGCTTCCTGAGCTTTGGCAGAATCGGCAGCCTGCTGCGTGGCTTGCTGTTGCATGGCTTCCTTCTGTGCCTGTATGGACTGCAGGAGCTGGTCGGAGAAGGGGAAGTCTCCGTTCTGGAGGAGCTGTTCGAGCGAGATTTGTCCGCTCTGCCATATCTGCATAAGGAAGTCGTTGGCCATGGCGCGGTAGACGGGGGTGGCCTGTGAGGGTACGACGTTGAGGTCGAACTCAACGTCCTGAATCTTCTCGGGGTCGTACTCGACGGACATTCCGTTGCGGCCTACGATGTTGTAAAGACGCTTCTGGTCGTAGAATTGCTGCATGTTCTTCACGTCCTTGTAGGCGGCATCCTTGACAAACTCCTGGAAGGAGTCGAGCAGGTCGAGCAGGGAAGTGGTGGCGTTTTGTGTCTGCTGGGAGTATAGTGCCGCACTCATGCCGGAATATCCCTGCTTTCCCTGCAAGGCTCCGTTGACTCCGCTGATGTCTTCGAAGAAGTTGATTTGCAGTTGAAGCAGCTCCTGTATGCCGATGTGGGTACTGTTGGAGCTTACCTGCTGCGGGGCGGGAACACCCGGTTTGGCCTTGTAGACGACAACGCCGTTGAACTTTGTCCAGGTGTCGGCAAAGTCCTCGGGAGACATGTGTTTGGGAATGGCATCCTCGGGAATGAGCAGTACGCCCTTAGCACTGGCACGCATGATCCAGTCATAAAGCGTGATGAGTCGGTTGGTGTAGCGTTGCTGGTCGATGATGTCGGAAACGAAGGAGTGGATTTCGCCGTCGATAAATGGATAGGCTTTGACTACGTAGGGATGAGAGCGGTGTTTGTAGGGTGTTTCGCCTTCGGCTAAGATGTCACCAAAGGGAGAAAGAAAGTAGTAGTACCAGTAAGAGTCCATGAACCATTCAGCCTCAATCAACGGAACTTCTTCCAGTGGCATGCCAACTTCTTGCGCTCGCTGGAGGCGGCTTTGATTCTCCTGCGCTACGAGCGTCTGATAGTCTTGTTCGTCGACTTTGAAAATGTCGCCGTTGTTGTAGTCGTGACAACGGAAACGCGGCTTTGTCTCCTTGCGCCAAACTTCGATTACACGGCAGAGTGTGACGTTATGCGGTACGAGAAAGTCGATGTTGCAGTGTTCCCGAGAATAGCCAAAGTGTTCCCAAGCGGTATAAAAACGCCCAGAATCGCGTGCTGTGCGGTAGATTTCGGCGAGTCGGAAGTAATCTTTGGGTGACCGAGCGAACTGCTGTACGACTTGTTCGAAACTGACATCGTGGATTTCGCCGATGAGCGAACAGTCCCATGCACGGAAGTCGCGCATGTGGTTGTCGATGAAGAAGTTGTTGGGCTGTACGTAGTCGGTCCAGCAGTCCATTTTGTCGTTTCGCCACCCGTACCATTTTTTGTGAACGATGAGTCCAGAGATGAGGAACTCTTCCATGGTTCGGGCGTAGATTTCGTTCATTCGGTTGAGCTGCATGTTGTACTGCAGCACGGTACTCATGGTTTCGGCCTGTTGCTGTTCTTCGCGGTCGCGTGCCATACAGGTAGGTTCGGTGGATTGCTGCCGGAATACGCCGATGACGTTTCGGACGAGTCGGTGAATGAGGTTGTTCTTGAGCGGTACGTTTCCTTGTTCGAGGATATATTGCTCCTCGGTGATGGTGCGTCCGTCCACGCAGATTTTGTCCCCCCACTGGTCGCCGTAGTTGTAGCGTTTGTTTCGTTCGCGGTCGTTGCGGAACTTGTTCATGGCCTGATAGTATGCCTGTGCCTGCAAGAGTACATCCATGGCTCGGCGGTTTTCGCCACCTGGTTCCTGCTTGCTGGCCTGTACGCTGTCGAGCTGGGCAGGCTTTACTTTACTGAGTCTATGCAAATTCATTGTCTGTTTTTTTTGATTTGTTGAGGGACAAAGGTAGATGAGAAGTCGGGAGGGGGCAGGTTATGTTGTGGGATTATGGGGAGGTAGGCGAATTGACGAGGATTTATCCAATTGTGGCAGCGGAGATAGCTTTGTGACGGAGCTTTCCGGTATTACAATTTTCACGGCGGATGATGGTTGGGAGTTCCATTTCGTTGTAGCAGATGTGGAGTCCGATGGCGCGGGTCATGAGGAGGTCGTCGTGCGCTCCGATAACAGCACCGAAGGAGCCGTTGGGCTTTCGTTCGTAGACCAGCATTTCGTTGAGGGCACGCTGGTCGCGCTCAATGTAGGCCGCTTCGCGTACGACCTTGATGAGGGTGGAGATGATTTTGGGCTTTGTGGCCACGTTGGTGTGGAATCCCCATTTGCGTGGCATGCCCTGGCGTATTTCGTCATCGGACTGGGGACGGGCGTAGAGGTTTGGGTAGACTCCTACAATCTGACTGAGGATGTAAAGGGACTGGTCACCGTCGACCATTCGGGAGCGGTCGTGAGTTTCGAGGGTGTTGCTTTCGATTACTAGCAGGGAGTTGTTGTAGAAGGCAGCTATCTGGGCGGCTTTCCACGCAAGTAAGTCCATGTCGATGTGTCCGTACCACTGGGCTACGACGGAGGGTACACCCCCGTCTATCATGCACAGGCGGTCGAAAACTACGATGACACTCCAGTCAGCCTTGGATGAACGTCCGCCAATGTCGACAACGGTGAGGTAGCGGTCGGTGATTTCTTCTTCGTCATCGGTTTCGGGTAGAGACCAAACCCACAGGAGTCCCTGGTTGTCCTGATGGAAGCGCAGGTTGAGCAATGCGTTTTCTCCTTCGTCGGCATCGGCATAAATGTCGCCTACATAGATGGGGGCGCGGCAGGTTTTCTTGAGCGCGTCTACCTGGTATTTGTCGAATACGTTAGCTCCGCTGTTGACGAATGCTTCAATGGCATCGGACGGAAATTCAGCGGCAATTTTTCCATGGTCGCTGTATTTGGTTCGTTCGGTGATATACCAGTTGATCGCTTCGAGTGTAGCACCTTTCTTCCATAGCCACCAAAGATATTTCCCGGGTTCTTCGCGGTCGGAGGGGATGTCGGCATTATTCCGGTTATCCCATAGCCACTGGGCAAAAGATTCCAGTTGTTCCCGGGAGTCGAACTCTTTGCGGTAGTTTTCGATTTCGTACCATGCTACGAAGAAGGCTGTGAACTGTGAGGTACCTTTTTCGGCTGCGAGGTATTCCTTATGGAAGAATGTACCTACGCCGTCGGCAGTAGATTCGTAGACAATCATGGTGTAGGGGCGGAAGAGAATACCCGAAGTGACCGAACGGATGAGGTCTTCGGGGTGTATCTTTTCAGAGTCCTGGAAGAGACCTACTTCGGAGAAGTGCGCGAGCGCGTAGTCACCGGAGCGACCCGCATTGGGCGACTGAGAAGAACCAACGGAGATGGTGCAGTTGCGTTGCGGTATGCGCTGTGTGTTGTCGGAGTTACCGTCCCATACGAGTTTTTTCTCGTTTTGGTCAAAGGCTTCACCGGGCTTATAGAGCAGATTGATAGGATAGGCATCGAGCATTTTGCGGTACATGCCTTTGATTTTCTCGGATGCGCTGTTGACATGTGCCACGATGATTCCGTTGAGCGAGGGTCGGTGTACGAGTTGAAGCCATGCCATGTAGAGGTCAGTCTCGGTTGAACCTCCCCATTGTCGTGCCTTACACATACAGATTCGGATGGGCTTTCCAGCAGTTCTCATGTCTTCGAGTGCGGCACAGAACTTGCGCTGCGGGAAGTTGAGTCGGAAGAGGCAGTCGGGCATACCCGGGTCTTTGTCCTTGATATAAACCAGTGTGGCGCACCAGTATGGAAAATCATGCAGGCATCTCAATCGGGTATAACGCTGAAAAATATTTGGATAAAAGTTTGAGTAGTCTAGCCCAACAAACATTTCAAGATTTTGAAGTATTACTTATAAATGACGGGAGTAAAGACAATAGTGCCGCCATTTGCAAGAAATACAGCTTGAGAGACCAACGTTTCAAGTTGTTTAATAAAGAAAATGGTGGTTCCGCCTCTGCCAGACAAATGGGCATGGATAATTTATGCGGTCGTTACTGTATCGTATGCGATGCGGACGATTGGGTAGAAGCCAACATGTTGGAACAACTTTATTTGGCCACAAACAATGAGCAGATAGATATGGTGATTTCGGATTTCTTCGTTAACTATGATAATGGTAAACAAAGAATCATATCACACAAAGGGATAGATTTAAAGCAAGAGAGTCTTGTTCGTGGGCTTTTGTGCCAAAAAATTATGGGTAGTACAAACAATAAGTTAATAAGGAGTGAGCTCTTTAGAAAATTTCAGATTAGCTATTTATCCGGCATCAATATGGGAGAAGACTTGCTTGTTGTGCTAAAATTACTCCAACATCCCCTTTCCATCACATATTGCAAAGGTGCATATTACCATTATTTCCGTGCCAGAAACAATGGTAGTTATACAAACACTCCCAATGCTTCAATTTTCTACCAATTAGCAAAAGTTAATAAATAGAAGTATGAACACTTTTCGCTCAGCGAATATGAGGAAGAGTTATTTTTAAGTAGTATTAATTTGGCTTTTATCGGATTAAGAGCAAAAGGCTTATCAAAAGAAGAATACAGAGCCTTTTTGCTAAAGGAATTGCCTCTGCAACGACTCAGAAAGCATTCATGTAGTAATCTTAAAACATTGTTGATACTGATTTCCTCAATTAGCTATCCAGCCGCCAAAGCAGCATTAAATCTCATGTATCGCTTTGTTTACAAATAATAATTATGCTTAGAAAACTATCTGATGGCTCAATTTTAATTCTGCCTATTTCTCCAATATTGTCATTCTTGTTGTCTCTGAATAATTTAAGGAACAAACTGAATGGATGCGTATTTGTCATATTCTATGCATTGTTTGGTTTTGCACATAGCTTTTCTGACCCGAGAGCTGACTGTTACAGGAAAATGGTGGCATTTGAAACCTTTGCGTCTACTACAACTATAACGGATATATGGAACGATTTTTTATCAGGCAACACATTTGATATTTTCGAAGGGATGTTGTTCATTGTTTGCAGCAACATCACTACAAATATTAAGGTTGTATTTTTTATCGTAGGATTGATTGGAGGTTTGTTTGCATACTTGTTTCTCTCTAAGATACAGAAATATATGCAACTACACTATGGTAATAGGTGCACCTATATAATCACAATATTGTATGTGCTATTATACAATCCCGTAGCCATAGGAGGTATTAGGAATTTTATAGCAATGACTATATTTTCGTACTATGCGTTTCTATTTCTCATCGAAAAGAAAAATACAGCATTATTAGGTGTTTTAAGTACATCCTTGATACATTTCAGTTTCATACTGAATATATGTGTAGTCATTATTGCCCGCCTTTTTGTTACAAAGAGGCATGTAAATATTCTTTGGTGGACAGCTATTGTTTCCTGTATATCATCTGTGTTTATCACTCCTGATTTTTGGGGCAATATTATCCAAAATCTGAATCTTGGCAATTTCAACCAAGCGATGGAAAGTCGAGCATCCAGTTATGCTTCCGAAGAAACGGCAGCAGCATTTGAACAGTCATTGACCGTTCAATTACAACGAGTAGGAAACTATTTTATAAGAGGGTTTTATGTATTGTTTCTTATTTATTTAAGAAAGAATGAAAACAAGTTTTCAATATCATCATTTGATAGTGTACTGTATGCATATATGCTCTTTTTCCTAACCTTTGGTTATCTAATGACTAGTTTCAGTGTAGTTGGAAATCGATATCTTCTCCTTGGATATTTCATCTCATATTTCTTCCTTTTAAAATTGTATATCCAACATCCTGATATATATAAATTGAATAAATACATTAAAAGCCTCCCTTGGGTATTTGGAGTAAATTTTGCATGGCTGGTTATGAATGCTTGGTTTGTTCTTGACCATCGATTCTTTTTTCTACCTGCACCATTTTTGCTTTTATAAGCTACAAACACTCTGATAAATTCTCTTGTTGTCATTTCTCTGACTAATTCATCAATAATACTGTCTGCCAAGATAGTATCGAACTGCTTTATCCACATCTGAACATTCTATAACAAGCATGTTTATGTGGCGGATAAAAAGTAGCCAAATACCACATTAACACAATGAAACAGATAAAAGTATTGCTAGTTGCAAATGTTGCAAAGGGGCATATCAACAAGTTTCATATTCCTACTATTAAGTACTTGAAAAGTAAAGGTTGGCAAGTAGACGTTGCTTGTTCTCTAGATGAAGACATTCCCTTTGCTGACAATGTATACAGTATGAGTTGGAAACGCTCACCGTTCACATTTAAAACGCTGAAAGGAATAGTGGAACTGTATCAGCTATTAAAGAAAAATCAGTATGATATTATTTATTGCCACACTCCGGTAGGTGGTCTGGTCACCCGCTTTGCATCCTTCCCTTTCAGAAAACATGGACTTAAAGTAGTTTACTTTGCCCATGGTCTTCATTTCTTTAAAGGTTCCTCCATCTTAAGTTGGCTGTTATTCTATCCAATGGAGAAGTTGATGGCTGAATTTACAGACATGTTCATAACCATAAATGACGAGGATTATGAACGTGTTAAGAAGAAATTCAACCGACACATGCTTGTTAGCAAAACAAACGGCATTGGTGCAAATTTTAATCGTTTGGACATTAAAAATCCAGAGAAAATCCGGCAAGAATACCGTAATAAACTGCATATCCCAATTCGTTCCAAAGTACTGATATATGTTGCAGAAATTAACAACAACAAAAATCAGCAGATGCTTATCAAAGTTCTGAAGAATCTACGGAGTAAGAATTTGGATGTATATCTACTTTTGGTTGGTCCTGATTATCTAAATGGTAGATGTCAGCAGCTATCTGCAAAACTACAGGTACAGGAATATACAAAATTCCTCGGCTGGCGAAACGATATTGGTGAATTGTTGTCAGCTTCAGATATTTATGTAGCTTCCAGCAAAAGAGAAGGACTTGCTATAAACCTTGTTGAAGCACAATATGCGCATCTCCCGGTAGTCGCAACATCAAACAGAGGACATCTAGCGGTTATTAAGAATAATGAAAATGGAATTCTAGTCCCGATAGATGATTATTCATCAATGGCTGACCAAATTACAACTCTTATGGAAAATCCAGATTTGTATAAGAAAATGGCAAATGTGGATGTCTCAAAATATGAATCAGTGAAAGTTGCTTCAGAAATATACGAATGCTTATATGATGTTCTAAAGAATCAGCAATAAGATTTCTCATTGAGTCTGCTAACATGTTCATTAGAACAAAGAGTCAGCATTATCAATTGATATCAAACACAATTCATTATGGAAACAAATAATAAATCTAACCATCAAGTTCGGGTCTCCGGTGAAAAATCTGTTAATTTCGATTTTGACATCCTGAATATCAACAATCCCTTGCAAGTATGCCAAAAGTACAGAAGTGAACTGCAAATACCTCTTAGATCAATCGTTTTAATCAATTTGGCGGAAATGAACTCTAATAACAACCAGCACATGCTGATTCAAGCCGTCAAGGATTTACGTGATCGGAACATGGACGTTTACCTGCTTTTAGTGGGAAAGGACTGTCTTGACGGAGAATGCCAAGAACAAGCATCCCAACTTGAGGTACAGCAATTTACCAGGTTCTTAGGTGTACGGAATGATATAGGAGAATTGCTGGCAGCCTCTAATATCTATGTTGCTTCCAGCAAGACAGAAAAATGTCCTTTGGGTATTATACAGGCTCAATATGCTCATTTGCCTGTTGTAGCAACCGGCAACAAAGGGCACAAGGCAGTTATAGAAGATGGCCTGAATGGCTTTTTGGTACCAACGGGCGATGCAAAAACAATGGCAGAGCGAATCCTCTTGCTGTTGGAAAAACCTACAACATATAAAGGTATGTCTCAGGTAGATATTTCAACCTATATATCGAAAGGAGTACCCGTTATTGATGACGACTTCTGAGTATTTTCTACAAGCCAATTAAAACAACAAATTACACGACTGTTCATTATGAATTCAGAATTTATCAAAGAGCGTGAATTAAAGAATGACAATAGGCATGTCTATTTGTATCATTTGGAAGAAGAACACAGCATTTGGATTGCTTATGGTTATTCTGCGTATTCTTTAAAACTATTTGCGATGTCTCATGGTGTTGAATACGTTAGGGGCTATTCTTCCAATGTAGCACTTCCTTATACAATCGTAACAAGGGAAGGCATGAAGAGACTCAGGTCATATCTTCCTGTCATTCAAGAAGAGGAAAACTTCCTCTATCTCGATATGAAAAAATCATTTAGCGAGAAGGATTTCTTTTGCTGGCTTGAATCATGCTGTTCAGAAGGCAAGAAACAAGAGACCGTTGAAATTAAAACATTGGTCAGTGATTTGGTGCCTAAAGATGAGTTTATTCCAGATAGCATGTCTTCCTTTGCTAGGAATTTCAAGCGGATTACAGATTGCATTGTGGCTTTGATTACAATGGTTGTATTTTCACCGCTAGCACTCTGCTGTTATATTGCCATAAAACTTGAAGATGGAGGCCCTGCTATCTTCAAACAAGAACGTATTGGTCGCTTTGGTCGCCTGTTCAATATTTACAAATTCCGATCTATGCGCATGGATGCAGAAAAACTTGGTCCACAGCTAAGTCATTCCGGAGGCGATAATGACCCACGTCTCACAAAAGTAGGTAAATTTATTCGTGCACATCATTTAGACGAACTCCCACAACTTTGGAATGTGTTCTGCGGTGATATGGCATTCATCGGTCCCAGACCCGAGCGTAAATTCTTTATAGATCAGATTCTGGACTATGATACACGTTATGTCTATCTATATCAGATCCGTCCGGGAGTAACATCTTTTGCAACTCTTTACAATGGATATACCGATACAATGGAAAAAATGCTTTGCCGACTGGAATATGATTTATACTATCTTAAAAAACGCTCATGGTGGTTCGACATGAAAATTCTTTTCGGTACTTTCTGGAGTATTGTAGGAGGTAAAAAATTTTAATGTATCGATGGTAATATTTTAATTTTTCAATATACAAAGAGGCTGATTCTTTACATAAAGTATTGAAACAGCCTCTTTTACATATTAAACAATGAGCATACTATTAAAAATCCTCTCTATCATCAATCATAATAGTATCATCACTCACATCCCAATCTGCATAATTGATTTGGGACTTGTTCCAAGTAAGTACAACATTAAGCCTCTTAAATAAATCAAAAAAAATCACTTATGTTGTCTTTGCTCTCAAACCCAATTTTCACAAGTCTATTCTCGTCGCTGTAATTATCCTTGCAGATAAAACGGTAGCTGACAAAATTGGAATATCCTGTATATAGTTCAAAACCAACCGGTTTATACCTTTCAATGTCAACACCACGATCCTTTAAATAATCCCTTATGAAAAGGTAGTCTGAAACATCAGCTGCAGCTGTTCCTTTATAGTCATTGTATTGTGTAGATGCTTTCATTCTCTTACACCTCCTTTCCGCAATAGGTTTTCCATATATGGAGATTGCTAATTATTACAAAGGTAAACAGAATCTTTTATAATATCCTCTGAAACGCCATTCAACCGCAGCCTCTTTGCAATGCGATCTTCAATTCCTCTTTCTTTTATTCTATTGAATATGACATCCGTAAAAAAATCAATGGCATAATGGATTTCCTCCTGCCCATCACGATTATTCACATCTATACCACTAAAAGGAGAAAGTTTTTTGTGAAGAATCAAATAATATACACCGCCAATCAACAGTGCTGAGAGCGAACCGATTTTCACATCACTTTCTGCAAAGACTCTTTGAAAACGTCGAACTAAAGGCATAGTGTTAAACTCACGCATTTGAGCAGTACGTTTAGTGATTGTATTTTCATCACATATTTCCCATTTCAAGAGTTCCTGCATGATTATATTTGAATTTAAATCATCAAACAAACCGTGCATGATAGAGCGGAACTCTTTTTCCGTACATTGGTTTTTCTCAATAGAGTCAATAACATCACTGAACCAGTAATCATATTTTCTGGTATATATGTCCATAAATTCTTCCCAATCACCAAAGTGACGATGAAAAACCGTGGACTCTACTTTGGCAAGATTTACAATGCGCATGAGTGAGGATTTGGCGAAACCCTCATTTTTAATCACTTCTGACGCAGCATTCAAAATGTCGTTCCGTAGATCCTTGTTTGTGCGTCTGGGGCGTCTTGTTTTTGGATTATCCATGTCTTATTCCTAATTTTTTGTCTGTTTCTAATAGTGAAGTTATCAATAAATCCAAATCTTCCCTTTCATGAGAAGCCAATACGCTCACACGCAACCGTGCTTCACGCAATCTCACTGCAGGATAAACAATAGATATGGCCAATACGCCTTTTTCACGAAGCATTTGGGCTGCATCATATGCTTTCTGTGTATCACGGATCATAATTGGGAATATAGGCGATACAGAATCTCCTATATCAAAACCTTCTTCCAATAGTCTGGAACGAAGATAATTCACATTATCCCAAAGCTTTTTTCGTATTTCCGGCTGTTTCTTGATCAGTTCCAACGCTTTTAACACTGACGCAGTTACCTGTGGAGTAATGGCTGCAGAGAAAATATTACTGTCGGCATAATACCGCAAATATTCAATCAGTTCATGGGATGCTGCAACGAAACCACCTACACATCCGAATGACTTGCTGAATGTTCCGGTAATAATATCTATCTGACCAAGACATCCATAATGTTCTGCTGTACCTCGTCCGTTTTCTCCAAAAACACCCATACCATGAGCGTCATCCACCATCAACATAGCATCATATTTCTTGCATAATGTGATGATTTCCGGTAAACGGGCAAGGTCTCCTCCCTGTGAATAAACTCCATCTACGATGACTAACTTGGTTTTATAGGCATCCTGGGCGTGTTTCAAAGCCAATTCAAGATATTCCAAATTGTTGTGCCCAAATGATTTCACATGAGTACCTATTAAACCGGCAGAAGCACTGGCATGGATAAAGGCATCTGTAATGGCAATGTCATTCGGTCCTAATAAGGCTCGAAGAGTTCCATCATTGGCTCCGAATCCGGAAGAAAACAACAGGGCATCTTCCTGACCGGTAAATTGTGCGATTTCCTGCTCCAAGCGACGGTGAATATCCAAATAGCCGCCTATCACTTGAGCAGCGCATGTTCCTGTCCCATATTTTCGAACAGCCTCAATGCCGGCTTCTATCGTTTCTGGACGTTGGGACATACCCAAATAATCGTTGGCTATGAAACTGGATACATTCTTGGTACTTCCTTCCAACTCCATCCGAGCGTCCACTCCGGAATAGGCTTCTATCCAATAGTGCTTATCCGGATAGGCTTTAAACTGTTGGGTAAATTTCTGAAAATCTTTGGCTCGTTCAAGCGCATTCATGGGAGTACCCAATTCAAAATCGTGTAGGGTATACATTTAGGTTATGATAAAGGATTTATGATTGTTCCGTTTTTAAACAGCGGAAAGGAATTATTTTACATGCGAATTTATCGGATAATATTGACTTTAAGGTGGTTATAATGTTAAAAGTCTAAATTTGTTTTGATATTTATCATTTTATATAATTGAAGATGTTTATATTTGCTACGGAGTTATATATAAATATCGGCATCGGAATGATGTCTTCAACCGGATAACATATTCCGGACCATATTCTCTCTTTTATAGCTCCGTCCGCACCTACCTTACTTCTTCAGCGGACACAATCCATTGGAAAGGCCGGTAACCTTTCCCATCATTAACCTTAATCACACAAGCGATGAAGCAACTAATGCTACTTCTATTCGGTGCAGGAGTTGTGACAGCGGGTGCACAGTCCCCCGGCGGTGTCAAAGGAACAGAGTTGTGGTTCCAGACACTGCCTGTGACGGCAGACCTTCAAGGCGCATACCGCTGGATGGATCTCGCAGGGGATTCCGTGAAATTGCGTTCTCTTGACCGCAGCGGAAAACCGGGAAGCGAATACACCCAGACCCGCTCCTTCGCGCCGGCGTTCAATTTTCATCCGGCACTGTACCTTTCAGGGGGAAGCTACGGAAAAACAGCTTCCTTCAAGTTCTCCAACTTTTCACAGGCTACTGTCTTCAGTGTCTTTGCCCTGCCTCCCGAGAGTCACGACAAGGATATGTTGCTCTATTCCCTTGACGGGAGGAAAGGCGGCGGCTCCATCCTGTCAAAGGACAAGGCCGTACGTGCCAACGGCACGGAGCCGCTGGACTACGGAAAGGACACGGGAGAAGACCTCTTGTTCTCCTCCTCTGACAGACAGTCCGCGACAGACTTCCGGGAGTCCTCCGTCCGCGTGCTCACCTATCTGAAGAGCAACCGTCCCGGAACGGGCCTTTGGGGAGAAAATTCCGTATCGAATCTGTTTGTCGGCGGTACTTACTCCGCATCCAATCCGCTGTTCAGCACCGGTTATGATGCGACGGCATTCGGGAACAACCGTTTTGACGGCTATTCCCCCGAAGTCATCATCTACGGACGTTACCTCACCCCGGCAGAACGCAGGAAAGTGGAAAGCTATCTGGCCGTCAAGTATGGAATCACCCTGAACAACTCCTATCTGGACAGTGAAGGCAACCTGATATGGGACAAGGACGAGAACTTGGGTTATCACCACCGGGTGACAGCCATCGGCTCGGATGCCGCTTCCGCTCTCTACCAGCCCCTCTCCACCACTTCCTACGAGGAAGAACCCGTCTATGCCACCATGAAAGCAAACGATACTTTCCACGACGGCAATTCCTATGCGGAGTCGTCCGCCAGCCGCCTGCTCGTCATGGGGCGTGAATACGGCAATCCCTTGCCCGACAAAGGGTACATTTTCTGGGGTGACGACAACGGTCCGCTGACCACCTACACCTCACCGGCAGATACCCTGTGGCACATCATGCACCGCACATGGACGGTACGCAGCAATGTACCGGCATCGGCAGACAGCACCTCGGTACGCTGGAACGGCACGGGCATGACCGTTACCCGGAAAGGCTTCCTGGACACCATCGAGCAGGACTCAAGTGCGACCGAAGCCTTTGCCGTCACACCGGCATTGCCCGGCCGTGAAGGAGCTATTTCCTTCTATTGCCCGCTCAGCCATCCCACTTTCGACGCGGGCTTTACCGGCTCCGGCGGCAACACCTGTGAATACGGCTACCGCTTCGACAGGGAAGGAAACGTCTATGCCATCTCCGGCGGACAGGCCGGCGCTACTGCTGTAGCCACCGGAGTCAGCGGCAGTGCCGTTTCCATCCGGAGGGAAGACGGGCAGGTCTATCTCCGCATTGACGGTATCGGCAGCCAGACGCGTACCATACCCCTGCCAGAAGCCTCAGGTTCAATGTCAGGCCTTATCCGGGCCGTCACCTCCGAAGAACCGCTGCGCATAGCCGCTGTACGTACCGGCGGCATCGGTGACACGGGAAACATGGCAGAACTCAGCCATGCGCTTACCCCGGATGACGAGTTCTCGCAGTATTGCCGCAACCGAACCCTGCTGCTCATCGATCCCAGCGGGGAAGGCAGGTTCGATACGGAAGACATGATAGCCGTGAAATGCTCCCGGCCGGACCTCATGCGCGGAAAGACCGTATTCCACAACCTGTTCTGGGATCTGGACGGCAGCGGCAGCGATGTATTCACCTTTGCCTATTATGACGGACTGGCGGCAGATGCCGTTCCGACCCCGTCCACCTGTGAGGACGGCAAGCCCCGCAATGACGGCAGCATCGACATTGACATCCGCATCGGCACCCCCGTCTATGACTATGTATACTCTCAGCCGATACGGTAGCCGGCGTACCCAAGGACGAAATCATTGCAAGCGGCAAGTTCACCGGAGAGGCTCACCGCATTGACGGACTGGCTCCCGGCACCTATACGCTGAAAGTCACCCAGGGTGGCGGCAACGACATCTACGGAACAGGCGGACCACTATACACCACCTACGTACACGACAAGCGGATCTTCGCATCCGGAGAAGTTTCCTGGACGGTGACAGGAACCAACTCCAACTACCGCCTCGGTGTGGAACCGAGAATATCCGACGACATCACGCAGTTCGGCTTTGATGTGAGAGGTGACAGGGCTCATATGATTATCGACGGACACACGAGTCTTACCCAGTTTATCCGCATCAAGGAAGGAGACGTCCTCACGCTGGGACTGGAAGGCATTACCGTATCGTACAAGCTCAACGGCAAGGTCATCCGCCGCTTTACCCAATGGAACATCCGGGCATGGCGTCTGTGCATCAAGTTCGGAACCGGTGAAACACATATTACCGGACTGACCGTAAACGGAGAGCCGATTCCCGATTTCACCCATTCGGGCAATGTACAGGTTGAGAATCCCAAGACAAACACGGCCCTCTTCACGGTACATGTAGGCAGTGAGTGCGACCCGACACTCCCCAATGGAACAGAAAAGAAGGAAGGTTCCCTCATCGGCTGGTCAGACCGGGCCGGAAACGGTGAAGGAAACAGCCAAGGAAACGGTAACAGGGACGATTCGTTCCAGGTAAAGCCTGACGGCACGACCGGCATCTTTGATGTCGTGCTGGAGCAGGACCAGCCCGGGGATGTCACGCTGATGGTATTCGACGCTTCCGGCAAACTGGTTCACGAGCAGTTCATGGAAGGTGAAACAACCAAACGTTCGCGCTTCGAGGCACCCGCCCCAGGAGTCTATGTAGTTAAGGCCATCGGTCCGGATTGGGAAAAAACCCGGAAGATTATAGCCAAATAGTTCAACTAAAACCGAAATATCATGAAACGGACAATTATCATCGCCGCATCAGCCGTGACGCTGGCGGCAGCCGGCATTGCCGGTTCGCATTATCTGTCCGGCCAGTCTCCGAGTGCGCAGCTCCAGATGGAAACGGCATCGGAAATCCGGCAAGAAAAATCCGAAGACAGCGGTAGGAAGAAAGAAGACGGCAGCCGTCCTGCAAAGGCGGCAACTGCCCACCGCACTTCTTCCACTCCGATACAGGCAGCAGGCACGACAACCGCCTATGCCACCCTCCGCTACGGTTCGGTCGGTATTCCCGAAGGGAAGACTGCCGACAATCCCGAGGACAACATCTTTGAAATCAACCTCTCCCGGACAATTCCGTCGGACGCCCGCGTCTGGCTGTGTTACGAGCTGCAGGGTGCGGATCACTCCGGAGCCGTAGCCAAGAGCATCAACGACCGTCCGGCCACCGGCGGTTATATGGCCACGGCATCCGACGGCTGGACCCATGTCCGCGAGGAGATTCACCCGGCCTGGCTGCATGAAGGCGTCAACCGCGTACTTTTCACGGCTCCCGAAGGCAGGAGCTATTCGGTACGCAACCTGCATGTCGAAACGGCATCGGGACCCGGGCAGGCACTTACGCTGTCACAAACTCCGGTAGTCTATGGCGACCTGGCCTATGTGCACGGCTTCGTCCGTAACGGGGTTCGGACGGTCAAGGCAGGACATACCGTACTTACATTGCAGGACGGCGAGTTCGAAGGCATCGTTCCCGTATCGGGCAGCAGCCTCACGCTCAGTGCCACTACCGCCTCCGGAAAGACCCTGACCGCTTCCTTCCCGACACTGAAGAAAGGCAAGGCAGATTATGAACGCGCTTTTCAGACTCCGGCTGCCCGAACGGCAGGGAAACACTTTGCCCAAGACAAGGCAGACAGCCTGAAAAATGCCAACGGTGCGCTGCTGGTAGATCATGGCGTCATGCTGGCAGCCAGAAAGCTGACCATGCGTCCTTTGCGTGAAATGGACCTGCCGGCACTGGATTTCGGCATGACCAATGTCACAGCCGAGGGAGAAGGCGTACGTTTCCTGCCGCACGGCACACACTTCACGGAAAAGGGAGCCACCGTCCGGTTGAAGTACGACCGCACCCGCATTCCGAGCGGCTACACCGAAGACGACATCCGTACCTATTATTTTGACAACGACACCAAACACTGGGTGGCGCTGGAAAGAGTGAAGGTCGACAAGCAGGAAGCCTGCGTGGTGTCACGAACCACCCACTTCACGGATATGATCAATGGCGTGATTCAGGCACCCGAATCGCCGGAGACCGAAGGGTTTGCGCCGACCATGATGAACGACATCAAGGCAGCCGACCCAACGGCCAAAATCAACCTGATTGCTCCGCCGCAGGCCAACAACCGCGGAACGGCCAGCCTGCAGTATGCCTTTGAGATGCCGCCTGCCCGAAACGGCATGGCCCCCTCACTCGGCATCCAGTACAGCAGCGAGGGCGGCAGCGGCTGGCTCGGTGAAGGATGGAGTCTTTCCGTACCTTCCATTACGCTGGACACCCGATGGGGCGTGCCGCGCTATGACATGGCCGGCGAGACAGAAACCTACCTGCTCTCCGGTTCCATGCTCTCGACCATGGACGACAAGGGACAGATGGGTGTGGCCCACCGTGGAGACAAGATGCCCCGCAAGGCAGACCGGCAGTTCTATACCCGTCAGGGAGGAGACTTCAGCCGTATCATCCGCAAGGGAAGCAGTCCGGCAGACTATTACTGGGAAGTCACCGACAAGCAGGGTGTGAAATACACCTATGGCGGTGAAGGTGCCGTTCTGAAAGGCACCTTCACGGATGTTTCCGGCAATACCCGTGAGGTGATTTCCGAGTGGAAACTGCGCAGGGTGGAAGAAACGCACGGCGACTTCATGGAATATGTGTATGAGGCAGCCGATGAAGATGTCCGCGGCGGCTTGAAAGCCAAGGCACTCTACCTGAAAGAGGTGCGTGCCGGAAATGCCGGACAGGAACCCCATACCGTCGTGACGTTTGAAGGCGGCAAGACCCGACAGGTGAAGACCAACAACGCCCGTTACGGCTACCTGACCTCTTCCAACCGCCTGCTGGAGAAAGTGACGGTGAACTTCCGGGGAAACGTGCTCAGAAGCTATGCTTTTGAGTACCGGAACGGTGCGTTCAACCGTGAACTGCTCGCCGGTGTGCGTCACCTTGACTCTAACGGGCAGGAGGTGTCTTTCCAAAAGTTCAGCTACTACGACGACGTGCAGTCCGACAAGGGATATGTCCCCTTCAAGGACAGTCAGGAAACGTGGAACACGCACAATGACGGGCTGGATGCCGGATTTGTCAATCCCCTGCAATCCGTCACCAAACGGTTCAGCGACAAACCGACCGCATTGGGAGGTACGGTAAGTTCTTCCACCAGCGGATCATTCTATGCGGGTGTGGGTCCGAACGATTTCAGCAAATGGAAAAGCAACACATTTGGCGGCTCATACAGCTATTCCAGTGACAACAGTAAAGGATTATCATCTTTTGTCGATTTGAATGGTGACGGTTTGCCTGACAAAGTTTTCCGCAAAGGTGGAAAGGTATTTTATCGTCCGCAACTGAAAAATCATCAGACGGAACGGTTTCTTATGGCGAAGCGATTAAGGTTTCCGGTATCAACAGCTTTGCTACGGTCAAGAGTTCAACCAACTCCGGAGGTGCTAAAGGAGTGGTCGGATGGAATATCTTTACAGCTGAACCCGGTTTGGACAAGTCACGTACCAAAACCAAGACTACCGAATATTTCAGTGATATAAACGGAGACGGACTGGTTGACCTCGTTTCCAACGGCAAGGTTTATTTCAACCACCTTGAGTTTGACAGCAACGGCAATGCGGTACCGACATTCACGTTAAGCAGTGCTGACACTCCGAGTCCCATCATCTATAGCGGAAAGATTGACGCTTCGGTAATTACCATCGACCCCGAAGAACAGGCGGAAGCCATCAAATCTTCTCCCATGGAGGACATCGTGCGCGTATGGCAGGCTCCCCGGGACGGTATGGTCAGCATTTCCGGGACGGTCAGCCTGATTGCACCCGAAGGTGACTACGATAAGGAAGAATATGTCAAGGCAGACGGTGTGCGTGTATCCATCCAGAAAGGCAAAGCCGAAAAATGGAACTTGAAAATTGCCAAGGGAGATGCTTCGGCACACCCGGCTTCTGTGGACGCATTTGAGATAAAAAAGGCGAACGCATCTATTTCCGCGTGCAGTCCGGTACGGAAGAAAAGAGCAACGGTGCTTTTGACAAGGTGGCCTGGTCGCCTGTCATCACCTATGCCGGTACGGCTGAGACCTTGCCGGGTGGCTATTCCACAACGGTTTACAAACCTGCGGAAGGTGCGGTATATGATGTGAATACCGTTGCCAATGTGGAAGGTGTTTCCTTCTCTGTATCAGGAAAGTTCAGCAAACCCGTCACTACGGATGATGTCGTGCTGCGCATTATCGGTTCAAACAACAAAAAGGACGATAACGGCAACGACAATCCGAATTATACGGAGCAAGTGCTCTTCACAAAGACCTATCCCGCAGCAGAGAAGGCAGATGCCGTGGAGGTATCGGCCAGTATCGCCAATGCCGAGAAGTTCCCGAACATAGGGTTTGAGATTGCATCATCCTCCAATGTGAACTGGGAGCAGATCCGCTGGATACCATCTGTGACCTACAAGGATTCATCCTCCGTTGACCGGACGCTTGCGATTCCGGCACATTACAGGATGTTTACCCATGCCGTGAAGGAAAGCCATTCCTATACGTTTGCTGCAACGGATACGGCGGTGATTGTCAAGCCCCGTATTACAGTGGCAAAAGGATTCAACGGTGACGTGACCTTGACGGTAAAGACAGCGGACAAGCTGCTGGCGAAAAAGACTTTCACCATAACAGAAGGTGCTTTGAAGGCAGATGTGCTGAAACTGGAAAATCCCGGCACCGAAAAGGTCTGGTTCGAGTATCATTATTCCGGTACGTTGTCGGATGATGCCCTTACCGTTGCACGTGTGCTGTTACAGTCCGATACGCTCGGTCTGCCGAAGGACAGCGTGAACGCCGGATTCTATGCCGAAGGTGTCAACAGCGGTTTCGGTATGCTGTACCGTGGCTGGGGCGGCTTCGTTTACAATGCTTCCGAGGGACGCTATGGCAAGCCCATTGACGAGGCTCTGCTCAAACTCCCGGAGGATGAGAATGCCAAGATTGACCCGTTGACCCTGCCTTTCACACCGATAGGGACAGACCAGATGTCTCCCGACCGCTGGATTGGACAGCGTCAGGAAATCTACCTGACAGCTACAGAAGCCGGTACGGCCCGACTGGCAGAACAGGACGTGGTCATTACCAATCCATTGGATAATCAGGTGGATGTCGCAGGCCTGGCAGGTGATTGTCTCCAAGGAACCGGTGCGGCAGCTGTTACCCAAGTCGCTACCAGCAAGAGTTCCGTTACCCAAGGCGGCGCCATGGGATTTACCGTCAACACTGCCGAGGGTAATGCCACGACAGATGTAACCATGATGGACATGAACGGTGACGGTTATCCGGATATCGTTGCCGGAGGAGTGGTACAATATACCAATTCTCAAGGTGGTATCAGTGGTGAGAAGTCACAGAAGCTGGAAAAAATCTCCAGTGAAAACTCATCCAGTTCTAAAGGTTATGGTGGCAATCCGGTTGCTTCTGTTTCATCCATTGTCAAGTTAATCAAACATTCTCCTCAGACAGCAGCCAATTCCCAGACCAAGTGGCAAGCCCAGTTCAGCCTCTCCGGAAGCGGCTCATACAACAAGGATGAAGCTGCAGTACAGTTCATTGATATGAATGGAGACGGTCTTCCTGACCAGATACTGAAGAACAAGCAAGTACGCATAAATCTGGGATACACATTCTCAGACCCCATGGATTGGGGACTGGAACGCATTCAGGGTGGTGAAAGCAAAGCTTTTAATGCTGGTGCCAGCGGTGGTGCCGGAGGTGGTATGGGCGAAGAATTGGTTAAAGGTTCGTCCATTAACAAGGCATCCGGTAGCTTTATGGCCGGATTCGGCATTGTATCTTCTGAAAGTAAGGAAGCGTACAATCTGATGGATGTCAACTCCGATGGCTTGCCTGACAAGGTTTGGAAAGAAGGCAACGGAATAAAGGTGTCCTTCAATACCGGCAATGCATTCCTTTCACCGATAAACTGGAAAGGTGCCAGTGCGTTGAGTGAATCAGCTTCAACTTCTGAATCCGTCAATGCTGCATTTACCATCAGCATCAACCTGCTTCTTCCTCCCATCAAGATTTCCACTAACCCGGGTGCATCCACCGGTCACAGCATCAGCCGCCCCACGTATGCCTTGCAGGACGTGGACGGTGACGGCTATCTCGACATTGTGGAATCCGAGAAGGAAAGCGAGCTGAAAGTGACCCGTTCCACCATCGGCAGGACGAACATGCTGAAGGCAGTCACCAACTCGCTCGGCGGTACGTTTACGCTGGACTATGCACATACCGCTCCCACCTACGGGCTTCCCGGCGGCAAATGGGTGATGTCTTCCCTCACGGTGGATGACGGTATCCATGACGACGGTCCGCTCATGACCACCGCCTTTGAATACAAGGACGGCAAGCGCGACCGCCACGAACGCGAGTTCCTCGGCTTCGGCGAAGTGATTACCAGGAATCTCGACACAGAAAAGGAAAATGCGCTCTACCGCAAGTCCGTACAGAAGTATGACGTGTCCGGCTACTACACGCAGGGCAACCTTGTCAACGCTTCCGTGGAAGACGCTGCTGGAAAGGTTTACACCGAAACGCGCAACGAATATGACGGCTACTATCTGACCGCCAAGGGTGACGAGTACACCTTTACCGCACAGCCCGTACTGTGCAGTGACCGTGCTTCCGCCTTCGTACCGCTCCGCTATACGGCGAACCTGCAATACGAAGGTGCCGCACAGGGAATGATTACCTCGGAGGCATGGAACGAGTATTACCTCACCGGCCACCACGGTGAGCTGAAATCCTACAGGTTCAGCAACAAGGGCAAGCTCGGCAGCAAGGGAGACGGCAAGTTTGATTACCAGACCTCCATCCGCTATACCTCCAACAGCAGCAGGAACATCCTCGGACTGCCGACCGATGTGACCGTGACCGGAGGAGACGGAAAGGTTTACCACCAGGTATCGGCGGTATATGACACGAAGTACCCGAACCACCTGACCAGGATAACGCAGCAGCTCGGAAACGGCGAAGCTGTCACCGACTACCGTTATGACAGCTTTGGTAACATCCTGCAGAAAACACTTCCGGCCAATGCCAAGGGACAGCGCATGTGGTACAAGTACCGCTACGAGCCGGAAATGAACATGTATGTGGAACGTGTGGAAGATGCGTTCGGCTACCGAAGCGAGGCAGGCAATTTCGATTACCGCTACGGCATCGCCAAGGAACGCCGCGACCTGAACAACTTCTACTACGAGACCGATGTGGACGACCTCGGACGCGTCACCGGAGTACGCGGCCCGAACGAGCTGGCTACGGGTGTACCTTATATTATCGCATTCGAATACAGCCCGAAGGCTGAATTTACGGCAAACGGCATTACCGCCCCGGCATACGCCGTGACGAAGCACTACGACATCCAGCATCCGGACGATGACATGGAAACCGTCACCTTCGTGGACGGCTTCGGTCGGCCTGTACAAGTAAAGAAGGACGGCGTGGTCACTTCGGCATCCGAAGGAACAGTGTTCGATGCACAGAACGTAATGATTGTCAGCGGACGCAATGTCTATGACGCATTCGGACGTGTCGCCAAAGCTTACTATCCTGTCACGGAAGAGCTGGGCAAGCGGACGGACTTCAACAAGGCATTTGACGGAGTATCGCCGACCGTAACAGTGTATGACGTGCTCGACCGTGCCACGGAAGTTACCCTTCCCGACGACTCCAAGACACTGACAGCCTATACCACGGATGCAGGCAGCCGGGCATTGGTAACTACCGTGACCGATGCTTTGGGCAACAAGCAGGCTACCTACACCAACGGCAGCGGCAAGACTGTCATGACCAAGCAGCTCAGTGGTCCTGACGGAGAAATCACCACCTCCTTCGAATATGACGGCATCGACCGTTTGGTCAGAGTCACCGATACCGAAGGCAACGTGACGACCTCCGTATATGACATGGGTGACCGCCGCACCGAGGTGAACCATCCTGCAAGCGGCATCACCACCTTCACCTATGATGCACTCGGCAATGTACTGACCAAGCAGACAGCCAACCTTGCCAAGGAAGGCAAGTCCATCACCTACGACTACGATTATCACCGGCTGACGGGTATCAACTATCCCGACCACCCGGAGAACAACGTGAAGTATTACTACGGCGGACGCAACGCCTCGCAGAACCGCATCGGTCGTCTGATGCTCCGTGAGGACGGAACGGGAGCCATCGAGTACTTCTACGGCAAAATGGGCGAAGTCACCAAGACCCGCCGCACGCTGATTGTGCCCAACCAGGCGATTGCCACCTATGTGACGCAGTGGACCTACGACAGCCACAACCGCCTCCTGGAGATGATCTACCCGGACGAGGAAAAGGTCACTTACTCCTACAACCTCGGTGGTCAGTTGGAGAAGGTACGCGGCTACAAGTCCTACGGCTATGACTACGTGAACCGCATTGGCTATGACAAGTTCGAGCAGCGCACCTATCTGAAATACTGCAACGGAGCGGAGACCTTCTACACCTACGAGCCCGCACGCCGCAGGCTGCAGAACCTGACGGTCAACGCAGGCGGCAAGTCCATCATGGACAATGGCTATACCTACGATGCCGTAAGCAACGTGCTCAGCGTTGCCAATAAGGCCGCACTTCCCGAAAGCGGAAAGGCGGGCGGACAGATGGCGCATGCCTATACGTATGACGCACTCTACCGTCTGGCAAGTGCCACGGGAATCTATGCCGGAGCGGACAGCAAGACCGCTTCCTACCAGCTGGAGATGGGCTACGACAACATGCACCGCATCGTGTCGAAGAAGCAGCATCTCACACAGCAGGGTGTACAGTTCGACGGTACGCTCCATGTGGGCTATGACCTGGCCTATACCTATGGCAAGACTGAGGGCAAGAAGTTCCAGCTCGCCGAAGTGAAGGATGCGAACTACCGCACGGAAGAGAATCCGGATTCCGTGGCCAAGGTGGACAACAACCATACCTACACTTACGATGCCAACGGCAACCTGGTCTATGTCAATACAGGCCGCATCAAGCAGGACGGCGTGTTGGGTTCCACCGCAGCCGAGCGCAAGCTCCGCTGGGACGAGGAGAACCGCCTGACGGCTTCCGATGATAACGGCTTCGTGACCAACTACTGGTATGATGCCGACGGTGAACGGACGGTGAAGACCTCCGGTGAGGGTGAACAGCTCTACGTGAACTCCGAGTTTGCGGGCGGACGCACCAACACGGCGAAGTTCTCGCTCTACGTCAGTCCTTATCTGGTAGCCAACCAGGGCGGACGCTACACCAAGCACATCTATATCGGTTCGCAGCGCATCGTTTCCAAGATTGGCGACTTCGCCTCCTACGGTTCCGACCCGAGACGCATCCAATATGCCGGCAGTGAGACGGACGGACTTTCCGTTAATAGCTAAAGTCCTATCAGTAGATTTGATTTTCAAAAAGTTTTTTTTATTTGCAGACTTAAGTATCGCTGAAAAATACTACCTTTGTATTAGAATGACGAAAAGAATGAAGTATGCAGCAGGAAGAATTTGACAATAATATTGAAGTTGATTTACTGGAAGGTGAAAACCCAGAGAATATCAGTAATTTAGAGTCCGTATACCCTAATGCGGAGGTGCGAGTTGAAAAAGCACAATACAGCACTATGCATTTAAAACGATTAGTTGAGGAAAGAAAGGAACTCGTAATAGATCCCGATTTCCAGCGCAACGATGTATGGAGTTCCAAACAATCTGCTGAACTAGTGGAATCTATCCTTATGGGCATTCCAATTCCAACTATATACCTCTTTGAAATGAAAGACGGTACCAAACAAGTAGTAGACGGAAGACAGCGTATCTCTGCTATCCTAAACTTTTTGAACAATAAGTTCAGTCTGAAAGACTTGAAAATTCTTCCTCAATGTAATGGAAAGACATTTTCTGAACTTGATTTCAAAATGCAAGGTATATTTGAAGATTACCAACTGTCATTCTATATCATACAGCCCCCTACGCCGGAACGAGTAAAATATGATATTTTTGACCGTGTCAATCGTGGTGGAACAAGATTGACCAATCAGGAAATGCGTAATGCGCTGTATAAGGGACGTTCTACAGTTTTATTGAAAGAGCTTGCTACTTCTTCTGAATTCTTAAATGCAACAGGAAAAGGAATTAGCAGCAAGCGGATGAAAGATCAATACATCATATTACGTTCCATAGCTTTTTATCTATTGAAGAAAAAGCAAGCTAAAGTATTTGAAGAAAATGGTGAAGGCATCGAATACAAAAGTGACATGGATGATTTTCTTGCCAAGACAATGATTTTTTTAAACGAGAAAGCTTCGAAAAAATTGTTGGATGACTGTAAGAATACATTCTATAGAGCCATGGATAACTGTTATAATGTATTGGGTGTTGATGCTTTTCGCTTTGATTCGGAGTCTGGCAATAGACGTCCTATAAATATGCCTCTTTTTGAAGTGCTTATGTACGTTTTCTCAGACAATGTATTGATGATAGATGTCAATTATACAAAGGAAAAAGTGGAAAATTTCAAAAGAACATTTGACCACCAACAGATGTTTTCAGGCAACGTTGACTCAACGATTAACCTGAACGAGAGATATGACTTGGCAGAAAAACTCATAAAACAAATAAGCAATGCTATCAAAACTAACCATATTTAATTTCAAGTCGATAGAGCAACAAGAACTTGAACTTCGCCCGCTGACCATATTGACGGGATTGAACTCAACCGGAAAATCAACCTGTTTTCAGGCAATCCTGACAGCATTATATCACTCGTCTCCTATGGCTTCCTTGCTGATGGATGGCATGGATTTTACTTTTGAAACCTTGCGCAACAGAAATGTTAACGCAAAGGAACTAAGTATTGGATTCTCCAATGCAGGAAGCCAAATTCTCTGTAAAATGAATACAGATGAGACAATATGCAGTAACCCAACAGGTATGGATTTAGAAAAAAATGTATTCTATCTATCTGCCAACAGATTGGGATTTAGTGAAATGGAAACAATCTCACCCAAATACAAAGTGGGCATAGCAGGTGAATATCTTTTCGGAACTTTCGAACAGGAAAAGTCCAATCCTATTGACAAAGGACTTCTGATGCTCAGTGAGTCAGATACACTGTCATCACACATAAACCATTGGCTTACCTACATCTTGGGAATTAAGTTTGAGATGCAGACCGAAAAAGTAAGTCCGACCAAAGTAAAGGTGGTTTATAAAAGCGATGATTTGTCAAACCTGTCACCTCAACAGTTAGGTGTCGGTGTCAGTTATCTGGTGAAAACACTGATTATGTGCTTACGTGCCAAAGAAGGGGATTTGCTTATGATTGAGAATCCTGAACTTCATCTGCATCCGGCTGCTCAGGCACGCTTGGGAGAGTTCTTCACCTACATTGCCAACGCGGGCATTCAGGTGCTACTCGAAACCCATTGCGAACACCTTATAAATAAACTACAATATCAGATTTTCAAAGACCGGTTTGAACATGGCAGAGCTGTTGTTTATTACAAAGGAGGCATTACCTCACCTTTTGAAACAATTCGCTTTACAGAAGGAGGAAAATTCAAGACTCCGTTTCCTGAAGGTTTTTTTGATGCTACATTGGAAGAGTTGTTGGAAATAGAATAAATAATTATGGGTAAGGTTATAAATGGCGTTGTGATAGACGATGACTTGTTTCATGAATATCACAAGTTTCAAAAAGGTGAAGGATTCGACCAAAAGAAAATCAGGCAGTTACTTCACTATTATAAAAAAAGTATAGTTTCCAATATCAAACAATATGAAGATAATGATGTGGAACTGCCTGTGAACTTAAAATCTCAAATGGCTCACTCAGGATTAAGAAGACAATCTTTGGAAGAATTAGCTGAAAATTGTACTTTATATAAAATAATCCTGAGTTCCACTAAAGACACATTCCCTTATGTAAACATAATGGACGACAAACAACGGCTGGAGAACAATTATTCCGCAAGTTTTGATATGGCAGAGCCGCGGGAACTTGCCATTAAGCATTTGAAATCCATTTGTCTTCATGCCAAAAAAGTTGTTCTGTATGATAGGTATTTCTCCTCGAAAGAGAGGAATGTTGATTTGATTAAAAAAATATTGCCACAAAAGAATTTGGAGATTATATGCAATGACATAAATGACAAACATATTGAGTCAATGAAGCAGTACTGCGGGCAATGGAATTTTACCAAGAATCCACAAATGACCAACCGACACGACCGCTATTTGATAGTTGACGATAAGTTAGAGATTATTTTAACGAGTGGCTTTGATCATTTGAATGATACTTCAGGAGATTTTACGTATATCGTAAGATATGTAGAAGCACCAAGATTCTAAGAATGAAAATGCATCTACATTTATGGCTGCCGGCTATATGACGCAGTTGACAGAAAGCCACAAACGCCTCTTTGGAATAATTTATCCGAATGAGAAGAAGGATACTTCTCCTACAACTTTGGTAGTCAATTGGGATGATACGTGGTACAATTTCTATTGTTATGACTACATTACTTTTTCTGTCATTATTACTTTCTCAGGACATTTAATGACATTGCCACCATCTATAACCAAGTCTGTTTTAACAGTAGGAATATGCAGTTTATTTAAAACAATGGTCGGGTCAGTTATATATTTCTCATCTTTCCCGTTTCTCAAATAATCAGGCGTATACCTATACTGTAAGAACTTGGAATCCTTTATTTGTATAGGCATATAATCCCTGCACCAATAGTCTTTAGTATAAGGCAGGAAGCCATATTTGACTCTATGTTTATCCAAAAGTTTGCAGACATTACCTATGGTAATCGGAAAATCTTTTAATACCCATTTCGAAAAATAGATCGGAA
>OISC01000064.1_pt1 | contig 46627 bp, 47 predicted proteins | sample 1586361 | NCBI WGS metagenome assembly OISC01 (sample SAMN02675048, study PRJEB24791) | human gut metagenome, SKBSTL034 | isolation source: stool | host: Homo sapiens | place: USA
AGAAGCTGAGCGACCTTTTCAGGCCTGCTTCGTCTTTTTGGTGCGCAGGCGGATCACGTTCAGCACCGCCAGCTCCACCACAATGGCAACAGCCAGCAGGATCAGCGAGGTGAACAGGCTGCCGTTGGCACCCAGAAAAGCCTGTGCAATGCCTGTAATGACATAGCACACTGCCGCGCAGGAAGCCGCCGTAATGGCGTAGGGCAGCTGGGTGGACACATGGTTCACATGGCTGCAGTGGGCACCGGCGGAGGCCATGATGGTGGTGTCGGAGATGGGCGAGCAGTGGTCGCCGCAGACCGCGCCGGACAGGCAGGCGGCGATGGAGACCACCAGCATCTCACCCTCCGGGAACGCATGGCAGACGATGGGCACGAGGATGGAGAAGGTACCCCACGAAGTGCCGGTGGCGAAGGCGAGGAAGACGGCCACGAGGAAGATGATGATGGGCAGCAGGTACTGCAGCGCCGCAGCGGAGCCGCTGAGCAGGCTGGCGACGTAGTATTTTGCGCCCAGCAGGCCGGTCATGCCGGAAAGGGTCCACGCCAGCGTCAGGATGAGCATGGGGCTGACCATCGCCTTGAAGCCCTCGGGGATGCAGGCGGCGAAGTCCTGAAAGGTCATGACGCCCCGCACCCGGTAGAAGACGAAGGTGAACATCAGGGCGATGGAGCTGCCCATCACGAGGCCCACAGAGGCGCTGCAATTTGCGAAGGCAGTGATGAAGTCCACGCCCTCGAAAAAGCCGCCGGTGTACACCATGCCGAAGATACAGGCCGCGATGAGCACCAGCACCGGCGCGATGAGGTCTACCACATGGCCGCGGGCGTCGGAGCCGTCGTCCACATCGTCGCCGTAGGGGCGGTCGTCGGTGGTGAAGAGGTCACCCAGCAGGGCGTTGTCCTCGTGCTTCTTCATGGGGCCGTAGTCGAAGCCGCTGAAGATGAGGAAGAGGCTCATCACCATCGTGAGGATGGCGTAGTAGTTATAGGGGATGGTGCGCAGGAACATGGTGAAGCCGTTGATGCCCGAGCCTTCCGGCACCGAGGAGGTGACGGCGGCAGCCCAGCTGGACACCGGCGCGATGATGCAGATGGGGGCGGCGGTGGCGTCGATGAGGTAGGCCAGCTTTGCGCGGGAGACCTTCTGCCGGTCCGTGACCGGGCGCATGACGGAGCCGACGGTCAGACAGTTGAAATAGTCGTCCACAAAGATGAGGATGCCCAGCAGCAGGGTGGCAAACTGTGCGCCTGCCCGGGTGTGGATGTGGGTGGAGGCCCAGCGGCCGAACGCGGCGCTGCCGCCGGCCTTGTTCATCAGGGCCACGAGGATGCCCAGCATCACCAGAAAGACGAGGATGCCCACATTGCTGGAATCGGACAGCTTGGAGATCATACCGCCGTCCTCGTTGAAAAAGAGGGTAGTCAGCGCAAGCTCAAGGTTGCCGTTGGCGTAGAGCAGCGCACCGGTGGCGATGCCCACCAGCAGCGAGGTGTAGACCTCCTTGGTGTTCAGGGCCAGAACGATGGCCACCACAGGGGGCAGCAGGGAGAGCGCAGAGCTGTATACTGCGCAGGTGTAGGTGGAGGGGTCGGCGATCTTGCCGGGCGTTGCTGCGGTGCACCACAGCAGCAGGGCAAACACCAGAAGAGCACCCACCCACGAAAGATTGGTTTTTTTCATGATAAGCTCCTCACTTGATTTTTTTGCGGTCTGCCGGGCAGACTATCCCCAAGAACGGGGACGGAAGGGGGTGTTGGCTGCGCCGGACTATAAAGCGATGTATCTGGAACTGTTCCGCGCCAGCGAGCAGGCAGCCCGGCTCCTGCAGGAAGCACAGGCCCGGGCCGAGCAGCAGCTTCTGGCTGCCGACCCGCCGCCCATCGAGCTTGCCGGGCGCGGAGAGCAAAAAGATTAACCTTTCTTGCTCTCGGCCTTGGCGGCAAATTTGGCGTCGTTGATCACGAAGCGCTCGTGGACGCCGCCGCCCACGGGGCCTTTCTCGTCGTACAGGGACACCTTGAACACCAGCTTGCGGCCCTCCACAGCGGTCAGCTCGCTCTCGCAGGTGACGGTCATGCCCACGGGGGTGGGGGCGGTGTGCTCCAGCTCCAGCTTGGTGCCCACAGAGCCGCAGCCCTCGTCCAGTGCGTCGGCGACGCTCATCCAGCAGGTCTTTTCGGCCAGCGCCACCAGTGCGGGGGTGGCGAAGACGTTCAGCGTGCCGCTGCCCATCGTCTTGGCGGTGTTTTCAGGGGTGACGGCGACGCTCTGTCTGCCGCGGATGCCAGTTTCTAACATAAAAATGCCTTCTTTCTCAAATCTTCGTGCTGCCACAGTTTGCGGCAGATAATTTCACATTCGTAAGGATACCACAAAATATCGGTCATTGCATCTGTTTTCGGGATTTTTTCTCCAAAACTCTTTCCGCCTGAAGCCAAAAGCGGTATCATAAGCTGGACAAGGAGGGAGAGAAGATGAATGATTTCTGGAAATCCTACGACATCACCCACGCTGAATTTGGAGCCGATTACCGGTGTTATCCGCTGTATGGCGGCATCCACCTCACAGAATTGGCTCTTTCGCTCGCATTCATTGCAGGAATGGCTTGGTGGTATCGCCGCAGCTCTGCCCGCACCCGGCGGCGTATTTTAATAGGAGTCACTCTCCTACTTGTGCTGGACGAAGCTGCCCTCCTGCTGGGGATGGCCCTGACCGGTCAATGGAACTGGAGTTATCTGCCCCTGCACCTGTGCAGCATCAATGTCTTTGTCTGCCTATACAACACCCTCACGGACAGGAATTGGTGCAAAGAGGAGCTTTATGCGCTCTGTATCCCGGGCGCAATGCTGGCCCTGCTCTGCCCCAGCTGGCTGGATGTCCCCTCTTGGTGGACGCTCATCAATCTGCACTCCGTCAGTATCCATGCCCTGCTGGTACTCTATCCAGTCCTGCTGGCGGCGGGCGGCTACCGTCCCAGTCCCCGGCGAATCCCACAGGTGCTGGCGTTCTTGTTTGGATCCGCCCTGCCCATCTACTTTTTGAATAAGCCGCTTGGCACCAACTTCTATTTTCTCAATAATCCCTATGGGAATATCATCACCAGTACATTTACAGAGCTGCTAGGTGAAAAGTATTATATTCTGGGCTTTCTGCCTGCCATCGCGCTGGCGCTGGCCGTTATGTATCTGCCGTGGGCCTTGAAGGAGTGGCGGAGCAGAGGGAGGACATAAAACACAGCAGGGATGGTTTGAAGAAAAAAATTATGGGGAAAATTTGTTAAAATTCAATAAAACAAAATATGGAAGTACCTAAAGGAGAACGATACAGCAAATACGGCTGCATAAAAATCGAAAAGAATATATAGAGGAAAAGCAATTCGAATAGAGTTGCTTTTTTCTTTCCAAATCACGCCCTTCCTGCAAAATGAAACCGCAAGCTGATTGCAAATTTCGGGCGTTTTACGGTTTATTTTGTCAATTTGGGAGGCATGATAAGTTTTTGTGCCAAAACGCTTGACAGGGGGGCATCTGCGTGTTATCATGAATACATGAACAGATGTTCATATGTAAAAACGAAAGGGTGACAACGATGGCTGAAGAGGTCACTTCCCCCGAAAAACTGCCCAAGGCTCCGCCGGTGCTGCCGGACGATGAGGTGCTCTATGAGCTGGCCGACCTGTTCCGGGTGTTCGGCGACTCCACCCGCATCAAGATCCTTTATGCCCTCCACGACGATGAGCTTTGCGTGCAGGACATCGCAAACGCCGTCCAGCTCAGCCAGTCGGCGGTGAGCCACCAGCTGCGGGTGCTGAAGGACACAAAGCTCGTCCGCTTCCGCCGCGACGGCAAGACCGTCTACTATGCGCTGGACGACGACCATGTGCGCAGCATCCTCTCGATGGGCATGGACCATATCGAAGAGTGATGCCCCCTGAAATGCTGCAAGCCCTGCCGCACCCTGCGGCGGGGCGGCTATATAGAAAGAAAGGCTGGTACTTATTATGAAAAAGAGCTACAAGATCGAAGTGGACTGCGCAAACTGCGCTCAGAAGATGGAGGATGCCGCCAACACCGTTTCCGGCGTGGCAAAGGCTACCGTCAGCTTCATGACCCAGAAGATGAACGTCGAGTTTGCCGAAGGCGCTGACCCCAAGGCCACCATGCAGAACGTCCTCGCTGCCTGCAAGAAGGTGGAGGACGACTGCGAGATCTTCGGCATCTGAGCGTCTGCCGCAGCGGACGAGATGCGGGTGGAAACTGTGGAAAAATAAATCGGTTTTCAACAATTTCCACCGAGTTTTCAACATCCTTTGCGCAAAAGTGGAAAAATAAACGCGCATTTGAGGCTTTTTGCGGGAAAACATCGTGGAAAAGCCGGGGGAAAGGGTGGAAAACAAGCCCCTTGTGGGGAAAACCTGTTGAATCTGAGAAAAGTGCCCCAAAGGAGGCCTGAGACCCATGACGAAAAAACAAAAGAAAATGCTCTACCGCATCCTCGCCGCTCTGGCGCTGGTGCTGGTGCTCAAGCTGCTGCCGCCCCTGCCTATGGCGGCAGAGCTGCTGCTCTACTGCATCCCCTACCTCGTGGTGGGCTGGGACGTGCTCCGCAAGGCCCTGTTGGGCATCAAGAACCGTCAGGCCTTCGATGAGTGCTTCCTGATGGCAGTCGCCACCGTGGGCGCATTCGCGCTGGGCGACTACGTCGAGGGCTGCGCCGTTATCATCTTCTATCAGATCGGCGAGCTGTTCCAGAGCGTGGCCGTCGGCAAAAGCCGCCGCAGCATCTCGGCCCTGATGGACATCCGGCCCGACTATGCCAACATCGAGGGCGAGGATGGCAAGCTGGAACAGGTGGACCCCGACGAAGTCGAGGTGGGCACGGTCATTGTGGTCCAGCCCGGTGAGCGTGTGCCCATCGACGGCGTCATCGTCGAGGGCGCTTCCACCCTGAACACTGCCGCCCTCACCGGCGAGAGCCTGCCCCGCGATGTCCAGTCTGGGGATGAGGTCATCAGCGGCTGCGTCAATATGAGCGGCCTGCTCCGGGTCAGGACCACCAAGGAGTTCGGCGAATCCACCGTCTCCAAGATCCTCGACCTTGTGGAAAATTCCAGCATGAAGAAGGCCCGGGCCGAGAACTTCATCACCCGCTTTGCCCGGGTCTACACCCCGGCGGTCTGCTACGGCGCTCTGGCGCTGGCCTTCATCCCCCCCGTCGTCCTGCTTCTCATGGGCCAGCCGGCCCGCTTCGGGGACTGGGTCTACCGTGCCCTCACCTTCCTCGTCATCAGCTGCCCCTGCGCTCTGGTCATCTCCATCCCGCTGAGCTTCTTCGGCGGCATCGGTGGCGCATCCGCCTGCGGCATCCTCGTCAAAGGCTCTACCTATCTGGAAGAGCTGGCCAACACCGGCGTCGTGGTCTTCGATAAGACCGGCACCCTGACGCAGGGCACTTTTAAAGTCACTAAGATCTGCCCCGTGGAGGGCGGTGCGGAGGAGGCCCTCGTGGAGGCTGCTGCGCTGGCCGAAAGCTGGTCGAAGCATCCCATCTCCCTGAGCATCAAGGCCGCCTACGGCAGGGACATCGATGCCGCCCGCGTCACCGATGTGGAAGAGCTGGGCGGCCACGGCGTCACCGCCAAGGTGGATGGCAGGCCGGTGGCGGCGGGCAACGCCCGCCTGATGGAGAAGCTGGGCCTTTCTGTCCCCGATGTGCCCCAGACCGGCACCATCGTCCATGTGGCCATCGACGGCAGGTATGCGGGCTACCTGCTCATCGCCGATGTGGTGAAGCCCCACAGTGCACAGGCCATCAAGGGCCTCAAGCAGGCCGGCGTCCGCAAGACGGTCATGCTGACCGGCGACGCCGAGCCGGTGGCGAAGGCCGTCTCGGCAGAGCTGGGCCTCGATGAGTACCATGCGGGCCTGCTGCCCGGCGACAAGGTGGATCAGATCGAGAAGCTCATCGCCGAGAAGCGGCCCAAGGAGAATCTGGCCTTCGTGGGCGACGGCATCAACGACGCCCCCGTCCTCTCCCGCGCTGACATCGGCATTGCCATGGGCGCACTCGGTTCGGACGCCGCCATCGAGGCCGCAGACGTCGTCCTGATGGACGACGACCCGGCTAAGATCGCTCTCGCCATGCGCATTGCCCGCCGCACCAAGGGCATCGTCTACCAGAATATCGTCTTTGCGCTGGCCGTCAAGGCGGCCTGCCTGCTGCTGGGCGCGCTGGGCATCGCCAATATGTGGGCCGCCATCTTCGCGGACGTCGGCGTTATGGTCCTCGCTGTTCTGAACGCCACCCGCGCCCTCTACACGAAAGACCTCGTGAAGAAGGATAAGCTGGACTAAGGGCCGCATCCTATCGCAAAAAGAAAGCATCCGCAGAGGGTGTTTCTCCGAAAAAAGCTCGGAGAGCCGCCTCTGCGGATGCTTTTTATCTGTCGGCAGGGGGAAACTCCTCTCTTGCAATGTATTATAAACCTGTTATAATACTAGAATGGAGGGTTGAAGCCAATGCAAGAACAAAACGAAATAAAATTGAACCGTGCGCCGGTGTGGCGCGCGTTCCGGGCCGCAGCGCCCCAGACGCTGCCGGTGTTTGCCGGATATTTGGTGCTGGGCCTCGGCTACGGCATCTATGTGCAGTCGCTGGGTCTGCCGGTCTGGCTGCCGCCCCTGATGGGCACGGTGGTGTATGGCGGCTCGCTGGAATTTGTGCTGGCGTCGCTGCTGCTGGGCAGCTTTGCGCCGGTGTCGGCCTTTCTGATGGCCCTGATGATCCAGGCGCGGCACCTCTTCTACGGCCTGACCATGCTGCAGCGCTACCGGGGCTACGGCCTGCGCAGCGCCTACATGATCTTCGCCATGAGCGATGAGACGTTCTCCATCACCTGCTCAGCAGAGCCGCCGGAGGGGGTGGACCGGGGCTGGTTCATGTTCTTCATCACCCTGCTGGACCAGTTCTACTGGGTCGCCAGCGCGGCCATGGGGGCGGCCCTCGGCGCAGTCCTGCCCTTCAGCACCGAGGGCGTGGATTTTGTCATGACGGCCATGTTTGTGGTCATCTTCCTCAATCAGTGGGAGAAGGAAAAGCAGCACGCCAGCGCCGTCATCGGCCTCGCTGCGCCGCTGGTCTGCCTGCGCATCTTTGGCGCGGGCAGCTTCCTCATCCCCTCGATGGTCTGCATCCTCGCAGCCCTGCTCCTGCTCCGCCGCCCCATCGAGGCCAAGGAAAGCGAGGCGGCACGATGAGTGATCTCCAATTCATCCTGACCATCGCCGTCTGTGCGGCGGCGACCATGCTCACCCGGTTTTTGCCTTTTCTGGTGTTCGGCTCCCGGGGCGGCAGGGTGCCCGAGGTGGTGGAATATCTGGGCCATGTGCTGCCCGCCGCAATCTTCGGGATGCTCATCGTCTACTGCCTCAAGGGCGTCAGCTTTGCCACAGGCAGCCACGGCATCCCCGAGGCCATCGCCATCGGCGTGACCGTCGCGCTCCATAAGTGGAAGCATCAGACGCTCGTCTCCATCGCAGGCGGCACGCTGTGTTATGTGCTGCTGGTGCAGATGGTGTTCTGAAAAATTTTGACGTGAACAGGTTGACATTTTAAAGAAAAGACCGTATACTATAAGTGCAGGGAGAACCTGTGAAGATGGTCTCGTAGAACGCGAGCATAAAGAAAGTTCACCTGAGAAGATTTGGTCGTAGAACGCGACCAAGTAAAATAAAAGAAAAGTTCACTGAGAAGATTGCCCCTTGAAGAAAGGGGCATTTCTTTTTATAAAAGGATGCAGAACGATGAGATTTGCCTTTTTGTCTGATAAGTTCTATGAGGACTATCCGGCCAACCGTTACCCGGAAATCGAACAGAAGAGGAACAGACCATATGTGGTCGTCTTTATTACGATTGGAGAGCGGATATTTGCGATTCCGATGCGTTCACATATCCGCCATCCTCATGCATATTTGACAGACAAAGTGAATCAGTGCGGCGTAGACTATACAAAGGCTGTTGTTATTATAGATGAACAGAAATATATCGATTCGGTAAAGCAACCACATATCCGGCCAAATGAATTTGATGCTCTGCGTGGAAAAGAGTATCGTATCCAGTGCGGGATGCAAAAGTACATCGAAAAATACAAGAAGGCAAAACTGAGCGAAAAAGAAACGGATAAAATATTAGTCCGCTGTTCGACGCTGCAATATTTTGAGGAATATCTTTGAGTAAAAAGGCCGACAGCGCAGAGCATTTGAAGCTTTGCGCTGTCGGCCTTTTTAGACATTCAGTGATAGAACGTATCAAAATTGACCTGCCGGTAGAACCGCTGCTGCAACTGATCGAAGCTGTCGCAGTCCTGTGCCAGCAGCCACATGATCTTGGTCACGACGGCCTCGATGGTCATATCGTGGGCCTCGAGGAAACGGAAGCGGTTCTTGACCCGCTTGCCCACCTCGTAGATGCCCACATCGCTGCCCTCGTAAGTCACCTGTGTGGTGAGGATGAGCACCTTGCGGGTCTTGTCGTAGTCGCCGAGGCCCTCGGCAAAGGCGTCCATCAGCCGCTGGGGGATGCCGCCCACGCCGAAGCTCTCCACGATGACACAGTCGTAGAGCCGGAAGATGTCCGGGATGAGGTCGGGACTGAGGCCCGGCGTCAGCTTGAGCAGAAAGACCCGGGGGCTGAGGGCGCGGCCAAACTCCACCGGGCCGGTGGGCCAGGGCGAGGGCACATACCGCACCAGACGGTCGCCCTGTACCAGCGCCAGCGCCGGAAAATTCACGGAGGCGAATGCGTCGTAGCTGATGGTCTTGTTCTTTTTGGCGCGGGTGCCCGCGATGACGTGCCCGCCGAACACCACCATAACGCCCCGGCTGCCGGGGTCAAGGGCGCAGATGACGCTGTCACGCAGGTTTTTCTTGGCGTCGGTGATCTCGTTGGAGATGGGCTGCTGTGCGCCGGTGAGGATGATGGGCTTGTCGGCGTTCTGGATGAGGTAGGACAGTGCCGCCGCCGAGTAGGCCAGTGTGTCGGTGCCGTGGCAGATGATGAAGCCGTCGTAGAGGGCATAATTTTCCTGCACGGCCTTTGCCATCATCAGCCAGTGCTCCGGGCCGAGGTCGGTGCTGTCGATGCTGCACAGGGCCAGCGTGTCGGGGCAGCAGAGGTCGTTCAGCTCGGGCAGATGGGCCAGCAGCTCTTCGCTGGTGAGCACGGGCTTGAGGCCCTGCTGGGTGCGGACGCTGGCGATGGTGCCGCCGGTGGTGATGAAAAGCAGGCGCTGCTTTGTGGACATAAGTAAAAGCCTCCATTGGGAAGATAAAAAATCAAATTCAAGGAAAGTATAACACACTCTCCGGCCCTTGCAAAGTGGAGTTCCGGCGGGAAATGGAGGCTTTTGGAACTTGGTCACAGAAATGTGGGGATTTTGGTGTATAATAGAAGGGTAGAGCGAGGTTGCGCGGGTTAAATCGCTGTTGAGGTAGGGCTTGATTTTCTTATGAACGGTTTCGCGCGCTTGAGGCGCGGGAGGCACGAGAAAGGGGCTGCTCGCCCCTTTCAGACCCCGAAGGAGAAGTCGAAGCACAAAAATGCTAGCCGCTTCGCTAAACGCATTTTTTGTACTTCTCCGGTTTACGGCTCCGCCGATGGTGTTACGCTTCAGCAGGACTTTACGTTCTGCAAGGGCGTAAAGTCTGCTGCGAAGCAGCAAATGGGAGAAACGAGAAAAAAGCGTTAAGCGCAGCGGCTAGCTTTTTTCCGTTTCGACTTCTTCTTTGGAATTGTTAAGGGCGAGCAGCCCTTAACTCGTTGCGGGGAGAGTGGAGTCCAGAGGTAGGGAGGGGGGAGTCGAAACACCCCTCCCTGCCTCTGGCCCGCGCGGAGCGCAAGCCACTTGACCGAAAGAAAAAGCATCCCCCGCGCCACCAGCGCGCAAGCCAGCTAAAAAACAACCCCACATCAAGTCGTTATAACAGACCCTCAAGAGAGAAAGAGAGTATTATCCGAATGAAAATTGCGTGTATTTCCCTTGGATGCCCGAAAAATCAGGTCGATCTGGATGTCATGGTCCACATCCTGTTGTCTGCGGGCCACGAGACGGTGGCCGACCTCGGCGAGGCGGACGTCATCCTCGTCAATACCTGCGGATTCATCGAGAGCGCCAAGACTGAGGCCATTGAAAATATCCTCGAGGCCTGCTCCTACAAGCAGGTGAACCCGAACCTGAAGGTGGTCGTCACCGGCTGTCTGGCCGAGCGCTACCGGAGCCAGATCGAGGAGGAGATCCCCGAGGTGGACGCCGTGGTCGGCTGCGCCTCCAATAAGGCCATCGACTCCATCGTGGCCCGCCTGTTCAGCGGCGAAGAGCATCTGGAGAGCTACGGCCTCAAAAAGGACTTCCCGCTGGGCGGCAAGCGCGTCATCGGCACGCCCGCCCACTATGCGTACTTAAAGATCGCCGAGGGCTGCAACAACCGCTGCCACTACTGCGCCATCCCCGGCATCCGCGGCCCGCTGCGCAGCCGTGAGATGGCCGACTGTGTGGCAGAGGCCCGCTGGCTGGCCGGTGAGGGCGTCAAAGAGCTTATCATCGTGGCACAGGACCCCACCGCCTACGGCGAGGACTGGGGCAAGCCGGGCAGCATCTGTGAGCTGCTGGACAAGCTGAACCGAATCGACGGCATCCAGTGGATCCGCATCATGTACGCCTACCCTGAGCGCATCACCGACGAGTTTATCGCTGCCATGAAGCGGAACGAGAAGGTCCTGCCCTACCTCGACCTGCCCATCCAGCACTGCAACGACACCATCCTCAAGAACATGAACCGCCGCTCTACCCGCGCCGAGCTGCTGGAGGTCATCGGCAAGCTGCGCCGTGAGATCCCGGACATCACCCTCCGCACGACCCTCATCGCGGGCTTCCCCGGCGAGACAGAGGAGCAGTTCGAGGATTTGTGCAGCTTTGTGAAAGAGGTGCAGTTCGACCGTCTGGGCTGCTTTGCCTACTCCGCCGAGGAGAACACCGTCGCCGCCAAGATGGACGGTCAGATCGAGCAGGAGGTCAAGGACAGGCGCGCCGAGCTGGTGATGCAGATCCAGACCGGCATCATGGCCCAGAAGCAGGCCGCAAAGGTGGGCCAGACCGTCCGCGTCCTCTGCGACGGCGTGGACGACGAGAGCGGCCTCTACCTCTGCCGCACCGCCGCCGACGCCCCCGAGGTGGACGGCAATGTCTGCGTGTCCAGCGAAGAGCCGCTCTACCCCGGCGAGTTCTATGACGTGCTGGTGGAGGACAGCGACCTTTACGATTTGTATGGTACTGTCGTAAAATAACAGATTGGAGGATAATTCTGTATGAATCTGCCCAATAAACTCACCCTGACCCGTATTCTGCTGGTGCCGGTGTTCATGATCTTCGTCTCTCTCGGCCAGTATATCACGCCGAGCTACAACCCCCGCTACTACCTCATCGCCGGCGTGGTCTTTGCCGTGGCCAGCTTCACCGACTTCCTCGACGGCCATCTGGCCCGCAAGTGGAACATGGTCACGGATTTCGGCAAGTTTGCCGACCCGCTGGCCGACAAGCTGCTGACCACAGTGGCCTTCATCTACATGATGCGGGACGGCGTATGCAGCCCCGTGGTGCTCTGCATCATTCTGGCCCGCGAGTTTGCTGTCTCCGGACTCCGCATGGTGGCCGCCGGTGCCAAGGATGGCCGGGTCATCGCCGCCAATATGTGGGGCAAGGTGAAGACCGTGCTGCAGATGCTGACCATCCTCTTCTACTACTTCACGGTCTCCCTGACCGGAAACGTGCTGGGCCAGCAGTGCGCAGGTGTGGCCTCTGTGCTGTGCTGGGGCGTGGCCGCTGTGACCGCGATCTCCGGCATCAAGTATCTGTGGGACAACCGCAGCTTCATCAATACGGCAAAATAAGCGCCTCACCGGGTGTAAAAAAGAAACGAGCGGAAAAACCGCTCGTTTCTTTGATATTGCAGCAAATAATTACAGGTAGGAGAGCGAAAGATGCTGAAAAACATCCTCATCGTCGGGCGGAAGCTGGCTTCGGCAGCCCTGAATTTCCTCATCGTGTACTTCGAGACCATTGCCCTCCCCATGAGCTGGGCGCTGGGCGGCACCATCATGTTCACCATGTACACCGAGCTGTCCAACATCTTCAACGGTGCGGTCTGCCTGCTGGTGGGGCTGTGGCAGCTGGGCTGCGTCTTCACCGGGCGGGAACTGCCCCTCTGGCTCAAGCGGCTCAAATTCATCTCCACCAGCTGCCTTGCCATGACCTTTCTGACGGTGGTCATCATTCTGGCCCCCATGTACGAGGACGGCAACGGCTGGTACATCATGCTCTTCACCGGCTCGATGCTTTACCATCACTTCCTCAACCCGGTGCTGGCCATCCTGTCGCTGGTGCTCCTTGAGCGTCTGCCCCGCCTGTCGCTGGGACAGGTCTGGTGGGCGCTGGTCCCGACCGTCCTATACGGCCTGTATGATCTGCACGGGAATATTACAGGGACCATTGACGGCCCCTATCCCTTTATGCGGGTGTATGACCAGACTATCCCGGAGACGCTGACATGGTTCGCCATCATCCTTGGGACAGACCTTCTGTATGCCTTCCTGCTCTGGTGGCTGGGCGGCAACGGAAAAAAGAGCAAAGTGGGCTTGAAATTCCGGACATAAGAAAAGGCCGCTGTACCTTGTCTGCGGGTACAGCGGCCTTTTTGGTCTATCCAGCCACAAAAGCCTTACAGCAGCGGGATCCCTGCCTTTTCGCAGGCCTCGCGGGTGGCGGCGTCCCAGACGCTGGCCTGGACCTCACCGATGTGGGCGCTGCCCAGCAGCAGCATACACAGACGGCTCTGGCCGATGCCGCCGCCGATGGTGTAGGGCAGCTCGCCGTTCAGCACAGCCTTGTGGAAGGGGAGCGTGCGGCGGTCGTCGCAGCCTGCGGCAGTGAGCTGGCGGTCCATGCTCTCGGGGCTGACGCGGATGCCCATGCTGCTCAGCTCATAGCTGCACTGCAGCGGCTCGTTCCAGAACAGCAGGTCGCCGTTCAGATCCCAGTCGTCGTAGTCGGGTGCACGGCCATCGTGGGGCTTGCCGCTCTTGAGGGGGGCACCGATCTTCATCAGGAAGGTGGTGCCGTTCTCCTTGACAAAGGCGTTCTCCCGCTCCTTCGGGGTCAGGTCGGGGTACTTATCCTCCAGCTCCTGTGAGGTGATGAAGGTGACGTTGGGGGTGTGGAGCGGCAGGTCCTGCAGCTGGGGGAACATGGCGTGCAGGTTCATCTCGGTGGCGCAGACCGCCGACACGATGGAGCGCACGACGTTCTTCAGGTACGTCTCGTTCCGGTCCTCCTCGCGGATGACCTTCTCCCAGTCCCACTGGTCCACATAAATGGAGTGGAGGTTGTCCATGTCCTCGTCGCGGCGGATGGCGTTCATGTCGCAGTAGAGGCCTTTGCCGACCCGGAAGCCGTAGTCCTTCAGGGCTTTGCGCTTCCACTTGGCCAGCGACTGGACCACCTGCACCTCGATGCCGCTGTCCTTGGTGTCGAAGGTGACTTTCCGCTCGACGCCGTTCAGGTCGTCGTTCAGGCCGGTGGAGGCCTCGACGAAGAGCGGCGCCGACACGCGGTAGAGGTTCAGCGTGGCGCACAGGGTGTCGGCGAACAGCCGCTTCACCGTGCCGATGGCGCGCTGGGTGTCGTACAGGTTCAGCGCGGGCGTGTAGTTTGCCGGAATGATGATCTTGCTCATGGCAGTTTACCCCTCTCTGCTGTCCTGCGCCGCCGAAATGCCGCGCCGGGGACAGCTTCCCTTTAATAAAGTAAATTATGGCACAAGTTCGGGGAGATGTAAAGGGGAAAGCGTTGATTTTGCAGCGCGGTCAGGTCTTTTTGCGCAGAATAAACCTCGGCCCCTCCTCGCCCATCGTTCCCGTGGGCACGAAGCCCACCCGGCGGAGGACAGCCTGCGAGGCGGTGTTGCCGGGGTCGGTCTCGGCCTCGACGGCGGTGACGCCGGGCTGGCCGAAGGCCCAGCGGCAGGCGGCGCGGACGGCCTCGGTGGCGTAGCCCTGATGCTCGTACTCCGGCAGGAGGCCGTAGCCGATCTCGGGATGGCCATTTTCGGGCAGGCCCTTGAAGCAGAGGTCGCCCACCCAGTCGCCGGAGTCATTCTGATAGAGGCCCCATGCGGTGTACCAGACCCACTGGTCGGGGTGGGCGAGGGAGAGATTCAGCATATCGGTGTAGGGCTGGACAAGCTCCGGGTCGGTGGTGCGGGCCAGAAGGGCGCGCATCCCGTCCGGACGCAGGGGGATGAGAAAAAGGCGTTCGGTGAGGAGCTGCATGACAAAAAACCTCCGGACTGTGTTTTTGCCCAGTGTAGCACAGCCGGGAGAGGGAGTCAAACGCTTGACTTACGCCCCGGCGGCTATTATAATAAAACTGTAAAAGGATAAATGCGTTTATCCGGGCAGAGTAGCGCCGCATCGTCTGGGCAGAGAAAACGGGCCGTTGGGTGAAAGCCTGTTTGCAGACCGCTGTGTGAAGTGCGCCCGGACAGCACGCTGCGGGAAATTTGAGTATCGCAGTGCGGATGGCCGCCGTTACCGGCCCTGAGCGACAAACCGGAGTGGAACCGCGATCTTGAGAAAGAACCGCCTTCGATGCTGTGCCTTTTGGTGCAGCGTTGGAGGCTTTTGCTTTTTCAGGCAAGAGGGCATCGCGGCTCCGGCCTGTCCCACAAGAAGGAGTATTTCAGCTATGCAGATCTTCAACACCCTGACCCGCCAGAAGGAAGAGTTCGTGCCGCAGGTGCCCGGCGAGTACCGCATCTACGTCTGCGGCCCCACCGTCTACAACTATATCCACATCGGCAACGCCCGCCCGCTCATCGTCTTCGATACCCTGCGCCGCTACCTTGAGTACCGCGGCAACAAGGTGATCTATGTTTCCAACATCACCGACATCGACGATAAGCTCATCAAAAAGGGACAGGAAGAGGGCACCTCCATGAAGGAGGTCGCCCAGCGCTTCGAGGCCGAGTACCTCAAGGACGCCGCCGGTCTCAACTGCAAAAAGCCCACAGTCCAGCCCCGCGCCACCGAGCACATCCAGCAGATTTTGGACATCGTGAAGGACCTCATCGAGAGCGGCCACGCCTACGTTGCCAAGAACGGCGACGTCTATTTCCGGGTCAAGAGCGACCCCGAGTACGGCAAGCTGAGCCACCTCAAGCTGGACGACCTCGAGAGCGGCAACCGTGAGCTGCGCAGCCAGATGGAAGACGACCTGAAGGAAGATCCCGCCGACTTTGCGGTCTGGAAGGCTGCAAAGCCCGGCGAGCCTGCATGGGAAAGCCCTTACGGCATGGGCCGCCCGGGCTGGCACATCGAGTGCAGTGCCATGAGCCGCACCCATCTGGGCAAGACCATCGACCTCCACTGCGGCGGTCAGGACCTCATCTTCCCCCACCACGAGAATGAGATCGCCCAGAGCGAGTGCGCCAACGGCTGCACCTTCGCCCGCTACTGGATGCACAACGGCTTCATCAACGTGGACAATCAGAAGATGTCCAAGAGCCTGCACAACTTCTTCACCGTCCGCGATGTGGCAGACCTCTACGGCTACGAGCCGATCCGCTACTTCATGCTGACTGCCGGCTACCGGATGCCGCTGAACTACACGGTGGACCTCATCGAGAGCTGCAAGAACAGTCTCGAGCGCCTCTATACCTGCCGCGAGAACCTCGACTTCGCCCTCAGCAAGGCCGAGTTCGGCACCGACGAGAGCCTGAAGGAGAAGGCCGAGGAGGCCAAGCGCAAGTTCTGCACCGCGATGGACGACGACCTGAACACCCCCGATGCACTGGCCGCAGTCTTCGACCTCGTGAAGGACATCAACACCCTGTCCGCTGCTTCCAGCAAGGCCGCTCTTGAGGCCGGCGCTGCCGCCTTCGACGAGATCACCGGCGTGCTGGGCCTGATGTACAACCGCAAGAAGGACGAGGTGCCCGCCGAAGTGACGGAGCTGGTGGAGAAGCGTGCCGCCGCCAAGAAGGCGAAGGACTGGGCCTCCGCCGACGCCATCCGCGCCCAGCTGACCGAGATGGGCTGGGCCGTCAAGGATACCGCTCAGGGTCCCCAGCTGAGCAAGCTGTAAGAGAAGAACCAAATGCAGGGCAAGCCTGCGCTTTTGCCAGAAGCTGGTAGCTTTGGGCGGCGCGGGCCTGCCCTGCTTTTTTATGGAAAAGAAAGCGGGGGAGGGATGTTGTAATATTGCCGATTTTATCGAAAAATGTTTACAGGCTCTGCCGGGTAATGGTATGATAAAGGTATCTTTGGAGGGAAATACAGCTGCATGATGGAGAGAACGAAGATGATGAAACGAAACTGGATGCACCGACTGGGAGCATTCGCAGCAGCTGCAGCGCTGAGCAGAGCGGCGGACCGGCAGATGTCGAGCCGGTGCAGCTGACCGTCTGGACGTACTACAACGGCGACCAGCTGGAAAGCTTCAACAGATTGGTCGAAGAGTTCAATGCGACTGTCGGCAAGGAACAGAACATCACCGTGGAAAACTGCAGTCAGGGCAATGTCAATGACCTTGAGGCACAGGTGATGGCCTCGGCACAGGGCAAGGTGGGCGCAGAGGAGATGCCCAACATCTTCATGGCCTATGCGGACACCGCCTATGCGATGGACCAGATGAGCGAGCTGGTGGACCTTGCGCCCTACTTCACCGACGAAGAGAGGGCGGCCTACATCGGGAGCTACCTGACCGAGGGCGACTTCAACGACGACGGCAGCATCAAAATATTCCCGGTGGCAAAGTCTGTGGAGCTTTTGTTCCTGAACGACACCGACTGGCAGACCTTCGCCGACGCCACCGGCGCAGAGTACGCCGACCTTGAGACCATCGAGGGGCTGGTCGGGGCCGCCGAAGCCTATTACAACTGGACGGACGCCCAGACCGAAACGCCCGACGACGGCAAGGCCCTGTTTGGCCGCGACGCGATGGCGAACTATATGCTCATCGGCGCAAAGGAGCTGGGAGACACCCTCTTCGACGTCAAGGGCGGCAGGATGACCGTGGAGCTGACCGAGGCCACCGCCCGCAGGCTGTGGGACAACTACTATCTGCCCTACGTCAAGGGCTGGTTCTCCGCCAGCGGCCGCTTCCGCAGCGACGATATTAAGATCGGCAACATTCTGGCCTACGTCGGCTCCAGCTCCAGCGCCACCTATTTTCCGTCTCGGGTAATGCTGAGCGACACCGAGAGCCACAGCATCGCCCTGAAAGTCCTGCCTGCGCCCCATTTTGCCGACGGCGAGAAATTCGCTGTCCAGCAGGGGGCCGGTATGGCCGTGGCAAAGACCACCGACGCCGAGGAGGCAGCCAGCGTGGTCTTCCTCAAGTGGCTGACCCAGCCGGAGAATAATATTGCCTTTGCGGTAGGCTCCGGCTATCTGCCCGTGACCCACGCCGCCAATGAGATGGACGCCATCCGCAGCAGCGGCCTCATCCTGACCGGAAACATGGAGAACATCCTGACGCAGGCCGTCGATACCGTGAACAGCAGCGAGATGTACACGCCCCGCGCCTTTGAGGGCGGCACCAAGGCCCGCGACACCCTGACCTACAGCATGAGCGACCTTGCGGAGGCCGACCGTGCCACCGTCGTCGCGCGCATCGCCGCAGGCGAGAGCGCGGCCGACGCCGAGGCGGAGTTTATGACCGATGAGTATTTCGAGGCATGGTATCAGAGCCTCTGCGATGCCCTGCGCCAGTACGAGGGCTGAAACGGCACAAAGACGAGTGAAAGAAGGGAGAGACCATGAAGCTTCTGATGCGAGATGAAGCAAAAGGAAAAGAACACACCATCTTTGTCACCATCTTTGCGGCGCTGATGGTCATGCTGGTCATCATGGTCATGCTGATGGCCTCGGCCATTGGGGTCAGCGGCGTCACCCTCCGACTGGATGAGAACGCGGTGGACATCCTCGACAAGCAGGTGGAGAACCGTGCCCGGTATATTGAGACCCAGCTCCAGCAGGCACAGGACCTGACGGAGCTTTCGAGCTTTATCAACGATACGGCTCGGAAAATGCTGGACGAGGGGACGCTCTCTCTCGATACGCTGGATTCTACCGGCGGCGAGAGCCTGCCCCTGCTGGAAGCGGCCGCTCCGAGGCTGCTCAAGGCGCTCCGCGCCAAGCAGGTCAGCGGCGTCTTCCTCATCCTGAACACCCACGACTTTACAGACCGCACCTCCGGCGACCGGCTGCCCTGCGTCTATCTGCGGGACCTCGACCCGGAAGCCGCCCCCTCAGCGGACAACTCCGACGTGATGTTCGAGCGCGCTCCGGCAGAGCTGGTGCAGGCCTTCGGCATCACTACGGACAAGGCGTGGACGCCTGCGCAGCAGTATCTGGATGAGGAAGAGGATGCCTTTTATGTCCGGCCCTTCCAAGCTGCCTATGAGAGCGGGGAGCAGATCGGAGCTGCGGCGGATTATGGCCGCTGGACGACCCTGCCCTATACGCTGCTGGGCGATGACCGGGAGGCCATCGCCTACGCGCAGCCTCTGATTTTGGACGACGGCACGGTGTACGGCGTTCTGGGCATCGAGATGCTGGAAAGCTATATGGACACCAAGCTCCCGTGGGACGAATTGCAGAACGACCACCACGGAAGCTATCTGCTGGCCTCCACGACCTCCGACCTGCGGGGCGAGGAGCTGCAGATCCATGTCACCGCCAACACCGGCGAGCAGACGACCGCGCTGCAGAAGGAAGGATGGGAGCTGACCCTCCACCGCGCCAAGGGCTACTGGCATTATCTGAGCGGCGGTGCCGATCAGGTCGTCAGCATCCGCCAGATCAGCCTCTACAACCGCAACGCCCCCTTCTCGGGCGAACGGTGGCTGCTTATCGGCGTGGTGGGCAGGAACGAGCTATTCCGCTTCTCCCAGTCGGTGACGAATCTCGTGGGCTTTGCGATCCTGCTGACGCTGGGCGTTGGTCTGGGCTGCGCATTCTTCGTCAGCATCGGTCTGGCCCAGCCGGTCGCTCAGCTCTCGAAGGAGCTGGCGGATGCACAGGAGCGGCATCAGGCCGTCCCGGAGTTCTCCCGCACCGGCATCCGGGAGCTGGACAGGCTGGCCGACGCCATCGTGACCCTGAGCACCGACAACTACAAAGCAGCCGTAGCCGAGCGCAGCCGCATCGAGCACGAGCGCGATTACGACGCCCTTACCGGGTTGTACAGTCGTCAGGCCTTCTTCCGGGTCTGCGGCGAGCTGTTCGAGAAGCCCAGAATGATGCGCTGTGCGGCCCTGATGATGACGGACCTCGATAACCTCAAGACCATCAATGATACCTACGGCCACGACTGGGACGACATCTATCTGCGCAAGACGGCCCACAGCCTGCAGCAGGGCGTGCCCAGCGGCACCGTGGTGGCGCGGCTCTCCGGCGATGAGTTCCTGCTGCTGTTCTACGGCTATGAGACGAAGGAGGCTGTGCGGAAGGACATCCGGAAGCTGGAAGAGGGCTTTGCCCGGAGTAGCGCCACCCTGCCGGACGGCAAGAAGCTGTGCATCCGGATGTCCGGCGGTGTAGCATGGTATCCCGACGATGCCGCCGACCTCGACACCCTCAAGCGATACGCCGATTTTGCGATGTACGAGGTCAAGCACTCCACCAAGGGCGAAGTCCGGGAGTTCAACATGGAGCACTACCGCGACGGCATCTACGCGATGAAGCAGCGCAGCGACTTCGAGATCCTTGTCCGGGAGCGGCAGGTGGACTACTACTTCCAGCCCATCTTCTCGGCCCGGGACGGCCATGTGGCGGCTTATGAGGCCCTGATGCGGCCCCGGCTGCCCGCTCTGAGCTCTCCCCAGAGGGTGATGGAGCTGGCCAGCGAGATGGGGCGGCTGTATGACATCGAGAAGCTGACCCTGTTCCGCGCCTGCGAGTGCTATGAAGCGCTGGAAGCGGCGGGCAAGGTGGAGCCGGATGCCCTCGTCTTCGTCAACAGCATCGCCAGCGTCAGCCTGAACGATGAGGATTGGGCGCACTTCCGTGCGGCCCACAAAGCCATCCTCTCAAAGCTGGTGGTGGAGATCACCGAGGAGGAGGAGATGGACGAACAGGCGCTGGAGCGGAAGCGGAATGCCACCGGTGCGCCCGCCGTCTTTGCGCTGGACGACTACGGCAGCGGCTACAGCAACGGCAGCAGCCTGCTGACCATCGCGCCCCGCTATGTCAAGGTGGACATCGCCATCATCCGGGGCATTGATGCCGACCCCGACAAGCAGCAGTTCCTCAAGGCCCTCATCGAATATGCCCGCCCCCGCGGCGTGCAGGTGCTGGCTGAGGGCGTGGAGACGATGGACGACCTACGCAGGGTGTTGGAGATGGGCGTGGACCTTCTGCAGGGCTACGGTCTGGCCCGCCCGGCCGCAGAGCCTCTGGCCATCCACGAAAAGGCGGTCAGAGTCATCGAAGATGCGGCCCGCCAGCGGGATGCATGATACAAAAAACAAGTCCTCTGCACCACAACAGGCACAGAGGACTTGTTTCTTTTTTGCGGTTTACTGGATAAAACTGACAAAGAAGGGGCAGAGCACAGCAGTGAGGACGCCGGCCACCGCGATGGACAGGCCGCTCATCGCGCCCTCGACCTCGCCCATCTGAAGGGCCTTGCTGGTGCCCACGGCATGGGCCGAGGTGCCGATGCCGATGCCCTTGGCGATGGGGTCGGTGATGTGGAAGGCTTTGCAGATCACCTCGGCCAGCAGGTTGCCCGCGATGCCGGTAAGGATGACGACGGCACCGGTCAGGGCCGCGATGCCGCCCAGCTCGGCGGCGACATCCATGCTGATAGCCGTCGTGACCGACTTGGGCAGGAGGGTGGCGTACTGTTCCCGGGTGAGGCCCATAGCCAGTGCCAGCGCCAGCACGCTGCCAAGACTGACCAGCGTGCCCACCGAGATGCCCGCAATGATGGCGGCGGCATTCTCCTTCAACAGGTCCCACTTTTCATACAGCGGGATGGCGAGACTGATGGTGGCCGGCAGCAGCAGGTAATTCACCGGCGCGGCGCTGGCCTTGTAGTCGGCGTAGGAGATGTTCAGCAGGCTCAGAAAGAGGATGACAAAGATGCTGCCCAGCAGCAGCGGATTGAAGATGGCCTTGCCGGTGGTCTTGTTGATGAGGGTGCCCAGCGCGAAGGCGGCCAGCGTCAGCAGCACGCCCCACGCGGCGGAACTGGAGAGAAATCCGTTCAGCAGTTCAGTCATGTTCGACCTCCTTTTTTGCAGCGCGGCGGCTGGTGAGGGCCTGCGTGGTGCGGCCTGCGCTCACAAGCACGAGCACCGTCACCGGCACGATGGCGATGAGGATGGGCAGCAGCATCGCACCCACCTCGGCCCAGAGCTCCATGACGCCCGCAGCGGCGGGCACGAACAGCAGCGGGAAGATGCCGGTGAGGAACAGCCCCACCTCCTTGACCTGCTCGAGCTTCACGATGCCGAGGCGGAGCGCCGCCAGCAACAGCAGCAGGCCGTAGACGCTGGCCGGGACGGGGAGGGGCAGCAGGGCGTGACAGATCTCGCCCAGAAAACAGAACGCGAGGATGCGCGTGAATTGAAACAGATAGTTCGTAGGGATGCCTCCTTTGGCTTGAAAGAAACGAGAGATTACATCATGGAATACAAGTCAACAGTATAATCCAAAAGCCCCGGCGGTGCAACGGCAATTCTGGCCAAGATTTTGCACCCCCGGCACGGAAAATTGGCGGTTTGGATAGGGCGGCTCTGACTACGAAAAAAATCCCGGGTCGAATGACTCGGGATTTTTGTGGTGGAGCATTGTCCACAGCACTCGAACCTGAATTTATTCCAGATACTGCGGCAAATTCCAAGCACCTCGCAGCACACGGTGAATCTCCACAATCTTGTTTTCATCGTTGACGCGGTAGAATACCAGATACTGGTCAACGACCATCCTGCGATAAGCAGGGTCAAGGCGGTAGACCTCGCACATTTTTGGAGTATCGCCTAATTTTGTGATCTTCTCCCGCAGCTCTTTCAGTACGCGGCTGGCCGTTTTAGGGTAAAAGCCAGACAGATACCGGGCAATCTCATTCAAATCCTGCACAGCAAGGGGCAGATATTTAATTTTATACGTCATACTGCTTGCCCAGCGTCTCCCATACGCTTTCGTGGTCTGCCCATTGCGTGTCGGGGTCAGCCGCCTGCTGTTTTGCCTTGGCAAGTGCCTTGGCAACATATCGCTGGTGCAAAAACTCTTCGTACTTGGCGTAGTCCTCAATGTTGATGAGAACTGATTCTCCACGGCCATGATTCGTGATGATCACATGGTCGTGGTCTTTGAGCATCTCCGAAATTTCGGCATAATGATTGCGCAGGTCGCGGGAAGGGCGAACAAATGTCTGCATCATACGGGACACCTCCTGTCAGAATGATTGTATCACAAAATGACTACGAGTGCAAGGCGGATGATTCTGACGGTGAGAGCAAGGCGGATGATTCTGACGGTGAGAGCAAGAATCGTCCCGTGGCCACAAATTTTCAATTCTTGAAAATTCTTGCCCCTTTGGGACAGCTTCTTGTTGGGGCGTGCCTGCCCCAAACCCTGCTGGAACGAGTACGGCAAACTGGAATTTGACTAATCCTACATGTGCATCATATTACACTCATGTAATTATCCTCTACATAAACAGCTTTTCCATCAGCAAGCTTAATCTCATCTTTGCCGTTCGGTAATACTGTTGTTTCAGAACCATTCCAATGGGGGATAATAGGATTGTCAATAATATGTAATCCATCTGTTAAATTTCCCGCCGCATACATACTTCCTGCACTGATTCCGACATATATAAGTCCGTTTTTAATTGCATTATTAAGTATTCTATCAAAACCAGTTCTAGACATTTCACGACAAAGCACAGATACATCACCACCACTGACAAAAACAGCATCAAATTGGTTTAATTCTTCAAAAGTTAATAGCCTTGTAAGCATAAACGGGGTTGTAACATACGAAGAATAGGTTCTTTGATAGTCTTTTGAAAGAATTAATTCCAGATTGTACACTAATATATTTTCGTACTGAATTCCCATTAGAAAGAGTTCATGAAAACATATTGCAAGCGACTCTCTTGCACCATCTGTTTCAATGCCAGCTGTTGGAATATAAAGCACTTTCACATCCTTCGGACACTTTCCAATAATATCAAAGAATTTCTCTTTCATCTTATCGGTCAACCCTGCAGATGTAAGAAATAGATGTTTTCCATTCATATTCTTTTACCTCGTCAAACTCCGATTTACTGGGCTAAGCCGAGTATACCACACTCCACCATGAAAGAACACCCCGATATAGTGAAATTTTGCCATTTTTCTGCGTACGTGCGTACACGCTCCGCAGGGATTCTAAGGGGCTTGACCCCTTGGCACACAGACTTTGGCACAAAGTCTAGTGTGTTACACCTTGTCAGAGGTGTACAGGCTCCCGGTACGCACGTACGCAGCGACTACTCCCAAACGCGCCATATAGGGGGACGACCAAGTTCGCACAAAGCGAACTTGATTCCGCAAAGCAAAAGGCAGGATACCACTATCATAGTGATACCCTGCCTTTGCTCGTTTACCGTTCCGAGTAGTCCTTCCGCAAAACCTCCGATAAACAAAAAACGTACCCGAACCCTTTTTCGTAAAGAATCGGGTTCGAGTACGAACTGTATGGTGGAGAATTAGGGACTCGAACCCCAGACCCCCTGCGTGTGATGCATGATGACTTTTCGATTTTTATATCGCTAATTCGTTAAATCGAAGTGATTTGCTACAGATCTGCTACAAACGCCTATTCTTCCCTCCTGTACAACTTATTTTAACGTCCATGCTAGCACTCTTGGCCGAGCACCACGTTCATACTTAAACTCCAGTGCATGACGAATAATTTCAGGCAAGTAATATTTATCGCCCTCCCTTTTCAAATATCCTTCCTGTATCATGTGTTTTTCTTCTTCATTACTTAGCCGAGCATGTTCAACCGCAAGCGGCAGCTTTTTTTGATCGGTTGGCAGTTTCTCCAACTTCTCTAGAATTGGCTTCAATACAGAATATTCCTGCTTTACCTCTTCAATTTTCTCTTTTGAGCAGGTCGAAACTGCAAACCGAATTTCAGTCGGCATGATTATTCTATCTTTATATGGAACCTTTTTAGGTTCTACAGAAGCATACTTCAAGAAGCGAATAATATCTCTTGCTTGCAATTGCCCATTAAAATCCGACAACGCCGCTAATATCCACCGTGAAGAATACGCTTCATTTGAAGATGGTTTTCCTAATTTTGCTCCCCACAAAGGAATCAAGTTATCATCAATCACTTTCTGTGACGCGTTCTCAATTTCAACTTTTCCTTTATAAAATCCTTTTTCTGCCTTTGAAACAAGCCACAATACGAGCCTTAGCGCTTCACTTGAAGACCAGCGAAGTTCAACTTGACTATTTGTTTGCTCAAACTGCTTAAAATTAACCTTGATAGAAGATTGCACCATATCCTTTCTTACAAAGATGATAATCCCTAAATTTGAATATTTTGCCATAAGTTGCGCCACAATATCCTGGCAGAGAATTTTTACAGCTTCTTGCTCCTTCTCATTTTGCGAAACCATTGTAAGAACATCTTCCAATCCATCAATTAGGAACACTATCTTTTTTTGGCAAATTTCTAAGTTCTTATTTGCTTCTTCAAAGCTATTCCATTTTGGATTTATTGTTTTCACAAGAAGTGTTTCCCAAAATGCAAACCAGTCTGTTTCATGGTTTTTCGCTTGTTCCAATTTCTTTGAATTATCCAAGAACCCCGTCACATCAGCATTCGCGCACGAGATATTTTCGTTTGTTTTTCTTACACAAGTTTTAATTGTGGAAAGTATTCCTGTAACATTTTTTGTTGCTATTACCGGTAAGAACTCGGCTTCTATATTTATTTCAAATGAACCACCCAACTTTTCGCAAAAAGTTTTCCACTCTATTGCTTCTGTCATTTTACGATACAGAAATGTTTTTCCTGCACCTTTTGCTCCCATAACTACCGCCGCTGGAATTATGTCGCTGTATCTTTTAGCCAAATATTTTATTGGGGTAGTCATTAACACATCAAAATCACCATTTCCTTCGGCTGTCAATTGCTCTGATGCTAATTGATTTATCTTTGAAAGCAGTTCATTTCTATTGGAAATATCTTTTCGATGTTCGTGACTTTCCTCATAATAATTCTGTTCCACCAGTTCTTTTAATTTTACATAAAGGCTTCTCCCATCTAAATTCATCATAATCTGTGAAACTGATGTTAAATGGATCAATTCACTTGCAAACGGAAGCTCCACAACAACATTATCTGTAAAATTTCCACCTTCGTTTTCCTGAACATAATACTTTGTCAATTCTTCGACAATTTCTTCTTTTTCAGTTAACGATAACGTATCCGGAACCATATTTAAAAATATCTCTGGAATATTAGTATTTTCCCCTACGCTAAGACCTTTCAAAAGATATTTCAATATCGTCTGCGTTCCTCTAATCGATTGTGTTGAAGTAGATGTGACTAAATACTTTTTAACTCGTGGATCTAACAAAATCGTTGAAGAATATTCACTAATTCCAGCTCGGAGATCAACAAGCGCCACACTTAGCCCCAGTCGATCGCATATTTTAGAAAATATAGTTGCTAACGAATATTCCCTTTTTCTAATGTTTACTATACTTTCTGGTGTTGCATATAAATCGATTAATTGTTCTTCATAACGATATGTTGGCATGAATATGTGCTCAATTTTCTGCGTATCTGTTTCAACTGTAATGGTAGACATTTTTAATTTTGAACACGCCAATTCTGCAATCTCATCAATTGGACGATTATCTTGGATCATTGTCAGCAAATCCAAGTAACTAAATGTCTCGTTTGAAATTGTCGACTGAATCCACGTCAAACCTGGTGCTTCGATATCTGCATCCACAATTAAAAGCCTACTGTTTTTCTTTTCCTCAAATACAGACGACCAAGCCTTAGCAAAGGCCAATAACGATAATGACCGTCCCACACCACCTTTATAAGAATGAAATGCAATTACCGGATGACTCAGCTTTTCCAGCTCTATAGATGGATATGCTGACTTCTGATATAAAACACTAGAAAATAATGGCCTTATTGGTTTTGAGCCAAGTTCATCATCCTCAGAAATGCAAATTGATATTGGAATTTCATCACACCCAATATCCAACTTAATATGATTGCTTTCTTTCAAATAATTATTTCCAAACAACTCTTGAACTGTTTGAGAACAATCTTTTTGATGGTTTTCTGGAATGTACAATATAATATCCGTTGGATATACTTCAACCGAATTTATGACATTTCTCCATTTTTCCTGTGTCAAACAAAAATGACGTTCAATATCTTTCCATGTATATAATTTCATATTAAAGTTGCCCTCCTAACCATTCGCCAATATTTTTTAATGTTTCCTCGAATTCCTTTATATCAGTATCGTCATTATTTTTCGGTTGGATAGAGTATCTGCACAGCTCATGGTATTGTCCCGGCTGAACTACATCATTATGATTTGTTTGAATTGTCGGAAACGTAAATGTTCCTATTATTCTCAATTTCTTTAGTAATTTTCTAAAATCATGTGTTCCTAAAACTTCCTGAACCTCTTTTTGTGCATCACTTACCCGATACACTTTTTCTTTTTCCATAAGAGCACATTTTAATCCACATTCTACACTATACGTTAAGAGCAGTCTGCGACTATTTACGCTCCCCGTATTGTTCCAATTCAAATAAGCATTCCAATGTTTATTGTAGGCATTTCTATAATCTTGCCGATCTGCTTGAAGCGCCATTTTCTTTCCAACTTTCATCTTTTGATTTTTCTATGCCATTTTAAGAAAATTCAACCGCTCATAAAGCATCTTCTTACGTCGTTCTTTCCCAGCGATTGCTATATTTAACATATCATATTTTTGATTCAATCCTATTTTCTTTATGGCTTCCACCGCTGCCTCCCTTTGGCTCAAATGCCGCTTTCCAACAGTCAGGCAGTTTGCGCCACCCAGTGTATCATACTGCTGGAACGCTCGATTAAAGTCCATCAGATCATGCAGCCGGACAGGTTGATTCGTCTCATTGTCCACCAACAGACCCCAGTTTTCCCAATGGCGGTCGGTGTTGCCCACCAGATAATCCAGAATGTTCATCATATAGTATCCGTGGGCATCCAGTTCCAGAATTTTATCCAGCGTGTTCCAATCATGGTTTGTGCAGTAGACATCATAGGCTGCATACGTCACAAGGCTATATCGCTGCGAGGTCATGATTTTACTGATGGAAACCGGCTCGTTCTCAAACATTCCCCGCTCATACAAAACCTGATGACAGTTAAAACATCGGCAGACTTTACTCGCCAGCACTTCACGCTCGACTGCATCCTGTCCGCCATCTTTATAAAGATAGAAGCCATCCTCTCTGCGCACCCACGCTTTAGGATAGCATCCACCAGTGGACAAATCATTTGCCAAAAGATGTGCATTTGTCACAGTCATCTGATGCCCACGCAGTGCAATATCCACAAGAGCATTGCTTAAAGAGTGTGTGTAGAGATTGATATCCTCAAATCGGATATTCTCTTTTTCTCCTTTTACCCAGAACACATCCAGCAGCGACAGGCAATGGTACGAAAGCGCAATCTGTGCACGTTCCCGATCCGTAACGCTTTGAGATGCGCCGATACTATTCAGAATCTCTTTTGCATAGGTACGATCCAGCGTTAGCATACGGGATGCACACCAATAATAAAAATTGGTTACATTATTGATTCGATCATCAAAATCATCTGATTCTTCCAGCATCAAATTGTATGGCATAAAATCTTCAAGGTAAATCTTGCATTCACCAGCCGTGCTCACCTGTGCCACGCACTTTTCCATGTGCATGACATGATAGACTATTGCTTCGCCCATTGCTTTCACCACCTTATTTGACCAATGCACGCCGTCTTTTCTACTATTGTACCTTCTTTCTACTTGTAAAACAAGCCTGTTCTGCATACTGCAATCCAAAAAATCTCACCCAGATAATATAATCGTGATCCGAAACCTCTGAGCCGAAAGACTCAGGGGTTATTTTTATGTCTGGAGGTGATTTTCTATGCTGTTCCGTATCATCGTTGTCATCATCACTATTACGTTTTCATTCTAAGCTGCATCCGCACAGAAAGGAGATATCCCCATGAACTTTTTACCTGAACTCATTCAGAAACATGGCACGGTACTTGTTGAAGTCCTCGTGCTGATTGCTGAAGAAGTCGAAAAGAAAAACTAACGAAAACAAATCGAAAAGGAGATTTTACTATGTCTGCAAATGTTGAAACCATGTTCTCTGTCCGTGAAACCCCTTGGCACGGCCTTGGCCGTATCATTATGGATGCCCCTGCAAGCCGTGAAGCCTTGGAGCTGGCTGGTCTGGATTGGCAGGTGGAAAGCCGCAACATCTATTCCGGCACGGGTGCTATGATCCCCGGTTATCGGGCTAACGTCCGCAGTACCGACGATGCCGTTCTGGGTGTGGTGTCTGACCGCTACCGCATTGTGCAGAACGAAGAAGCGTTCCAGTTCACGGATGACCTGCTGGGTGAGGGCGTTACTTATGAAACCGCTGGCTCTTTGCAGGGCGACAAGAAGGTCTGGATGCTGGCAAAGCTGCCGGAGAAGTACATTATCGCCGGAGACGAAGTGACCCCATATCTTGTGTTCTTCAACAGTCACGATGGCAGTTCTGGTGTGAAAGTAGCTATGACCCCTGTTCGTGTTGTCTGCCAGAACACCCTGAATCTGGCTCTGGGTACGGCAAAGCGTATCTGGACTGCTCGCCACACCGAAAATGTTCTGCTCCGTGTGCAGGATGCCCGTGAGACCTTACAGCTTGCCAACAGCTACATGGGGGAGCTGGGCAAGGGCATCCATGAGCTAACCACCATCAAGCTGTCTGACCGCAAGGTACAGGAGTTCATCAATGAGTTCTTCCCCATCACCGAAGATCTGACCGATGGCCAGCGGAAGAACAACCTGCGCTTGCAGGAAGATTTGAAGGCTCGCTATTATAACGCACCCGATCTGAAGTGGGTCGGCAAGAACGGCTGGCGTTTCGTGAACGCTGTTTCCGATTTTGCCACCCATGCAGATCCCATCCGTAAAACTCGCAACTACAACGAAAATCTGTTCCTGCGCACCGCAGAGGGCAATCCCATGATTGACAAAGCCTACAAGATGGTGCTGGCAGCAGCATAAAGGAGGACGTATGAACGATGTGAGCAACCGGGCTGTCCGGGAATTTTCTGAGTTCCTGAACAGCATTGAAGCTGATTTTCCAAAGCCTACTTGCACCACGGCATATGAGATTACGATGAAAAGCACTATCGTCAGTGCCTTGATTACATTGGACACCGAAAAGCAGATGGACGAGCGTTTCTGGAACCATCTCCGGGTGCAGCGGAATATTCTGGATTTCCTTTATACCCTGTGGCTGGATGATGACCGCACTTTGGTGGATGAGTTTTCCACGATTATCAAGGACTTGGTGGAATATGATTTCTCCATTGTAGAAGAACAGATGAAAGAGAGGTTAAATATTGCATGAAAAGGCTTGTATCTACATTGAATTTATCCAAAGAGGATTGGCTCCGTTATCGCAAATGCGGTATTACCGGCACCGATGCAGGTGCCATTCTGGGTGTAAATCCCTATCGTTCTGCTTTTCAGGTTTACTGCGACAAAAACAGCGAAACTATTGAGAACATCGATAATGAGGCTATGCGCCAGGGACGCGATCTGGAAGATTATGTCGCACAACGCTTCACCGAAGCAACCGGTCTGAAGGTGCGCCGTGCAAACGCTATCTATCAGAGCGAGGAACATCCGCTGCTTCTGGCAGACTTTGACCGCCTGATCGTTGGACAGAAGGCCGGATTGGAGTGCAAAACGGTTTCGCCCTTTTCTGCGGACAAGTGGGCTGATGGGAAAATCCCGGCTCATTATCTGGCGCAGGTTGACCACTACTTAGCCGTCAGCGGTTTCAACTGCTGGTATGTGGCGGCTCTGATTTTCGGCAGAGAGCTGGTGATCCACAAGATCATGACGGATAAGCAGGTGCTTTCTGATCTCATTGATAAGGAAGAACTTTTCTGGACGAACCATGTTGTGCCCCAGATTCCCCCTGCACCCAACGGTTGCGATTGTGACACCCAGCAGATTAACCAGCTTTATGAGGTAGACAACCGGGATAAGACCGCTGACCTGAGTGCCTTGCATGGACTTCTGGATAAGCGGCAGGAGCTTTCTGACCAAATCGAGCAGATGGAACAGGAGAAAACGGCTATCGAGCAGCAGGTCAAGCTGCAAATGCAGGATGCTGCCTATGGCACAGCACCGGGCTATAAGGTGTCGTGGGTATCCTCCGAAAGCAAGCGTGTGGATTCCCAACGTCTGCGGAAAGAGCAGCCGGACATTTTCAACCAGTACAGCAAAAATGTAAGCAGCCGCAGGTTCACCATCGTTCATGCGGCATAATTATATGGCGGCAGAGAGCAGCTTCTCTGCCGCCTTTTTTCTTGGAGGTTTGATTATGGCTACGGAAAATCCATTCGTAAAATTATTTGCTATCGACTTCAAAGATCATCTGGAAGTCAAGAAGTCTGGCAATACCGAGCTGAAATATGTAAGCTGGGCGTATGCTTGGGCGGAGGTGAAGAAGCTGTATCCCACTGCCAACTATGAGGTCAAGAAATTCAACGGTCTCCCTTATGTTTATGACCCCATAACCGGCTTCATGGTGTATACCTCGGTCACGATTGAGGGCGTTTCGCACGAAATGTGGCTACCTGTACTGGATGGTGCAAATAAAGCCATGAAAGCTGTGCCTTACACCTACACCACCCCGAAATGGGACTACAATCCTCAGACCCGCCGCCGTGAAAAGATCGGCATGGAAGAACGTACCGTAGAAGCAGCCTCCATGTTCGATGTGAACAAGGCTATCATGCGGTGTTTGGTGAAGAACCTTGCCATGTTTGGCTTAGGTCTGTATGTCTATGCCGGAGAAGATTTGCCGGAAGATGCTGCACCGCAGCCGGAGGCAGAACCGCAACAGCAGCCGAAGCCGAAATCCACCAGCCAAAAGCAGGAACAGCCGCCGATGCCCTGCATCTGCGCTCGTTGCAACCAGCCCATCAAGAGGGTCAAGCTGAAGGATGGCTCCATCATGCAGGCGGCAGAGTTTGCCGCCACCCATGAGGGAATGTGCGCTGACTGCTACAAAGCCACCAGATTGAACGTAGCATAATAAAACTGCTCTATTTCGATGTCACTTGATTCTTGTATGATTCTATATTTCATGGTACACTTACAGTAGTGAGTTCTGAAAGCTCTCCTCTGTGAGCGGAAAGGAGCATTGCATGAAAGATTTGCAGTTTCCTGTTGGAATCTCGAATTTTGAAAAGATTCGAGAAGGCGGGTATTATTATATCGACAAGACCAATCTGATTTCTGAACTTCTTAGCGGTGGTATCGCTGAAGTAACATTGATCACTCGTCCTCGCCGTTTCGGAAAATCCCTTGGTATGAGCACTCTCGCAAATTTTCTGGACATCACCAAAGACAGCAAGCAGATGTTTGAGGGATTGGCGATTTCCAAAAATACAGAGCTTTGCAAAAAATGGATGAACCAGTGTCCTGTGGTATTTTTCTCTTTCAAGGATACGGACGGTCTGACCTTTGAAAGTGCCTATGGAATGCTGTGCATGAAACTGGCATTTGCATTTCAGGATTATCAGTTTCTTCTGGATGACGCTGCTATTTCTGACGATGACAAAGGTATCTTTAAGCGAATTCTGGGACGCACTGCATCCATAGATGAAACCAAAAGCTGCTTTTTGCTATTGACCCGGATGCTGGAAATCCATTTCAAAAAGTCGGCGGTCGTCATTCTGGATGAGTACGATGTTCCCATTGCAAAAGCCAGCAGCAACGGATATTATTCGCAGATGCTGGACGTGATGCGGGCTATGATGAGCACCACGCTCAAAGACAATACCTCGCTCGACTTTGCTGTTGTTACTGGCTGCCTGAAAATTGCCAAAGAAAGCATTTTTACCGGGACGAACAATTTCGTTTCGGATACGATTCTTTCTCCCCGGCTGAGCGAATCCTTTGGTTTCACACAGGCAGATGTAGATCAAATGCTGAAGGATGCTGGTCTTGAATCGCAGTCTGCTGAAATCAAGGCATGGTACGACGGTTATCATTTTGGCGATGCAGACATTTATTGTCCGTGGGACGTGATCAGTTATCTGCGAGATTTCCAGTATGGTGTAGCACAGAAGCCGAAAAGCTATTGGAAAAACACCAGCGATAATGCTATTATCCGTTCTTTTATCGACTATGCAGGTGACAATATCACCACGAAGCTCGAAACGCTGATGGCTGGCGGCTCCATTGTTCAGCATATTGAAGAAAACCTGACCTACGATTATCTGCACTCCTCTGAGGAAAATCTTTGGAGTGTGTTATATCTGACGGGCTATCTGACCAAGGTGCGGGATAAGGATCTGCCGGATTCGCTGCCGGATGGTTGCTCTGCGTTGATGATTCCCAATGCAGAGATTCGGGAAATTTTTGAAACCACTGTAAGCAAATGGTTTGATGACAGTGCAAAGGCGTGGAACCGCAGCCCGTTGTTTGATGCAGTCTGGAGCGGAAACAGCGAAGCTCTGACAAAAGAAATGACCAAGCTGCTGCGTATGACCATCAGCTACCATGACTATCGGGAGGATTTTTACCACGCTTTCCTTGCAGGCATCTTTACTGGTGCTGGCTATGTGGTGGAATCCAACAAAGAGCATGGCGAAGGGCGCAGCGATGTTATTGTAAAGGACATCCGCAATGGTCGTGTGGCAATTTTTGAAGCCAAGTATGCAAAAACTCTGGATGCTCTGCCGGATGCCTGTGATGCTGCCATTCAGCAGATCAATGACCGGATGTATGCAGCAGACTTCCGGGATGACTATGATGACATCCTCTGCTATGGCATCGCATTCTTCAAAAAGCGTTGCATGGTAAGGAAAAAATAATCACTGTCAGGGAGAGTCTTCGGACTCTCCTTTTTGTTATGAGACCGTTATATTGCTTGTAAATTTCACATCTGTATGCTACTATAATAACAAGAGAAAAGAAGGTAAAGGCATGGCGCAAAAGGATACATCTGAAAAAATTCTGGAATCCTATAACGATGTCTTTTCAGACATTGTGAATGTGCTTCTGTTCAACGGCAAACAAGTTCTGTCTGCGGATGAACTGGAAGATCAGGCTCCACGCTCCTACTACAAGGCAGATGGCAAGATTCGTGAAATTGAGCGAGATGTTGCCAAACGCTGGAAGAACGGAAATATTCGTGTGGCCTGTATCGGCTTTGAAAACCAGACCGCTTCTGACCCCAATATGCCGCTCCGTGTGATGGGCTATGATGGTGCAGAATATCGGGCGCAACTGCTCAACGACAGCGAAAATCTTTATCCTGTTGTGACGCTGGTGCTCTACTTCGGTCACGATAAACCGTGGAATGGGCCGCTTTCCCTGAAAGAGCGGCTGAACATTCCCAAAGAATTTGAGCCGTATGTCAACGACTATAAGATCAACCTGTTCCAGATCGCCTATCTCACCCATGAGCAGGTAGAACTTTTCCAGAGCGATTTTAAGGTTGTTGCAGACTACTTCGTGCAGAAGCGGGAAAACGGCGACTACATTCCGAGTTCGCAGGATTTGACCCATGTGCAGGAAACGCTTCAACTGCTGAGTATTATGACGAATGATAATCGGTTTGAGGAAGCGTACAATACAAATACCGATGGCCAGAAAGGGGGCCCACACAATATGTGCGATGTGCTTGATAAAGTGGAAAACAAAGGAAAAGCTGAAGGTAAAATCGAAGGCAAGAATCAAATGGCCCTTCTTGTTAAGAAGCTCCTCGATCAGAGCCGTATTGAAGATGTCAAGCGGGCCTCTGAAGACGAAACATACCGTGACAAGCTTATGAAAGAGCTTGGAATCAACTAAACTGTATATGACTTAGGGGAGTATCTTCGGATGCTCCCCTTCACTTTTTACAGGACAATCCAAATGGATTGTCCTGTTTTTATTTGGAGGCACACAATGAAAGAAGAAAAAATCAAAGTCCTTGCACTCCTGCCAATGGAGCTGCCAAAGGAGATCGAACTGGACAACACCCTTGAAGCCATGCAGAACTTTGTAGGCGGGCTGATCGAATGCATCGCCTTAAGTGACACCGGTTCAGAGGTCACACTGGTCTGCAATGATGAAGGCAAGCCGCTCGGCCTGCCGCTCAATCGTCCGCTGTGGGATGGAGCCGATGTTCTTGCCGGGCCGGGATTTCTGGCCGGATGCGATAACGAGGGTAATCTGACTTCCCTGTCGCAGAGTGCAATGGATTTCTACAAAGAGAAGTTTAGAGCTTTTATCATTGAAGTTTAAGGAGGAACGCCTTATGACCTTTAATGCAATGACCGAACACTACGAGGAGATTACAGTTTGCGGAAAGCCTGCACTGTTCACCAGCATCCGCATCAAGAGAGATACCATCCCGGACGGCCTGTACGCCTACGATGTCCGGCATGATGATGAGTGCCGGGGCATCCCTTGTGAGATCGCGCCCTTTGTGAGGGTCAACCACTGGGGCACCATCATCCTTGCGGAACCGCTGGAACTGCCGGACGGTGGGCGGCGATATATTGACGAGGACACCGACTGGAACTACGCTCCGTTTGGAGGAACAGAGAAAAATCAAAAGCCATGTGTCACAGCGGAAGAATTTATAAAGACCTATGCGAAGCAGAAATGACAGAAAACTTGTGCCGGAAAAGTATTAAAAATACCGTTCGTCATTTTAGCGTTATCAATATGCTAAGATAAATTGCCAAATCTCGCTGTAATTGATACTTTTCTGCACCTACGGCATTTTTGATACGGAAAGAAAAGAGTTATGAGCATTTATGGCTATTGCAGAATTTCTACTGCAAAACAGAGCATTGACCGCCAAATCCGCAACATCAAGGCAGAATACCCGACTGCCCATATCGTGCAGGAAGCTTACACCGGTACATCCATTTTTCGCCCGGAGTGGCTGAAGCTCTACCGGATTCTGAGAGCCGGAGATGTGGTAGTGTTCGATTCGGTGTCCCGGATGTCCAGAAATGCAGAAGAAGGTTTTGCTTTGTACGAAGACCTCTACCACAAGGGCATCCGACTGGTGTTCTTGAAAGAGCACCACATCGATACCGAGACCTACAAAAAAGCCCTGTCCGGCAGCATCGCCATGACAGGGACGAATGTGGACTTCATCTTGAAGGGCATCAACGAGTATCTGATGGCTTTGGCAAAGGAGCAGATCAAGCTGGCCTTTGAGCAGTCCGAAAAAGAAGTTGCCGATCTGCACCAGCGTACCCGTGAGGGACTTTTGACCGCCCGGCTGAACGGCAAGCAGGTTGGCCGAAAAAAGGGTGTTGGATTTGAAACGAAAAAAGCCTCAAAAAGCTTGACCGCTTTATCCTTTTGAATAATAGGGTTTAGGTACAGGATTCCCGGATTTTTGCCAGATCACTGTTCAGCAGCGTTTCATGTTCCAGAAGTTCTTTCTGGACAGCAAGTAGGAAATCTCTGTTATCATAGAGGATTTTGTAGGCTCTGCGGTATAACTCTTCCATCTTAGCTGCTTTTATAACTTCGCTACTGAAAAGTCTTGTCTCTGACATTCTATTATTCGCCGATTCGACCTCCGAGAAACCAGCACCTGCGAGGGATGTCATCCAAAGATCAAGCAGACGATTGGCATTCCGAATGTCACCACAGATGCCGCTACATCTTTCGTTGATACGGTTGCATCCGTTATCAGGCTATCAGATGGGCAAAAGCCGTTACTGATAGCCCTACTAGAAAAGGCTCTCCGTGATTCACCTGCCCCGAATGAAGCATTGGAACGATTACACCTAGAAGTCCAGAATTCCCGGTCACTCGCTGCACCCGGTTTGGAAAAAGCCTTGACTCCTTTATGGGGACAGAAGTTTCTCGAGAATGGCGATTTCGAGATTTTCTCCGGCATCACCTTGCTGGAATTAGGTTCGTTTCCGCCATCCACGCAACACATCGTTGAAGAGGTAGTTTTTGCAGCACTGTTACGAGAAGCCACTCACGAGGATTTCCCACCCACTTTCCTGTACTTGGATGAATTGAGTAACTTCCCATTGCACCAAACAAGTGCACTGGGAAAAATTCTCAACGAGGGTCGCAAATATGGATTGTACTGCATGCTGGTTACTCAGAGCATCCGTAATTTCAAGGCTGGGCAACGGATTTTGCTTCAGCAGTGCAAATATGCTATGTATTTCCAACCTGCTGATGATGAGATTCGTATGTGTGCCCGTTTCATTAGTTCGTCAGGTGGAACCAAGTTGACTTCCATGCTAAAGAGTCTTCAGGTTGGCGAGTTCCTAGTCTCCGGCCCGGTTTATGTAGGCGATTCTGACACACCGACCACCAAGCCGCTGGTCGTCCATAGTAAGCCGCCAGAGGATGTCGTTCCTGCCAGTGATGCACTAACGATTCCGATGCCTTCTGACACCGAGCCAATTCTCCCACCAGCACAGATTGATTTTCTTCCACCACTGGATGAACTTGACGGTTGCGATGATTGCAATGATGAAGATTCCACTCAAAACAATGAGTTTGGGCCAGTCACAGAGGATGTCTATCCTCCCTTGCCAAGTTCATCTTGTGAGCTTTCCTCTGCCTCAATATCGCCCAGTAAAGAGGTCTCCGAGCCACCAAAGCAAGATTTGCTCACACCTGAGCAAATTATCGCATCCATCGCTTCATCGAACCGGCCTCGTTCTTGTTATGATTATTATAGTCCTGCATGGCCACAAACGCAACCCATTGATAGCTCCTGTGTGGAATTTGATTTTAGCCACGCAGATTTTAGCCTCCTTGTACGAAAAGACGACAAACGCTTCGTCTTCACTCCAAATATCAAGACATAAAAATTTTACGTCAATTCAAACAAGTATCATTACTTTGAAGCGTTGAACTCTTCAAACTACAAGTATTTTCAGTAGGAAGCACCTATGACAAACAACAACAGCGACTTCATCAGTCTAACCGCAGCTGTCCGCCGCGCTCGAAGCGAAGGGCTGAATCTGAGCTATGCCAGCCTGCGGAGGTTTGTCGCCGAAGGATTCATTCCACACGTGCCCAATGGTAGCCATATTTTAGTATACTATCCAAATGTGGCCAACCTACTGAAGAACAGTATGACTGCTGAACAAAGTCGAGCTTATCAGCTTTCCCGTAGCCGCAGCTAATCCAACCATCTGCCCTCGGCATCATCCTGATGTCGGGGACATTTTTGAAACAGGAGGTTCAAATCTATGTTCTGTGAAAATTGCGGTCATCAAATCTCAGATACCGCTAAATTCTGCTCTGCCTGCGGTCATCCCGTTGGCACAGCACCATCCCCCGGTGCAGAAGCTCCACCTGCTGTTCCAGTCAAGCGAGAATCACCCCGGCTGAAAGCATCATCCGGTAATGGAAGCATCTCTAAGATGTCCGGGATACGCCGGAAGCCATGGCTGCTCCGAATGCCAATCCCAGACCCCCACACAGGTATTACGGTTATGAAAACAGTCGGCACTTACGTTACCCGTGAAGAAGCCGAAGCGGTTCGTGCTGAAATGATGAAACGCCCTGCCACACCATATCAGGATTCCACCTTAGCAAAAATTCACGAGATCTTTCTGGAATCTCGCGAGTACAAAGGCCGTTCTGATAAGGCCCGTGAACTGTATGATCTGGCATGGAAGTATCTAGAACCGCTCTGGTATTATAAAATCGCCGCCCTCTATGCGCAGGACTTCCAAAACATCCTTGATAAGATGGCCGATAACGGACTGTCTCAAAGTATGTTGGAAAAAGAGCGTACTCTTATCAGTAAGCTGTATCGCACAGCCATTGGCTGGCGTGTCGTGGATGCCAACCTTGCATCTGTCCTGAAAGTCGAAGGACGCAAATCTCCGGAACGCGAGATTTTCACGGACGAACAGGTGACGCTGATCCTGAGCCAAAAGAACACGCCCACCGGGCAGATGGTAATTGCTCTTCTGGCCTGCGGAGTTCGTATCTATGAGCTGCTGCACTTCAAACACGAAGATTTTCACCGCACGGAATCCGGTGCTTATCTGATCGGCGGCTGCAAGACCGAAGCCGGACGCAACCGCATCATTCTCATTCTCGACTTTGGCATCCCGGTTTTTGAACATGCGTATGCCACCTCTGTGGAAAACGGTTCGCTCTTTCCCAATGGAAAAGGCGGTTTCTGGAATGAGAAGAACTGGCGTAACCGCAAATTCTATCCTTTCTTGGAGGAAATCGGCATCCAGCCGAATCCTTACGACGAAAATGGTAAGCGCAAACCGGAGTTTGCCGGGAAGCTTGCCACCTATACACCCTACACCACCCGGCATACATACGCCAGCCTCTGTGATCGCGCAGGTGTCAACAAGGATATCCTGAAACGTGCTGTCGGGCACACGCCCAAATCCAAAACGCTGGATGAAGTCTATCTGCATCCGAAAGCCAACCAGATGATTGAAGCCTTTGACTCGGCCAATCAACTGGTCAAAGATGAAGTTTTGGCTCTGCCAGAAGAATAACCCCTACATACCAGAAAAACCGTCAACGCATGAGAGAGCAATCTCTCGCGTTTGACGGTTTTCTTTTTTACCCTAAAAGCACTCTTGCTCTGCGTTGTATCTCTTTTTCGATCATCTTCAAGCGATTTGGCGGCAGATTATAACGTGTCGCTCTGCGGTCAAAATGGAAATCCAGCAGCTTATGGAGCATTGCACGGTGACGAGGCTTCATTACGCTCTTTGCTGCTGCAAAGAAATCATCGTATGCAAGCGGAAGCAGTGTACGGGCATACTCATCAAATGCTTTCTGATCGTCCCAAAGATCCGTTCCGCCCAGACTGAACAGCGAGTTTCCGTGGTCAAACAGCGGTGCGGGGGCCGCAATCGTGTTGGTCTTATTATCTACCAGCACACCAAAGTTTCCATAGTGGCGGTCAGTGTTGCAGATGATCGCATCAAAGACCAGCATATCTTCCAGCGCATCCACAAAGGTCTGGCCTAATGTCTGATAATACGCAAAAATTGCTTTTATTCCACCTTTGGACACAAGCTGTCCGATGGGAATATAAGAATACTCTTTGCTGGTGAACAGCTCACACCTGGAACAAAGCGTCTTTTTCAGATCTTTTGTCAGGGTGTAGCGAATCGCATTCACGCCCATCACCTGTGCAACTTGATAAGCACACAGTTCCGAGTACGGTTCAAATCCCAGATTGCTGAACCCTGACGTGCCACCTTTATAAAGATAGATTTTTCCGTTTTGCCTGCGCCAGCATTTGGGCAGCATCCCGTTGGTCGAGAACTCCGGGCAGGATGCAAGCGAAGTTCGTATGCTGCTGCCATATCCTGTAAAGGCGATTACTGCCAGCACCTGACTGAATCGGTTATCGTAAAGATTTACTTTTTCAAAAGTATCCCCGGAACCCTCTGCATCCACCCAAAAGCAATCATTGAGTGAAAGACCTTTATTGGCTGCAATAATTCCAAGCGGTCGATTCAAAGAAAGCCCCACCTTAGAGAGCAGAGCATCTACATACGCTCGGTTCTTCGGAATTGTGCGATGCCGCAGCCAGCGTTCTACACCATCTTCTGATACAGTCAGATTCAAAGGTAGAAAAGAACGGTTTTCTTTGTAGACTTTTATAATATGGAGGCCAGTATCTGCACTGTCCATGTTTGCTTCAAAGGTAAGCAGCGGCAAATCAAAATGCCTGATGGTGTAGCGCACAGCGATTTCTCCTTTCATCCATGATCTTTTTCTTTATTATACGGCATCAGGATCCGAATGAAAAGCACCGTCGTCATTCCGCACAAAATTCGATGATAAAATTTTATACCCAAAAATCTGCAAAAATCGGATTTCTGAGGTCATTTTGCCGTTCCTCTCCGAATTTTGCTACAGATCTGCTATAAACTTGCTACAAACGACTGAAAAGGGGGCCTCCTACACGTTTCATTATCAATATGCAAAAGTGAATCCGCTTCATTTTTGCATATCAAAAAGCACGTAGATACAAGAAAAAGCCGCTTACCTTTTCAGGTAAACGGCCTTACGTTTGGTGGAGCATTCTCCACAGCACTCGAACCCAACACCTCTTCACGGGAGATGGTTTTGGAATCGTCCGTGAAGTTGAAATTGAGCACGACCCGGTCGTCAAAGACGTAGACCGAGTTGACAAAGGTATCAATGATCTGCCGCTGGTGCTCCATGTCTCTCATGTCACCCTTGCGGAATTTTTCAAACCAGAACCGCATCCACTCGCGGGTCAGGACGGGCTTTTTCAGCTCTTCTTCCAGAATGCTGGTGTTCAGAGCTTCTTTCCGGGCTTCCAGTTCGTCCAGCCGCTGCTTGGTGGTCGGGGTCAGGATGCCCTGTTCAATGGCTTCCAGAAGGTTTGCCAGCCGCTTCTCTGTATCCCGGAGCTGGTCTTTCAAAACAGGCAGTCGGGTGTTCTCCTGCTGCTGGGCTTCCATAATCAAATCTATCAGCTGTTCGATGATTTCATCGCTGAAAATCACCTTAATGGCAGTCTCCACCACGAACCGTTCCAACGGCTCTTTGCGGATAGCTTTCAGGTCACAGTGCGCCTTGCCGTGGCGTTTGGCGTTGCCGCACTTGTAGTAATAGTAGGTGTTTCCCATGTGGCTGGTGCCGCTTTCGCCACCCATCAGGGTGCCGCACTTGCCACAGAACAGCTTGGTGGTCAGCAGATAGCTCACATCCTCTTTTGCAGGCCGACCATGGGCGATCCTGTTCTGCTCGAAACGCTGCTGCACCCGGTCAAACAAGTCCTGGTCAACAATGGCCGGAATGCCACCCGGCGTCACAATGTCCTTGTAGCGGTATTCGCCGATGTAGCGGCGGTTGCGGAAGATCTGGAAGAAGCTGTTCTTTACGAACGGCTTCCCGGTGCGGGTACGCAGGCCGCGCTCGTTCAGGGATGCTGCGATCTTCTCAGCCGGTTCGCCGTCGGCGTACCGGGTGAAGATCTCCTGCACGATGGGAGCCGTTTCCGGGTCGATATGGTACAGCCTGTCCTCCTTGCCAATGGTGAAGCCCAGCGGAACCACACCGCCGTTATACTTGCACTGAAGGGCATTTTCGCGCTCACCGCGCGCCACTTTCAGGGCGAGCTCGGCGGAATAGTATTCCGCCATGCCAATCAGCATACTCTCCACCATAATGCCTTCAGGCCCCTGCGAGATGGGTTCCATAGCAGACACCAGATGGACACCGTTCTTTTCCAGCTGGTACTTGTAGTTCACGGCATCGAATCGGTTCCGGGCAAAGCGGTCCAGCTTCCAGACCAGAACCACATCGAAGATTTTCTTTGTGCTGTCCTTGATCATCCGCTGGAAGTCCGGGCGGTCATCCGTCTTGGCAGAGTAGGCACGGTCGATGTAGGTGCCGACCACGGTGATGCCGTTCTTCTCGGCGTAGTCCTTGCAGTCGCGCAGTTGTCCTTCAATGGACGCTTCTCGCTGGCTGTCGGATGAATAGCGGGCGTAGATCACGGCGGTCATGGTTGCACCTCCTTGGCGCGTATTCGACTTGCCTTTATAGTATCGGGTCAAGCGCAGCTTGTCAACGATCTGCAAGCAGATTGAAAAATGAAATTTCAGAAATTCGGGAAAACGCAGAGGGCAAGAATCGTCCCGTGGCCACAAATTTTCAATTCTTGAAAATGTTGTGCCCTTCCGGGACTGCACTTCTGCAACGCTCCCGCGTTTTGAAGTGTTCTTGTTGGGGCGTGCCTGCCCCAGACCCTGCTGGAAACGAATACGGCAAACGGGAATTTTTGTTATTCTACGATACCTTCAATATAGCTGCAATCAATATTTCCCTTTGTAACAGAATAGAAAAATGGATCTTTTCTAATTGTATCATCTGAATTGATAATAAAATTATTCCAATCGCCTGCCTCGTTGCCATCAGACAAATAAATAGTAACTTTGAAACTATATCCCATATATCCCAAAGACGGCTTTGACCGCTTTAATTCGACGCCATTCAAATTTTCGACAATATGCTGAATCTGCTCTTTGTCGGTAATATGTGTTGCGTTTCCGCTATTGCCATTGAAAACAACTATTTCCATGACCTCATTAGGGTCTAAGTCCATCAAGTCGAGTGGAATATTAAACCATACAACAATGCCCATCAAAAGAATTATCACAACAGACAGCAATATGATGATTTTCTTTTTCATATCAGCTCAACTCCTTTGTCAACTTTCGATTTGTTGAACTAAGCCGAGTATATCACACCTACCAAGAAAAGAATACCCTGATATAGTGAAATTTTGTCATTTTTCTGCGTACGTGCGTACACGCGCCGCAGGGATTCCAAAGGGGTGCAGCCCCTTGGCACACAGACTTTGGCAGAAAGTCTAGTGTGTTACACCTCGCCGGAGATGTACAGGCTCTCAGTACGCACGTACGCAGCGATTGCCCCCAATGCGAACTTGATTCCGCAAAACAAAGGCAGGATACCATCGCCACGATGATACCCTGCCTTTATTCGTTCTTGCTTACCGCTCTGCGTACTCTTTCCGCAAAACCTCCGATAAACAAAAAACGTACCCGAACCCTTTCTCATAGAGAATTGGGTTCGAGTACGAACTGTATGGTGGACGGTACAGGACTCGAACCTGTGACCTCCTGCACGTCAAGCAGATGCTCTACCAGCTGAGCTAACCGTCCATATTCTGTTTCGTCGTGACGACTTTGATATAATACCATGACTTTCCCGAAAAAGCAATACTTTTTTCGAAAAAATTCTGATTTTCTTTTGAGATCTTCAAAAAGGGCGCAAAAAAGCCCCGGCGGCGTCCGGAAAACGGACAGCGCCGGGGAAAATGCGGGAAAGCTCACTGCTTCGCTTCGGGGAAACCCTCGAGCTTTGAGGTGCAGTGGGGGCAGCGGACGGCCTTGATGGCGATGTCGCTCTGGCAGTAGGGGCACTTCTTGGTGGTAGGCTCTTTCGGGGCCTCCACGGGCTTTTTGTGCAGCATATTGATGGCCTTGATGGTCACGAAGAGCACGAAGGCCACGATGAGGAAGTTGATAACGGCGTTGAGAAAGGAGCCCACGCCGATGCCCACATCGCCGATCTGGATGACGACATCCGAGAAATCGGCGTTGAAGAACAGGCCGATGATGGGGGAGATGATGTCGTTCACCAGAGAGTTGACGATGGCGGTGAAGGCCGAGCCGACGACCACACCGACTGCCATATCGAGCACATTGCCGCGCATGGCAAAGGCTTTGAACTCATCAAAGAACTTTTTGATGCCGCTGGTTTTCTTTTCTGACATGATAACTACCGCTCCTTTTGCCGCAAATGGCATGATATAGCTCTATAATACAGGATACATCTGCCATTTTCAAGAGAAAAGCTGCTGCTTTGCGGCGGATGAGCGAAGCGCCTGAGAGGGCTGGGCGGTCAGACCTGATGCTCTGCGATCCACTGGCTCATCTGCTGGGCGATGGCCTTGATGGAGCCGTCGCGGAAGGGCACCTGCAAACCAGCGGTCTCGCACAGCTCGGTGTAGCTGGCAGTACCGGCGCGGCGGACGAGGCGCAGATAGCGCTCCCATGCGTCCTTCTGGTCGTGGAGGCTCAGCAGGAAGAACTGCAGCGCGGCCATGGTGGACAGGCAGTAGTCGATATAGTAGAAGGGGCACTCGTAGATGTGGAGCTGACGCTGCCAGCCCGCACCGCGGCCATAGAAGGGCAGATTGTCGAAGTCGATCCAGGGGCGGTACTTGTGCTCCAGCTCCAGCCAAGTCTGGTTGCGCTGGTCGGGGGTGAGGTCGGGGTTCTGATACATGATGTGCTGGAACTCATCCACTGCGCAGCCGTAGGCGAGGAAGAGGAAGCTGTCCTCGGCGTGGAGCAGGGCGTACTTGTCCGTATCCTTGCCGAAGAGCAGGTGATGCCACGGCGCGGTGAGGAACTCCATCGCCATCGAGTGGATCTCGGCACTCTCCATGCCGGGGCACTCGAGGTCGGCGGGGATCTTGGGGTCGCGCTCGGCTACATAGCCCTCGAAGGCGTGGCCGCACTCGTGGGTCAGCACGTCTACGTCAGCCGAGGTGTTGTTCCAGTTGGCGAAGATGAAGGGCGCCTTGTAAGAGGGCAGACTGGTCATATAGCCGCCGGACATCTTGCCGGGACGGCTCTCGACGTCGAACAGCTCGTTGTCCTGCATGAAGTCGATGAACTCCGCCGTCTCGGGGCTGAGTTCGTGGTACATGGTGCGGGCAGCGGCCATCCGGGCGTCGTAGCCCTCGATGGGCTTGGGGTTGCCGTCCCGGAAGGCGAAGGGCAGGTCGGTGAAGGTGGGGTGCTGGATGCCGGTGCGCTTGTTCTTGAGGGCGATGACTTTCTGCAGCTCAGGCACGACGTCATGGGCCACCTGCTCGCGGAAGCGCTTGATGTCCTCGGGGCCGTAGCCGATGCGGTTCATCCGCACGTAGGAAAGCTCGCTGTAGTCGTGATAGCCCATGACCTGAGCCTGCTGGTTCAGGTTCTTGACGATCTTCGTGTACAGCTCGTCCAGCTCGGCGCGGTGGGCGTCGAAGTAGCCGGCCTCGGCCTCATAGGCGGCGCGGCGGGTGGCGGCATTGGTGCTCTCCTTGTAGGGGCCGAGCTGGGGGATGGTAAGCTGCCGGCCGTCGAACTCCACCAGCGCACCGCCGTAGATCTGCTGATAGGTGCTAACGAGGGCGTTGTACTCCTGCTGCAGCGCTACGGTGCGCTCGTCCATGCCGAGCACAGCGTTCTTCATGCCGGCCACGCAGGTGGAGCCGAAGGCCTCCGTCAGGGCATCCACATGGGGGTTGGCAAGGAAAGCGCGGCTGATCTCGACGCTGGCGTTGGACACAGCCGGGCCGTTGGCGTCAAAGAAATCCTGTTCGGCCTTCCAGTAGGCGTCGCGGGTGTCGCAGGTGTAGTGGATGTTGGCGAGGTTGGCAGCGGTAGTGTAGTCGGCAAAAGCGCGGCTCTGCTCGTAATAGGTCTCCACAAGGGCCTCGCCGCTGTCGGCGGCTGCGGCCTTTGCCGTCAGCTCCTTGCAGCGGGCCAGCAGTGCGTCGATGTCGGGGCGGGTATAGGTCATCTCACTGAATTTCATCGAGAAAATCCTTTCCGGGACAGGAAAGTCCCTTTCAATAGTAAGCCCATCTTATCACGTTTGGACCGAAAAAGAAAGGCTTTGGACATATGTGATAAATTCAAAGGCTTTGTTTTAGTAAAACTGTTGCATCCCATGATTGAAACCGAGCGAAAAAAGGCATATAATAGTAGTATCAACAGAGTAAGGCCATGTGCGTCAAGTGCCGCATCAACGGGGAGTTGTGCTGCGGACGAAGGGAGACCCGCGGTGCATGGCCTGCATCCCGCTGCTGCATGGACTTGGGTGCGGGCGATGCTGTCTGCACGGCGTCGCTCGGAAGTGAAGTTTGTTGAACTCACGCCCTCCTTTGTGCGGTTTGTCACAGGGGAGGGCGTTTCATTCTGCCCTCCCGCAAGTTCCTGAAAAACAGGAGGACAGTTGATATGAACAACCATTCGAAGATCTCCGTGCGCACCCTGACGGCAATGGCCCTGCTCATTGCCATGAGCATCGTCTTTTCCCGGGTGCTGAGCATCTCTACCGGCTTTGTCCGGTTCAACCTCGGCAGCCTGCCGGTGCTGCTGGCGGGTATCCTTTTTGGGCCGTGGGCGGGCTTCGTCGTGGGCATGGTGGCCGACATCATCGGCGGCGTGCTGGCGGGCTATGCCATCAATCCGCTCATCACGCTGGGCGCGGCTTCCATCGGCCTTGTAGGGGGCTTGGGCTGGCAGAAGCTTTCGCATCTGCGCACCGGCAACCGGCTGTGGTGCAGCGTGCTTGCAGCCCACTTCGTCGGCTCCATGGTCATCGATTCGCTGGCGCTCCACATCTTCTACGGCTATGCGTGGGCGGTGCTGGTGGCCCGCATCCCGAATGCGCTGGTGCTCACCGCAGTGAATACGGTGCTGCTGCGTATTTTGCTTGAGAATCGGGCGCTGATGGCGGTAGCGAAGCGGTAAGGGCTTGCGCAGTATTTTTAAGCAGGCTTGCGCGCTGGCGGCGCGGATTAAAGCGCTGTTGCAGTAGGGCCAGTTTTTTAAGCAGGTTCTCGCGCTGGTGGCGCGGGGGATGTTTTTTCTTTCGGTCAAGTGGCTTGCGCTCCGCGCGGGCCAGAGGCAGGGAGGGGT
>OISC01000148.1_pt1 | contig 26419 bp, 16 predicted proteins | sample 1586361 | NCBI WGS metagenome assembly OISC01 (sample SAMN02675048, study PRJEB24791) | human gut metagenome, SKBSTL034 | isolation source: stool | host: Homo sapiens | place: USA
TCCGATCTAAACGGGTGGATTTGAAGCATTAGTAAAGGACAAGAAAGGAAAGTGGAAATATACAGGTAACGCCAAATTTTTCAGACAACGTTCGGATAACGAAGGGACACAGTCAGCGGAAACCTTTCATCCGCTGGCAAGCAGCACCTTTAACCGTCTTCGCTGGGACAACCTGCAACGCAACTTAAAGGCAGAAACTTACCATACGTATATGCATAGATTTCAGGAGTCCTACATTGACCTCAAGCTATGGGGCCAATATAACCACGCAAACAGCCATGGGCTGACACAAGGAGCGGAATGGACAACAAAACCAGCCGAAGCTTACCGTGCTGCTGCACTTGACAGCCTTTTTGGCAACATCGGCAGCCAGCAGCTCGTGCAGCATCTGCTTCACCGTTATCAGAACCGCACGCGCTATAAAGCTGACACATGGCAAGGAAGTGCTGAAATGTACAGTTTTATCAAAGTACCCCATACGCCTGACTATATCAACCTGACAGCAAAAGTACAGGCACAGCATGTAAACGGCACAGACCACTCTGATTACTTGCTCTCCTACGGTGCCGCCTCAGCAGGAAACCGTCCCGATGATTTGCGCCGCCACTTTGCCACGCGCCCCGTATTTAACATTGACACCAAGGTAGAAGCAAAATATACGTTCCGTAAGGATTATGCCAAGATTGATTTTTACTACCTGCTTGATGACCATTTTAATGATGCCGACCGTTCTTTGTATCGTTTCGACCTGTTAGATGAGGCCGAACGACCAGACTTTGGTCAGTTGCCTTCGTCAACAGAAGCCTTGCGTCGCAGTTTGGATACCAACAATTCCTACTCTTCGCGACAAAACAGCTTGAAAAATAGGTGGGGAGTCAGTTCTGTTTTCTGGCTCGACAAAGCATACAATCACAAGATAGAGGTAAGTCCAGAATTGCATCTGCTGACCGACCGTCTAGACTATCGCCGCGGTCAGCTCGATTTACACCCGTCACGCACGCTGGCACGCTTTGCCGGAACACTGCGTTATGGCTATACGGACGACATGGAAATCCAATATCAGTTCTCCACCTCCGAGCCCAGCCTGCTTTCCATGCAGGATTACCTCGACGATGTCAATCCATTGAACCTTTATCAAGGTAATCCACACTTGAAGCACAGCCTTCTTCACCACATTACGGCGCGTTATGCCAAGAACGATTATCGTCGGGACAAGCGTTTCTCGCTCCAGACATATTGGAAAATGGTGCGACGTGCCGTAGCCCAAGGTATGAACTATGACGAAAGTACGGGTGTGCGTACCTTTATGCCTCGCAATGTAGACGGTAATTGGGCTATAGGCGGTACGATAGATTGGAATCGTCCGCTTGATAAGAAAAAGCAGCTGCTCATTTCCTCGGCTACACGTGCAGACTATCACAACAGTGTGGACTACGTCAGCAGCCGCAGCAGCGTACGCAACCTTCACCTGAGTGAAGCCTTGAAACTCAGCTGGCGCGTCAAGGAGATGTTGTTTGACCTTCATCTCTCTGGAAAGTATCTCCACGCCACCAGTCAGCGAGCGCAGTTTACTGACATCAACTGCTTTGACTTCACTTACAGCATCGCGGCTCAAGTTCCCCTTCCCGGTGCAATCGCCTTGCGTGCCGATGCCACCTTGCTTCATCGCACGGGCTACAGCGACAAGAGCATGAACGACGTACGCTTCGTAGCCAACGCCAGCCTGACCAGACAGCTCTTTAATGGTCGAATGTCCATCACCCTCGAAGGTTACGACATATTCCAGGGACTAAGCAACGTCCAGCGTTCACTCAACGCACAAGGCATCGTCGAAACTTGGCAAAATTCCCTGCCTTCTTACGGAATGTTGCGTCTGACCTACAAGCTGAGTAAACAACCGAAGCAAAAATAACCCATCTGTCATTTAAAGAGGAGAACCATTATGATTCTCCTCTTTAATGGCTAAGAAACTCCCCGAATTCCATCTAAACACCCCAACATACCGCTTCCAAGCGGCTTCACAGGCTACTTTTATAGGAAAGAACGAGCCAAACTGCAAAAACTATCTACACAGATTTTTCATCACACTGTAACACATTTCGGAGCTAATATTTTTATCACGCCACAAATTTTTCCGAAAATTGCAACTGCTTTCTGCATCCTGTAATCTGACTGACGGAGCAGAAGAGGGCGCACGACAGCGGCCAGGAAACTCCTCTTGACCAGCAGGAAGCAAAAACACTCACTGACTATCACAGACCGCAAACAGGATTACCCTCAAGATATCATAACTTTTAGGGGGAAGGGTAAAAGCTGATGCGGCCACCTAACACACCATCGAAGTATGAAAAACCCTGTTCTCCCCTCTCCTGCTCTCTTGCTTAGATATTCTCTGTTACTGCTCTTCCTTCTTTCGGGCAGCCTCATCAACCGCGCTGCCACCGCGCAAGACACGGTGGTAGTGGTGGGCTACATTCAGGATGCCTTCCACAAACGGGGGATGAACGGATGGCAACTACATATCTATACTCCCGACAGCATCGAAGTGGAAAACCACAGTGCCGACATCTTCTTTGAACGAAACGACAGCGCACTCATCAACATCCGCACGGTGATTGCCCCTGGCGACTACCTGTTGCGCGCTTCGAAGGAAGGCTATACCGATGTGTGGCAGAAGTTTACTGTTGAGCGAGAGAAAAACGTTGCCGCATTGCCGCGCCTCATCCAGATGCGCCGTGGTTTCAACGTCCGCCAACTGGGCGAAGCCGTGGTGCGCCCCACCCGCATCAAGGTCAAGATGCGCGGTGACACCCTCGTCTACGATGCCCGCGCCTTCGAAATGCCCGATGGCTCCATGCTCAACCACCTCATCGAACAGCTGCCTGGAGCCACGCTCAACGCTACCGGCGAAATCTTTATCCGAGGACGGAAGCTCGATGAGATTACGCTGAGTGCCCGTACCCTCTTCGGCGGTAACCAAAAGGTACTGCTCGAAAACCTGCCCTATTATACGGTCAAGGAGCTGAAGGTGTTCGAACGCCTGCCACTCTCAGCCGTGTTGAGCGGCGATCGGAGTGCCGCCAAACGCTACGTGATGGACATTGCGCTGAAGGACGAATACTCCATGGGCTATTCGGTCAACGGCGACTTTGCGGCAGGCACACGCGACCGCTACCTCGGCAAGCTCTTCGGTTTTCTGCTGACCAAGACGATGACCGTCGGCGGCTTTGTCAACTTCAACAACATCAACGACGAGACGCGCACCATGTGGGGCAACTGGGGAGCCTCGAGCACTACCTGGGGCATCATGCCCGACAAACGCCGAGGAGCGGGGGTCAGCATCAACTACCAGTCGAAACAGCGCGGCGAAGGTGGCTACGCCAAGTACTCTTCTGACACCGAAATCTATTACGACCTGCGCCAGAACACGGGCGACCAACGTTACTTCAGCGAAACCTTTCTGCCCGCTTCGCTCAACGCTTACAACAGCCAAAAGGCCTACTTCCTGAAGCACGAACGCTATGTCGAGGTAAAGGAGAAGTTTCACCTGATGCCCTGGAAGTTACAAGGCGAACTGCGCGTCTCCTACAAACGAAAAAATAACAACAGCCGCTCGGATGCCCATCAATGGTACGGCACGCGCGAAGAGGAAGAGAACAACGAACCGGCTGTAAAATCCAACCCTACAAGGGCTGAAGAAGACCAACTGACCACCACCTCACAGCGCGCAGAGTGGCTGACCTACGGCAAGGAGTACGGACTCGACCACGCGCACCTGCAGTGGAGCATCCCCAAAGTGAAAAGCCTCACCCTCCACCTCGATGGCAGCATCAAGCACAGCGAGCAGGAAGATTTCAGCCGTACGACTTCACTGCGCCAAGAAGCCTTGACCGACTACCGTCACGACTATCAGGCCAACAAGTCCCGACGCTATCACTTCGAACCGAAACTGAGCTATTACAGACACATCCATGCGCTGGGCTTAGGCTTGAGCGTGGATGCCCGTTACCGCCTGCAGGGCGAACGGAGCGACGACAACATCTTCCTGCTGAGCCGCCTTGAGGGTTGGGGAGCGACCGACAGCGTGCAGCTCAACCTCATCCCGTCCAACCGCGACCTCCTGCTCCGCGCCTTCGACTCCGACAACAGCGAATACCGCGACCAACGCACGCAGGAGGGCGAAGTAAAGATGGAACTTCGCCTGCCCGCCACGCCCAAGCGCAAACTGGAATTACACCTCGTACTGCCACTCTACGTTCGCCAAGAACGCATGGACTATGCTCGCCACACGATCGACACGCTGGTCTATGACCGCTACCTGACCTTCAACCCCCAGCTAAATGTAGTCTACCGCCAACTCAAGCTGGGCATTGCCTACGAGGGTTCCTACGCCGGACTGCGTAACCGCATGCCCTACCGCGACGAGCGCAACCCCTTCTTCATCTACGAAGGCAATCCCTCGCTCGACAACAACCGCGCCCTTCGGGTTAATGGTCGCTGGTTACTGCGCTTTGACCGAGATGCCCTGTTCAGTTCGAACTACCTGGAACTGAAGTCCGACTTCCACTACCGCTTCCGCTCCGTGGCACAGGGTTTTACGTATAACCCTGCGACCAGTGTGTACACCTACCGTCCCGAAAACGTAAAGGGCAACTGGACCTGGAACGGCTCTATCCATCTGACCCACTCCCTTGGCAAGCGCAACGAGTGGCGCATCGAAAACACGCTGAGCACGCAGGTGTTCCACTCCGTGGACTACGCTTCGTTGAGTGGACAACACGAGGCCCAACTCAACAAGGTGGAAAACGTCATGCCTAAGGAGGCCTTCCAGCTCAACTACTCCACCCGCTCTACCAAGCTGACTCTGAACGGCGAAGTCACCTGGCGGCGTACCTGGGGACACCACGCCCAACAGCCGTCTATCAGTGCCTTCGACTACTCCTACGGCATCAAGGGCCAACACACCATCCGTGCGTGGAAGACCACCTTCGAACTCGAAGGCCGCATGAACAGCCGCAGGGGTTACGCCTCGTCGATGATGAACAAAGATGAGTTTCTGCTCAACGCTGCCATCACGCAGTCCCTGCTCAAAGGGCGCATGACGCTCCGCCTCGAAGGGCTTGACATCCTTAGTCAGTGTTCGGGCACAAGTTACTCCGTTAATGCGCAGGGACGTAGCGAAACCTGGATGCGCCTGCTCCCCAACTACTTCATGCTCCACCTTACCTACCGGCTCGACCAAAAGCCGAAGAAGCCGTAACTGCGCATGCTTCCTTTACGAGGCCACATTGTAAGCCTCTCTATGTGTTCTCGTCACCTACGAGACCACATTGTAAGCCTCTCTATGTGTACTCGTCACCTACGAGGCCACATTCCAAGCCTATCTATGTGCACTCGTCACCTACGAGGCCACATTGTAAGCCTATCTATGTGTACCCGTCACCTACAAGGCCACATTGCAAGCCTCTCTATGTGTACCCGTCACATACGAGGCCACATTGTAAACCTATCTATGTGTACCCGTCACCTACGAGGCCACATTTTGCAGACCGCTCCCGCCCTCCTCTCCAGGAAAACCAACTTTCGTTTCTACACAAGTTCACTAGGCGCACTCTCTGCTTCCTATACCCAGCTCCTGCATCGCCCGATGCCGATTTAGACTCCTAACCACCCATTCAATGAAACGAACACGCTTACTTACCCTACTCATGCTGTTGCCACTCGGAATGTCCCTTTCGTTTGCTCAGCAGCATGCACCTTTTAAAATTAGCGGAGAAATACAGGATGCGGTCACCCACTCCCCCATAAACTGGGTGAGGGTCACGCTGTGTCAGTTGGACAGTACGCAAATCGGCACCCCGACGCTGTCGAAGTTCCTCTATTATGTCATTGACCCCAACGAAAAGCCCTTTCGATATCGCAAAGTGGCACAATATGCCCTGGAGGCTCCGGCAGCCAAGACCTACCTCATTCATGCACAAAGGGCGGGCTACGAAGACCTGTGGCAACGCGTGGAACTCAGCGACACGACCAAGGAGAGCGATGCCTTCGATTTGCAACTGCGGGTCAATAACCCCGTGGCGGCTTACGCGCCACCTATTGAACTCAAAGGGTTTGTGCAAGATGCCTTCCTCAAACGGCCTGTTCCCAATGTGAAGGTGCAGGTCTACGATCTCGACCGCAACCCGGTGAGCGAAGAGGGAACCACACGCTCTGAACTTTTCAGCGAGCACAAAGGCATGCCCACGGAAGAACGACAGGGCTACACGCTACAAGTGCCGCGCATACGTCGCAACTACTTCGTACGTACCTCTAAGCCGGGCTATGCTGAGGTATGGCGCATGGTCTCGGTCAGCGACACGACTCAACAGCAAATCACGTTGCCCGTCGTCGAACTCCGCAAGGCGAAGGCCAGCGAACTGGGCGAAGCGGTGGTGACGGCTACCCGCGTGAAGATGTACTACAAAGGCGATACGCTCGTCTACGATGCCACCGCATTCCAACTGCCCGACGGATCGATGCTTGACGCGCTCATCAAGCAGTTGCCAGGCGTGACTATGAATAACAATGGCGAAATATTCGTACACGGTCAGAAGATTAAGGAACTTCTGCTCGGTTCGCACTCGTTTATGAACGGTGACAAGAAGGTGATGCTCGAAAACCTGCCCTACTACACTGTGAAGGACATCAAGGTGTACGACCGCACCAACGACAAGAGCGTAGCACTGGGCTACGACATTGGTGCCAAGGACTACGTGATGGACGTGCAGCTGAAGAAGGAATACAGACGCGGCTACATAGCCAATGTCGAAGGGGCAATGGGTACGGAGAAACGCTGGCTGGCACGCGGATTCGGCCTTTTCTTTACAGACAACTGGCGCGTCACGCTCATGGGCAATCTCAACAATGTGAGCGAATCGCGCCACATCGGACAGTACGGCATGTGGTCGCCGGGCATGGCTCCCAATTCGCTCAAAATATCGCGTAACGCGAAGGGCGAAGTGGCTTATTTTTCCAACGACAACAAGGTACGCAACAGCCTTGTGGCGGAATACCTGTCGACCTCGGACAACCAGCAGTCTACGCGCCGCCACGAACAGCTGGGACTGAACGGTCGCCCCAACTCCTTTGCCAGTGACATCAACCAAAACGAGGAACGAAAGGTGTCTGTCGAAAACAAACTGACCCTGCTCAAGCCCTTCTACCTCGACTTGAAACTACAGTTTGACCATGCCAAAGGACACGGATGGAACCGTTCGCTCTTCGAACAGCGCGATGACACTGTGCTCATTGCCACAAACCAAAGTCACGGACTTAACGAAAGTACGAACTGGAATGCCCGCATGGAAATGAACGGTGCATTCAACGTGGGACGAAAGAAGTACATCGACTTCAGCCTACAGGCAGGACACAACCACTACAACTCGGCCTCGGCCTGGCAGTACACCACACAACAATTCACGCAACCCGCGACGGAGCGCAGTTACAATACAGGCGACAATGCCTATGCCAGTACCTGGGGAAACTTCATGCTGAAACACGAGGTGCGATTCGCTGACCGACTGCGGCTGGAACTTCAGAACAACCTGCAGTTCCGTCAGGACAAGAGCCACAACTACCTGTACCACCCCGACACGCTGATGCTCCCCTCCGAACTCGAAGCTCTCGCCGCGCTCATAGACCCGAACAACTCGTACGACCGCAAGACGTGGCTGATTGAAAACACCCTGTCGGCCAAGCTCATCGGCCGTAAGAACATCCAACGGAAAGGACACAACGACCAGCGGATGGACCTCTGGAAGCTGGGCTTCGACCTGCCCGTTCGCCACGAGGAACTTGACGACCAGCGCGGACTGATTGACACGCTGATTCACGATAACTGGATTTTCTTCAAACCTACTGCCGAACTCACCCTGCCCCTGGGCAAGGAGTACCGCAACCGCTTGTATTTCCGCGCCAGCTACACCTGCCGTCCGCCCTACCTCAACGACAAGGTCAATTACCGCGACGACAGCAATCCGCTCGTCGTGCGGTTGGGCAATTCACAGCTCAAGGGATACGCCCACAGCTTTTATCTACTGAGCTTCCACCACACCAATTACTACGGCAACCAGTTTAACGTAGAGGCACAACTCAACTACCACCACCGCGACGTGGCGCAATCGACGCTTTACGACCCGCAGACGGGTGTCTACACCTACCAACCGAAAAACGTAAGTGGCGGTTACGAAACGGGCGGTTCGTTGAACTACGAAAACAGTCGCTTGGTCGAAGGACTGAAACTCCATATCGGGGCAGGCGTACAATACTACCACTCCGTAGACCACGCCATGCTCGCAGGCGAAACCCACAGTCGCCGCAACGTGGTCAACACCTGGACACAGCGCGACAACCTGAGTCTGAACTACACCCTTCGCGGATTTCAGGCAAGCCTCAGCGGTGACTTTACCTGGCGCCGTTCGCAGGGGCGGATGCGCGACTTCGAGCAACTCAATGTCTTCGACTACAAATACGGCCTCAACTTGCAGTACACCCTGCCGCGCATCAAGACGACCCTCCGCGCCGATGCTGCCATGTACAGCCGCAAGGGCTACGCCATGGCTTCGCTCAACACGGACGACTTCATCCTGAACGCCTCGCTGAGCCAACCACTCTTCAAGGGTCGCCTCCTCTTCAACATTGAGGCGTACGACATTCTCCACCAGCTCTCAGCTACCCGCTACGAGGTGAATGCCCAGGGACGCACGGAAACTTGGTACCGCACCCTCCCGAACTACGTCATGTTCCACTTGATCTACCGATGGAACAAGAATCCCAAGCTGAAGTAAAGGGGGATAAGGCTGCTGACCGCAACACTTACCGACAAAAAATAAAGAAAGGCGATGCACGTGAACATGCATCGCCTTTCTTATTAACAGGTCGAATAACTTACTGAAGGTGCTGTCGACACAGCCCTCCGAGACCCCGAGAAAAGAGCTTAATCGTCATTGCTCGATCCGAGGAAGATCATTACGTAATAAACAAGCGTAGCCAAGGAACTGAGTGCTGCTACCACATAAGTATAAGCAGCAGAGCGAAGGGCAGAAACGGCCATCGGCTGATCGTAGGCTGAAGTAATGCCGGCACGCTGAAGCCAGGCGGTGGCACGGCGGGAAGCATCAATCTCAACGGGCAGGGTGACGAAACTAAAGAGGGTGGTCATGGCAAAAAGGATGATGCCAATGAGTAAGAGGCTGGGGAAGCTGTTGACCAAAAGAATACCTGCCAACAATACCCACTGCACCCAGTTGGAAGCAAAAGAAACGATGGGCACCAAGGAGGTGCGCAAAGTCAAGGGGCCATAGGCTACGGCATGTTGCACAGCGTGACCACACTCGTGAGCGGCCACTGCGGCGGCAGCTACCGAATTGCCATTGTACACTTCGGGAGAGAGGTTAACGGTTCCGTCTGTCGGATTATAATGGTCGGTCAGGTAACCCGGTGTGCTGATGACCCGGACATTGTAGATGCCGTGGTCGCGCAACATCTTCTCTGCCACTTCGCGTCCCGTCAGGCCTGCAGAGAGGGGAACCCGCGAGAACTTCTTAAACTTAGAGTTGAGGTTGGCTTGCACCAGATAACTAATCAGTGCAATACCGATAAAGAGAATGAAATACATGATTTTGAATGATTTGCTTTAAGTGGGTGTGGAAACTTAGTTATACAGAAAATGCGAGGCAAGAATGTGATTGTAGGGGCAAGCAATTGAACTGAATGGCATAAAATAATTTTCAACACCTACTTAACATACTGAGGGGTGCAAAGTTACTCGATTTAGTAAGATAACCAAATACTTTAGGCTGACGATGGACATCTATCGCCTTTCCATGCTTCCTCTGTGAATCAGTGTACCGAAAGGCTGTTCCCCCATGCTTCTGGTGGCACATTCCCTGCCTCCCTCTTAGGAAAGAAAGCGTTAGAAGGATTCAGAAAGGGCGACCTTCCCTCAATTTTAAACCAGTTGACAGGTGGAAAAGGAATGCGGGTGATTATTCCTTTGTATCTTCGCGCCCAAATCAATAAAAAATTAAGCAATACAACATTTATGTCTCTGTCAAAATTTGAAAGTGAAGTAAAGTTCATCCCCCAACCCAATGTCTATGTCTACAGCCGCTTTGCTGACCTGAGCAATCTGGGAGCCATCAAAGAGCGACTGGCTGACCCGGAAGTACAGGAGCGCATCGGCCAGCAAGTGCCTGCCGACAAGGTGGAAGAACTCAAGAAATACGTCGAGGCCATGACCTTCGACACGGATTCTATCCAAATCGCATCGCCGCTGGGCAACATCAGCCTGCGCATCGTGGAACGTGACGAACCGAAGTGTGTCAAATTGGCATCCGAAGGAGCTCCCGTTCAACTCTATGTCTGGATTCAGCTCTTACCCCATGGAGAAGCTGAAACGAAAATGCGTGTAACGGTTGGAGCTGAAGTAAACTTCTTCATGAAGGGGATGGTGGCTAAACCGCTGCAGCAAGCTGCCGACGGACTGGCACAAATGCTCTCAATGATGCGATAAGACGACTGACGAATACGGATAGGAACTCCGTAGCAATCAACGAAAAAGAGAACGTAACTTCTTGACACGAAGCTACGTTCTCTTTGTTTTTATCCTGTCCGATGGAGAACAGGAAGAAAGGGGGCAACTTACTTTCCGCTACGGATTTCGCCCAACATCTTCTGCATACGCTTCAAGAGTTTGGGGCGTTGCGGAGCGATATTGTGTTCCTCATACGAAGACTTCGAGAGGTCGAAGATTTGCGGAACCGCCTTATACCCCGTTTCAATCTTCGGTCCCCATGTAATCATCGGCGAACCGTTGGAGGGAGCAATGTACTTGTAATGTTGCGTGCGGAGCGTGAGGCTGCGGTTGGAAGTCATACAAACGGCAAAATCGCGCGCATCCTCGTCCTTTCCCGTCCAGGTTGACAGGTGATTTTCGCTGTCTATCACTTCGCCTTCGGCAGGTGTCACACCTGCCAAAGCTGCAAGGGTCGTTGGAATGTCTATCTGCGAACAAAGAGCATCGGAGACCTTACCGCCCCGAATGCCTTGAGGCCAATAAGCAATGAAAGGCACTTGGGCACCGGCTTCGTAAGCACCATACTTTCCACCACGCAACGGACCGCCCGGACGATGCGAACCCGCCAGTTCCTCGGCACGGTCTTGATAACCGTCATCGAGCACCGGACCGTTGTCACTGGTGATGAGAATCAAGGTATTCTTATCCAAGCCTCGTTCGCGCAACGCTTGCATCAGTTGGCTGACGCACCAGTCAAACTGCAAGATGGCTTCTCCACGAAGCCCCATCGGGCTCTTGCCTCGGAAACGTTCGTGCGGATAACGGGGCACATGCACATCGTTGGTACAGAGATACATAAAGAAGGGCGAACGACGGTGAGAGTCGATAAACTTTACCGCGTGTGACAGGATGCTGTCGGCTATGTCTTCATCGCGCCACAAAGCCTTGCCGCCTCCCTTCATAAACCCGATACGCGAAATGCCGTTGACAATGCTTTGGTCGTGTCCATGACTGGGTTTCAACTTGGTCAAGAGTTCCGGATGAGTACGTCCCGTCGGTTCGCCCGGAAAGTTACTCCGATAACTGACTTCGATGGGTGCACTGGGATCGTAGTCAGCGACTCTCCCGTTTTCGATGTACACACAGGGCACACGATCGGCCGTAGCAGCCATGATGTAATGGTAATCAAAGCCGAGATCGGCAGGTGTCTGATCGATTTCCCCATTCCAGTTTTGCTCAGCCGTACGGCTACCCAGTCCGAGATGCCACTTACCAATGGCCGCTGTCGCATAGCCACCGCGCTGCATGAGGTCGGCCACCGTGACGCGTTGGGGCTTGATAATCATGCCCGCATTGCCTGCCGCAACGTCCGTACCCGGACGGCGAAAGGGATATTCACCCGTCAGCATCGCGTAGCGTGAAGGGGTGGAAGTCGAAGCACAGGCGTGCATATTGGTAAAGCGTATACCGGCCGTGGCCAGACTGTCTACTGCCGGGGTCTGCACACGGGTTGCTCCATAACAAGAGAGGTCACCATATCCCAAGTCGTCAGCAACGAGCAAGATGACGTTGGGCTTTTCGGTTTGAGCCACTCCACAAAGGGGGAGCAACGTAAACAGGGAGAGAAAAGACTTTTGCATAATCAAAAAAGTTTGCGAAACGATTCCGTTAAGCTGTCGGAATAAGAAGAAGCTTGAGCCTCCGAACTTGGCGAGGAATCGCACCATTTCAGCTGCAAAAGTACGATTACTCCGCTAACCCTCGTCCTCGTATCCTGCTAAAAGGGTGAGAAACAGAGACTAAACTTTTGACCTTCGCACGGCATATACTAACTTTGCGCGCAAAATAAATATATTATAACACGCTATTTATGATGACAGCTAACGAAATCCGCGATTCATACAAGAAATTCTTCGAATCGAAAGGACACACCATCGAGCCGTCTGCTCCGATGGTCATTAAGGACGACCCCACATTGATGTTTACCAACGCTGGTATGAACCAGTGGAAAGATATTATCCTCGGTCAACGCGACCCGGAGCCCCGTCGGCGTGCAGACTCTCAAAAGTGTCTCCGCGTGAGCGGCAAGCACAATGACTTGGAAGAAGTTGGTCACGACACCTACCACCACACCATGTTTGAAATGCTCGGTAACTGGAGCTTTGGTGACTACTTCAAGGAAGGTGCAATTGACATGGCCTGGGAATTCCTCGTTGACGTGCTCCACCTCGACCCCAAGGACCTTTACGCTACGGTGTTTGAAGGTTCACCCGAAGAGGGACTGAGCCGTGACGACGAAGCCGCATCCATCTGGGCAAAGTACCTGCCGGCTGACCACATCATCAACGGTAACAAGCACGACAACTTCTGGGAAATGGGCGACACGGGTCCTTGCGGTCCCTGTTCGGAAATTCACCTCGACAGCCGCTCGGCTGAGGAGAAAGCGAAAGTGCCCGGTAACCAGCTTGTTAACCAGGACAATCCGCAGGTCATCGAAATCTGGAACATCGTGTTCATGCAGTTCAACCGCAAGGCGAATGGTTCGCTCGAACCGCTGTCAATGAACGTGATTGATACGGGTATGGGCTTCGAACGACTTGTACGCGCTATTCAAGGCAAGAATTCAAACTACGACACGGACGTATTCCAGCCTATTATCCGCCGCATCGGTGAACTCTCTGGCTTTACTTACGGCAAGGACGAGAAGGTAGACGTGGCTATGCGCGTCATTGCGGACCACCTCCGTGCCATCTCTTTCTCTATCGCCGATGGTCAGCTTCCCTCTAACGCGAAGGCAGGCTACGTGATTCGCCGCATTCTGCGCCGCGCCGTACGCTATGCTTACACCTTCCTCGGTCAGCGCGAAGCTTTCCTCTGCAAACTCGTTCCGACCCTCGTCGAAGAAATGGGCGGAGCTTATCCCGAACTCAAGGCACAGCAGGTACTGATTGGCCGCGTCATGCAGGAAGAGGAAGAAAGCTTCCTCCGCACGCTCTCTACGGGTATCACGATGCTCGAAGGCGTCATTGCGGCTACGAAGCAGGAAGGCAAGGATACGGTAGACGGTACGAAGGCCTTTACGCTCTTCGACACTTACGGTTTCCCCCTCGACTTGACTGAACTCATCTGTCACGAGAACGGTATGAAGGTGGACGAAGCGGGCTTCAACACCGAAATGCAGAAGCAAAAGGAACGTGCACGCAATGCCGCTGCCGTTGAAACTGACGACTGGGTGATTCTGAAGGAAGGCGAAACGCAGTTCAAGGGCTGGGACTATACGGAACACGATTGTCACATTCTGCGCTACCGCCGCGTGCAGCAGAAGAAGCAGACTTACTACGAATTGGTGCTCGACACGACTCCCTTCTACGCTGAAATGGGTGGTCAGGTCGGTGACAAGGGTGTGCTGAAGAGTGAAACTGAAACGGTGGAAATCTTCGACACGAAGCGCGAAAACAACTTGCCGATTCACCTCACGAAGAAGCTTCCTGCTCAACCCGAAGCTGCCTTCCACGCTGTAGTAGACCTCAAGGCACGCCGTGGTAGCGAGGCCAACCACACGGCAACCCACCTCCTCGACCAGGCATTGCGCGAAGTGCTCGGTACGCACGTGGAACAGAAGGGTTCACTCGTAACGCCCGACTACCTGCGCTTTGACTTTTCACACTTCCAGAAGGTGACTCCCGAGGAACTCCGTCAGGTAGAACGCATCGTCAACCGCCGCATTCGCGAAGACATTCCCTTGACGGAACACCGCGATGTAGCGATGGAAGATGCCAAGAAGCTCGGTGCCATTGCCCTCTTCGGTGAAAAGTATGGTGACCGCGTACGCGTCGTACAGTTTGGTGAAAGTGTTGAGTTCTGTGGTGGTTGCCACGCACAGAGCACCGGTCGTATTGGTCTTATCCGCATCGTTTCTGAAAGCAGTGTAGCCGCTGGTGTACGCCGTATTGAAGCCATCACGGGCGAAGCTGCTGAAGAAAGCATCTATGCTGAAGAGGACGTACTGAACAACCTCAAGTCTTTCTTCAACAATGCGAAGGACATAACGGCAGTGATCAAGAAGACGATTGAGGAAAACGACGGTCTGAAGAAGCAGGTAGAAGGTTACGTGAAGGAGCAGTTGAGCGTATTGCGCGACAAGCTCGTTGCGGGTGCCGTAGAACAGCAGGGCGTTCGCCTCGTTCAATCTGTAATTCCCACCGCAGTTGCTCCCGATGCAGTGAAGGACCTGGCTTTCCAAATCGCCGGTATGTTACCCGAAAACACGCTTTGCGTATTGGGTTCCACCTACGAAGGCAAACCGTTGCTCACCGTGATGATCAGCAAAGACCTCGTAGCCAACCGTCAGCTGAACGCGGGTGCCTTGGTTCGCGAAGCCGCCAAACTCATTAAGGGTGGCGGTGGCGGTGCTCCCCACTTCGCAACAGCCGGTGGTAAGGATGCCAACGGACTGGAAGAAGCTGTCAAGAAGGTCATCGCCCTGGCATTAGCATAAACCTTGTCTCTCCCTCTTTGAAAAGGTCGTGTCGCCTCGTCCGCGACACGACCTTTTTAGTAAACACAAACGTTGTACACTCACAGCATACGCCCCATAGCAAAAGTTATTTTATAACCTACGAAGCCAACAACCTCTCCCCCAATAAAAGCCACAAAGGCATAATACCCCACCCCATGTCTGAACCTACACTTAAAGAAAAGACCGCCAAAGGCTTGCTTTGGTCTGGCATAAACAACGGGTTGCAACAAGTGCTCAACCTCTTCTTTGGCATTTTCCTTGCCCGACTGCTCACCCCTGCCGATTACGGTATGGTCGGTATGCTGACCATCTTTACAGCCATCGCCTCCGCCCTGCAAGAAGGTGGATTTATCTCTGCACTGACCAATCGTAAGGAGATCTGTCACGAAGACTACAATGCCGTGTTTTGGTTCTGCTCTACGTGCAGTGTGTGCATTTATCTGCTTCTGTTCTTTGCCGCTCCGTGGATTGCCGCCTTCTATCACGAACCGGCCCTCGTCCCCTTGGCCCGACTGTCGTTCTTAGGTTTTGTCATGTCCAGCCTCTCCATCCCCGCACGCGCCTTGCTCTTCAAGAAAATGATGGCCAAGGAGAGTGCTGCCATTTCGCTGACCGCCCTCATACTATCGGGTACCATCGGTGTGACCATGGCCGCCAACGGCTTTGCCTATTGGGGCATCGCCGTGCAAAGTATCACCTTCATCACCGTTTCAAGCTGTTTGTTCTACTACTTTGCCCACTGGCATCCCACCTTCTCCTTCCGCTTCCGCCCCATCCGCGAAATGGCTGGATTTGGAAGCAAACTGGTCGTAACGAACATCTGCACTACGGTCAACAACAACCTCTTCTCCATGCTGTTAGGTAAGTTTTATGCACCTCAGGATGTGGGAAACTTTACCCAAGCCAACAAATGGAACACCATGGGACATACCCTCATTACGGGCATGGTCAGCGGAGTGGCTCTTCCCGTTTTATCACAGGTTAGCGATGACCGCGACCGACAGCGTACCGTCTTTCGCAAAATGCTGCGCTTCACCGCCTTTACGACCTTTCCCGCCATGTTAGGTCTCAGCTTGATAGCCGAAGAGTTTATTGTCATAGCCATTACCGACAAATGGTTGTCGTGCGCCCACATCCTGCAATTACTCTGCATTTGGGGAGCATTCTTCCCGTTGTGCTATCTCTGCTCCAATGTCGTGGTCAGTCGCGGACACTCCTCCCTCTACATGTGGAACAACCTGGTGCAAAGTGTGGTTCAACTGACGATAGCCCTTTTGGCCTATCCCTACGGTATGGTCTGGATGTTACGCCTCTTCGTTGCGGTCAATGTGGCTTGGCTCTTTGTCTGGCATTTCTTTGTCCACCGCGAAATTGGTTTGCGCTTGCGTGAACTGCTCACCGACATACTGCCTTACCTTTTACTGGCCAGCACACTGACGGTGAGTGCCTATTTCCTCACACAACCTATTGAAAACATTTACCTGCGTCTGCTGACCAAAGTGCTCTTTGTTGCGATAGGCTACATGAGCATCCTGTGGAAAAGTGACTCGGTCATCTTCCACGAATGCATCAACTTTATCCGCAAGAAGAAATAAGGCTGGTTCTATTAAGTATCGGTAAGTATCAGTTGAGAAGTTAAAAGCGGAAGAGTTCTGGTAGAAAGCCCTTGGCTTAATGAATAAACTTTTAAACTCATGAACTCCTAAACTGTAAGTTATAGAACATCCCCCATAAATTACCTTCGCCGCTACTGCGCCGATTCGTTGCCTCAGCAAGATTATAATGTTACCTTTGCTGCGAGTTAAAAAACACCCTCTAATCTCAAAAAGGGGCAAAGCCCCGTCCTGCCTATGGTTTCTGTTCCTGTTCTGATATTATTCTTTAACCGCCCTGACTCACTTCGTCAGGTATTCAATCAAATACGCCAAGCGCAACCATCCGAACTCTTCCTTTACCAGGACGGACCGCGCAACGAGGCAGACGTTCCCAAACTGGAAGCATGCCGCAAGGTGGTGGAAAACATCGACTGGCCCTGTAAAGTACATCGCCTTTATCAAGAAAAAAACTACGGTTGCGATCCATCTGAATATCTCTCTCAGAAATGGGCCTTCGAACACGTAGACCGTTGCATCTTCTTTGAGGACGACGATATCCCAGCCCTCAGTTTCTTCCCCTTCTGTGCCGAGTTGCTGGAACGCTACAAGGATGACACCCGCATCAGCATGATTTCGGGTATGAACTATGACGAAGTTACTCCAGACATCCCCTACGACTACCTCTTTACGACCGCATTCAACATCAACGGCTGGGCTTCGTGGCGACGCGTATTCAAACAATGGGATGCCCAATACAGCTTCCTTGACGACGCGTACAACTTGCAACAGCTCGAAGACTACATCAAGGAATACCGACACCAGAGCAACTTTGTCGAGTTCTGCCGCTACCATCGTTCGGTAGGAAAGGAATACTACGAAACCATCCTCCACGCGGCTATCTTCTTTAACTCTGGCCTCAGCATTGTGCCCCGTGTCAATATGGTCAGCAACTTGGGAGCCTGCGGAGAGGGCACGCACCTCTCGGGTACGAATGACACCCTTCCCCGTGCGTTCCGCCGCGTCTTCGAAATGCCGCCGCACGAGCTTAAGTTCCCCCTGCGCCACCCGCGCTATGTCATCGAGAACGTGGGCTACAAGGAACGCTACTTTAAAGTACAGGGATGGGGACATCCCTGGATTAAAATCGGACGCTCCTTCGAAGAATTGTGGCTCAACCTGCGCCACGGTAACTTGAAGCAAATTCCCATCGCCATGCGCAAACGCTTCTACAAGCTGATTGGACGCGCCAAGTGGGATTAACCTGCAACACACGCTATCTCCTAAAACGAAGCATCCCGAATGCAGTTATCACACGTAGTGACTGCATTCGGGATGCTTTTATGATGTGATGAGTACATCACCACTCGGTAGTCGTAACTGGTTACCCATCCACCTATTCATACCGATATTCCTTAGTATAAGGCTCTTCCTCTCCTTGACTAATCACAAAGGTATAGATAAAGCCATGCTCATCCGTACGATAGGTTTTCATACGTTCTTCTGCTTTCTTGCATGCTTCTACTACCTGCTCAACCTTGGCACTATCATCAAAGGTGCCCGACAAGCCGTCATAATGATAGTAGAGGCTCGCACGGTCAAACTCCTCACAATAATACTTGCGAATCGAATCCTCTGTGTGAATGACCTTATAGAGCGCGGTTTCAGGCAGTGCATTAACATAGAGCGTAAACTGAATAGGGTATGCACTAGGTTGGGTCGAAGGCATCGGTTCATCCTCATGACAACCGACACAAATGAAAGGTACAGCCAAGAGTACGCACATCATCACGTACTTCGTAAACTGTGTCATGTAACTTCTCATAAGCCACAAACTATTTTGTATCTACTTAAAAGCCAAAGAGGTTGTGCCAACGTATCTACGTGCGGCACAACCTCTTTATGTTTACGGATGATGTGTCTCTTTAGAACATCTTTTCAGGATAAACGCCCTCTTCGCCGAGCTTCTGGAACTTCTCGACAACGCCCGGACGATCCTCGGGATAAGTAACGCCAAACCACTTCGAAGTCGTATCGAGTACTTCGCAAGTAGCCGTACCATCGTGGATGAGCTTATCCACCATCAAGGGGATGAAGAACTCACTCTTGAGGTTCTCCATGTTCTTCGGGTCAGAGAGGAAAGTCTTGAAGTAGTCCTCACTGTGCTGGAAGTAGTCAGGAGTAAAGCCCCAGAAGTTCATTGAAACGGGAGTCGTATCGGGAATCGCTACCCACTCACCATTGTCGTCCATGTACTTCACCACACCGTCGAAGCGCTGAATCTTCGTACGTTCTACTACAGAAGTCAAGTGGTGGTTAGCATCGTTTTCGCAAACACCACGGCTCACCGTACCACTGTCGCTGAGCGTGTTGCCTACGCGGAAGCCCACCATAGCGTAGCGACCCGTAGAACCTTCGGGAAGTTCGCTGAGCCACTTACCCATTACGCGGAAAGCATCGCGATCATAGAAGTCGTCGCAGTTGAGCACAGCAAACGGTTCCTTAATCACGTCCTTACCCATCATCACAGCGTGATTCGTTCCCCAAGGCTTCGTACGGTCAGCGGGACAAGTAAATCCTTCGGGAAGGGCATCGAGTGCCTGGAATACGAGTTCACAGGGAATATGACCTTCATACTTAGAGAGGACAATACGACGGAAATCCTCTTCGAAATCCTTACGGATTACGAATACCAACTTACCAAAGCCAGCATTGATTGCGTCATAAATAGAATAGTCCATGATGGTCTCGCCGTGAGGGCCGAGTTCATCGAGTTGCTTCAAACCGCCATAGCGGCTACCCATACCTGCTGCCAGGAGAAAGAGTGTAGGTTTCATATTTATATTATTAATTATGAAGTTAGATGTGTCAGTAACCTGCTTGGATACACAAACGAGGTGAACCCTTTCATGTGTCACTAAGACTTTGCAAAACTACAAAAAATAAACACATATGCTCTTCCCTTCTACTTTCTTTTTTCCCTCATCGCTCACCTCCGCACGATATACTTCCCGTTAGCACGCAAAGTCGGGCGCAATACATACCACTAATCTCGCCTTAGCAGCAATCACATGCAATTAGCAAACATTGCATGCAAATGGGGGAACACTTCTTAATAAACGAACAACTACTGATATTAAAAACTAAAACTATCAGCTGAAAAACCTAATTCTATTGCTCTGTTTTTATAATGCAAAGCCATTTCCCTATTTCTAGCAGTACCCACACCATAATAATTCATTAGAGCCAAACGATAAAAACAATATGCATCATTATTATTGGCTCCCAATCTGTAATAGTTATATGCACGTTGATCATCAGACTCAATCAATTCATTGAGAAAAAACATATCTCCCAATAAAGCATTACCCCAAGCTGAATCATCTTTTACAAGTTGGGTATAGAATTCAAAGGCTTTTTGAGGGTCAAAATCACACCCATCAAGACCATATTCGTAACCCTTTCCAAACGCATGAAGCATTTGAGTATAAATAAATCCAATAAATAAACACAAGATTTTGTCTCTTCTGCTGAATTTTCTCATAAAAATATTACTTTAGCAAAGAATAAAGAAATAATGGAAATAGCACTTGGAATCATCATCGAAATGAAAAATAAAGGCTTGTCATATTTACTAAGATTGCAGGTTGGTTTCCTGTGGCTCTTGTGCATGGTGCTGTGTTCACAGCTCCATGCACAGGAACATTTGACCCGCAATATGCTGATGTTGTCGAATCTCAATACAGACAATGGGATCTCAAGTGCCCATGTGTATTCGATAGTTGAGGCTGAAGATGGTGCTATGTGGATCAGTACCAAGCGAGGCGTTGATAGGTGCAATGGTCAACAGGTACGGAACTATACCTTGGCAACGGATATGCAGTTTAGTGATGCCTGTGGCAGAAACATCAAGTTGACCAAGAATAGCCAACAGCATATCTATGCCTATGATAATAAAGGAAAGATCTATATATATAATAAGGTGAAAGACACATTCCAACTCCAGGTCAATCTGATGAATGTGCTTGGAGGAAGTGTGGTGCTCAATGACTTGCTGGTCGATGACAAGGGATGCTTTTGGATGGCATTGGATAGGGGTGTGTATAGGATGGCTCCTCCATCTATTGCTGGTAGCAAAGACATAACAGCCCCTGGTTCGCCAAACAAAGGAAAATACATTCTGAAGAACACGTATGTCAATCATATCCGATTCATCGGCAAGCAGTTGTTGATAGGTTCTCCTTCGGGAGTCTTCGCCTATTCACCGAATGCGGTCCAGCCTCGATTGCTCTTGCGAGGTTATTCCGTTCTTTCGTCTTATCACGACGTGAAGGCTCATCAGATATGGTTGGGAACTTTCCATCGTGGCATTATCTTGCTCGATGACAGAACCTGGAAGCCATTGTCTTCTCTCACGCAATTCTCATCCTTAGCAGATATTCCGCTCATCCCTGTTCGTTCCATTATCCCCTACGATGCAGTCACCATCTTGATGGCGGTGGATGGAGCAGGTGTCTATGCCTACGACAAGAAGACCTGTAAGACGAATCTGCTTTTGAATACGGATGGCAGACCGGAGAATGTATTGCATGGTAATGGTGTCTATGCCCTTTGCAAGGATCATCTTGGCGACCTTTGGATAGGCTCCTATTCGGGAGGTGTGGATATAGCTATTCCGATGGAGCATACTTTGGAGTTTGTGCGCCATGAGAATCTCAACAGCCAGTCGCTTATCAATAATGGTGTGAACGACGTCATGCAAAGCGTGGATACACTGGGCCGCAATAGCAAGATATGGTATGCTACCGACAAGGGGGTGAGCATCTATGATGAGCAAACCCAACTTTGGCATCATGCCCTGTATAATAAGGTGGCACTTACCCTTTGTCAGACTGCCGACGGCAAGGTCTTGGCGGGAACCTATGGTGATGGCATCTTTCAGGTTCATGCCGATGGAAGCAGCAGTCGGGCTTACTCTGTGTCGAATGGCAAGTTAAAGACCGACTATGTATATTGCATATTCAAGGATAGCGAAGGAGGCTTGTGGATAGGTTGTTTGGATGGAGACTTGGTACACATCCCATCATCATCATCAGAAAAGAATGGAAATGTGGATAACTCTGTTAACTACTTACCAATCAATGAGGTTCAGAGTATCGTGGAGTCTCCTGACTAGAAGAGTATTGCGGTGGGAACGACCCATGGATGTTATCGTATCGACAAGCGAAGCCTTCGTGTCAGTCGATTCTTCTATCCGTCGGAATTTCCAACTCTCGATTATAATTTCTTTGTCAATGCGATGGTTTTTCAGGATGCACGGCATATCTGGATAGCCACCGATGGAGGAGGCTTGTACCTCTACGATTGGCAGAAGCATCAGGTCAAGAACTATACTATCTCACAGTCTTTGCCTTCAAACACAGTCTATGCCTTGGTCAAGACTCCAATTGGCAAGGTGTGGATGAGTACCGACAAAGGACTGGCTTTCATTAATCAAGGAAAGGTGACCAATCTCAACTTCTTTAAGGGATTGGAGCGGGAGTACAGGCGTATGGCTGTTGTCCGGACCCAAGACGGGCGAATGATATTCGGAAGCAATGATGGAGCTGTGGTCTTGGCATCCAAGTTTGCCGGGGGATTCAACTACAAGGCTCCTCTTCATATCACGGGTGTTGAGGTAGAGGGAAAGACTTTCGATGAGGCTGACCAACTGGAAGATTGGCATGCAGAACTCTTCGGGATGTTGCAGGAAGGCAAGATGAGTTTCTCTCATGATGAGAAAATCCTCATCGTGCATTTCGAGAGCATCAACTATCCGTATCAGCACGACATCCAGTATCAGTATTACCTGGAGGGGTACGACCATCAGTGGAGTGTTCCTTCTGCCTACCAGCAGGCTCGTTTTGCCAACTTGCGTCCTGGCAATTACACCCTGCATGTCAAGGCAATGAGTAGGAGTAACGGACGCATATTGGGAGAATCCACCTTGCGGATTCATATCGCCCAACCATGGTGGAATTCTTGGTGGGCATGGATTGTCTATCTCTGCATCTTAGGTGCTATAGTCTATTTTGGCTGGGATTACTACAGGGAGCGTTTGCATCGCAAGTACTACGATGAAAAGATCAACTTCTTTGTGAATACAGCCCATAACATCCGTACCCCTTTGAGTCTTGTGCTGGCTCCTCTTGCCGACTTGGCGAAGGATGCTACACTAGGCGATAAGAGCCGAAAGTTCTTGGAGATGGCACTGCGTAATGGCGACAAGCTTCTGGGGATGGTGACCGAGTTGATTGATTTCCAGAAAATAGCCGTTGCGAAGACACAAGTTTGCTTGCAGAAAGTGGAACTGTCTGTCCTCTTGCGCCAGCAGGTGGAGAAGTTCCAGATGCCAGCGCAGGAGAAACATATCAGTCTTCGGTTGGCAACCTGTGGACAGCATATCTTCTCTACCGATCTTTCTATGATGGATTTGATATTCGAGAATCTGCTCTCCAATGCCGTAAAATATACGCAGGAGGGTGGAACCGTCACTGTCTCAGCTTCGTTCGATGAGGTTGGCAAGAAAGTCTGCATCCAGGTAAGCGATACCGGCATTGGTATCCCGAAAACCGAGGCCAAACATATCTTCCAGAGTTTCTTCCGTGCCTCCAATGCGGTCAACTCTCAGGAGATGGGCAGTGGCTTGGGGTTGATGCTCACTCGCCAGCTTGTGCAGAAACTGGGAGGAAAGTTAACATTCGAGAGCGAGGAAGGCAAGGGAACTGCTTTCTTGGTTGTATTGCCTGATAACGGAAATGTTGATGTTTCCGTTTCTTCCAAGCCAGCAAGTCTGCCGGAAACTTCAGATACCTCCGTGTCTGCCGATGAAAAAATAAAATCAGAGGAATCCCTTAAGGACACGCTTCTTTTTGTAGATGACAACGAAGACCTCCGTCAATACATCCGTATGGCTTTCGCCGACCAATATCATGTGATGGATGTGGAGAGTGGCGAGGCTGCCTTGAAGTATCTGTCTGAGAATGGTGAGTGCGACATTGTGGTATCTGATGTGATGATGCCGGGTATGCAGGGCGATGAACTCTGCCGTTGCATCAAGGAAAACAAGGAGACCTGTTGGCTGCCTGTCATCCTCCTGACGGCGAAGGCTGGTCGCGGCTTCATGATAGAAGGTCTAGACCTTGGAGCAGACGATTACATTGCCAAGCCATTCGACTCTGCCATCCTTGCCAGCAAGATTGCGAGCATGTTGAAGAACCGCCGCCGTCTGAGTCAATACTATATGGAGCAAAGTCTCGCCATCGTCAGAGGAGAGAACTTTGGGCAATTGTCTCCAAAGAACCTGTTGCCAAGCGAACCTTCTCTGCCATCCGTGGCTTCCGATGAAACGAATAAATCATCTGATGAAACAAATAAATCTTCCGATGATAAGAATAAATCATCCGATGAAAAAGAACCGGATTTGGATCCGATGGACCAGGCTTTCGTTGAGAAAGCTACCCGTCTCGTTCTCGATAACCTGAGCGATACCGACTTCACCATCGACCGCCTTTGCCAGGAGATGGCGATGAGCCGTACCCTCTTTTATGGCAAATTGAAGACGTTGACTGGGCAAGGACCGCAAGACTTCATGCGACTCATCCGTTTGGAGCAGGCTGCCCTGTATCTGAAGCAAGGAGAAAGCGTCTTGAATGTCTCCTTGAAGACAGGATTTGTAAACGTAAAGCACTTCAGTACAGTCTTCAAGAAGCATTTCGGGGTGTCACCGAGTAAGTATGAATAAAATGAGCCATGTGAATTGATGGTAAAGGAAGTAGGACTACTACCATCTGATATTCAGATGGTTATATATAAATATAAGGTTTCAGACCTGGCGATAAGTCAGATTTGAAACCTTTTTTGTTTGCATTCCAACCTGCTTTTTTCCCCCTCACCATACTTTTGTAGCCGAGTTCCAACAACAACTCGCTATGAATAAACAATTAAGCATAAACAGCAACTAACCATAAGCCATAAATTTAATAATGGAAAGGTACTTTTTGAAAATCTGCTTGCTATTTGCAAGTATGTTTACTGCATTATCTTGTAGTGCTAGTCCTTCGGAGGTGGATACGCCTGATACAAGCGAATCGATCCCTACCGCCCAGCAATGGAACAAGGATGTAGTAGGTTGGAATCTCGGCAATGAATTTGAGTGCTCAGCTCCTGGACAGGATGGTGAGTCGATGCAGATTGGCAACCCTGATGGTTCCATCCATGCAGAGACAGCTTGGGGCAATCCCGTTGTCACCAAGAAGATGATACAAGCCGTGAAGAAGGCTGGTTTCAATGCCATTCGTATTCCTATCCGTTGGCAGTGCCACATTACCAATGCTCAGGCGATGAGCATCGACAAGGCTTGGATTGCCCGTATCAAGGAGGTAGTGGGTTGGTGTCTGGATAATGACCTCAAGGTTATCATCAATGCGCATCATGAAAAATGGCTCGAAGGTCGTCCTACCTATCAATATAAGGATGAAAACTGCCAAAAGCTTGCGCTCCTCTGGATGAATATCGCCTCTGAGTTTGCCAATTATGACAGTCGCTTGGCTTTCGCCGGTACCAATGAGGTTCACGTCAGGGACAACTGGAGCCAGCCTACTGCCGAGAATCTCGAAGTGCAGAATGCTTACAATCAGATATTCGTGGATATGGTTCGTGCCACAGGCGGCAACAATGCCAAGCGCCACCTCATCTTACAGACTTACGTTTGTAACCCATGGTTTGGCATAGAGAATGGAGATTTCATCATTCCGAAGGATGCCGAAGGCAATGGCAACAACTATATGAGTGTGGAATTCCACTACTATCAGCCATGGAGCTACGCCGGCGATTGCACCTACGATTACTGGGGTGATGCCTACAAGGATGCTGGCAAGATACCTGCTGAAAACGAGAAGACGATGACAGACTTCTTTGATAAGGTGGTGAATACCTGGAGCAACAAAGGACTGGGTATCGTGATAGGAGAATGGGGAGTAACCGACCACTATAAGTCAAACGCAGCAAAAGTACATGAAAACATGACTTATTATTGTAAGTTCTTTGTTTCTGAAGCTCGCAAGCGAGGATTCTCTACTTTCATTTGGGACAACAACTACTTCGGCAACGGCTCTGAGAAGTATGGCATCTTCGATCGTTTCAAGAGTATGAAGGTGAATGCTCCTTGGATTCTCGAAGGAATCTTTTGGAAAGAATAATCTTAAACTAAAAACAAAATATCAATTATGAGAAAGAAAACAATGTTTCTCGGCATGCTCGGTGCAGGTTTAATGTGGATGCCTACGTCTACCATCCTCGCTGCCCAGATGAACAATGCTACTATGAGCGTTCAGCAGAATCAAGGCATCAAGGGTACAGTGGTGGATGCCACTGGCGAAACCTTGACTGGTGCAGTCGTGAAGGTGGTTGGTACAACCAACATTGCCGTTACCGACCTGGATGGTAAGTTTACCTTGAATTGCAGGCCTGGAGCTACACTCGAAGTGAGCTACATGGGTTACAAGAAGATGACCGTGAAAGCTGCCAATGGCATGAAAATCACGATGCAAGAGGATGGTAAGGCCTTGAATGAGGTTGTTGTCACCGCCCTCGGTATCAAACGAGACCGCAAGGCCCTCGGCTATGGCTTGCAGGAAGTGAAGGGTGCAGAACTCACCAAGGCGAAGGAAACCAACGTCATCAACTCTCTTTCTGGTAAGGTGGCTGGTC
>OISC01000235.1_pt1 | contig 18580 bp, 15 predicted proteins | sample 1586361 | NCBI WGS metagenome assembly OISC01 (sample SAMN02675048, study PRJEB24791) | human gut metagenome, SKBSTL034 | isolation source: stool | host: Homo sapiens | place: USA
TTTTTCTCCCCCGAAAATGAAAATGACCCTTAATGACCTTGACCCTTAATGACACTCTTGATGATTTCATATTTATAAAAATGATAGGGGCGTAAGTATTATTTAATATATTGGTTATAAGGTAGTTATGTCTATGTTGTTGTATATGTACTCTAACTTTTGTGTATAACAAAAATCAACATATTAAGTCTAAGTTATAAGCTGTTGTACTGCTTAATTCTACTACTTTATCTTTCCTTTATTGTCGATTTTTGTCAAAAATACCTACCTTTAGTGCATGATTCCGAGTCCGAGGAGGGGCATTTTTTACCCTTAGAAGAGGGGGTAAAATACCTTCCTAACCCTCATATTTTGCATTTTTCCGTTAAATAACGTGATAAAATTCTTGGGTTGCCAACTTTTTATTATCTTTGCTAGTAGTTTACAAAATATTGACGTAGCAATAGTCCGGAAAGCTAGAAACTCCATAATAACAATACTAAGATGGAAAGGGATAATCTATTGTTTTATAGCTATTTAGTATGTATATTTCGTGTGTGAAGTGAAGTCTGTATGTTGGGTTATAATGGAATATATATTTACTTTTCAAATCATAGCATTCGCTTTTTATGCATTCTTCCAATACCTGTTTTCAGCGATGAAAAACGGAAAAATTAGAGTTTTCTGATTACATAAACCCCTTTTTTAGCCCATGAATAGCCGATTTTGCACTTTAATTCATGCCCTCATCGAGCAGCTGAAGGAGGAATATCCATTAGCCACGATTCATGGTCATAATGAATTTGCCAACAAAGCCTGTCCCTGCTTTGATGTGAAGAAGGAGTGGGGCTAACAGATAGGGAACGCACTGCGTTCCCTATTTATACTTATTTCCCGATGCAAAAGTGCTTGAAGATATTGTTTAGCGTTTCCTGGCTACTGATCTGTCCGCCAGTGATTTCACCCAGTTCTTCCAACACCATTTTCAGGTCTTCGGCGACGATGTCGCCGCTCATGCCCATTTCCATCGACTCCAATACTCGGGAGAGGGAATCATGGGCACGGAGTAGGGCCTCGTAGTGGCGGGCACTCGTTATGATGACGTCGTTCTCGGTAATCTCAGGAATATCAGCGGCTTTTACTAATGCCTGCTCCAGGGATGAAACATTCTCGCCTGTGCGGGCACTGATGAAGAGTGGGGCTTCTGATTCACTGGAATCTGAACCGAAGGAATGGGTGAACTTATCGAACGCAAGTTTATCATCCTCCAGTTTATCCATCTTATTAAATACCACCAGCAGCTTCTTGCCCTGGTTCTTCAGCTTCATCTCCTCGATTTCTGAGGCTGACGGCTGATCATCCAACAGCCAGATTACTATCTTCGCCTCTGCCATCTTCTGGAAGGTGCGCTCTATTCCGATGTTCTCTACCACATCATCCGTCTTGCGGATTCCTGCCGTATCTATAAAGCGGAAGGTGATTCCGTCGATGAGGGTGGTGTCTTCGATTACGTCTCGGGTGGTTCCGTGAATGTCGCTCACGATTGCCTTCTCCTCGTGGAGCAGACGGTTGAGCAGGGTGCTCTTGCCCACATTCGTCTTGCCTACGATGGCTACGGCTACTCCCTGCTTCAGGGCATTGCCGGTTTCGAAGGAGTGGGCGAGGGTGGTAATCTTGTGATTGATTTCTTCGGCTAGTGCCTGGAGTTCGCTGCGGTCGGCAAACTCCAGTTCTTCGTGGTCGCTGAAGTCGAGCTCCAACTCTAGGAGCGAAGTCATCTTTAATAATTTTTCGCGAAGGAGGGAGAGTTCGTTGCTGAAATGGCCCTTCAGTTGGCTGAGCGCCATCTTGTGGGTTGCCTTGTTGGTAGAGGCGATGAGATCAGCTACGGCTTCTGCCTGAGAGAGGTCCATCTTGCCGTTGAGATAGGCACGACGGGTGTATTCGCCCGGTTCTGCCTGGCGACATCCTACCTCTGTAAAGCGATGGAGAACCTGCTGAAGAATGTATCGGCTGCCATGACAGGAAATCTCGGTGGAGTTCTCGCCTGTATAACTGTGGGGTGCACGGAACACGCTCACCAGTACATCATCGATGGTGTTGCCATCCTTATCCTTGATTTCGCCATAATGCAGAGTGTAGGGCTTGGCTTCTTCCAGGGATTTGCCGTTGGCAGACTGGAAGATTTTGTCGGTGAGGGTAATGGCGTCGGAGCCACTGAGTCGGATAATTCCGATAGCACCGCCGGCTGGGGTTGCCAGGGCGCAGATACATTCTTCTTGATTCATTTTTTTATTGTTTAAATTCTATCTAATACAACCTTGATGAGATTGTCGATGGTGCTCTTGTAGCCGGTGTTGGCGCTGAGGGCACGGCGGTTAGCGATGACCATGCAGCAGGTTAATGCCTTATGACCGAGGAGAAGGGAAAGACCGGCGAGGGCTGAACTCTCCATCTCGAAGTTGTTGACGCGCAGACCGTTATACTCGAATGCTTCAATCTTCTGATTAAGTTCCGGGTCGACAAGTGGGGCACGGAGCTCGCGGCCCTGAGGACCGTAGAAACCGCCACAGGCTATGGTGATTCCACGAACCATATCATCGCCGGCTATCTGGTTGAGCAATTCCGGATTGTTGTCTACACAGTATGGGTTGCCAATCTGGTCGTTCCATTTTACCTGGCGCTTGAATTCTGCCTCTGTTTCGAGGTCGCAGATTTCGTTGCGACGGGCATAGAAGTTGATGAGTCCGTCGAAACCGATGCTCTTCTGCGAGGCTACGAAGGTTCCAGCAGGGCAGTTGAGCTGCAGGCCGCCGCAGGTTCCGATGCGCACGAGGGTGAGCGTGGTGTGCTCGGGTTTCTCGGTGCGGGTTTTGAAATCGATGTTCTTCAGCGCATCAAGCTCGTTGACTACGATATCGATATTATCGCATCCTATTCCGGTGCTCTGCACGGTGATTCGCTTACCTTTATATGTGCCGGTGATGGCGTGGAATTCCCGACTTGAGACTTCGCATTCCTTCTCATCGAAATGGGAGGCTACGAGGGCTACGCGACCTGGGTCGCCAACGAGGATTACTTTATCAGCCACTTGTTCCGGGCGAAGATGAAGGTGGAAGCAGCTTCCGTCTTCATTGATAATCAATTCTGATTCTGCAAAATATTTGCTCATGGTTCGTTTGATTTTAAGTTATACATTATTTATATTGGGGCTTTGCGCCCCCTCTGTGTTTAAGATAAGCAAAGATACGAATAAAAAATGAAATGCGATATTTTTTTAATGATTTTAAACAGTAAAAAAACACGAAGGGCAAATCCCGAAAATGGAACTTGCCCTTCTCTTTCAAATCTCTCTTCTTTTATATCTAGTAAAGACTGCCGATGAACGGAGCCTTTTGCCGGATATTCAGATATGGTAAACTCGGATGAGGGGTTATGAATTCATAGAGAGCAGGAACTCGTCGTTGTTGCGAGTATGCTGCATATTCTTGTGGATGGTGCTCATCGCCTCGATAGAATTCATGTCGGACAGATACTTGCGCAGAATCCACATGCGGTCGAGCGTTGTCTTGTCCTGCAGCAGATCGTCGCGACGGGTAGACGAAGAAATGAGGTTGACAGCAGGGAAGATGCGCTTGTTGCTGAGTGAGCGGTCGAGCTGCAACTCCATGTTACCGGTTCCCTTGAACTCCTCGAAGATGACTTCATCCATCTTACTACCTGTATCGATGAGGGCAGTAGCGATGATGGTGAGCGAACCGCCGCCTTCGATGTTACGCGCAGCACCGAAGAAACGCTTAGGCTTCTGGAGGGCGTTTGCATCCACACCACCGGTGAGCACCTTACCAGATGCAGGAGCTGTGGTGTTGTAGGCACGGGCGAGACGGGTGATGGAATCGAGGAAGATGACAACATCGTGTCCGCATTCTACCATTCTCTTAGCCTTCTCGAGCACGATTCCGGCAATCTTGACATGGCGCTCTGCTGGCTCGTCGAAGGTAGAGGCGATAACCTCTGCATTCACGGTGCGGGCCATGTCGGTAACCTCCTCAGGACGCTCGTCGATGAGCAGCATCATGAGGTAAGCCTCAGGATGGTTGGCTGCGATGGCGTTGGCAATATCCTTCATGAGGATGGTCTTACCGGTCTTAGGCTGAGCCACGATGAGCGCACGCTGACCCTTACCGATTGGCGAGAAGAGGTCTACGATGCGGGTGCTGAGATTGGTGGTGCGGCGGTCGCCACAGAGATTGAACTTCTCATCAGGGAAGAGTGGGGTGAGGTGCTCGAAAGGAACACGGTCACGAACCTCTGACGGGTCACGGCCATTGATCTTGATGATGCTGGTGAGCGGGAAGTATTTCTCGCCCTCGTGAGGCGGACGCACCTTGCACTCGATGACATCGCCAGTCTTCAGACCGAACTTCTTGACGAAGCTGGATGCTACATAAACATCGTCCGGTGAAGAAAGGTAATTGTAATCGCTGCTGCGCAGGAATCCGTAGCCCTCTGAAATCACTTCGAGCACACCGTTGGATTTCACGAGATTGCTGAAATCGTAGGCTGGTGCTTCCTGCTTGTTCTTGGCTGCAGGGGCAGCAGCAGGTGTGTGCTGGTGAGAAGTCTGCGGAGTGGTAGGACGGTCGAAGATATCGACAGTAGGAATGGCAGCCTGGTCTTCGATAGGAATGTCGACTACCAGGATGAAATCGGTTCCATCGCCCGGATCACCCTTCCAGGTTCCGTCTGCATCGAGTTCTACCTTCATACCTTCAGTATAGTGGATAGGAGCTGACTCCTGTTTCTTATCGGTTGCAGTTTTTTCAGTAGCTTTTTCCTTTGCCTCCTCAGCTGGAGCCGGAGCTGCTGCCGGAGCTGCTGCTGCGTTCTGTGCATTCATCTTAGCCTGGAGCATCGCCTGCAAATCACCGCTGATGTTAGCGCTCTCAGCGTTTCCGGCAGAGAACTGCTCTTCCGGAACGGCAACTTGCTCAGGAGCAGTCTGCTGGTTATCGGCTGTTGCCTCTTCCTGCTGTTCTGCCTCAGTAGCAGCCTGCCGGTTAGCCGTCTCCTGTGCATCTTTCGCCATCTGCGCTTCTAGCTCGGCTTTTACCGCCTGATGCTTTCTGATGGCAGCTGCTCTGGCTTCTGCAATGGCTTCGAGTTCAGCCTTGCTTCTTCTGCCGCGGTGTTTCGGGAAGTTGGCAAGTACCTGAGCCTCGATGTCTTCGCCTGATTGGTTTAGAGTCTGCTTCTGGGCAGCTGATTGTAAACTCTGCTCTGCCGGGCTGAACTGGATTTCTTCCTCAACCGCTGGGGCTGGGGCAGTTTCGCTCATAGCCTGAGGAGCAGTCTCGCCGCCGTTAGGACCCAATACCTGGTTCTTCTGCACGTCGAAATTCTCTCCTTCATTACCGTGTACGGAATAAACACGGTCTTCTTTCTTGGTTGCAATGCGGGTGCGCTTGCGCTTAGGGGCTGCTTCAGGAGCTGGCTGTTCTGCCTGGGCGTCGAGAATGGCATAGACGATAGTTTCCTTGTTATCGCTCTTCTTTACCTTGACTCCCAGTTCCTTGGCAATGTCCTTCAACTGAACGACACTCTTTGCTTGTAATTCTTCTTTGCTATACATATATTATATATTGTATATTAATGATTTTTTTTCTGAAATGTCGCGTTTCTGAATGGAAACACGGTATTGATTGATAAATTCGTGTGCAAAGATAATTAAAAAATTTGTTTCTGCCAAATATTTTGCCTATCTTTGCACAAAAAAAATAAAAATGGCTAGTCAAATACCCTATTTAGACGTTCAAAACCTCACCAAACGCTTTGGTGCACAGGTTCTTTTTGATAATATTTCCTTCTCTATCGCTGAAGGACAGAAAGTGGGACTCGTGGCGAGAAACGGCACGGGAAAGTCTACGCTCATGTCGGTGCTGATGGATAAAGAGGGACACGAGAGCGGAGACATCATCTACCGACGCGACTTGAAGGTGGGCTATCTGGAGCAGTCGCCGCAGTTTGATCCGGAGGAAAGTGTGCTGCAGGCGTGCTTCAATCATGAGGATGATCCGGAGAAGGTGCTGAAGGCGAAACAGATTCTCACCCAGCTGCACATTACCAACCTGGAACAGCCGATGGGACAGCTCAGCGGCGGACAGCAGAAGCGAGTGGCGCTGGCGAATGTGCTGATTACGGAACCCGACTTCCTGATGCTGGACGAGCCGACCAACCACCTGGACCTGGAGATGATAGAGTGGCTGGAGGGTTATCTGAACCGCGGCAACAAGACCATCTTCATGGTTACGCACGACCGATTCTTCCTGGACAAGGTGTGCAATACGATTCTGGAACTCGACGACCGCACCATCTACACCTACCGCGGCAATTATGCCTATTATCTGGAGAAGAGGCAGGAGAGAATGGACAATCTGAGAGCCGAAATTCAGCACTCGAAGAATCTCTACCGCAGGGAACTCGACTGGATGCGCCGCCAGCCTCAGGCTCGCGGACACAAGGCAAAATACCGCGAGGATGCTTTCTACGAGCTGGAGAAGGTGGCGAAGCAGCGCATCGAAGACAGGCAGGTAAGGCTGAAGGCTTCTACCGTTTATATAGGTTCGAAGATTTTTGAATGCCAGTATGTGAGCAAGGCTTTCGACGACAGGGGACAGAAGAAGGTGATTCTCGACAACTTCTACTACAACTTTGCCCGCTTCGAGAAGATGGGTATTGTGGGTAATAACGGAACGGGAAAATCGACCTTCATCAAGATGCTGCTGGGCGAGGTTCAGCCCGACAGCGGCAAGTTTGACATCGGCGAGACGGTTCGCTTCGGCTATTTCTCGCAGGAGGGACTGAAATTCCGTGAAGACCAGAAGGTGATTGACGTGATTACGGAGATTGCTGATTATATAGATCTGGGCGGCGGCAAGCACATGACGGCTTCGCAGTTTCTGCAGTTCTTCCTCTTTACGCCCGAGGAGCAGCACAACTACGTTTACAAGCTGAGCGGCGGCGAGAAGCGCAAGCTTTACCTCTGTACGGTGCTGATGAGGAATCCGAACTTCCTGGTGCTGGACGAGCCGACCAACGACCTCGACATCCAGACGCTGCAGGTACTGGAAGAATATCTTCAGGATTTTGCGGGTTGCGTCATCGTGGTGAGCCACGACCGCTATTTCATGGACAAGGTAGTAGACCATCTGCTGGTTTTCAAGGGCGAAGGCGAAATACAGGATTTCCCAGGCAACTATACGCAGTACAGGGAATGGAGCCGGATGCAGGCGAAGGACGAGGCGGAACAGGCGAAACCGGCAAAGAGCGGAAATGCAACGGCAGAAAACGACGGAGCTGGCACGGCCAAGCGCGACGCCAATTTTGAGAACAAGCGCAAGATGAGCTACAAGGAGAAGCGCGAATATGAGCAGCTGACCCAGGAAATAGATGCGCTGACCGAGGAACAGAAGAAGCTGGAAGAGGAACTCTGCAGCGGAAATCTATCGGTTGAGGAACTGACAGAGAAAAGCAAGCGCCTGCCTGAAATCAAGGATGAACTTGATGAGAAGGAAATGAGATGGCTGGAACTGGCTGAAATGCTCTAGACTTTGAGCTTTGAGCGTTGAACATTGAACTTTATGATTAGTTGATGTGCGGCCGTTAATAATAAATATTTATAAAAGAAAAATAGAAAGAATGGAAATTAAGAAATCAGAATTTACAATATCGGCTCCACGAGTGAGCATGTGTCCGAAAGATACGAAGGCTGAATATGCTTTCATTGGCAGAAGTAATGTGGGAAAATCGAGCCTCATCAATATGCTCTGCAACCACAAGGGTTTGGCTAAGACTTCAGCCACACCGGGTAAGACGCTGCTTATCAACCACTTCATCATCAACAACGAATGGTATCTGGTTGACCTTCCTGGCTATGGTTTCGCCAAGCGTTCGAAGACCGTACAGAAGCAGCTGGAACAAATGATAAGCAGTTATATTCTGCAGCGCCAGCAGTTGGCTAATGTCTTTGTGCTCATCGACGTGCGCCACGACCAGCAGAAGATAGACCGCGAGTTTGTAGACTGGCTGGGCGAGAGCGGCGTTCCTTTCTGCATCGTCTTTACCAAGGCCGACAAGTTGGGTCCGGTCAAGGCTCGCATGAATGCGGAGAAATGGATGCATGCGCTGGAAGACCGCTGGGAAGCACTTCCACCTTATTTCATTACCAGTAGTGAAAAGAAGATGGGACGCGATGAGGTGCTCGACTATATTGACGAAATCAACAAATCGCTCGCCGGAGAATAATCTTTCGGGAGAGAATAAACCAACAGAGAATGAAACAGATTAATTGGGGATTTATCGGCTGCGGAGAAGTAACCGAAAAGAAAAGCGGACCGGCTTTCAACGAAGTGGAGGGTTCGCAGGTGGTGGCTGTGATGAGCCGAAGCGAGAACAAGGCACGCAGCTATGCTGAGCGCCATCATGTGCGCAAATGGTACACGGATGCATCGGAATTGATAGAAGACCCCGATGTGAATGCTGTTTACATCGCCACGCCACCTTCTTCTCACGCCATCTTTGCCATCATGGCGATGCGTGCGGGCAAACCCTGCTATATAGAGAAACCGCTGGCAGCGAGCTACAACGACTGCATCCGCATCAACCGCATCAGCGAGCAGACGGGTGTTCCCTGCTTCGTAGCTTACTATCGCCGTTATCTTCCTTACTTCCAGAAGGTGAAGGAGATTATCGAGAGCGGAACCATCGGTAACGTGGTGAATGTTCAGGTGCGCTTCTCGGTTCCTCCGCGCGATCTCGACTTTCAGAGCGGCAAGGAAATGCCTTGGCGACTGCAGCCGGATATTGCGGGCGGCGGCTATTTCTACGACCTGGCTCCTCATCAGATAGATTTGCTCCAGAATCTGTTTGGTGTGATTACCCGTGCGCACGGCTATCCTGCCAACAGAGCGCATCTTTATCAGGCTGAAGATACGCTCTCGGCGTGCTTCTTCTTTGAGAGTGGAATTCCGGGCAGCGGAAGCTGGTGCTTCGTGGGACATGAGAGTGCGAAGGAAGACTGCATCGAGGTGATTGGCGAGAAAGGTTCGCTCTCATTCTCGGTGTTCACTTACCAGCCGATAGAAGTGATTACGAGCGAAGGAAAGAACTTGATTACGGTTCCGAATCCGCCTTATGTGCAGCTGCCGCTCATCAAGAGTGTGATTCAGCATCTGCAGGGAATAGGAAAATGCGACTGCACCAGCGTTTCGGCTACGGCTGTCAACTGGGTGCTGGACCGAGTATTGTGGAAGAACTGATTTTTTACAAAATCATCATCAGGATTAGAGCGTAAGTTATGAAGAGATGTTTCTGTATAGTAGGATTTATCTGTTCCCTTGTCTGCACTTCGGCAAGGGCAGGGGAGTCCGTGGATTCTACCATGCTGGGAACGCTCTTCAACAAGACGATGTTCATGTCCAATTCCCAGGACAGCCTCGTGAAAGAGCGCCATCGCAAAACCTTCTTCCATCAGGTGGGAGATGTGTTCACCCGGTTCTTCAGAGAATTCAACAGTACGGATTCGGCTTATATAGAAGACCAGCATTACAATTATACGGTGATGCTGCAGAACACCAATACCTACGAGGAATATACGCTCAGAAACAGCGAAGGACAGAGCATTTCCTTCTCGCCTGATCCTTCTTACCGCCTGGGGCCTTATCTGGGCTGGCGATGGGTGTTTCTGGGTTATACGTTCGACCTGAAGCACATTAATTTCAGGAATAACCACACTAATAAAAAGGAGTTTGACCTGAGCCTCTACAGCAGTCTGCTGGGAATAGATCTGTTCTGGCGCCAGACGGGAAATGACTATCATGTTCAGCGGATGAATCTGGGTGAGCACATCGATTGTGCCCCTATCCGCAAGGCTCCTTTCGACGGTTTCAAATCGAGCATCAAGGGATTCAATCTTTATTACATCTTCAACCATCGCCGCTTCTCTTATCCTGCCGCCTATTCGCAGAGTACGGTGCAGCGGAGAAGTGCCGGTTCCATGCTTCTGGGAATCGGTTACACGGAGCATGAACTGGAGGTGAACTGGGATAAACTGACCAATCTTGTAGATGAAAAGCTGAATAAAAATCTGACAAACGGGGGAACTCCGGAAGCCAAGATAGACAGTTCGCTGATGTTCAGCAAGGTGAAATACAGCGATGTGAACGTAACCTGCGGCTATGCTTACAACTGGGTTTTCGCCAAGAACTGGCTCTTCAACGCTTCGCTCTCGGTAGGTGTGGCTTACAACCGCTCGAAATCGGATAATGAAAGGGAACATCTGGACATTACCAACTTCAGTTTCAAGAATGTGAACCTGGATGGAATAGGCCGCTTCGGTATTGTGTGGAACAACACGCATTGGTACGCGGGCGCCAGCACCATCATCCATTCCTACAACTATAAGAAAAAACAGTTTTCTACCAACAATTCGTTTGGCTCACTCAATATTTATGTGGGTGTGAACTTCGGCAGGAAACGTCATCATTAACATATAAAAAGAGAAGAGATGAAAATATTTACGAAAATGGCAGCTGTCGTGCTGGCTTGCGTGCTGGCTGTTCCGGGAGAAGCCAGGGTGAATGTGGTTTATCAGCGGCAGGACAGTCTGCGGATTGTAGGACTGCTGCAGCAGGCAAGGGCGATGAAGAAGAAACCAGCCAGTTGGATGCTTTGGTTCGGCAAGCAGATGGCGGGCGTTCCTTATGTGGGCGGCACGCTGGACCGAACGAAGGAAGAGGTGCTCATCGTGAACACCCGTGAGCTGGACTGCACCACATACGTAGAGATGGTAACGGCGCTCACCCTATGCGCCAAGAAGAATGAGACTTCTTTCTCGGCTTTCTGTGAATATCTCCGGAATGTGCGTTATGTGAGCGGAGAGGTTTCCTATGTGAAGCGCCAGCATTATTTCACGATTTGGATGGATGCAAACGAGCGCGAGGGAATCGTGAAGAATATTGCGCCCAATCCTCCTTTCTCGGCCGTTCAGACCGTGAACATCAACTGGATGAGTACGCATGTTTCGAGCTATAAGATGCTTAAGGCTCATCCGGAATGGAAATCGGGAATCAGAAAACTGGAACAGAGTGTGAACGGCAAGCGTTACCGTTATGTTCCGAAGGGCAAGATTGCCAACACGGCAGTTTTCCGCAACGCTATTCATGATGGTGACATTATCGCCATCATTACCAACAAAAAGGGGCTCGACACAACCCACATCGGTATTGCCTCCTGGCACAAAGACGGATTGCATCTGCTCAACGCCAGCAGCATTCACAAGAAGGTGATTGATGAACCGATGACACTTTATACTTACATGCATAAACATCCGGTGCAAATAGGAATCAGGGTTTGCAGAGTTCAGTAAAAAAATATTAGAAAAAGAAAAGATAAATGGAAGAGAAAAAGAATTTTGAAGCTGTCTTCAAGGAAGATCTTTATCAATATCTGCTGGGTATTGATAAGGTAGACGCTCATTTGCCGGAAGCTCCGGATTTGGAAGAGCTGTGGCAGAAAGTAGGCGAGAGTTATCTGCCTGATGCGATTCGCGAGTTTGCCAAATATCCTACGGTTTCATTGGGTTGGATCATGTATGTAGGAATGGCGCTTGCCAAGTATTGGGATGAGGATTGGGAACTCTACAGCAAGGTAGAGAATCATTATGAATATCTTCGTGACAGAATAGATTTCGACCACATGGATGATTACATCTGCGAAAAGGTTCTGCTGCTGAATGAGGAAGCGCATAAGGCTGTTACGAATGTAGTGGCAGAATGTGCTTCGCGCTCTTACAGCAAGCTGATTCATCTGAATCTGCAGCCTGGAAGCGAGGAAGCCTTCCGTGGTTTCGTTGCCGCCCTTCACCAGATGTTCCTTATGGGAATAGCCGTAGAGCTTAAAATGCTGGGGTACCACATGACTAAAATGTAAAAGAAAGTCCGTAGGCGTTCTGTTAAAATGCCCACGGACTTTCTTACTTATTACTAAAATAATTACTTCACTTTCTTGAGATATTCTCCAGCGCGGGAATCGCCGAGTTCCTGGGCTTTCTTCAGGTTCTTGATGGCCTCTTCCTTATTTCCTTTCTCCTTCTGGAGCAGTCCTAAGAGAAGGTAGCCGTCAGCATATTCAGGAGCCAACTCTATGCAATGGGTGGCTGCGCTGATTCCTTCATCATAACGCTTTACACGCAAGTCGAGACTTGCCCATTCTGCAAAATAAGTAGGCTCTTTAGGAGCCAGGTAACAGGTGCGGGCAATGTCAAGCAGGGCTGGCTGCCACATGCGTAACTTGGTTTCGCATTGGTAACGGGTGTAGAAGAAGGCTGGCGAAACAGGACGGGCAATGGAATCGTACATATTATAATCCTGAATAGCGCGGCGGAATTCACCCTGCTCCTTCAGAAATTCTCCACGTGCCAGATAATAATTCGCAACCATTCCGATCTTGTTTCCAACGCTTACCGCACTATCGAGCAAAACCTCAATCTCCTTGGCTGGAGCCTTGAGATTCTTCTTAGCCTGGGCAGCCTCAAAATAGAGTTCGCCGCTGAGAAGTGAAGTATTGGTCAAATCCATGAAAGTATCGTAAGCTTTCTGATACTCACCCTTTACAAAATTAATCTGCGCTTCCTGATGGCGGTAAATAGGCTGAGCCTTGATTTCGTATGCCTTTTGAGCCTCAGCTATGGCCTTATCAAGCGTCCAGTCCTTATAAACAGAATCGCCCTTGTAAATAATCTTCTGATAAATCAGGTCGGCATAGTTGGAATGAGCCTCATCCTTGGCAGCCGATTTCTTAATGCCTTCTTCCATCAGTTTGGCAGCTGCATCATATTCGGCCTTATCCGTCAGATAAGCGGCTTTCTCCTTGTAACCGAAGGCTGAAGTAGGAAATTTGCTGATAAACTCATCGCTATATTTCGCATACTCATCAGCTGTAGTCTGGCCTTTCTTCAGAGTCATCATCGTCATCGCTTCGTTCTCTGTATCAGGAAGAGCTGTACGGATGGTGGTTTCGCGAAGTGCTGCATCAAGACTCGAAAGACCGGTTACCTTCAGCTGCTTGGCGTAGTTGGCGTCGATGGCCGTAACCTGACCATTGCTGTGCATCAGACCGATGACCTGACCGTTCTTGTTGGCAAACGGACAACCTACTGCATTTTCGGGAGCACTATTCGAGAAGATGTAATAGTTGTACGTAGTCTTGAACTTCTCTACGCTGCTGATGTCCTCCTGCTGGTAAGCCGGCTTCTTGATAGAATATGGAACCAGCCAGACCTTGTCGCCAGCAGCCGATTCCTTGGTTGCAATAGGGGCAGCAACTGTAGAGGCGTTGATGCGGAATTTAGCCACATCGTAGAGTTCGTCGGCTCCCATGATGGCCTCAACAGGAATCGATTTTCCGGAAGCGTCAACAACGCTAGCCTTTACAGCTCCGACAAATGGCTTGAAGGTGCTGATAGCCGTTCCCTTGTTGTCGATAAAAACACCTTGGGTAGAGGCGATAATGTCGCCTTTCTGATTGAAAGTAGTCAAGGTGAAAACGCTCTTAGCCAGTTTCTGGACCGAACCCGGCTGGGCATAGAGGGACGATGCTCCGAGCATCAGTCCCATCATGATCATATTTATTTTTTTCATAATCTTATTTGTGTTGCTTGTGTTTATTGAGCAACTCCTTAGCATTTGCCAGGGCAGCAGGCGTAATGTCGCTTCCGCTGAGCATCTGGGCGATTTCTTCTATGCGCTGCTGCTCGTTGAGTTCCTTCATGTGAGAAAGAGTTCCCTCTTCGGTTTCTTCTTTCAGAACCTTGTAATGATGGGTTCCCATGGAAGCAATCTGAGGCAGGTGGGTGATGGAAATAACCTGACGGTTCAGGTTGCCCATCTCTGTCATGATTTCCGCCATCTTTTCAGCAATCTTACCGCTTACTCCCGTGTCGATTTCATCAAAGATGATGGTTGGCAGTTTTACGGCGCCGCTGATCATGGCCTTCAGAGAAAGCATGACGCGGGCGATTTCTCCACCAGAAGCAACCTGACTCACCGGCTGGAGAAGCGTGCTCTTGTTGGCGCTGAACAGGAAATTTACCTTGTCAACACCATCAGAACTGAGCGACTTGGCGGAGAATGAAATTTCGAAGCGGACGTTTGGAATTCCCAGAGGAATGAGACGTTTCTTCATTTCTTCTTCTATCTTTCTAGCCGATTTTGTTCGGATGGCAGTCAGTTCACCAGCCAGCTTTTCAGCCTTGGCAAGCAGAAGGGCAACTTGCTTTTCCAGCTCTTCTATGTCTTCATCTCCATTATCAATGTGCTGTAGCTGTTCGTTGATTCGCTCGCGAGTGGCGATGAGTTCCTCTACATTTTCCACATGGAATTTCTGCTGGAGCGAGTAGAGGTGGTCAAGCCGGGAATTGATGGTTTCAAGCCGGTTCGGGTCGAACTCTATATTGTCAACGCTTCCGCTTATTTCCTGGGCAATATCCTTGAGTTCTATATAGCTGCTCTGCATTCGCTCAGCCACCTCTTTCACATCCGGATAAACCTCCTTGATGTTGTCAATCTGCTGGGCTGCATTCTTCAGTTTGTCGAGAATACTGCCGTCTTCGCCCGAGAGTGCATTATCTGCTTCATAGAGAGCAGTCTTGATGTCTTCAGAATGGCTCAGGGTTTCTGCTTCCTGTTCCAGTTGCTCAAGTTCGCCTTCCTGCAGGTTAGCGTCATCCAGTTCCTTAAACTGGAATCGCATGAATTCCTCGTTCTCCCTGTTCTTTGCGATTTCCGCTTTCAGGTCTTCCAGCTGTTGCTTAGCCTTTTTATAGTTCTTGTATTCGGCAAGATAAGCCTTCTTCTGCTTTTCATCGTGGGCAATAATGTCGACCACGCTGAGCTGGAAGTCTTCCTTCTGCAGCAGGAGGTTCTGGTGCTGCGAATGAATATCGACGAGCTGTTCGCCCAGTTCTCTCATCTTGCTCAGGGGGACGGGCGTGTCGTTGATGAAGGCACGGCTCTTTCCGGCAGCAGTCAGTTCGCGGCGGATGATGGTGTCTTCTGCATCATAATCAATATCGTTAGCATCGAAGAAATCCTGCATTCCGTATTTTGACAGGTCGAAGTGTGCTTCAATCACGCATCGGTCTCTTCCTGCCTTGATGGCCTTGCTGTCTGCACGATTGCCCAGGAGCAGTCCGATGGCTCCGAGAATGATGCTCTTTCCGGCACCCGTCTCGCCCGTGATGACTGAGAATCCTGGATAAAGAGGAATGTCCAACTCGTCAATCAACGTGAAATTCTTGATGTATAATTGCTTGAGCATAATTTCTTATCTTATTGTTTTAAAGGAACTTAACCTACCTATGAAGAATCTTTGCTTTATCGTCCGGGAAGTTGCCTCGAATCATTCTGCATGTAGCCTTATTCCTTGATTTTGTCCCAATATGAGTTTTGAGAAGGATTAATGGAGAAGAGCAGCTCATAAATGCTTTCTTTCTCTTTCTGAGTGCCATGTTTCTGATAGATGTTAGCAAGCTCGTCCTTCTTATAGTCGGTCCAGATTTGTGGCAGCAGACTGAGCGGTCTGTCTGTACGTGCCTTCTTCAGATCCTGGAGCAGGGTGTTGGTGATTTCAGTTCTGCCTCGTTCCACATTATTCGCCATTTCATCGAGCCCTTTTCTGTAATAGTTGTATTGCAGCATTCTGAAAGGCTCCATGGCTCCGTCGAGATAATCGGAAATGATGGCGAACCGGTTTCTGTTGTCACTAAACGCTTTCCAGCCCGGAAAATCAAGATTCTGGGCGTTGTTGGTGAGGTTCATGCAACGTTGCAGAATGTCTTCACCACCTTTAGGCGCAAAACTGTCAAGATCTAAACCGATGATGAGGTAAGCATAGTAGGCGAGCAGAGCCGTTAGCTGGTTGTCAATCCGCTCTTCGGTAAACTCCAGCTGGTCGAACTCGGCAAACTTGAACGTGAAGTTTTCATCCACATTATTATATAAGGTGGACGTATAGGCTGAATTGTAGACGGGACGGTTGGCCTGGATGAGCGCCTTGCAGGTAAAGATATTCTGGTCTTTATCATACTTGCTTACCGTGATATTGAAGTTGCACACGATGCGCTCGTTCTTCCTGAATTGAAGATTCGTCCATTGCCTGTCGTTCACAAACTGCTCAAGAGTTTGCTGCAGATTATCGAATACCCGGTTTTCCGTGCCCTGAATCTGGGCATGGTTGATGGTAATCTTAGCCTGTAACTCCTGAGCGGCTGATGTGATGGGGCTACAAGAGATGAGCCAGCTCGTTGATAATGTCACGAGCCACTTCAGTTTTCGGTTTCTTCTCATATTCTTTCTTACCCTCTTCAGAAATAATCGTTATCTGGTTGTCATCCGTACGGAATGTGGTTCCCGGATTGCGAGTAGAGTTAAGCACGATGAAATCGGCATTTTTCTTTTTGCGTTTTTTCTGTGCATTAGCCTCTTCATCGTTGGTTTCCAGGGCGAAAGCCACAATTCTCTGATGTTTTTGTTTCATCTTGCCAAGGGCTGCAGCAATATCGTGAGTAGGGACGAGGCGGAGTTCCAGATCATCTTTCTCGCGCTTGATTTTCCTGTCAGCAATCTCGCTTGGCTTGAAATCAGCAACAGCAGCACAGAGAATGGCTACATCGGTTGAGGCAAAAGCTTTAGTGGCAGCCTGATACATTTCCTCGCAACTTTCTACATCGATGCGATGAATGGCTTCGGAACAGCTGAGCGAAACCGGACCTGCAACCAGCGTAACCTCAGCACCACGACGGCAGCACTCTTCAGCAAGGGCAAAGCCCATTTTGCCGGAAGAATAATTGCCGATGAAACGTACCGGGTCAATCTTTTCGTAAGTTGGTCCGGCTGTAATCATGATCTTCTTGCCTTTCAAATCGAGCTTATCGCTTTCTTTTTCCTTGCAGTTTTCTGATGCAGCTTCATCGGTCTTCGCATTCTGCTGAGCCTGTTCATCGAAGAATCTGTCAAGGCATTCTACGATAATATCAGGTTCTTCCATGCGTCCCTTTCCTTCCAGTCCGCTTGCCAGGAATCCCACTTCGGGTTCTATGATGTGATTTCCATAGCCCAGAAGTGTTTTCATGTTGGCTTGGGTAGAAGGATGCTTATACATGTCGAGGTCCATGGCTGGAGCGATGAAAACAGGCGCTTTCATCGACAGATAGGTTGTGATGAGCATGTTGTCAGCAATTCCGTGAGCCATCTTTCCCATGGTAGAGGCTGTGCAAGGAGCGATGAGCATGGCGTCGGCCCACAGACCTAAGTCTACGTGCGAATTCCAGGTTCCATCGCGCTGCGAGAAGAATTCGCTTACCACAGGCTTATGCGTAAGAGCCGAAAGGGTGATGGGAGTGATGAACTCCTTTCCTGCAGGCGTAATGACCACCTGCACTTCAGCTCCGCGCTTGATGAGACCTCGTATGATGAGGCAAGACTTGTAGGCTGCAATAGAGCCCGTAATGCCCAATACGATTTTCTTTCCTTTTAACATGAATTTTTCTAACTGTTAAGAAATAAATCCGAGTTTCGCAAGGTTTGTTTTTCAACTGCTTGCGAAAGTCCGGTAACAATTATTTTCCCATTCTCTTGTTGAATTCACGAAGGCGGATGCGGGTAAGCACCTGCTTGGTATTATTGGTGAAATCGCTTCCCAAGACCCATGTAAAATAACCCGGGTCTTTGGTCAGAATCTCAGCCACATCCCATCCTTTGTATTTACCGAAGTTGAATACCTCGTGCTTCAAAGGATTTCCGTTCTCATCGTTTACAACGTTGCCCTGGGCGTCTTTTACCTCTTCCCAAACGATGCGTCCGGCGAAATCTACATTATCCTTTTGCTTAGAGAAATCGGCAAGTTCATCCATATTGTTGTTGAGCACGCGCTCAGGTTCGTCCTGCACGCCTGGAGCATACTTGTCGAGCTCGCCCATGAGCACGCGGTAAGTAGCCTCTGTATCCTGATCTGCACGATGAGCTTCGAAATCTTCCTCCATCTTTCTGCCGCAATAGAACTTGTAGGCAGCAGCCAGGTTACGGCGTTCCATCTTCATGAAGATGGTCTGCGCATCGATGAGACGGCACTTGTTGAAATCGAAGTCGATTCCAGCACGCAGGAATTCTTCTGCGAGCATCGGTACATCGAAGTGGTTGGAATTGTAGCCTGCGAAATCGCAACCTGTAAATTCCTTCTCTAATGTAGAAGCCAGCTGCTTGAAGGTTGGCGCATCTTTTACATCTTCGTTGCTGATGCCTGTAAGGGCAACTACTTCGGCAGGAATCTCCTTGCAAGGATTTACATAGAGGTTCTTGCGGTCTTCAGTTCCATCAGGCATTACCTTGATGTAAGAAATCTGTATAATACGATCCTTGATCATGTCAAGACCGGTTGTCTCCAGGTCGAACACGATCAGAGGCTTTGTTAAATTGAGTTTCATTTTTGTAGAAATACTTTTCTTTTTGTTGTTTCAGAGAAAGCCCGTGCTCCTTTAGTCGTTAAG
>OISC01000296.1_pt1 | contig 14406 bp, 22 predicted proteins | sample 1586361 | NCBI WGS metagenome assembly OISC01 (sample SAMN02675048, study PRJEB24791) | human gut metagenome, SKBSTL034 | isolation source: stool | host: Homo sapiens | place: USA
TGAGGCTACAGATTACCACAACGGACGTATTACATACAACCGCGCCAAGACAAAGGACAGACGAGCAGATAACGCTGAGGTATCCGTCCTTGTTCCCGATGAGGCTCTTCCGCTTGTGGATAAATGGCGAGACCCTACAGGACAGCGGGTGTTCTGCTTTTACCGATACTATTCCACCATGTACACGTTTACGACCTGCCTCAATGCTGGTTTGAAAGATATCGGAGAAATCATCGGAGAGGAGAAGCTTCAGTTCTATGCGGCGCGGCATTCATGGGCTACGATAGCCACCAACAATGCCAAGGTGGACAAATATACGGTTCACTCCGCCTTGAACCATTCTGACCCTACTATGAGGGTAACAGATATTTACATCAAGAAGGATTGGAGTAATATCGATGAGGCTAACCGAAAGGTACTCGATATTGTATTCGGATAAATAAAAGCCCGTGCGTCATGATAGCGCACGGGCTCTGTTGTTCTATCCCTGTATGGGAGTAGGCTTTATTCCCTTCGATGCAAAGAAGGCTTCATCACTTACTTCGTGCATAACATCACCTGTAGCAGCGTGAAGTTTGTCCTTCAACATAATTGTGAGATTTCGATAGGGAATTACGTTTACCACTTCATTATAGGAGAGATGCAGATTTTCACAGAACGTTGCTATCTGTCCTAATAGAGTGTCATTACCTACAGTTTGGGCTTCGCTGTCAGCCTTGCCACGCTCTTCGACAAAGCCAACAGCCTCGTAAAATTTTCCACGGAGATGAGGCTGACTGCTTCGGACAATGCTTCTACAACCTCATCAAGTTCCGCATTGGAAAAGGTCTCAAACAAAGAATCGTCTCCGACTACAAGATGAGAAAGGGCATGAGCCGCCTCTTCCACCTGGCTAATTGCATGGAACACATCTGACATCGTCTTTGCGTCATTCCCAGCCAAAGAGGATAAATAATAGGCTGCGGCGGCTATCCGCTGAATGGTTGGTGGGTGGATGACATACGGAACACCGCTTATGACAACAGTTCGGATGTCAAGCCCCAAAATAGCTGAACTTACTAAACGGGATGCTTCTTGCATGGCTGCTCCATGGTGTTTGTTTAATCTTCGCTGATATTGGTTATCATAATCATATAAAAACAAAAGAGAGTCCCACAGTGGTGTACCGTGGGCTTCTCCTTTCGTGAGTATCAGGTGTATCTTATTGCGCCTTATACTTGTCGTAGAACCAGGCAATCAGGCCACCCTCCATGTAATTATCCAAATCGTCGTATGCGTCCAACTCATCCATGAGTGCATGAGCCTTGTCGATTACGCCCATGAGCAGTTTTTTCTGCTCGTCTGTTGCATGCCAGACTTCGATTTCTCCGTTGAGTTGCTGTTTGATGACCTTAATCTCATCAGTGCTCAATTCGATTTTCTTCATAGTTTTGTCTTAGTGAAATAGTTATACTTAAAGTTTATACTTCTTGGCAATATCCTTAACTGTCCGTGTATATTTATCTGATTTGCCATGGACAGCCTTGGTAACTGTCTCAGCCCAGAATTCGCTCACGTTTGTTTCGGCGTATTTGCCATATCCTTTCTTGCGTTTGTCGTTACTCCATTTTTTATATAGTTTTTCTATTTCCTTTCCTGCAGCCCTTTGGTTCGGGCTGGTCATATGGGCGTTCCAGGTAGCGTGTGCGAGTTCATGCGTAACGGTGTGAGCTACAGGTTTATTGGTTTTTGTACTCCATCCTGTTTTGTAGTTATTTGCGTGTTCTTTATGAACGTTCTTTGCACCAGTATCAAAATGTTTTCTATTAAGATACACAGCCTCAGACTGTCCGCCCCTTGTGACGTGCACACCATAAGCAGAACCACCCAAGTCGGCCAACTTTACGTTTCTTTGGCGAACACCCATTACGGCATGATAACGCGAAATTGCTTGTTTTGTTGCCTTATACATAGCCTTATCTTTCATTTCTACGAGCGAACCTTCGTTTGAAATCTTTCCCTTATACTGGCCAGAACCATCATTGGTTCCAGCTCTTACCCCAGCGCTGTTTCTTCCCATGTCTATATTCTTTTAGCGTTAATAAAATCGGTTACATAAAGCAGTCCGTGTTCTTGGCAGAACTTTCGGACTTCCTTACCGCCACCATATACGATAAGATTAGGTCTTTCAAGACCACTAATTTCTTGTGCAACTTGTAAGTCTGACTCCAACGAATGAAGCCATCCATCTAAACCACGAGTAGCAAAAGCGTTATAGCCCTTCGGAATGCCCATCTTGTTGTATTCGACAAACTTGTGTGATACATTCAGGTCTGCATACACCTTAATTCCGCACTCTTGAAAATAGCGCGCCAACCATCGCTTCTGATAGATAAGTTGCAAGCCCCAAGCAATCGGTGTCTGGTCGTGGCAGGAGCAGTTAGGCTCTACAACCGCCTTGCAACCACTTGCTAAAAGATTGATGGGGTTCTTGAAGAGAGCTGAGAAACGATAATCATCCACGTAAAAGTGATACGTGGTTACATCCTTTCTCAGTCGGCTGTTAGCCCCCCAAGGAGAAAAGGGGAGTTCTAACTTACCTGCTTGCATTTCAAGGAGTAGATTGGGAATCTCGAAGTCATTATTGCTTTCATACAGTACGTCCTTATACATTGACTCATAAAAGCTGCGCTTGTCTTCTACTTCTTCTTCCTCGCCATCATCTTCGGCTTTGTAATCATAATCATCTACTTCCTCCTCGTCGCCGTCATCATCTTCATCATCTTCATCATCTTCATCATCGTCTTCACTATCGTCATCCAGAGAAACTTGAGGCTCTACTACACGTGCGACACTATTGTTTTGGCTATTCCCCGAATCACTGAATGCGACTTCTATTGTTTCTGTAGTGTTTGCCGCATCGGAAGAAATATCCTCGCTTGAAAGGAGGTATTCCATATCCATCAGTCTCAAGTCCTCATCGGTAATACCTGCCGCGCGCCAATCAATATCGGGCAGCATTCGAGAAAGGGCATCATAATCCCAATCACCACCAACCTTCGAACTATTGAGAATAACGTTGAGTTGCTTTTCTGTTTTCTCGTCAACGGAAATAACCTCAGCTCGAATTTTAAAATCCTCCCCGTTGCTCATTTCATCTAAGATGGCAATTTTTTGATTGCCTCCTACAACATTCCAAGTACGCTCATTGACTACAATACCTCCTACTATCCCATATTGAAGCATACTGTCACGAAGAAGTTGCCTCCCTTCATCCGAGATTTTTCTTGGGTTGTAATCGGAGATATGTACCGATGAACGCATCAGCTCGCGTATTTCGCTTCTAAAAAGTCGGCTTATATCCATTGCAGTTGTGTTTTTTGTACAGTTTTTTGAATGATGTTCCATCCGTAGAGAGACAATCATATTGTCGTATCTCTTCGCAGGCTTCTCCTTTTGCCATGATTAGAAAATTCCAAGTGATTCCTTTGTGACAGGCTTGCGCGGCGGTGATACCCTTCCGAGTATCTTTCCGTTGATGTAGTAGCGCAGCGCGTCTATTAGGTGATTATCGTGGTCTTCGGGTTGATTGATGAACTGTCCGTCTTTATCCTTTGCCCAAACGTAAGAACGAAGCTCGTTCTGTAGGTTGAGGCTTGAGGATGTTACAAACAGCTCGTATTCTTTTATCTTCTCAATGCCTGCTATCACCGAACCTGCCCCCTTGGTGACTGGATAGATAACAACGGGGCCTGTATTATCGCCCAAGGCTACCTCGTCAATCAATCGGGGGTCGGCGCAGTCGGCATAGGTGTATTCTCCTTTTTCCGTGTAGGGGCGCAGTCTCTTAATGACAGCAGATGACAACATACCTGTTTCGTAGCATAGCTCGTCTATGTACAGGCGGTTGTCGATGATTCCACAACGGACGATGGCTGTCGGGTCGTGGGTATATCCCCAGTCGATGCCCAAAGCCACATGTCGTGCGTTCTCAGGGAAGGACTTCACGATGCCCCACTTTTTGAATACCGCTCCTTCTGCAACATCCGCCCAACGTCCTATTACGATGTGGGCATACTTCTCGGGGTCGGTTTCCTTGATGTGGTTCACTTCCTTCATAAATTCTTCTGAAAGGTTGGGAAGGTTGTCGAGATAGGTGGTGTGTATATGGCAGACACTCGGATGAGTGGAAATCTGTACCTGTACACCGTCTATCTCCCTTAGTTCATGAGTATCCTTGATATACTTGCGATAGATGAAGTGGTTGGAATCGCAGGGGTTCATGATGATAAGAATTCGGTTCTTGATTCCTTTGCGGCGGATTGAGAGCATAATCTTATCAAACTCCTCCTCGCTGGTCCACTCTTCAGCCTCATCGCAGACGAAGGTGGTGATACCTTGGATAGACTTCAGTTTTGCCGTCTGATTGCCCGATGATGTCTTAATGCCTCGGAACATGATTCGGGAACCTGTCAGACGGTTGACAATGTCCGTCTTGGTGGCACTGAAATACTTCCCTGTGCCGTCTATCTCTATCTTCTCGTACATTTCGGGGATAACGGAGATGCCTGCCGATACCATCGTGTAGCGGGTGTAGAGTATCTGATGTACGATTTTGTCGGCAGCGCGTTCGAAGGTCAGCCGTTCGATAAAAGCAGATGCGGCGAACGACTTGCCCGAACCACGGCCTCCTGTGATAAGGAAGATAAACTTCTTCTTGTCTTCGTAGAGCGGACGGTATATAGGGTGATTGCGTATCATTTTTTGAGGAAAAAACTTTCGTTGGCGGCTTCTTGCTTGTATCTTTGCAGCGAAGGTGAATGTAGAGCCACGATGTGTGGAACGGTGGCAGGTTTTTTATAAAACATTGATGAGCGATTCGACCTCGCCGCATTCACCTTCTTTTTATTTCATCGTATTTCTTCATATTGAATTCATCCATACTGGAAAGTTTGCTAGCTGTTACAAATACTACTCTGTCTTTCCGCTCTTTCCCGAACTTTAGATTATAATCAGGGTGGATGACAAACTTATTCCGTCCGTCCACATATACGAACGTCTTCTTTTCTTTGTCGTAAAAAAGTCTCATATGACTCCTTTTTCTCGGAAATTCCATAAGACTCTTCTCGCTTACAGCTATTCTTGCCGAAACCTTTCCCTCTCTCCTGGCGTGAGCTATTGATTGGGCAGATAGATATAGATTTCCGCTCGCTATCGTGATATTTTTCTCCTTGGCGTAATCTTTCATTCTCTTTTCAACGGCACCGACACTAAACGGGCGCGAACGAGAAAATCCGTAACGCTTTATTTCTTGCATTACTTTCTTGATTTTATCGTATGCAGAACGAGGATTACTAACAGCCGCTGTTCCGTATACATCTATACCCTCCGAGTTTGGCATATCTTATTCCAGTTCCAGCTCCTTCTTTATCCATGCTTCGATGTCAATGCCTTTGTCGGTATCCGTAGGAATATCTTCATTGAAGTCTTTCATTTCCACCTTACGCCATTCGGGGTCATGATGGAACAACCAAACCGAAAGGGCTTGCAGAGAAGGAGGCATTTCACTTTCCGTGGTCTGTATCTCAACTTCCCCCGTTTCGTTGCCGTCTCGGTCACGAATCTTACGATACGTGGTGTTGGTCAACTTCTTGCCACCTAAGGCCACACGGAGGAACGTAGCACGCACAGAAGCGTTGATTTTGCACCTCGCGCGCGTTAACACTTCGCCCATCTTGGGGAAGCGAGTCTTATTGGTCGAAAATGTAGAAGGATTAAGTCCGATAGCATTAGCTATCTCTGTGTCTGTAAGTCCATTCTTTGCAAAGCCCTCGATCATTGAAAGGAACTCTTCTCCTTCGTAGTTGAATTTAGGAGGGTGCCCTCCCCTCTTTGGATTTTCTTTCTTCTTCGTCATTATTCAATTCGTTCTACCTGGTTCTCGAATACCTCTCCCTTGATGAACTTCTGATTCTCATCATATCCAAAGCGACGCATGAATGCAGCCTTGGCTTCATACGTGTCAAAGGAGAGCATGACGTAAGCATTGAGGTCACGCGCGTTTTCCGCTGCCTCTTCGCGGACGTCTTTCTTTACTTGCATCATGTGAGCCTTGCGTTCTTCAAAGTCCTGCTCAGATTGCTTGGCTGCTTCGCGTTCTATTCTGCGCTCTTCCTTCTTTTGTTCGCGCTCTCCAGCAAGTGGTATGTCGATTTGCGCCAACTCGTCTGCGATGGAAGCTTCTTCTTCAGTTTGTAGAAGATAGTCTACTCCTATCATATTTAGGTCGGCATCTGTCAATCCTGCGTCTTTCCAATCGATATCTGGAACTATCTGCGCCAGTTTGTCATAATCCCAATAACCCTGCGCGTTAGGATTGTTCAGAAGAATATTCAGTTCCTTTTCTCCTTTCTCATCAACGTCTATAATACACGCTGGGAGTGCGTAGTCATTAGCAGGGTATTTATTTAACTCATCAAGTACAGAGATGCGCTGATGCCCTCCAACAAGGGTATAGCCTGTACGCTTGTTTACTACTACAGCCTCTACTAATCCGAACTTCTTTATTCCTCGTTTTAAATGCTTCTTGCCTTCATCCGTACAGCCTCTTGGGTTGTAATCTGATAGGCGAATTTGTGAACGGTTGAGCGTGGAAGTCTCGAACTTTATGTATTTGCTTAGTTCCATAGCTTTTATTGTAAATGCACGCGGACGAAAGGAACATAACCTCTCGTCCGCGTCGTTGATTATCCTTGGGGTACTTGAATCCAGTACTCAGGAGCAATATCTGCCTTCTCACTCTCACAGGCTACAGCCGTAACACCCAAGCCGAGATTGTGGTCTTGCTTGTCTGTCTTAGCCGTAATGTGCGCGTTGGAGAAAATTATGTAGTTACCTGTCTTCGTCTGTGCGATAATACACTTGAAGACTTCACCCTTGTATGCCGTCTTTTTCCAGCCGACGTCACTCTCCGTCTCTTGGATAACTTCACCACCTTGAAGAGCTGCCTTCGTAGCATAATCATATTCGCCCATTGTAAAGTTGATGGTACTCTTTCCTTCAGCGGTGCGTTCTCTGTAGTAAATCTCACCTGTTAGCTGGTTGACGTACTCCGTGACGCTCGGATCATCCTGTGTGAAGTTCCACGTGTCACCGTGAACGTTCTCAACCGCAGTAGCAGAGCTGAGAAGTGTGGTGACGTCCGCCATTTTGGTAATCGCCGTCTTCAACGGGTCGCAGTACCACAGCTTGAGGATGCCGATAAATGGAATTGCCTTTGTTGCCATAGTCTATGTTAGTACGTTAAATTGCAATTTAATGTTGATGTAGTGATACCCTTCCTGTTTTTCTAGCCCACGTGATTCGATGTCGTAGTCATAATAAGAGCCGTTATACTTTCCTACTCCAATATTCTCAAAAAACAGGCATGCCGCACGTTCCATTTCTTGCAGTCGGACGAGGTCAGGTTCTCCATGAAAGTCAGGAACGCAGAGGTTTACCTCTACAAAGCCCTTGTCCCAGTGTTTCTCTCTGCTTCGTCCATGAACGTGAACAACGATGCGTTCTGTCATCTTACCTATTGGAGCATTTTGAAATACTTGGTCTGTTATGCCTATCGCCTTGCAATCATCGACCACAATGTTTGCCACATCAGTATAGAGTATCATTCCTTGTTAAGAATACGGTGCGCTAAAAGCGCGCCTTCGTTAGCTACATTCGCTCCTCTTGATTCCACATTGCTGGCGTATTCAGCTGAGTTACCTATCGTGAGCCCGCTATCGTCTACTTTGTAGAAGTTGGACGCACGGAGGTGACCTGTTTTGTCGCGATAGCCTGTACTTTTACGGTTTATCCTTACGGCTTCTTCGCCTGCCTCGCGTTCTGCCTCGTATACTTCCTCAGTAGCTTGTAAAAGATAGTCGTGGATATCAGAGAAATCGTATTTCATTAGATGTAAAAACTCATATAGCGCAAGTATTCAGCTGTTCGTAATGCCTCTACATACCCTTCACCCTTCACGCTGCCATCTGCACGAGTTACTCGCACAAGCTCTCCACCTTTGATTGGATGAAGCTCTGCTGTTACCTTGATACGCTGTACAATGGTTTTCCGATCGGAGGAATTTAGGTCTCCTGTTGTCTCTAGGTCAGCACGGCATTTACAGATTTTTTCCCATCTCCCCTCTCCGCTTTCAGGACGTGTAAGACGTCCATATTCATCACGCTCGGTTTTTTCTACCCAACGCTCCAAAGTGTGTGGCGCATAAAGCATAAGCTTAGAGATTGAAGTGCATGAAAGTAGCTGTGTTGATCCCTGCTGCTGTTAATACCTCTTTGTCTGGTTTAACTCCCTCTTTACGGCATAGATAAGCGTAATACTTCCCGATACCTTCGAAGTCCCATGAAACAGAGAAGCCATTTTCATTGACACTCGTTTGACGGGGAAGGAGTATTAACCTTTCCAAAAGTGGAATCATAGCCTTTCGTACTTCTGTTCCATTAACGCTTGGGAGATATACCTCATCGAGGCTCACCCCTTCAATATCCGCTAAGGTAGCATCCGTAACACCAAACGCTATGAGCTGCCCAGTTATGTAATCGCGAACGGTCATTTCTGAGCCTTCTTGGAGGCAGGCTTTTTAGTATTTTCCTTCGGCTCTTCGTCGACCTTATCCTCAGTACCTTCCTTCGGCTCTTCGTCGACCTTATCCTCAGTACCTTCCTTCGGCTCTTCGTCAGGTACAAGCTCAATATATTCTCTTTCAAGAAGGTCGCGGATGCGGTCTTCCTCATCGCTAACGAAGTCCTCTCCTACTGAATGGACTTGAGAGAGGTCATACTTGTCATTGAATGCGTAAATCACCTTATACTTCATCGTTCATAGTTTTTTGAAGGGAAGGGGAGACGGCTTTTATCTCGCCGCCCCTTCTCTTATGTTAGCCTTCAGCTTGAGTACTATCGAACTGGTAGATTTGGTCTACGTTATTAATGATAGGAACAACACGAGCCTGTGACGCTGTGATTTCTCGCAGAGGGTCAGTCAGGGAATAACGTGAAGCAAGAATGTATTCATCGGCTGCCTGATATGCCACACCTTCCACCGGGCGATTTGTCTCGGCAAGGTCTGCATAAACCATCTTTCCAACAACGTTGTCACAAGTGAAGATACCAATACCAGACTTCCACGGAGAGTGCTTCTTCTGTACGCCATTCAACTCCGTGCGAACCTTACGAGATACGCGGTGAAGAGTGCAGCCAAACTGTGTCATGAAGACAGTAGCCAACTGGTCGAAACCAAGCACGGGAGCCTGAGCTGAGCCATTATATCCCAACGTGAAGGCATAGGCAGCACGAACACCATTGTTCTTATAAAGGGCGCGGAGAAATGCATCATCTGCATAACAATCGGTGATAACATTCTGGTCTTCCTCTGCCTTGTCGAATACACGACGAAGGTCACCCATGGCATCCGTAGTAGCATCCTCTGACCACTTCTTAAGGTGGCAAGAGAACTGGTTCTCCTTTAAGAAGCCATAACTCAGACGGACACCCGTACCAGTAGAGTTACCCGAAAGGGCTACACCGCTGGAGAGACCAGATAGGAACATATCCTCCATACGCTCATAGATACCCTCGATAACACGGCGAACATCATTGAACATAGCACGCATTACCTGCTCCATCGGCTTTCCTTGGGCAATCATAGCGTCAATATCGCTGATTTGCTTCTCTGAAAGTACGCACTTCATACCCATCTTGGGAATATCGCCATGTGCAACCTCAATGGTATCACGGCTCTTGAGGGGTAATTCAGTGTCGAGAGCTACAACATCCGCTGCGACACGCGTATATTGACCCAATACGCTTGCCCAACGACCATCCGCAGAATACTCAGGTTCGAGCATTTCGCGATAGAGATAGGGGAGCTGATTGGTACGCTTCTCATTGAGCTTTTCTACCACCGAAACAACAAGCTTCGGGAAGAATCGCTTTACATAGTCATAATAAATAGATTTCGTCATTATTTAGCCTCCTCGTCTTTTACTTGTTCAATTAAGGGCATGGCAGCAGCAAAATCTGCTGGGAGTTCGTAGGGCAAAGCTGCTACGTTAATTTGTCCGTGAGTCATGATGGATGCCGCAGGGTTATCCTTTGCAACTGTACGGTAGAGAATGCCCACGTAAACATCCTGTTCATCCTTCGTATCGTACTTATAAGAAACTCCTTCATCCTCCGTCTTCAGTTTGAGAGGCTTGTAGCTGTTGCTCGTCTTGTTGAAGACGATTACTTGACCAGCCTGTACGGTGTCAAGCGGATATTTGTCCATGTCAAGAGTACGACCTCCAGCAATGCCAGAGATGTACTTTGGAACTACTACGGAATCGTGACCAAAGACAATGGTCTCCTTCTTAGGAGTAAGGTCTTGAATAGCCATAATCTCTTTATTTGTTTGGTTTGTTAATTGCCTACCAGTGCTGTAGCTACGGCATCGACTACCGCCGTGTCTGCCTCCTTGTTTTCCGCCATTCTGAAATGACTGAGAGAGGGAGCCTCGATTGCCTTCTGATTGGATGCAACCTTTGCGAGGTACGTCTGAATATCTTCGTTCGTAGCATCGTCCTTAATACAGAAGCCTTCATCGATACGGCCTTGCGAAATACCTAGACGCTGTGCCTCCGATAGGATAAACTGGTTTCTTGCCTTCGCAACGTCCGCCTTGCGGGCTTCCTCTACTTCTCCCTGTAAACGCTTGACGTTTTCGAGAGCTTCAGAGTTCTGCTTGACAAGTTCGTCAATCTTTGCCTGCATAGCTTCCTGTGCTTCCTTTTGGCTCTCGGAAACCTTTGCAAGAATTTCAGCGTATAACTTGCTTTTTTCGTCCACCTTGTCTTCGTTCTTGTTTTCTACCTTCTTGTCCTTTTGACCCTCCTTGAGCTGTTTCTCAACCTCTGCGGTCTTCTTTACAGCTTCATCGAGTTTCGCCTTCAATTCATCAGCTTCCTTCTGTGCGGTCTTGCGAGCCTTTTCAGCAGCATCGCTTGCGCGCTTATCGTTGGCCTTCTGAAGTGATTCAAGAAGTTCCTTTTGACTCTTGACAATTTGTTCGAGATTTTCCTCTGTGACTACATTCATCGCTGCAAGAACCGATGCCTGTGAACCGAGGATATCATCGCCCAACCCGAGACTCGCGTATTCTCGTTTTAAGGCGGCAAGGATTTTTTCTTTCATTTCTTCTAATTGAATTTGTTCGGTGCAAAAGTAATGTAAGCTTTACTCGAACAAAAGCTAATTTCTTTCCTTACTTTCACCTTCTCTGCGAAGTGAACGTATAGTGAAGGTTTGAGCCATTAGGTAATACTGTATCCCCGAGTAGATGCGAAAAATATGCCGCAAGATTATGTCTTGCGGCAAAACACCTTATATATATAAGGCTAAAAGAGTCTTATGGACACCCCTACCCCTACATAGGGTTGCAAACCCTTGGGCGTAAGCCCATAGCCAGCTTGCACCCCCATAGACCATCGGCGGGGCTTGGCAGCGGGCGGGGCTGTCTGTCGCACGATGAGCGTGCGGGGATAGACTTCTATGCTGTCGAGCGCGGCGGCATATCCGCTTACCCATGCTGTGTAGCTGCTGTCGCGGTACATCTTCTGCGTAATCGGGAGCACCACCGTTTGCGCAGCGTCAATAAAATGGTCGGCGGCGGTCAGGACATCGGCTGAATCTTTTCCAATGTTTGCGAGATTGGAAGAGTTGGGACGGGAAGAGTTGGAATTGGAAGAGTCGGGACGGGCGGGCGCAGACGGGAGGGTGACCGTCACGTACCGCACCACCTCATCGCGCACCAGCACGGGGCGACTGATGCGGAGGGTGTCGCGGATGATGAGGGTGTCGCGGTGCACGGGGGGCGGGGCGGATGAGGTGGCTGGACGTACGAATGTATAGATGCCGTATGCGGCACATATCAGTACGAAGAAGCAGGAGAGATAGCGGAGAAGGGGACGCATGGGGATAAGAAGGAATAAAAAAGTCGCGTAACAGTTACAAATAATGGGTGATTTACTTGTTGTATTGTAACGGAATAGTTACTTTCGCGGTGTTGATACTCATTAAATACTAAAGCTGTTGCATATGAAGCAAAATGAATTGGTGAGGCTTATGAAGGCCGCTGGGTGTACTCTTGTGAAGCATGGTGCAAGGCATGACATGTGGTACAGCCCGATTACGAAGAACAAGACTTTTGTCCCGAGGCACAGTTCGCAGGAAATTGCGAAGGGAACGGCCTTGCAGATACGGAAAGTATTGGGTATCTGAAACATCAATGGCGAAGGGGAGGAGTGTCCCCTCACCATCAAAACGAAGATTATAAAGTGTATTTAGATTATGAAAAGAGTAACTGCGATTATCGAGAAGGCTGCGGACGGTCAGTATTCGTGCTATGTACCTGAAATGATCGGGGGGTACGGGCTGGCCGGGTATGGCGGTACTGCCCGGGAGGCCATGGACGATTTACAAACTTCGCTTGCCGAGGTGTGCGAAATGGAAGCTGCGGAGGGAAGGAGTGTCCCTGCGATTGAGTTTGAATACAAATATGACATGCAGTCGTTTTTCAATCGGTTTGACTATTTGAATATTACCAAGATCGGAGAACGGGCAGGTATCAACTCCACGTTGTTGCGCCGTTATGCCTGTGGCGCGGCCAAGGCTGGCCAGAAGCAATATGACAAACTGAGGAAGGTGGTAGAGGACTGTATCGCTGACTTGCAGAAGGCGACCTTTTAGTATCGATACGGCTTCTCGCTTATGGGGCGGCAGCTATAGCCGGCAATCGAGTTTCAACACACGTGACGGATGAAATTCCCCGCAGTGCTCGCTGTGTGCGATGCGCTGCGGGGGATTTTTCATGATGGGCTTACCGTTTTTTCTTGGCTTCGATGTAAGCGAGGATGCCGTTCACGTGTACGCGGATAAGGTCTTCTTTGCCGCCGTCGGAGAGCAGGTAGGCATAGTCCTGCGGGCAATCCATGAAGAAGTTTTCGGTGAGGACAGCGGGACAGGAAGTCTTTTTAAGTATGTAGAAATTCGCCTCCTTGTCGGGGTCGCCGTCAGTAAGGTCTGTTCGCACCTTGAGCAAGGGCGTACGCGCTCCAAACACCTTCGTTGCCTCTTCATACAGGCAGCTCGCCAACAAGTCGGCATCGGTGTCGCCCGGTGAGGTATAGGCTTCCCAGCCCGTGGCGGTCATCCACCGGCTACCGTCGCCCGCCGCGTTGAGGTGGAGCGAAACGAGCAGGACTTGCGTCGATCCGTACTCCTTGCACCATCGCTGTACACGCTTGACGCGCTCAGCGAGTGGAGTATCTGACAGCTCAGGAGTAATCAGCTCCGCGTTAAGCCCACGTAGGTGCAGCGCGGTGACAATTCGCTGTGCGATTTCACGTGTATACTTCCATTCTTGGAGCTTGCCGTCGGGAGAACGCTTACCTGCCGTCTCCTTACCATGTCCGTTGTCAATTAAGATTTTCATGTCGTGTTATTTAAGAGGTTTATCTTCCATTGCGTCTTCGACTGCTTCGCCTACGTCCTTGAACTTGCGCGCGAGCAGGGAGATGAGGAATTTCTTGATGCTGAATTTGTTTTCTACGCCGTGGATGGAGCAGACATGCCCCACGATGGAGTCGATTTCCCAGAGGCAGCCGAGGCCGAGGCCTAGGGCAGCAGTCACCGTGTGGGTCATGATGCCGAGCGGCTCAAAGATGGCAAGACCAATGGTACAGCCTACGAGGAGATAAGCGAGGTAATCAATGAACTTGTTGCACGTGCGCCGCCCCGCTCGGGAAAAGCGGAACTCCTTGCGCTTGTGTAAGGAGTCGCTGATACCAAACCAAAAGTCGGCCACAATGAGGATGAAAATAAAAACTATCATCCACCGCAGGTCGTAGAGTGCCGATGTCGCTTCTTGTGCGAAGGCGGCGAAGAGAAGAATGTTAGAGGTGTTGGAGGTCATGGGGAAAAGATGTTTTTAAGGGGTTGAATTGGGAGGGGATTACTTCTGCTATGGGTCGCGGCATGCCGCGACCGTACAGCCTTAGCGACCGTACGGTCTCAGCGTTGTTATTGCACACGTTCAGGGGCAACTGGAGAGCCAGGAATCCTGTCGGGAAGGTTGATCGTTGGAATGTTGGTGAATGTATTGTCTGTAATCTCATACTCCCACACAATATTCAACGCATCATTGACGCACGTCAGCTTAATGGACGCTTTCGGATTCAGCGTTATCCACCCCCTATTCCCTGTCGTACCTTTTTTCCGCAGGCGGCCTTCAATGCGGATTGCCCCATTGTACGAAGTCGATGAGGACAGATTGAAGAGAAACACCGTTACCCCGAGATATTGCGACGCTTCCAAGAAGGCATCGCCTATCTCC
>OISC01000314.1_pt1 | contig 13739 bp, 11 predicted proteins | sample 1586361 | NCBI WGS metagenome assembly OISC01 (sample SAMN02675048, study PRJEB24791) | human gut metagenome, SKBSTL034 | isolation source: stool | host: Homo sapiens | place: USA
TTCGACGGCATGAGCATCGCCCGCGCCGTGGTGGAGCACATCTCCGACCCGGCCAAGGGCCTCGGCTGCAAGACTCTTTTCGCCACCCACTACCACGAGCTGACCGATTTGGAAGGGTCCATCGAGGGGGTCAAGAACTACAACATCGCCGTCAAGAAGCGGGGAGAGGACATCACCTTCCTCCGCCGCATCGTCCGCGGCCCTGCCGACGACAGCTACGGCATCGAGGTGGCGAAGTTGGCCGGTCTGCCCGGCACTGTGACCCGCCGCGCCCACGAGGTGCTGCGTGCATTGGAGGCTTCTGCCCCGAAAAATAAGGTGGAGCAGATGGACTTCGACGCCTTGCAGGAGTATTCTTCGCCCGCCGTCCCCAGCGAGATGATGGAAAAGCTCGAGGCACTGGACGTGGAGACCCTGACCCCCATCGAGGCGCTGAACTTCCTCTATGAGCTGAAAAAGACCCTGAGCGGCAGCCTGAAGGGCTGAGTTTATCTGAAACGGAGGGAAACGAATGGCAGAGATACACGTTCTGGACAAGCACACCGCAGAACTCATCGCCGCCGGTGAGGTGGTGGAGCGGCCCGCGTCGGTCGTGAAGGAGCTGCTGGAAAACGCCATCGACGCAGGCGCGTCCCAGATCACCGTCTCCATCGAGTCGGGCGGCGTCCGCCTCATCGAGATCAGCGATAACGGCACCGGCATCGAAGCGAAATACATCCCCACAGCCTTCATCCGCCACGCCACCAGCAAGATCCGGACGGAAGACGACCTCAACAGCATCCACACGCTGGGCTTCCGGGGCGAGGCACTGGCCTCCATCGCCAGCGTGGCCCGGGTCGAGCTGCTCACCCGTACCGAGGCCGACGAGTGCGCCTCCCTCTACCGCATCGAAGGCGGGGAAGAGCAGCCTATTGAACCGGGTGCCCGGGGCGTCGGCACCACCATCCGCGTCCGGGACCTCTTCTTCAACACGCCCGCCCGGATGAAGTTCCTCAAAAAGGATTCCAGCGAGGGCACCTTCGTGGCCGACCTCGTGGGCCATGTGGCCCTCAGCCACCCTGAGGTGAGCTTCAAGTTCCTCCGTGAGGGCAAGCTGCAGTATGTCACCCCCGGCGACGGCCAGCTCCGCAGTGCGGCTTACGCTGTGCTGGGCCGGGAGTTCAGCCGCGACCTGATGGAGGTAGACAACCGTGAGGGCGTCTACCGGGTCTGGGGCCTGATCACCCAGCCCCGCAGCTGCCGCGCCAGCCGCAGTATGCAGTATTTCTATATCAATGGCCGCTACGTCCGCAACCGCACCATGATGGCGGGCATGGAGATGGCGTTCAAGGGCACCATGATGCAGGGCAAGTTCCCTGGAGGGATCTTGCTTCTTGAGATGCCCGCCGACCTCGTGGATGTGAATGTCCATCCGGCCAAAACGGAGGTTCGCTTTGCCCGGGAAAACGACATCTTTGACCTTGTCTACCACGCCGTCAAGCTGGCTCTGAGCCAGCCGGGCACGGGGGAGAGACGATTCGTTTTCGACGAAGATAAAGACAACGATGCATCCCAAGAATCAAAAAACGGCGAAACGAAAGAGAATATAAATGTAAAGAATAACTGCTTTACAGGGCTTTCCGCAGTCATTTCGGGGCAGGCAGAGCCGGGAAGCCTGCCGCGCCCGACCGAAAGCCCCCTCCGCCCTGCGGCGTCGGCAGTGCCCCGCCCGGCACAGCCCTCTGCCCCGGAGCAGGACATCCTCCCGCTGCCTGCAAAAGCCCCGGAAACGGCGGCTCCAGAGCCAGAACACAGCTGGACAACGGTTGCAGCCGATGCACTGCTGCCGATGGATGCCGCCCTCCACAGCCCGGAGCCTCCGATGCAGGACAGCACCCTTGAGCCGCCGCCCTTCCGGGCTGCGTCCAGCGAATCCCAGCTGGATGTGGAGCCGGACATCGACCTGCCGGACGTCACCCGCGACCACATGGCCGCGTGGGAGCCGGCCCCGGTGGGAGCAGAACGCCCGCCGCTGCCGTCCCTGCCCGATGTGCCGGACGCGCCGCAGCAGAGTGCGGCCCCCGAGCAGCTGGGCTTTGATGTACAGGACGGCCCTGAGCCGCTGCGGTATGTGGGGGAGCTTTTCCGCACCTATATCCTCGCGGAGCGGGGCGATGAAGTCTGTATCATCGACAAGCACGCCGCCCATGAGCGCCAGCTCTTCGAGAAGCTGGCTGCGAACTACGGCGACGTCCCCAGCCAGCTTCTGCTGGAGCCGCTGGTCATCGAGCTTTCGGCGGAGGAGAAGACAGCCCTCCTTGCGAACCTCCCGCTGCTGGAAAGCGCGGGCCTCGAGGTGAGTGATTTCGGCGGCAGCTCGGTCTGTCTGCGCTCTGTGCCTGCCGACGTAGAGCAGGGGAGCGCCGAGGACCTGCTGGTGGAGCTGGCGGCGAAGCTGGCTCACGGCAGCCGCGACGCCCTGAATGAGCGAACGGAATGGGTGCTCCACTCCATCTCCTGCCGTGCCGCCATCAAGGCGGGCGACCACACTTCGCCGCAGGAGCTGATGGCGCTGGCCGAGAAGATCCTTTCCGGCGAGGTGCCACCCTTCTGTCCCCACGGACGCCCCTGCGTCCTGAAACTGACCCGAAAGGAGCTGGAAAAGCAGTTTGGCCGAATCGTGTAACAAAAAGCATCCGGTGCTGGCCGTCGTAGGCCCTACGGCCACCGGCAAAACCGCCCTCGGCGTCACGCTGGCCGAGACGTTTGGCGGCGAGGTCATCAGCGCCGACTCGATGCAGCTCTATAAGGGTCTGGATGTCGGCACGGCAAAGGTCACGCCCGACGAGACCCACGGCATCCCCCACCACGCGGTGGACCTTCTGACCCCCGATGAGCCGTTCAGCGTAGCGGATTTCGTCGCGCTGGCCGGGCGGCTCGAAGCGGACATCTCCGCCCGGGGCCGTCTGCCCATCCTTGTGGGAGGTACGGGACTCTATGTTCAGAGCTTCCTGTACGGGGTCCGCTTTGCCGCCGAAAAGACGCCGGATGGCCTGCGGGAGCAGCTGGCCGCCGAGCTGGCCGAAAAAGGCCCGGAAGCCATGTACAAGGAGCTTCAGGAGGCCGACCCGGAGGCCGCTGCCGCCATCCACCCGAACAATCAGGTGCGGGTGCTGCGGGCGCTGGAACACTTCCGCGCCACCGGCAAGCGTCTGAGCGAACAGAAAGCCCAGTCCCTCCCGCCCGAGCGGCCCTATCGTTCGCTGGTGCTGGGGCTGGATTTCCCCGACCGCGCCCAGCTCTACCGCCGCATCGACCTGCGGGTGGACAAGATGCTGGAAGCGGGCCTTCTGGCAGAGGCAGAGTACGTCTGGCGCAGCCGCGAACGCTTCCGCACGGCGGCGCAGGCCATCGGCTACAAAGAGTTTTTTCCTTTTTTTGAGGGGATGGCTGCGCTGGAGGAGTGCGCCGACAAGCTCAAGCAGGCCTCCCGCAACTACGCCAAGCGTCAGCTGACGTGGTTCCGCCATATGGACGGCGTGGTCTGGCTGGACGCCTCCGCGCCGGACGCTGCGGCCCGGGCTGTCCGACTGACCCGAGAATTTTTAGCGAAAGGGTGACCTTTTATGGCCGATAAAACGCATTCAGAACCCGGAACGCCGGGTGTGCTGAGCCGTCTGGCGGGCATCGCTGTGGTGGCGGTGGTTCTGGCGGGCATCTATGTGGGCTATCAGGCCTTGCAGGTGCTCTTCCCGCCCAACACCTACGAGTCAGCGATGCTTGCCACGGTGGCGGATACCGTGAGCGCCGACGGCGTCCTGCTCTTCGACGAGACCTACATCTCCGGCAGCGGGACGCTGGGCTACCTCGCCGCCGACGGCGAGCGCGTCTCGGCGGGCGCTGCGGTGGCCGAGATCTACAGCAGCCCGGAACAGGCGGGCCTCCGCCAGCAGCTCACGGCCCTGAACGACCAGATCGAGCTGCTGCAGCGGTCTCAGAACACCACCGCCACCCAGTTGGACTCCCTGAGAAAAGAGCGTTCCGGTGCACTTTATGACCTGATGGATGCGCTGGACAGCTCCGCCTATGACGAGACGGCGCAGGGCGAGGAGAATTACATCCTCGCCCAGAACAAGCTCTGGGTTATCACAGGGGAAGTCTCGGATTTTTCGGCCCAGATCGCGGCCCTCACTCAGCAGTCGGCGCAGGTGCAGGCCCAGCTGGGCGCGCCCACCCAGATCACCGCCCCCCAGACCGGCTACTTCATCCGCAGCACCGCCGCCGGACGGCTCAACGCCGGGGCGGACGACATCCTCGCGCTGGATGCTGCCGGTCTTGAGGCCTATCTGAACTCCGACCCGGAGCTGCCGCTGGACGGCTGCGCGGGCAAGCTCGTCTCGGGCTTTACGTGGAGGTATATCGGCCTCTGCTCGGCCAAGGAGGGGGAGAAGCTGCTGGGGGACAACGGCAAGCCCTTGACCCGCTCGGTGAAGATCAAGTTTCCCGGCCAGATGGAAACGCCCCTCAAGGCGTCGGTGTCGGAGGTGAGCATCGACGAGGCCAGCGGCTTGGCCCGCTTCGTCGTCACCTGCGAGGTCATCAACGGCGATGTCCTCCGCCTCAGCCGGGCCAAGGCCCAGATCATCGTGGACGAGACCACCGGCCTGCGCATCCCCATCGAGGCTGTCCATTATTTAAAGGAAGACGGCACCGAGTCCGAGACGCAGGGCGAAAATTACATCCCGGGCGTCTACGTCAAGTACGGAAATCTCGCCCGCTTCTGTAAGATCGACCCTGTGGACAGCGCACATCCGCTGGTGACGGATGGCGACTACTGCATCGTCATGCCCAGCAGCACCGATAAGACCAAAACCATCAGCGAAGTCCGCCTTTATGACGAGATCATCGTCTCAGGACAAAATTTGTATGATGGAAAGCTTTTATAGTTATTGACATCTGATGCAAAAAATCAGATAATAGAAAAAGCTATTAGCAGCTCTTTGTTCACAAAGGGGTGCCGGGCGGCGTGAGCTGCCTGAATGAAAGGAGCAAGTTTCTATGTCTTTTGTGGATAGTCTGAAAAAAGGACTTTTTGGCAGTGAGGACGATTACGACGATCAGTACATGGACGACGGCCCTCAGATGGTGAATAACAACAACGGCATCGGCACCGCAGGTGCCGACGAGGAGGACGCCCCCGAGGAGGCCGCGGCCCCCAAGCGGAACGGCAAGGTGGTCAACATCCATGCCACCACCCAGCTGAAGGTCGTTCTGGTCAAGCCCGAGCACTTCGAGGACGCCAGCACCATTGCAGACCACCTGAACAACAAGCGCACCGTCGTGCTGAATCTGGAGTCCACCAACAAAGAGGTCTCCCGCCGTCTGGTGGACTTCCTCTCCGGTGTGGCCTACGCCAACAACGGCCAGATCAAGCGGGTGGCCAACAGCACCTTCATCATTACCCCCTACAACGTAGACATCATGGGCGACCTGCTGGACGAGCTGGAGAACAATGGCGCGTTCTATTGATGCACAGCCCGGCGTGCGGGGCTTCGTCCCGGCGCAGAACGATGAGGAGCGCTTCCTCATGCGCCATGTGGAGGATCTGGCCCGCGCCGCCTTTGGCCGGGGCATCGCCCGCTATTCGGCCTTTCTGAGCGACCGGGAACAGCAGCTGGCGCAGGCGGCACTCAACCGCGCCGACGCGCCGGAAGAGCGTTGCCGCTTCGAGGGCGGCTGGCCCGGGGCAGAGCGCCGGGTGCTCTGCCTTGAGCCGGAGGACTGCTATCCGGCCTGCCCGGTCTGCTGCGTCCGGCTCAGATGCCGCGGGCTGGCCGGGGCACAGCTGCCCGTCCACAAGGACTATCTGGGCAGCCTGATGGGCCTCGAGCTTCGCCGGGAGGCGCTGGGCGACATCGTCCTGCCGCCGGAAGAGCCGGGCACCGCCTATGTGTTCGCGCTGGAGCCGGCCGCAGACCTCATCTGTCAGGAGCTGCGCAGCGTGGGCCGCACCGAGGTGACGGCCCAGCTGCTGGCACTGGACGAGGTGCCGCAGTTCGCCGAGGCTGAGCGCCGTTTGCAGACGGCCACTGTGTCGTCCCTGCGTCTGGACGCTGTGCTGGCGGCCATGCTGCGGTGCAGCCGGGGCATGGCCGCAGAGCTTGTGGCGGCGGGACGGGTGGAGATCAACCATCTGCCCGCTTCCAGCGCCCACGCGCCGGTGTACCCATCGGATGTGTTCACCGTGCGGGGCAAGGGGCGCTTCCGCCTGACGGCTCTGCCGGGAAAGAGTAAAAAAGACCGACAAATCATCGAGTTCTTCCAGTATTGATGCGAAGGACCGGAATAAATGGAGGAGATCACTATGCTGACACCGCAGGACGTGCGCGCTGTCCAATTCGAAAAGAATCTCCGCGGCTACCGCACCGAGGACGTGGACCGTTTTCTGGATAAGGTAGAACAGAAGCTCGAGCAGGATGCAGGACAGATGGAGGCGCTGCGCAAGCAGGTGGCCGATCTGACTGCGGAGAACGAGACGCTGCGCCGCAGTATGCAGAGCTATGAGGCCGACGGAGATATGCTCAAGAGCGCCCTCATCAATGCCCAGCGGATGGGTGAAAACGTCATCCGCGAGGCTAACCAAAAGGCCGAGGACATCCTGCACCGTGCGAATCTGCGCGGCGACGACATCATCCGGGATGCCAACGAGCTGCTGCAGAAGGCCAGCGACCGCGCCGATGAGATCATCAGCGAGGCCAACGACAAGAAGCTGGCCGAGGAGCGGGAGTATGACCGCGTCCGTCTCGAAGTCACCCGCTTCAAGTCCGATGTGCTGAACCTCTACCGCACCCATGTGGAGTCCCTGAGCCGTCTGCCGGAGTTCCAGCAGAAGGAAGAGGCGGCCGCGCAGGATGCAGACGAGGAGCTGCCCGAGGCAGAGACTGCTGACGCTGAGAACGCAGAGACCGCACCCGCTGCGGACGCCCCCGAGGCCGAAGCTGCCCCCGCCGTCCCTGCTTCCGATAAGGGCGAGGACTTCTGGGAAAAGGATGAATCCCAGCTCAAGCTCGACCCGCCCCCCGCAGACCCCAACGCTGCATTTCAGGGCGTGAGCTTCAGCGAATAAAAAAAACCATGCATCGGCAGCAAAACGCTGTTTTCGATAATCATCAGGCGCACAACTGCGCTGCTTGCGATTGCAAAACCAATAGAGGAGAGTGTAAACCAGTGGCTAAGAATAAGTCTCAGTACGATAGTACTCTGAACCTGCCCAAGACCCTGTTTGAGATGCGTGCCGGTCTGCCCAAGAAGGAGCCGGTCATGCTCAAGGATTGGGACGACAACGACCTGTACAACCAGCTCATGAAGCACAATGAGGGCAAGCCTCAGTTCATCCTGCACGATGGCCCTCCGTATGCCAACGGCAACATCCACATGGGCACCGCGCTGAACAAGATCATCAAGGACATCATCATCCGCGAGAAGAACATGGAGGGTTTTCAGGCTCCCTATGTGCCCGGCTTTGATACCCACGGCCTGCCCATTGAGCTGAAGGCCCTGTCCTCCGTCGGCGAGAAGAAGAAGGACATCTCCAAGCTCGAGCTGCGCCAGATCTGTGAGAAGTTTGCCACCGAGCACATCGACATCATGAGCGACCAGTTCAAGCGTCTGGGCGTCATCGGCGACTTTGAGCATCCCTACCTGACCCTCAAGCCCGAGTTTGAGGCACGTCAGATCGAGATCTTCGGCGAGATGGCCAAGAAGGGCTACATCTACAAGGGCCTGAAGCCGGTCTACTGGTGTCCCGACTGCCGCACCGCTCTGGCAGAGGCCGAGATCGAGTACGGCGAGGACGAGTGCGACTCCATCTTCGTCCGTTTCCATGTTTCTCAGGACCCCAACGGTGTGCTGGCAAAGCACGGCATCCCGATGGAGAAGACCTACTTCGTCATCTGGACCACCACCACTTGGACCCTGCCCGCCAACGAGGCCATCTGCCTGAACGGCCAGTTCGAGTACTCCTTCGTCAAGATCGGCGACGAGTTCCACATCATGGCCACCGACCTCGTCAAAAGCGTCATGGATTCCTGCCACATCACTGATTACGAGGTGGTGGGTGAGCCGGTCAGCGGCGCTGAGTTCGAGCTGATGCGCTACAACCACGTCTACCTGCCCAAGGAGGGCTGGGTCATCCTCGGCGACCACGTCACGCTGGAAAGCGGCTCTGGCTGCGTCCATACCGCCGGCGGCCACGGCGTCGATGACTTCAACGTCTGCCAGAAGTACCCCCAGATCCCCATCACCGTCCCTGTGGACGACGGCGGCTATCTGACCGAGCAGGCCGGCAAGTACGCTGGTCAGCGCGTCTGGGCTTCCAACAAGACCATTCTGGCCGACCTGACCGCCTCCGGCGCTGTCATGGGCCAGCTGCACATCAAGCATCAGTATCCGCACTGCTGGCGCTGCCACAACCCCATCATCTTCCGCGCCACCGAGCAGTGGTTCTGCTCCATCGCCAAGTTCCGTGAGGACGTCTACAAGGCCATCGACACCGTGACCTGGATGCCCGACTGGGGCCACGACCGGATGCACGGCATGGTTCGTGACCGCAACGACTGGTGCATCAGCCGCCAGCGCACTTGGGGCGTGCCCATCCCGGCCTTCTACTGCAAGAAGTGCGGCACCTACCACATCACCGATGCCACCATCAAGGCTGTCAGCGACCTGTTCCGCAAGGAAGGCTCTGACGCATGGTACAAGTACGACGCCGAGCAGATCATCCCCGCCGGTGAGGTCTGCGAGAAGTGCGGCGCATCCGAGTGGACGAAGGACACCGACATCATGGACGTCTGGTTCGACTCCGGCTCCACCCACGCCGCCGTTCTGGAAGAGCGGCCTGAGCTGCGCTTCCCGGCCGATATGTATATGGAGGGCGGCGACCAGTTCCGCGGCTGGTTCCAGTCCAGCCTGCTGACCAGCGTTGCAAGCAAGGGCTGCGCACCCTACAAGTCCGTTCTGTGCCACGGCTGGGTCGTGGACGAGCAGGGCAAGCAGATGCACAAGAGCGCCGGCAACGGCGTCGAGCCGAGCGAAATCATCAAGGACTACGGCGCAGACATCATCCGCCTGTGGGTGGCTTCTTCCGACTACACCGTGGATGTGCGTGCCGGCAAGAACATCTTCAAGCAGCTGAGCGAGGCTTACCGCAAGATCCGCAACACCGCCCGCTTCATTCTGGGCAACCTCGACGGCTTCGACCCCAACACCGACTGCGTCTCCGATGACCAGCTGCAGGACATCGACCGCTGGGCACTGGCTGCGCTGGATGACCTTATCGTCAACACCAACGCAGGCTATGCCGTCTACGACTTCAACAAGGTCTACCATGCGGTCTACAACTTCTGCGTCGTGGCCATGTCCAACTTCTATCTGGACGTCACCAAGGATCGTCTGTACTGCACCAACGGCACCGGCCGCAAGGCTGCACAGACCGCGATGTACAAGATCCTCGTCGCCCTGGACAAGATTATCGCCCCCATCCTCTGCTTCACCAGTCAGGAGATCTGGGACTTCCTGCCCAAGACCGAGGGCATGAACAAGTACGTCGTCTTCGAGGATATGCCGAAGGCCGGCCAGTACGCAGCCGACGACGCCTTCAAAGCCAAGTGGGCACAGCTCATCGCTGTCCGCGACGAGGTCAAGAAGGTGCTGGAGCAGGCCCGTGCCGACAAGCAGATCGGCGCTTCTCTCGAGGCTTCCGTCACCCTGTACTGCAATGATGCCGTCTATGCGCTGCTGAACAGCATCCCGATGGACGAGCTGGCCGACCTGATGATCGTCTCCCATGTGGAGCTGGTCAAGGGCGAGGGCGGCGCAGCCAGCGCAGTCGAGGGTCTGGGCGTTGCTGCTGCACACGCCACCGGCGACAAGTGCGAGCGCTGCTGGAAGTACTCTGCCGACATCGGCACCCACTCTGCTCACCCCACCCTGTGCGCACGCTGCGCCAGCGTTGTGGAGGGCTGATCCATCTTATATCTCTGGCGGCGCACCCGGCGCAAAAGGGGGCGCCGCCTTTTTCAAAAAATCAAGCGTTGGGAGAAACTATGGCATACGTCATTCTGAATCTGGTCTGTGTGGCCGCGCTGGTGGGCATCGATCAGGCCATCAAGCTCTGGGCCGTTCAGGCTCTGGCTCCGGTGGAGTCCATCACCCTCATCCCCCATGTGTTGGAGCTGCGCTTCGTGCTCAATCAGGGCATGGCCTTCAGCCTGCTCAGCGGCAGGCAGCTCTTCCTCATCCTCACCACCACCGCCGCGCTGCTGTTGGTGGCCTATATGCTGTTCTTCCGCAGCCGGGGCAGGCTGCTGCAGCAGACGGCGTTCATCCTCGTGCTGGCGGGCGGCATCGGCAACCTCATCGACCGGGTGCTCAACGGCGAGGTCGTGGACTACATCAACCCTCTGTTCATCGACTTTGCGGTCTTCAACTTCGCCGACATCTGCGTCTGCGTCGGTGTGGCGCTCTGGGTGCTGGTCATCCTGCTGGAAGAGGTGGACGACAAGCCCTCGAAGGAGCGCTGAAACATGGAACAGCGTGAATTTATCGTGGAGGCGGAGGCCGCAGGCCAGCGCATCGACCGCTTCCTCAGCGGGGAGGACACCGGGCTTTCCCGCAGCGCGCTGCAGGGCCTCGTGGCCGAGGGCCATGTGCTCTGCAACGGCAGGAGCATCGCCAAGAGCCTCAAGCTCAAGGCGGGAGATACCATCCTGCTGGAGATCCCCGACGCAAAGCCCATCGAGGCCGTGCCGCAGGACATCCCGCTGGACATCGTGTATGAGGACGACCATCTTCTGGTGGTGAACAAGCCCAAGGGGATGGTGGTCCATCCGGCCCCGGGCAACCCGGACGGCACGCTGGTGAACGCCCTGCTCTGGCACTGCAAGGGCAGCCTCTCGGGCATCGGCGGTGAGATACGCCCCGGCATCGTCCACCGCATCGACAAGGACACCAGCGGGTTGCTGGTGGTGGCGAAGGATGACGCCACCCACATCGGCCTGTCCCAGCAGATGGCCGTCCACAGCGTGGAGCGGGCCTACCAGACCGTCGTTTACGGCGGCTTTGCACAGGACGAGGGCTTTGTGGAGGCCAATCTGGGCCGCTCCAAGACCGACCGCAAAAAGATGGCGGTCTACCCGGCCAGCGAGCCGCACACCAAGTACGCCTACACCGGCTACAAGGTGCTGGAGCGCTTCGGGGGCTTCACCCTGCTGGAGTGCCGCCTCAAGACGGGCCGCACCCACCAGATCCGCGTCCATATGGCGTCCATCCAGCACCCCGTGGCGGGCGACCCTGTGTATGGCCCGCACAACTGCATCACTAAGCTCCACGGCCAGTGCCTCCACGCCAAGACGCTGGGCTTCATCCACCCCATCACGGGGGAGCAGCTCCGCTTCGATTCGGAGCTGCCGGAGTATTTCACCCACTTTATCGCATCGCTCAGGAGGGGGACTGTATGACAAAACTTCTCGGTTCTGCGCTCGTGCTCTGCGATCTGGACCACCTTCTCTTGGCCGGTGACGGCAATATGCCGCAGGTCGTCCGGGACGTGTTGCAGCTGTTTTCCAGCCGGGGCGGCCGCCTGACCGTCTTCACCCAGCGCTCGCCCCGGGCTGTCCGCGCCGTGCTGGGCGGGGTGCGCCTCGCCGCGCCTGCGCTGACCTGCGGCGGCACGCTGGCTTACCGGTTCTCGGAGGGCGGCGGCCAGCCGCTGTGCAGCTTCGCGGGCTGTGAGGAGTCCATCTTCAAGAAGCTGCCCGCTGCGGTGGGGCTTGGCATCGCGCTGCAGATGGCCGACGGCTCCACCCGCGTGCTGCGGATGAGCACTGCCCTCGAGCGCCATCTGCGCCGGGAGTTCACCCCCTTTACCCTGTGCAGCCCCGCCGATGTCCGGGGCGAGGACGTGCTGCGCATCCTGCTCTATCAGGACCGCCAGCAGCTGCCCATTCAGGCCCTGCTGGAACGGGCGCTGGGGGACAATGCCGCCATGCTGCGTTCGGAGCGCACCGGTATGGACGTCATGGTGCTGACACCGGGTGCCGTCTCGGCGGAAGCGATGCTGGGTGCGGTCTGCCTGCCCGTCAACTGCACGGCTGACCAGCTCACTGTCGCCGCCGGGTGCAGCCAGATGCTCGAGCTGGTCCGTCAGGCCAGGCAGAGCGTCGTCCCGGCCGATGCCCCGGTGGAGCTGCGCCTTGCCGCCAGTCAGACGACCCTGACCGACCACGACACCGGCGCGGCGGCAGAGTTTTTCTATGGCCTTGTGCGAAGTGCTGAAGCTGCTTCGTAAAAATTGTGTAAAGTCTCCTGCAAATTTTCCGCAGGAGACTTTCTTTTTGGAGGGATTTCTAGTACAATGAAAGAAACTATGTCCGCGCCCCACCAGTGCCGCTTTCTGGCGCTGGCAGCAGCGGCGGCAGCGTGCATCGTCGGGCTGGCACTGTGGTACGCCGTGCCGCCCGCCCCGGCGCAGGATATTCCGGCGTCCGCGCCGGAGGCGCTGCGGGAGTCCTTCCGGGTGGACCTCAACACCGCCGGGGTGGACGCGATGACCACCCTGCCCGGCCTCGGGGAAAAGAAGGCGAGAGCGATCTTGGAATACCGCCTCACCCACGGCTCCTTCCGGAGCCTCGGCGAGGTGGCGCAGGTGCCGGGCGTTACGCAGGATATGATAGACGGATGGCAGGGCCTCGTCTATCTGAGCTGAGGGGAGACCCCCCTCGCAGGAAAGAGGAATCATCATGAGTGAAGAGAGCATCTTTATCAACCGGGAACTGAGCTGGCTGGATTTCAACCGCCGCGTGCTGGTGCTGGGCAAGGATAAAAATGTCCCGCTGGCCGAGCAGCTCAAGTTCCTGTCCATCTATGGCTCCAATCTGGACGAGTTCTTCATGGTGCGCGTCGGCTCGCTCCAAGAGCGGGCAAACCTCATGCGCGGCAAGAAGGAGAAGCGGGAGAATAAGACCAACATGACGGCGGAGGAGCAGCTTGCCGCCATCATGCCCAAGACGGCCCAGCTTCAGGAGGACTGCGACAAATATTACGCCAAGGCACTGGAAAATCTGGCCGCCTGCGGCTACCGCAAGGTGGACTTCGATAAGCTGACCAAGGAGGACGAGCATTTCTGGAAAAAGTATTTCCAGAGCGAGCTTTTCCCCATCCTCAGCCCCCAGATCGTGGACAGCCGCCATCCCTTCCCGTTCCTGCGCAATAAGGAGATCTACCTCGGCGTCCTCCTCCACGAAAAGCACTCTGCGGAGAACACCCTCGGCATTGTGCCCATCTCGAGCCAGATGGAGCGGATGCACCTCGTCCGGAAGGACAACGAGACGCTTTTTGCCCTGACGGAAGAACTGGTGCTCCACTATGCGGCTCTTATCTTCGGTAAGGAGAACGTGCAGGAAAAGTGCCTCTTCCGGGTCACCCGCAACGCCGACATCGACGTGAAAGAGGGGATGATGGACCATGACATCGACTACCGCGAGATCATGGCCGACCTGCTCAAGCGCCGCCGCAAGCTGGCCGCAGTGCGGCTGCAGGTCATCCCTGCCGCGCCGCAGGTCACGCAGCTGCTGTGCAGCCGCCTCGAGCTGACCCACAAGCGGGTCTTCGTCCAGAAAAGCCCCCTTGACCTGAGCTTCTTCTTCAAGCTCACGAGCCGGATGGAGTCCGACGGACACCCGGAGCTGTTCTATTCGTCGGCC
>OISC01000322.1_pt1 | contig 13552 bp, 9 predicted proteins | sample 1586361 | NCBI WGS metagenome assembly OISC01 (sample SAMN02675048, study PRJEB24791) | human gut metagenome, SKBSTL034 | isolation source: stool | host: Homo sapiens | place: USA
CCAACAAAGTTTACTTCGTGGGCTCCTCCGTCGCAGGCACGGTTGCCCCAGTTGTATACTACATTATTAAAGAGATCGAGCTTTCCGGCATAATATCCGGCTCCGTCCAGTCCGCCACCCATACTCCAGTTTCTTCCTTCGTTGTTGGCAAGCAGGTTGTGGTGGAACGAGCCTACATTACCACCGATGGTTGCAGCATAACCATGCTTGGCGTTGACATAATTCTGATGACCAGCCTGGTTGAGTGCTTCGGAGATGAGGTTGTGCTGGAAAGAGATGTTCTTGCCGTTGCGGCTGGAGAAAGCCTCGTCGATGGTCCAGCCTACCGAACAGTGGTCGATGATGGTATTGTCGCAGCCTGCAGCACCCAGTCCGTCGAGGGTAATGGTCTTGCCGTTTTTATCGAGATATTTTCCCAGTCGGAGACGGATGAAGCGGAAGATGCCTTCTGAGCCGAAACCGAAAGGATGCTCACGGAGAAGGATTCCCTTGCCGGGTGCAGTCTGTCCGGCTACCGTGATGAATGGATCGGAACAAACCAGACGGTCTTTCAGGTCGATGATGCCGGCAACATCGAAGACGATGGTACGAGGTCCCTTAACCTTTGTGATTCCGTATCGGAGAGAGCCTGGCTGCGGATTCTCAGGGTTATCTTCTAAAGAGGTAACATGATAAACCGAACCGCCACGACCGCCGATAGCAAATCTTCCATATCCCTCGGCACCTGGGAAGGCGAGACGGCGTGGACGGAAGTTCCATACTTCGCCCTCTGAAACCTTGCCGTTGGCATCTACCTCGTCTACACGCCAGTAATAATCGTTGGCGCTGCTGAGACCGGTGACTTCGAAAGCGGCTTCTTCTGTGGTGGCAACCTTCTTCAACTGGTCGGCGCGCTGTCCTATATAAATAAGGTGTTGCTTGGCACCTTCGCCGGCTTGCCAGCGAAGAACAACCTTGCCTCCTTCTGCATTGACGTGAAGATCATCATCGGCAGGATAAGGGTTGAGAGCGGTGGCTTTCGGGTTGGCTTTGTCGAATACCAAACCATTGATGGTGAGCGTGTTGTTTGCGTTATCCACACCTTGTAACTGATAGTGGATAACTACAGGCTGGTCGTCGGTTACATCAAATTCAATGTACGACTGGCCGCTCTGCGATGCCTTCATCTCTCTTACGGTCTGCTTAATATCCTGTGCAAGAATCTCCTGCATCATGCTCTTCTGCTGGATACGTTTCTTGCCCTTCTTCACGGTGATTATCTGTTCCTTCTCTCTGGAAACCTGGATAGAAGGAATATTGCCGGTAAGTCCGTCTACGATGTTGTGATAGGCAAGGAGAGAGTGATGCCCCGGTTTCAGACCTCGGATGGTGATGCGGAGCTGGGCATTATCGCCTTTTGACGGATATACTACGATACCATCGCTGGTGAGTCGGTCGCCCAACTGTATGCCCTGCTTAAACCAGTTGGATTTGATAATCTGGTCTTTTACGGGAGTATCGAGTGTAATCTCCAGTCCACCCAGAGCAAACTGGTATGTATTGCCCTGCTTCACGCCAACGGGAGTGAAATTGAGGGCTGTAACTTCAGCAGCCTTTCTGCTGGCGATATTGAAATCAAATTGCTGCGCCTGGCTTGAAAGCGCCATCAGCGAAGCGGCAACTAAGGGGAAGCATCTTCTGTTCATCATTTTTCAACTTTATGTTTTTTGTTTTATGTTTCAATAAAATAATAGATAAGTAACTTTCGTTTATATATTATAGGTGTAAGACGTTCCTGCGGATGAAATGTCCCCACCTGTTCCCGGAAAAATGCGCATGTTCATTGAGGACAAAAGAAAGGGAAAGGCGTCTTTAAGATATAACGAACAAACAATATTAAAACAATGCAAAGAAGTAAGAAGATTTTCGCTGCGATGGCATTGACTATCTTGCCAGCAGCAACTTTCGCTCAGTATCCTACTATTACAAAGGAGGCTCAGGCGAAGATTGATTCTATGCAAGCTGCATGGACTGCCCATTCTGATTCTGCTTGGGCTGTGGCTTTCCCTATTGTAAAACAAGAGGCAATGGCAGGACGTCCTTATGTGCCATGGGCTTCCCGTCCATACGATTTGCGCCAGGCTAAGATTCCTGCATTCCCAGGTGCTGAGGGTGGCGGTATGTTTACCTTCGGTGGCCGTGGCGGCAAGGTGCTGACTGTGACCAATCTCAATGATGCTGGTCCTGGTTCTTTCCGTTGGGCTTGCGAACAGGGTGATGCCCGCATCATTGTCTTCAATGTATCGGGAAATATTGTATTGAAGACTCCAATCATTGTCCGTGCTCCTTATATCACCATCGCCGGACAGACAGCTCCTGGTGAGGGCGTGATGATTTCGGGTGAATCTTTCCAGGTTGATACCCATGATGTCATCGTTCGCCACATGCGTTTCCGCCGTGGTAATACCCATGTATGGTATCGTGAGGATTCTTTCGGTGGTAATCCGGTAGGTAACATCATGATTGACCACTGCTCTTGCGAGTTTGGTCTGGATGAGAATATCTCTTTCTACCGCCATATGTTCGATTTGCACGACGGTAAGCCAAAACGCAAGGTGCCAACGGTGAATGTAACCATCCAGAATACCATCTCTGCCAAGGCACTCGATACTTGGAACCATGCCTTTGGCAGTACAATCGGTGGAGAGAATTCTACCTTCATGCGTAACCTCTGGGCGGATAATACAGGCCGTAACCCTTCTATCGGATGGGGTGGTGTGTTCAACTTCGTGAACAACATCGTTTACAACTGGGTACATCGTACAGCAGATGGTGGTGAGTTCTCAACCATGAGCAACTTCATCAACAACTATTATAAGCCAGGACCTCTTACTCCGAAGGGTGCCATCAGCTACCGTATCGTGAAGAGCGAAAGCCGAAGCAACAAACTCTTCCCTTGGGCTCAGTATGGTCGTATTTATGCTGAAGGAAATATCGTAGAAGGCAACGAGGCTGTAACCAAGGATAACTGGAACGGCGGTATTCAGATTGCTGATAAGGATCTTCCAAATGGAATACCTGCAGATGTAAAGGCTCTGATGCGTTCTAACGAACCATTCGCCATGCCACACATGACCATTATTCCTAAGGACCAGACTTTTGATAAGGTACTTGAGAATGTGGGTGCAACCATTCCTTCCCGCGATATCGTGGACCAGCGCATCGTAGAAGAGGTTCGTACCGGTCAGGCTTACTATGTAAAGAAACTGCCTAAGAAGAATCCATACGGCGACTTCTGGGGATTGGCTGACAAGTCGAAGGCTGAAGATGGCAGTTTTAAGTACCGCCGTCTGGACAAGGATTCCTATAAGTTGGGTATCATCACAGACATCTGCCAGGTTGGTGGATTCCCTAAATATAAGAAGGTGAAGCCTTATGTAGATACAGATGGTGACGGTATGCCTGATGAGTGGGAGATTGCCAACGGCCTGAATCCTAACGATCCTAGCGATGCCAACAAGGATTGCACGGGTGACGGATATACCAATATCGAGAAGTATATCAATGGTATCAGCACCAAGGAAAAGGTGGATTGGACTGACATGAAGAACAACCACGATACTTTGGCTGAGAAGGGAAAACTCCTGTAAATCAGAAATGAATGCCCGGAGTTGTTTCTCCGGACTCATTTCTTAATGCATGACAAGAATATGAAAAAACTTTTGAGAAATAAGTTGTTAGGCGCAGCCTGTCTGCTCTTGCTTCCTTTGGGAGCAGGAGCACAGGTACAGCTCGACAGCGTGGGGCGTGATGCCAAGTATGTGAACAACATTATCGCCCGTTCGCAGAAAATCGTGGATGCGCTGCAACTGACTGATAAAAGCAGCAAGCAGAATGTGCTCCACATCATCTGTAACCGTTATTTCCTGCTGAACGATATCTATGAGAAGTTCGGCAAGAATAAGGCTGAGCGTGATGCGGAACTCTATAAGCACCACTTTGAATTTGCTGCCAATCTGGAAAACTATCTCTCAGAGAAGCAGGTAGAGCAGGTGAAGGATGGTATGACCTTCGGTGTCGTTCCGAAAACCTATCAGGCTCATCTGGAGATGATTCCTTCTCTGAAAGAAAACGAGAAACTCCAAATTCTCAATTGGTTGAAAGAAGCTCGCGAGTTTGCCATTGATGCCGAAAATTCCAAGGCTAAACATGGCTGGTTCGGAAAATACAAAGGACGCATCAATAACTGGCTCACCAAACGGGGCTACGACCTGAAGGCGGAGCGCGAGGGGTGGTATAAGCGTATTGAAGCGGCAAAGAAAAAATAAACAGTTTCCGTAAGGTTATAAAAACTCTGATGAAACAAGAGGTATGAAAAGATTATTTTCTATATGGATATTTACGTTAGTAGGGGTTGTGCAAATCTTTGCGCAACCCTTCGCGTTTGATTTTAGCTACGTGGGCTACCAGCAGAGCGAAAAGGCGATTCCGGATGCGGACGTTGTGGTCTTCGTGAAATGGAAAGAAGGCGACCAGAGCGCTCGCATACAGAAAGCCATCGACTTTGTTTCTGCCCGCAAAATGGATAAGAAGACGGGACTACGAGGGGCTGTCTTGCTCGACAAGGGCGTATTCGAACTCTCACAGCCACTTCGCATCCAGACTTCGGGCGTGGTGCTGAGAGGTACTGACCGCAATCAGACGGTGCTATATAAAAAAGGTGTAGACCGTGGGGCGGTGGTGTATCTGGAAAGCGAAAAGCAGATGCAGATGCTGGGCGAACCAATGAAACTGTCTGCTCCCTGGAAGTTGGGAGAGCGGAAGGTGACACTGCCTGCCGGCTGCAAGATGGGCGATGAGATCCTGATTGTCCGACCTTCTACCAAGGAATGGATTCAGAAGATGGGCTGTGCTGACTTTGGTGCAGGCAAGGATCTGGGCTATTGGGGCTGGCATCCGGGAGAAATCGATGTGCGCTGGACCCGTAGTGTGGTTTCTGATGGAAAGGGAGGATTGCAGTTGGATGCTCCTTTATCCATGTCGCTCGGTCAGGATGATGCGGAATGCTTCGTTCAGCGCATCGCCGGTAATGACTGGCGCTTGAAGAATGTGGGTGTAGAAAATCTCACGATAGATTCTGAATATGATGCTACCAATCCGAAGGATGAAAACCATGCCTGGGAGGGTGTATATATTAATAAGGTGAAAGATGGTTGGGTGAGAATGGTGAATTTCCGCCATCTGGCTGGTTCGGCTGTAGTAACCCAGCGTGATGCTTCCCGTATCACGGTAGAGGATTGCATTTCTCAGGCTCCTGTCTCAGAAATCGGTGGCTACCGTCGTCGCACCTTCCTCTGTATGGGCGAACAATGTCTGTTCCAGCGTTGCTATTCTGAACAGGGCATGCACGATTTTGTGGCTGGTCTCTGTGCAGCGGGTCCTAATGCCTTCGTACAATGCGATGGTTATGAATCGCTGGGTTATAGTGGTGCAGTGGGACCTTGGTGTACAGGATTGCTCTTCGATAATGTGAATATCGATGGCAATGACATCAAGTTCTGCAATCTCGGTCTCGAAGGCTTCGGCATCGGATGGAATACAGCCAACAGCCTCGCTTACCAATGTACGGCTGCCGGAATCTTTGCCGACAGCATTCCTGATGGCAGCAACAACCATGTGTTTGCCTGTTGGGCGCAGTTTAACGGTTCTGGCGATTTCCAGCAATGTAACAATCATGCCAAACCATGGAGCCGCTTTGCATCTCTTCTGGAGAAACGCCTGGGTAGGGATGTCTCTGCTCAATGTCGTGTGCTGGAGAGAGAACGCAACAATGTGAGCAATAATCCTACCTATGATGTGGCACAGAAGATGGTGGAAGAGGCGCGCAAACCTCGCATCACCATGCAGATGTGGATAGCAGACAGCGCCCGGTTCATGGCTTCTGTTTCTCCTGTTAGGGCTATGGATGTGGATAAAATCAAGGAACGTTCTAAGAAAAAGGCGGATCTTGCCCATGCCGGGAAGCCTGTCTTCGCGATAAAGGAGGGTAAAATCATGGTGGCTGATACGCTGTTGAAGGGTGCAAGAATGAATACCCCTTGGTGGAACGGACGTGTTCGTTACTCGGCTTTCCCTAAGATTGCCGATGCCGTGACCCGTTTTGTGCCGGGAATGGAGGGACAGGGCACTACCACCCGTGTGGATAGTGTGGTGGCTCATCTTCGTGATAAGCATGTGGTGCTCTTCAACCAGAACTACGGCTTGTGGTATGACCGCCGCCGTGATGACCACGAACGTGTGCGCCGCCGTGATGGAGATGTCTGGGCTCCGTTCTATGAACAGCCTTTTGCCAGAAGCGGACAGGGCACGGCTTGGGACGGACTGAGTAAGTATGACCTTACAAAGTTGAATCCGTGGTACATCAGCCGTATTAAGGAATTGGCAGAAAAGGGAGCCAAAAATGGTTTACTGGTTATCAACCAGCACTATTTCCAGCATAATATCCTGGAGGCAGGTGCCCATTGGGTAGATTGTCCATGGCGCCCGGTCAACAATATCAATGGTACGGTATTCCCTGAACCTGTTCCTTTTGCTGGTGATAAGCGTGTATGGATGGCTGAATACTTCTATAATATAGATAATCCGGTGATGCGCCAGCTGCATAAGCAGTATATCATGAAGATGCTGGATGCCTTTGCTGATGAGCCGAACGTGATTCAGTCGATTGGCGAGGAATATACGGGTCCTTATCATTTTACGAAGTTCTGGTTGCAGACCGTTGCCGAATGGGAGGCTAAGACGGGCAAGCATGTCTGGGTGGCTTTGTCGTGCAACAAGGATGTGCAAGATGCCATCCTCCAGGATCCGGAGTTGAGAAAGGTGGTTGACATCATTCATATTGAACAGTGGTATTATACCCAGAAGGGACTTTATGCTCCTGAAGGAGGCAAGAATCTGGCACCTCGCCAGTATCAGCGTCGTCTTCGTCCGGGCAAGGTTACCTATGATGATGTCTTCAAGAGTGTGAGCGAGTATCGTCAGGCTTATCCTGAGAAGGTTGTCATTTACAGTGGAGCTTCGGCACCCGAGAATGGCAAGGCGGTGATGGATGCCGGCGGCTCCTGTCCGAATGTGAAGTAATATGTAATAAAAGTAGAGAAGATGAAAAGAATGATAATAACAGAATCTGTAAGAAATCTTTTATTGGATTCCGACTTTCTGGAGTCGGTACTCGGTTCTCCTATCGTAGAACCGGATGCCAACTCTGGGAGGCCGGCATCTTCTCGAAAGTTTGAGAAAATGTATCTTCCTGCCGAAATAGAGCAGGCAAAATATGTTCTTCTTCATCTTGACGAGATTTCGGGCTTGTTGTCTGAAACTGACATAGAAGAACTGAAAAATCGCATAAAAAGCCATTTGTACCCTTAAAATGGGAGGAAAAATACACTGAATACCAATTTTTCCCATTCATTTACCTGATTTTTCCTTAGAGTTTGCTGCATTTAGGCTACTTTTGCACCATCAACAAACAAAAGTACACCTAAGATGAAAACAAACTACAATAACATCAGAGAAAGAGAGGAAGCAGCACAGACGTTGCTCGCTGCCTATCGCCAAGGCGACCAGAACGCTTTCATGTCTTTATATGATATGTACGCGGAAATGTTGCTCAGTTATGGTCTGTGTATTACATCAGACAAAGAACTTGTAAAAGATTGTGTACAAGATGTGTTTATCAAACTCATCTCTAAAAGCCAGGATTTACAAGTTACAAAGGTAACCTCTTACCTGCTCATTTCTCTCCGCAACAGATTGCTGGATGAGTTTCGCCGCAAGAACCATATGACGGAGACTGCGGTGGAGGATATCCGTATCTCTACAACTGTAGAAGATGTGGAAAACTCTTATATCCTTGATGAAAGTTCGCTCAATAATGTTCGTAAGGTACAGATCCTGATGGATGAGCTGACACCACGCCAGCGCCAGGTGTTCACCTTATATTATATAGAGCAGCGCAAATATGAGGACATCTGCGACATCATGCAGATGAACTATCATAGTGTACGCAATCTGGTACATCGTGGCATGTTGAAGTTACGTGCAGCCGTAGCAGTATAAACTCTTCTGAAGGAGTTTGAGAGATGTTATTGGTAGACCCAAAATAGAGATTTGCACTTTAGGTTAATGGTAAATTAAAATAGGTTTATTATAGTTATAAAAAAGGCAGGGGACTCCGTGAGGAATTCCCTGCTTGGTTTTTTATGCCTCGTTGTTTCGCCTTACCCCAGCAAAGCTTCCGCTACCTTGATGTCGAATGGAGTGGTAATCTTGATGTTCTCACGATTACCCTCAACCATTGCAACCTGGCAGCCGAGACTTTCTACCACCGAAGCATCATCGGTAAACTGTTCCTTGTATTCCTGGTTGAAAGCCTGCTTTGCCAGACCGATGTCGAAGGTCTGGGGAGTCTGCACCACGCGGTAATCGCTGCGCAGCACATTCTTTCCGCCTCCGTGCTGGTCAATATAGCGCAAGGTGTCGGTTACGGCATATACAGGGATGGCTGCATATTCTTCGCGAGCCGTCTCGAAGCATTCTTCGATCACTTCCTTAGATACGAATGGGCGCACACCATCGTGAATGCCCACTACGCCATCTTCATCATCAGGAATGAGTGCCAGTCCGTTTTTGGATGACTGGAAACGGGTATCGCCACCATTGGCTATCTGGTGTTTGATATCAAAATGGTGCTCCTCGCAGAGCTGGTGCCAGTATGCCTGCTGACTCTCCGGCAGAACCAGGATGATGTTCAATGCAGGGTCGTATTCATGAAAACGCTCTATGGTGCGCATCAGGATAGGCTTGCCCGCTACCGGCAAGAACTGTTTTGGAATCTCACTTCCCATGCGGAGGCCCTTGCCTCCGGCTACTATGATTACGTAATCCATTTTTTTAAGTGAAGAGTTAAAAGTGAAGAGTGAAGAATTCTAATTCTGCCTTTCTTCACTCATTGTTATTATTTGCTCTGCATGAGATGATCATACATCATGCCATCCTGCAGGGCAGCTACAGTTTCCTTGCTTACGAAATAGCTCAATATCTTATAGGCGTATGGGAGGGTTGCTGCAGGACCTTCGCCTGTAATCACGTTGCCGTCTTCCTGGAAGAGGGTGGCGGTATATTCGGTGTTCTCGCCGAAATACTGCTCAAAGCCAGGATAACAGGTAGCCTTCTTTCCTTCGAGAATGCCTGTGCTTGCCAGAACCATTGGGGCTGCGCAGATGGCACCGATTCGCTTGCCAGCCTTGTGCTGTGCGATGAGCGCCTGGCGTACACCTTCGTGCTCGTTCAGGTTTGTACTGCCTGGCATTCCGCCCGGAATCATCATCATGTCAGCATCTTCAAAGCTGGCAATATCCTCAAACTTCAGGTCAGCCTTGATGGTAACACCATGCGATGTTTCTACCCATTCAGTACCCGTTACACTTACAGTCTTGATGTCTACACCACCTCTACGGAGGATGTCAACCGGAGCCAATCCTTCGATTTCCTCGAAGCCATTGGCAAGAAATTCATATACCTTAGCCATAATTTATTTGTTTTTTGTCTTGTTATTCAAATAATATGATTACCTTTGCAAAAGTAAGAATAATTATTGAAATAACAAAATAAATGGCACAGCAACATTTAAAATTCGCAATATTTGGTAATGAATACCAGGCTAAGAAGTCGGCTTCGATAGAGAAAATCCTTCTTTATCTCGAAAAGAAGGAGGCTGAAGTTTATGTGGAGAATGCTTATTACGAGTTTCTTACCCGCGACCAGCATCTCGATGTGAAGGCGGCTGGGGTGTTCGAGGATTACAACTTCGATGTGGATTACGTCATCTCTATGGGTGGTGACGGTACCTTCCTGAAGGCAGCGAGCCGTGTGGGAGCCAAGGGTACGCCTATCATCGGTGTGAATATGGGTAGATTGGGCTTCCTTGCCGATGTGCTGCCAAGCGAGATAGAGTCGGCGCTGGACAGTCTTTATGCCGGTGAATGTCTGATAGAGGAGCATGCGGTGATTCAGGTGGAGGCAGAAGGTGGCATACTTGCCGGCAATCCGTTCGCCCTCAACGATATCGCCGTGCTGAAGCGTGATGATGCTTCGATGATTTCCATCCGTACGCAGGTTGATGGCGAATTTCTCGTTACTTATCAGGCGGATGGTCTGATTGTTACCACGCCAACAGGTTCTACGGCATACAATCTATCTAATGGCGGTCCTATCATCATTCCGCAGAGTGGCAGCATCTGTCTTACTCCGGTGGCTCCTCACAGTCTGAACATCCGGCCTATCGTAATCAACGATACGGCAGTCATCACGCTCGATATCGAGAGTCGCAGCCACAACTATCTGGTAGCCATCGATGGACGTAGTGAGCGTATGACGGAGGAAACCCGCCTCATCATCCGCAAGGCTCCTCATAGCATCAAGATTGTGAAGCAGCGCAACCAGCGTTATTTCTCTACTCTGAGAGAAAAACTGATGTGGGGTGCTGACCAGCGCGAAAGATAATTAGAATAAGAAAGATAATTAAAATAAGAAAAGAGGTATATCCCGAAGATGAATCTTGGATATACCTCTTTTTCCTAACCTAAAACAACTAATTAATAATTTTGTTCACACAAAACTAAACCTAAAAACATAAACCTTAATAAACCTAAAAGCCTAAAACTGAAAAACTTAAACTATTCTTTGAACTTATTTGTTATATTCTTATCTGATAATCACTTTCTTTCCCTGGTGGATGTAAACACCGCTCTTTGCAGGCTTCTTACCCAATTTCATACCGCTAAGTGTATACCATGCATTGTCTGTTGTGGTATTGCTTATGGTTGGAGTTCCTGTGATGCCTGTTGGTGGTGCCCAGGTGGCGGTAACATCCTTGCAGGTGTATTTGCCATTACTCTGTGCAGTGGTAATCTCATAATACTTGGTGCTGTTGCCGGCATTCAAGTCTACGGTCTGCTTCTTGCCTTTCCCCTGATTGAAGATGATGTTTACGATAGCATCCTTGCTCTTGATCTTGAAGTCCATATAGTACCACTTCTTACCGTTCAGCGTCTTGGTTGCTGTGACAGCAGTACCTGGCCATTTTTCTGTGAGCTCTCCGCTTGTATTCCATGCGTAGAAATACATGACTGAACCCCAGTTGGTTACCTGGTCGGCATTGGCATATATCGTGATGGTATATGGCTCGAATGCCTTGACGGTATAATTGTAGGTACGGATACCTGTTACGGTTCCGTTGCTGAGCAAGCCAACCTTCAAGGTGCAGGTCTCATCTATGTTGATGGTGTTACCTGTAGCCACCTGCTTGCTCTTGGCTGTAGGGTCTGTGCCGTCAGTAGTGTATACCAGTTTGGCATTGTTGTTCTGACTGACAGCCGTAAGCTTAGCCTTGAATCCTGCCTCGTATTCGCCCGATGGTATATTGCACCATGCGGTTTCTGCTGATTTAGAAAGATAATAACGGTAGTGGTATCCTTCGAGAATCTGTGTATAGTCGGCACTTGGAGTATATGCCTTGGTCTTGTTTCCTACAACCACGATGAGCTTCGCCTTGTTGCCGGTAGTCTCATTGGCAAAGCATGCGGTCTGCGCCATCTTGTTGGTATAATTGCTCATGTTGGTGATGCCTGCAAGTTTGCGGGCTTCAATCATGCTCTTGATTTCCTGTTTGTAGGCTCTCCAGTGTGGCTGGAACACGCAAGGAGTTCCCGGCATGGCGAGCATATAGGCATTGGCTGCAAGCGTATCTCGCTTAAGAGGATCCAGCGGCTCATCTTTAGAGCGGTATTGCATGTCGTGATTCTCTACGAATGTGATGGCGTACTGACGATAAGTTGGGTCATGCATCAGATTGATATCGCTCTTCAGCTTCGACCAGTTTGGCGATGAAACAATCTTATTGTCTTTTACGCCTACTGCATCACGTACATTATAACGGAACTGGAAGTCGAAGGCTGCACTCTTCTTGTTAGTCTTGTTTATCCAGTTGATGATAGATTGGTTTCCATCCCAATATTCACCCACAGAGAATTTTACACCTGTTGCATCATTGTAGTCAGCTACGTGAGAACCACTGAATCCCTTTACCATGTCGTAGCGGAAACCGGTATATCCTATATCCTCTTTCAGGAATTTCAGATATGCCTTGATAATCTTCTGCACGTTTGCGCTCTTATGGTCAATATCACGGCATCCTCCAAAGTCGGTTCCCTCATCATAGTTCTGGCTGAGGCTTACACCCTCTTTGGTTGCCTGTGTTGCTGTTTTATTGCCATCATCATTCTTGCAGATGTCGGTAGACAGCATCTGGTAGGTCACACCTTTGTATGTTTCAGCAGGGAATGTGAACCAGCCGTCTGTATTGCGGTGATTGACCACAACATCTGCTATTGCGCCAATGCCGTTGGCTTTGAACTTGGCAATCAGGCTTCTGAGTTCAGCCTCAGTTCCGAATGAGGAATTCTGGTTGAAATAATAATATGGCTTATAGCCCATTACCTGAGTAGTTTCGATGCATTTACCGCTTTGTGGAAGCCATACAAGGTCGATGAATCCTTTCATATCATCGGCTTGCTTCTCTAAAACAGTCCATTGGGAGTAGTCGTAAGAATCCCATGAGAATCCTTGCAGCATGACGCCACTATAGTTAGCAGGCCAACCTTGTGCAAACATATTGATGCTTGCCAGTAAAGCGATAAGTGTAAAGTATATCTTCTTCATAATTATCTTTGTATTTTGTGATTATTATTTTATGTTTAATTGCAAGTTGTATTGTTATACGTTGGCAAAGTTACGATTTATTTCATTAGCTTGTTCAAAAATTGATGCAAATCAAGCGAATAAATTGTGCAAACGTTTGCATTCCGGTACGCTTTTCTTCTATTATATAATTAAGGTATATGTAGTTTTAGAAGATAATTATTATTAAAAAACTGGAAAACATTTGGCGGTCTCGTTTTTTATTGCGTAATTTGCGTTGCGTAAAAAGCGCAATGAACGTTTGTATAATGAATGATAACAAGATATGGCAAGATTGAACAATCCTTTTGTGGGCGATAGTTCGTGAGCATTTGGTATCTTCGCCGTTGAGCCAGCAGTTTATCAGCACCCACCATCTTCCGGCTACGAGCAGCGTGAAAACGGCATTGAAGGCATTGGTAGATAAGCAGCTGGTAAGTAAGACTCCGACTGGCTATCTGGTTAGTGACCGCTTCTTTGCGAAATGGCTGGTGAGAGGAGGAATCATAGCCAACTGAGGAAATGAAAATTACGTCCCAATGCTTGGCTATGGTGAGATGGATGATAACAATGCCGCAACTTATACGATGCAAGGAATCAATTATAACGATGCAAGGAAGCCTTTCTTGCGATTGCGTGACATTTGTCATGCGTTTATACGACACTTGTCGTACGGCCGGATGACAAATGTCGTATAATCACATGACATATATCAAAGTATAAATAAACCTAATAGTTTACACCAAAAGATACAAGTTATCACATTATTATATAT
>OISC01000333.1_pt1 | contig 13288 bp, 8 predicted proteins | sample 1586361 | NCBI WGS metagenome assembly OISC01 (sample SAMN02675048, study PRJEB24791) | human gut metagenome, SKBSTL034 | isolation source: stool | host: Homo sapiens | place: USA
TATTCTTCAGATCTGCTATAAACATCATGTTTCAAGTCATACAATTGTTGCTCATATGATTCGGTCAGCTACTCTTCAACATTGTCTCCAAACCATTTCGATTCATTAATAGCGTTTGCTTCAAACAATTTTTTAAGAAAATCTGGTGAAAGATTCTCTCCATCATCAGTTTTGCTACAGAAAAGAAGATGCTCATGTGAATCTAATTCATTGTAAGCCTTTACTTTATATACGACAGCTACACCTGATTTTCCCTTATAATTTTCCAGCAAAACTTGTCTAGAGGATAAATTGTCTACTTCAAATTCAATACTAGCATCAGGAACAGGGGGCTCTAATGCTCTGCTTATAATATATTCGCCAAGAGGATGCGTTACTCTTAACTGATGAAAATCTCCATGATCTTTGTTTAATATGTAAGTACCGGAAGGTATATTGCTTTTTAGTGATACTGGTAAAACAAAAGTAAGATTTTCATCATCAATGTCAGTAATTGAATCTTTCAAAACACTCTTGGCTAGTCGCCAAAAATGACGATTATAAGAATTTACTCTATCACGATCTTCGCTTTGTCGAATCTTCAGCTTATCAACAACCTCTTCATCAAAATTTTCAAGTAAAGACTTTTTGGTATCTTTAATTCGTTGCTGTATAATCTCTTCCAATTCAGACTGAAGTTGATTAAATGCAGCCTCAATTTCTCTTTCTGTACGACAAGTTTGGTAAATATGATTAAGCTTCTTCTCAAAATCAACTCCAGACTCCAATGAGCCTAAGACTTCGTCACTACTACCAAATACGCCTTCAAAAAGATTAAACTTCTCATTCAGCAATTCATAGACTCTACAGTCTGCGTAATTCAACTGATTTACAAAATTCACTACAACCACATCGAATTTTTGTCCATATCTGTGGCAACGTCCTATTCGCTGTTCTATTCTTTGAGGATTCCACGGCATGTCATAGTTGACAAGAAGTGAGCAGAATTGCAGGTTGATACCTTCAGCACCTGATTCTGTTGCAATCATGATTTCGGCATCTGTCCTAAAATGGTCAACCAATGCTTGTTTTCTATCTATAATTGTTCTTCCTGATATACGTTTAGAACCTGCATATAGAGATAGCCATTTTCGATAGATAGATTTAGAATCATCATCATTGTTTGAACCATTAAAGCAAACGACTTTTTCTTGGTATCCGTTATTCTGAAGAAAAGATTTTAAATACTCTTGAGTTCTACGACTTTCAGTAAAAATTAAAGCCTTTTTGGGTGCTCCAAGCATCTCATTTTTATGGAATGTCTTTTCTAGAGCAACGAGTAATTGCTTTGCCTTAGTCTCATTTACAATAGACTTTGCCTGTTCCTGATACATACGTAATTCAGCTATCTCCAAATCAATCGCATCAGAAATTGCAGGATTCAGTCCTTCGTTGATTTCGTCTTTCTCTTCATCGAGTGTTACTTCGTAGTCGTTTTCTACCGTTGACATGGCCGATAACAATTCACCAGTAACTTTGTAATGTTCTAGTCTTTCGACAAAACGCTGTAAAGTAAAACTTAACGCATATGCAGAAGAAGACATTATCTTTCTGACAATTAATGACAACATAGACCTTACCTTCTCAGGAATGCCATATGTTCCTGGCCTTTGAAGGTATTCGCTTATATTTTCATACAATTGTACTTCTTCAGGAGAAGCTTCATATTCTTGTACAAATGCAGTTCTCTTAGTGTAGTTGACATATTCTTTGACCTGTTGACGCAGTGTTCTATGTACAATATGAGACAGTCTACCTTTGAGTTCTCCAAACTTAGCAGAGTCTCTGGTAGTAATCATATTGTATTGCTCATTAAACGAATCAACTGTAGAAAAGAAATGTGGATCTATAATGCTTATTAAGCCATATAGTTCCTTTAGGTTGTTCTGTAATGGCGTTGCAGTTAACAAAATCTTTTTATAATGCTTAAAGGTATTCATCATTGTGTTACCAATGATATTACCTTTTTTGTAGACATTACGCATTTTGTGAGCTTCGTCAAATACGACCAAATCCCAATCAACCAACTGAAGTTCTTCTGAATGCTTTATTGCGAAATTATATGAGCAGATTATGATATGTCTACCATCTTCAAAGAGATTAGTGTCCAACTCCTTAATTTCCTTATAGCTTTCATTTTCGAGAATCACTGATGGTAAGTAAAATTTCTCCATCAATTCCAAATTCCACTGGTTTCTCAGAGATGCAGGAACAACAATAATAATTCGCCTCTTATGTTCTGCCCATAGTTCTGAAAGAATAATGCCAGCTTCAATAGTTTTACCCAAACCAACCTCGTCCGCTAAAATAGCACCTTTACTTAGTGGAGATTTGAATGCAAACAAAGCTGCTTCAACTTGGTGAGGATTCATATCAACTTTAGCTTCAGACAATACGCCAGTAAATCGACTATCGTCACTGGTCGATTTCTTATGCGATAAATCCCATGCATAATAAAGTTGTTGAGCAGGAGTTATACTATTTTTCATCTTACTTCTTTTCTATCTTAATAGAATATTCTGGTGACAATGCATCGAATTGTTCAATCTTTGCACCTCTCCAATACTTCTTGGCAATTTTCAAACAATCCTCTTTGAGTCTTTCGTCAATCATAGGATTTGCTTCTTTACCATAAATATCTCTTATTCTTTCATACGATTTCTGCAAATCCAAGTCGTTTAATGATATTCGAACTATATGGTATTTCTCATTGGGATGCTTTTGCATAAAAGTATTTTGAGATTTATGTAAATAGAATGGAGCAGTACCATCTTTAAGACTATACAATGTTGTTTTAACATCGACATAAATCCTGTCTGTAATATTATGGAAGTCATAATCTCCAATACCTTCTATTGCAGCATACTTATAATCCTTACCTTGGGCCAATAGATATTGCTCATAAATAAGTTCACCAATATATCCAATTGTTTGACGAACTTGCGACTCTTGAGTTTCATCATCAACCTCTTGCATTTCATGAAGAATCTCTAATATCATGTCTTTCTTATCAGCAAGTTCCATCAATTCATCTACATCAAATGATTCAGCCAACTCTTTAATATTGTCAAGTTTATCTTCATCGACCTTTAAGTTCGCATCATTATCACTTGTATTACTAATTGATTTTTCTGAAGTTTGAACTATCGTAGCGATATCTGTTCCTTTTTCTTCTGCAATTTGCTCAAGTTTTTCCAATTGGTCTACATATAGTCCTTGCAATACAATAAAAGGTTGCTGGAAGAACTCCATATCGGCAATATGTTTCTCTATCATCTTTATTGCACAGATTTTTTCTGCATTAGGATATTGAACAACTACCAAACCATTAGTGTCATAACCAAATTCCTTGTTATCTATTGCTTTTGAGAAAACCTGTTCCCTATTTTTGAGCATTGTAAAGTTTATACCAATAGGTTTCTTTGATGTTTTAATCAAGATACCTCTAGATTCGGGCATATTCTTCCAAATCTGATATGGTTCTGTTGCAATTTCATTATAATCTCCTTCATGAGCCTTAACAGAAACCTCTAGTTTAGGAGATTTATGTAGTTTATGTTTAGAAAGTAATTCTAATCCTTCATAAGCAAACACGACTTCATTTACAAAGAAATTCTGCACCTTCTTGTCATTCATCAACATATCCAAGAATATTGGCGTCCAAGAATAAATAGATAAGAAACATGATTCTTTATCATATTCTTCAAGAGTAAATGTAGGGCAAATAGAGTCAAGTGACTTATCACGACATTCGACATTACCAGTATACCTTAAGAATACCATGTTAACAATGCCTTCTGGTAGTCTATCGATTATACGTTTTATATTCTTGTAGGCATTATCTCCATAAACGTATATAAGTTCAGCATTCAACAACCAGTTTATTGTTGATTCAGTTTTATCTGGGTCTTCAAAATCAGGAATAGCTATAGCTTCTTCGTTATCACGAATGAGTCTTCTTACAGAAATGTATGATTCACTGTCGGTTCTGATATTCCCAAACAAATTGATAGCATCAACATTCTGTTCCAACCATTTCTGCATTTCGTTGGGAAGCTTTTCTTCGTCATTAAGTAAAGATTGCTCTGCAAATACTTGGGTCTCTGAATCAAAATCAGAAATCTTGAAATACTCATCAAACCCTCTATACTGGTTAGTCTTAATCATTGTCAAAGCCTCGCTAAGACTCTCTTCTTTACCTATTTCAAGATTGTAATAATCAGGCCCATCATTAAGTGAATAGTCAAGACAGAAGCGGAGTTGCTCTATTGTGAGATGTTTATCTTTTATCTCGTCATAGATTTCTTTGCAAGAAACGTTCTCCTTCTTGTCTCCATAAAATTGTTCCTTAAACCACTCTGCATCATTATCTGAAGGAAGACAATCCAGGAATGAATCGATATGTTCATTCTCTTCTTGATAATCACCATTTAAGGCATACAGACTATACTCATGATCATAAGCAATGAAAACACTATCCTTTATTGTCTCTGGAAGTCCTTCATTATTATGTCTGATACAATTAAATATGGTTTTTCTAAATTCATTCTCTTCAGTATCACGTGACACGGCAAATTTAATAATCTGCCAACGAATATCAGAATCTGTAATCTTATGGTCGATAGATATTATAGACAACGAATTGATATAATGTTCCACAACAGCAGAGCTACAATTTCTGATAAGGGGGAATATTAGATTCTTATCTGAAATCTTATCTACAACAGAATTTGCAAAGTCGTCCCGAGTGATATTGAAAGCATTTGTATCTGATGAAATAAGAGTTTGTACCTTTTGAGGTATATAGTAAAATCCAATCTCTAACAAAGCACTTCTCAAATCCGTGTCAAGGTCATTAGTATAGTTTTTCCCACCATTAAGGGCCTGAACTTTAAAGCTATTATCATTACCTATAACCCTGTGTTTAAGCAAGAATCCATCAGATGATATCTTCGACAAAATAGCCAATGTATCAAAGTCTATAAACTGATTAGGGTCAATCAAGTCGTAGACATATAAGGTATTTATCATGAATGGTGCAGAACTCAACACCTTTTCGTACTTATATGGCACAAAATTATAATCAAAATATGAAGCTTGAAGTTTTTCATATTCTGCTTCAGATAACTTATCGAAGTTTTCTACATTCTGACATGATTCATCTGTAGGTTTACCATCTTTGTCAAGATATAATCTAAGTAATGAACCTGCAACAGATGTTCCACCTGCCTTGTAAGCATTCTGTATATCTCTTAGATATGCATCTGTGTTGTCGCCCCAGCCATCTTCTTGCTTTATATCATCGAAATGATTTACGATCCAATTCCACAGTGCTGTATTGTCGCCTTGTTTGTCAATAAGCCAATCTCGATGTTTAATACATTCAGGTATGCTACCTTTGATGCGGAAATTGTCAAACAAAATAGTCCCGTCCAAACGCTCTTCAAACAGTTCAGAGAATGGCAAATAATCACCACGCCAGTTCTGAAGAACAGTGATTCCATTTATAATTTCATCTTCGTAATCAGATTCATTTTCAGCAATCATACAGAGCGTTTGACATACAGCATCTCTGCCCATAGAAGTTTCTCTCAATTCTGCAAGATTTGCTTTTATCTTACCGAAAAGATTTGAATAATCATCTTCATCATATTCCTCACACATAGGTTCTACTATATACTCTTGACCTACAAATATTGGTTGTGTCGTCTGAGCCATATAGTAAACATTAATATCGGACTTCAATTCCCCCCATGAATATAAATTATTCTCATTTGAACGGAATAATTGTATTGTTTCAATATCTGAGATACAATCAAGACAATTGGTATGGAATAGTCTATAATCCTCCTTAGACATACACTTTATCCATGCGGACAATTTTTCCATGTCTGCCATTTGAAGCATCTCAGCAAAACGTAAAACACGAACCTTTTTATCAAAGTGGAAAGAATATTTTTTTCTGCTTTCATTGTCAATCCAATGTAAATCAGTTATACCAATATCTTTCAATAAAACATTCGTTTCCTTTTCTTCCTCACATACTTGTTCAAAAGGTACGTAAGTACCCTCAGATGTATAAGCATATTCCTTCAAGAATGGACGAATAACATCATAGAATGCTTTACGGAGCTTCTGTTCATCTTCAGAGTTATCTTCTGGCCGTGATGATATCAAGGACTGATAGATATAATCAAACTTTTCTCTATTTGTAACCAAAAGTGACTTCAATTCATCAACCAAATGTGTATATGCAAGACGCAATTGATCACAAGTTTTTTCTGTATCGCTTATACGCTGACGGCTATCATCTACCTCTAAAATCTGGCTGTCCAAAATAAAACCAAATCGATATTTTGTTTGTAGAATAGGCAATCCCTTAAAGAAATTAACCACATTTTTTTCAGCGAATATTGGATTGAAAGCAAAGTGATAATGGAATTTATTCCCTTCTTCTACAAAATCAACAAATAACGAACTAACAGGATGCTGCTCTGCTTCCTTACCCATCACATATATATGTTTAAGTGATTTGCCTACATTACGCTCTTGATCAGCTGTAATAGAAGCAAAAACGCCTAAACGTGCACGAACATTCTCAAGGTTGTTTTCTTCAATGATCGCATCATACTTACCCTTTCCTAAAGGTATAATTAAAGCCGTTCCCCTAGTCAAGAACGATTTATTTCTTGGTGGATCAACTAATTCATTGAATGCCTTAATTGCTCTTTGCGCTTCTTCATTGCTAAATCTTTCTAAATCTTGACCTGGTGCTATTGGATAATAGCTCATAAGAATTTTCGCAAACAGTATATGGTTCTCTACGTCGTCTGCTTGAGCAGGAATCCACTCATCATCGTTAATAAGCCAAGCATCCAACTGGGACATATTTTGCCAACTAACAAGATATGGTCCTTTTTTGTTATTAATGATGGCATCTTTAAGAAGTTCTTCTGTATTGACGTTATGATTTATATCTGCCAAAAGTGTATAAAGCAACTTGGAACCTTGACCATATTTACCTAGTTTGTCATCATCGTTTAACTTCAAGGATTTACCTTTTGCCAAAAAATTATATAACTGACCATCTCTAGGCTCTTCGCCTTCAGGAAGATCAAAAATATTGAGGTCAGTAAAGAACGGTTCTCCGTTATTTAGTACTATCAAGAACTCTTCATTAGCATAGAAGAATAAAGAATCTGCACTTGCATCATACGCATTCTGCACAAATTCATAGAACAACTGTTCTTTTGCATTATTTGCAAAACTGGCTGCACCTGCTATGAGAGCATCGACTTTTTGTCCCTGCCCACTCATCATATTCAAAAAGTATTCTTTATTCGAACCTACTAGTTCAAGGGTTTCATTACCTTTTGAAATTGTTTTTATATATTGTCTGAGGTCTCTTACTTTCATAATTCCTCTACTGTATTTGATGTAAGGGATGATTTGAATGATAAATGTTTTGTTGAGTTCTTCTTGGCCTGGAGTATTGGGATATCTACCTTGACCACCAAAACCCGAACCAGAAATAAACACTTCTCCATTCATTTCTTGAATGGATTTAATTATCCCATTTTGATTCCAAAGATTATATAAGCTTAATGCACGTTCATAGCTACGAATTTCCATTGTGTGCCATACAGCTCTATCTGCTGCTTCATTTGCTTCCTTGGAACCTTTGTTCAAATGTCTGGCTGCTCGTCCTTCTATTATGATTTTGAAAGAGATGTTTACAGACTCTTTAAATTTGGACAAAATTTTGTTAACCAACTCTTTTCCCGCTTCTATAAAAATTTCTTCTTTATCAGCCGGGATATTTGCCAAATTAGGTTCAAACATTATATCTGATTTACACTCAAATCTTTGATATTGCTCATTATAATGGAAATACTCACTTACCAATGACTTTTGTGCTTCGTTGAACTCTCGAATCATTCTTGATTGTTCAATGGTGACTTTTATACTACCACCATCACCACCAATAGCTCCTGTTACCTTAATGTAGCCATACCATGCAACAAGACTGGTTATGATAAATACAACCAGAAAACCTGACATTAAATCTGTATAATTCTGCCAGAAATTATGCTCGTCACCTTCGTTTTTAAAATTCAACCTACTCATTTGTTGGTAATTCTGTTAAGTTGACTTTCAAGTTTCTGAAGAGTCTCAATTGTTGTGCTGATTTCATTGATGTGAGAAATCAGGTTCTCTATACGTTCTTGTCTTTCTTCCATTACAGCAATGACTTCATCCACCTTTTCATTTGTGTGGACAATATGCTTCATGCTATCATTAATGGTCGAAAGCATATTTTCTTGACTCTCATTCATCCTATGAGCATTATTTACGGCATCAATATATGCTTGAGCTGCACTCTCATAGTTGCCCTTAATATTTCGAACATGATCACTGATGTATGCATAACTCTTTTCTAATGCTTCTACATTTATGACAATTGCTGAACTGAGGGCATTAACTTCATCAGTAACAGCCTTCTGTAAGTCCGTTACAAATGTAGAAAGAGAATTGCGTAATTCAGCACTTACTTCACGATTCATAGATGTACTGCTTTGAAGCATTTTTTGATTTACTTCAGCATAAGCGTCCTTCAAATCAACCATCTGTTGCAAGCTGTTTGTACTTTGTTCCTGAATCTTTTTATATTCAGCATTAAATTGTGCATTCATCTTTTCAGCGAAATCTGAGTTCTGACTAGCCAATTTCTCTGACAAAGCATTATAGTTTCAACGATAGAAGTCAATCTTTCATCCTGGCTAGAACGTAAATTAGCCAATGCAGAAGTCATTTGAGTACAGAGTGATGTGATTTGTTCTGTTACATTGTTAGATACAGACTGTAACTCTGTATTGGTCCCTGCAATCATTTGCTGGACATTAGTCTTTTGTTCTTCAAGCAGGCCTGTAGAGAGTGAAGACATTTTATCTGTCAAGGTCTCAAGAGCATCTGCACATTTTTTGAACTGATCTTCACCAAAGTCCTTAATATTCTGTTCAATCTGACCATGCATCTTAGTAAAGATATCATCCATTCTCTTTACAAAGTCATTGATAAATTGCTCAAGAATCTTACTTTGCTGGCTAATAGTAGTATTGAGTCGTTCATTATATACTTCATTTTTGGCACTTTGTTCTACAAGTTGCTGTGAAATCCTTGATAAAGATTCATTTGTTGTAGTTGACAACAGGGTAAGGTTATACAAACACTCTTCAGGTGTTTGTAGGTTAATTTTCTTTTCCAATTTCCGGTCTTCATATGAATACCATATCTTACATCCTGCTGTTGCGATAAACGCAGAAATAAGACCTGCTATAGAAGATGTAAAGGCAGGTACTAAATTTCGAATTATGGTATCTATTTCAAGTGTATCCTGGTTGATGTCGCCTAATGAATTACAGATAGCCACGAATGTTCCCAAAAGACCTAAAGATGTAAACAGTCCTGATAAGCTATTCAGCAACTGTCTAGATCTATTCTTTAGTATATAAATCCAAAAATTACAGCTATTAAAATGCTCACAATAAACACCCCTTTACCTGTTAGTAAAACAGCGAGAGGTTCAGTTAACCATTTGAATTCAATTTCAGTCATGACTTCTATTTATTGTTTCAACTTGTTATTCTTTACTAATTATTATACTGCAAAAGTAATCTATTTTAAGGAGAACAACTCCAAATCAATTTGCATAAAAAGCAGATTCTTTGATAAATTTTCGATGATTATTTTATAGTTTCATCTATTTTTGCATTAATAGAACTTAGAAAACATGGATAATTGACTATCTCTAAAAATATTTCATCAGATTTGAGAGCGATTAAGTAATCTGTTTTACACTCTAATATGCCAATGCATATTGTAAATTCTTGAGACATGTACACTATGAAAGACATAATCTTCAAAAAAGCGAAATCAAGTATTAGGAAAACGAATTTATAATAGTTCTTATTGTTTTTATAAATTCAGCAATAAATAACAACGATTTACTCCCGCCTTTATAACTTTATCCTTGTATCTATCTTTTTAGTATTTTTCTTTATTTCTATCATAAGATAGTATTTGCTTCTCAAAAAACGCTGCAAAACGTTCCTGCTCGCTTTTCGCAATTCTCAATTTCGTGGCTAATTTTCTCCATTCCTTAACTGCATTCAACACCTCGCCGATGATTTGCCCGGCAGTCTCTTTCGGAAGCATATATTCCTCACAAGAATTCAGCAGTTCATTCAAATCAGATTTATTGGTATATCTGTTGATCAGCAGACTCTGATATTCGTTTAAGGTAGGATTCATGTCATATGCCGGTGACAGAGTCCATCCCTTGACGGTCAGAAGGAAACCATGATTACGAAAATGGTCATCTGTGTTACCGATACAAATATTGAATGCCACCCTACGATACATCTCTTTCAGATTATCTTCCACATTGGTACAGTTTTGAATAATAAAATCAACAATATCCAAATAACCATTACCTGTATTAGCATTAGCTCCATCATTCAACCCCAAGAGTGTCATGGCTGAAGCAAAGTGTATACGTTTACCATCTTCTCGTCTGTCAAATCGTCTGGAAAGCAAAGTATGATATTTATCATTTGTGGAGATTATTCTTGTTCCCGCAGCATTGATCCCAGCGTTTTTTGCCAAAAGATGAGAAAAATGCTCCCAAAGACCTGCATCATAATCATCCTTACGGGACGGAAACTTTGCTATACAAAGATTTTTGTTTTCATCAATCACACTAGCTTTTGGACGTGCTCCACCAAGAGAAGAACCTGGCTGCACTAACTGTGCAATCCATCGCATTTCAGGAAGTTGGTCCTCTTCTTCGCTTTTTTCTATTTCAGAACTGGCTGCAATCAACTCACGAATGTCTGTTAATGGAGGAATATGCAAGCTTTCACTTGCATTAATATACTCCCCATCCATGGATTCTTTGAAGCGGAAACCTCCCATACGAGAAAAGTCCTCAATCCCGATAAGATAGTCAAATGAAGAAAGCCGACGCACCAGACGTTTTTCATCCTTTGCCAAAATCTGTTCCCGACGATTTATCAATGTACGCCCCCATCTGTCTGGAAGGGCATCAGAAAAACATCCGAAAATATCCTTGCCTGGAGTCGTGTATTGCTGACCGGGATAGTTGTTCAAGTCATCACTAAGAAACAGACCTCCATAGTCCTTGAGCCATTCATCCTTATAGCAAAATCCATAGCTGTCAGAGCCACGAAGGGATTCGTAACTCAGCTCTCCAATTAGTCTTGGTTCTTTCAACCAATCAAAATTAGCAAATACATATAGTCTTTTCATACCTTATTCTTTTTTTGATGCCCTTTCCCTTTGTTTAAGACTTAAATCCTGTAATGCTTTTCCCATTGCATCTTCTTTTGCAAGCAGAAGAATATCATCATCTAGCTGAAGCGCATAAAGCACCCTAAGATAAATGCCTATTGCCACCGTTGGTACACCTTTCTCTATGCGTGAAACCGTCAGAGGTGAACAGGTGGCACGTTCGGCTACTTGGGCAATACTAAGATTCCTGCGTAGTCTGGCCAGCCTGATCTGCTCACCTACTATCAGCATCTTCTGCTCCAATTTTCTTGGCAACTTGGTACCCATTGTACTTTTTGTCATAGCTCAACATATCATATAATATGCAAATATAGCAGTTTTACTTTATTTTATGATGTGTTACAGAGATAAATTTTTGAATTTATTCCTGTTGAAATCTGCTTTGGTCATATTATTGGGCGTTGGAGATATTAAATGCTATTATATTATTCATAAGGCTGATATTTTACAGATAACAAACAATATATTATTTATAGAAAGAAAGCAATAATTTGAACAGAAAAAGAAATAATACTTCCTTTTCTGTACAGAATATCACTACTTAGGTAATCTTGAAAAATAGCGACCTCTGTCACATAGGTCTGTTGTTTGTAACAATCACCGAAACACTGACCACACACAGCAATTGAACTATTTCAAAGCTCTTATTGCCGGCGAAAAGGCCATCAGCTCGACCGAAGTGATGCATCGCTATCAAATCTCTTCAACAACCTCAATATTCCGTTTAAAGGCAGTCCTTATCAAGAATGATATATTGGATAATAAAGCCGGTGAAATCTCGTTCCAAGACCCGATTTATGCCTATTGGTTGAAGACTGAGTACTTCGCAAAATAATCATAATGTGGCTCTCGGTTTCAGGGCCATTTTTGTACCTTTTCTCATCAAAAAACGGCATTTTTCACAAGTTTTTGTACCGCACATTTTGATATTCAAGAAATTACACTTACTTTTACTTCCCAAAATGGAGGTACAAGCCGAGAATGGTCTAAAAATCACTAACTTACACATTATCAGATACTTGCCAACTTGCTGGTTGTACCTTTTAGAGTGCTATACTATTGATAATCAACGATGTACACATACTGCATCGGCAAATGACGGCTTGTAAACAACCGTAACCAATCATAACCATTTAGAATAAAGCCGCTGTATATCAGCGACTTTTGTTTTTACATACTTTCCAGTTGCCGTTTGGAGATCACGGATTTTCTCCATATTTTCCTACCATATTTCTACCACGGAGCAAATTCCACGCAAGCCGAAATATCACATTGACGCAGTAGTTGACGTGTGTTGACAGTGGTTTACATGTGTGGACAGTTGGGGAAATTAGTATTTATGAAAAACGACGGAAAATAGAGGGAAAATATGGAAGTAAAAAGGATTTGTCAATGGTGCGGAAAACCCTTCATCGCCAAGAAAACGACAACCTGTTATTGCAGCCCGCAATGCTCGAAACGGGGCTACAAACACCGCATGATGGAGCGAAAAATGGAGCTGCGCCACATGCAGGAGATGCTGGAACTACGCTCGTCGCTGGAGAAGCAGGAATACTTCACTTTTTCGCAGGCGGCACGTTTGATGGGCGTAAGCCGCCAGTACATCTACAAACTGGTCAAGGAGGAGAAGCTCCGCGCATCGCGGCTCAGCGGGAAGATGTCGTTGATACGGCGGGCCGACATCGAGCTCATGCTCAAAAGCAAGCCCTATGAACGGATGGTCCCGAAGGAGGACTTCAAGATAACGGAATACTACACCGCCGAGGAGATTGCCCAAAAGTACAAGGTTAACGCCAAATGGGTATGGACCTACACCCGGCGGCACAAGGTGCCGAAGGTGCGTATCCGCCAATTCAACTATTACAGCAAGAAGCATATC
>OISC01000334.1_pt1 | contig 13210 bp, 10 predicted proteins | sample 1586361 | NCBI WGS metagenome assembly OISC01 (sample SAMN02675048, study PRJEB24791) | human gut metagenome, SKBSTL034 | isolation source: stool | host: Homo sapiens | place: USA
ATATATAATAATGTGATAACTTGTATCTTTTGGTGTAAACTATTAGGTTTATTTAAACATTGGTATATGTCATGTGATTATACGGCATTTGTCATCCGACCGTATGATAAGTGTCGTATAATCACATGACAAATGTCACGCAATCGTTATAATTGTTTTCTTGCATCGTTATAATTGCTTTCTTGCATCGTTATAATTGCTTTCTTGCATCATATAAGTCACAACATTGTTACCATCCATCTCACCCTTGCCAATTCGCAGGGGGAGGTATGTGATGAGGCTGAGACTATCTATTACACCTTCGGACCTGAGAAGGCGCAGGAAATGGGGTTCAGTGGATGCAAGGTAGAAGGTGAATAAAAGGCGCCTTTCAAGAAACGCTCATTCAGAATGAGTGGTTTTGCTCAGAATTACTCATTCTGAATGAGTAAAAATGATAGAAATTACTCATCGAGTGGTTATCGTAGGATAGTAAATGCTGTAGATGTTCTCTGGCTTCTCATTCATGTCGGCATTGAAATTTACCTCTATGGGGATGCGCTAATTTGAAGCAAAAATGCCATCTCCATCAAAACTGATAGAGGTGGCATTGGGTTCTATGCAGTATGTCCTTTCTTACATCACATATGTATTAAATGAATGTGACTGAAAGTTGAGATTTTTATAATTTATTGTTCATATGCTTTTTGATAAAGCGACCCACATGATTCTCTTGTAGAGTTGTTGGGAGGGCTTTGAATATTTTCTTTTGATTCGAAGAACCTTTTATCAAATGCTGATAGAACAGATAGCAGATGATGCCAGGAGAATGGATATTGCTGAGTGCGTAAGCCGTATACTTGCGCTCGTCCCATCCATCATGGTTCTTGCTTTCCTCTTCCACCCACTGCTTATAGAAACTTGATCCTGTGAGGCTGTAGTAACCATTGTGTACGCTTAGCTCTGCTATCTCTCCTGGTACAAAAGGAATGTCTATCCATTCCGAGCAGATGGTTCCATCTTTCATCAGTGCTCTCACTCTTCCCATGGTAATGTCCTTCAGGTCGTGCTTGTATGAGAAGTTAGTGCCGTTGGTAGCCACAAGGATGGGTTCTACATACATATCTGTTTCGTCTTTGTAACAGATAAAATAGCCACGGTCCCAAAGTTCAGGGTCACGCTTGCCAATAATCTCAAAGTTGCCTTTCAGGTTGGTCTGAGCATCTTTTAGCATCTTGGTCAATTGCTCGTTAGGCACTTCTTCTTTTTCTTCTTTGGTCTTTTCTTTTGGAGCAGCCTTTTCTTCTTGGGTGTCTATTGGGGTAAGAACACCTGTATAATGTGTGGCTTTATACGTTTGCTGGTTTATTTCATTTGCTACGTAGTGCTTGTTTAAAGGAGCTTTTCCTTCTACGATGCAGATGTTTCCTTCATAGCCTTTTTCGTTAACCCAACCATTCTCTATGATATGGCCCCATTCTATGGCACAGACTCTGCGCATGCCAGAGTGACCCATTTGTTGGCGATTGATAAGGACGCTATATGCCGAGAAATTTCCAACCATAATAAGGTCGTTGCCTACAGATATGTCAAAGTTCATCCATGTTTTAAGTGGGTTGTTGTTTCCATCTACCATATAGTAAAAGTCAGTTACAGGCTGATTGCAATCTTTTTGAAAAGCCTTGTTGATTCTGTCCAGTTCCTTGAGAAACTTGTCTTTCTTGAGAGTTTTAAAGCGATATTTTTTCCAACACCATTGTGCTGTGTCACCAACCTCATTTTTTGCTCCTGATTGATTCATGGTGAACGCCTTGTTGCTTACCAATTTCTCCAAAGCCTCTTTGAAATAAGACTTTTGTGCCTGTGCTCCCATTGATGAGAACATCATGAGTAATAAATATATGACATACTTTTTCATGTTCTTTGTTCTTTAATGTTTATACCTTATTATATATACTTTCTTTAGAGTTTAACGGTGATTCGCCGTATTTGTTGGCGGTCATCCTCACTTTGCACAGCATTGCTTGTAGTGGCTTGAGCTTCTGCTGTCTGCATTTTGAAAAGATGCTCTTCGGGCAAGGTTGACATAGGGAAGAGTACCGGACCTTTTTCTTCGGTGTCTGGCATGTCATCTCCAAACTCAGCTTTAGGCTTAGCCTCCCTTTTGGGAGCATTGAGCTTGGCGAAAGTCTTTTTCTTCTCGTATGTTCTGCTCTCTTCTGTGATGGCTTTTTCTGCTGTATTTTCCTTTTCTGCCGTCAAATTCTTTTCTTGCATCATAGCTTTTTGCATCGGCTGTGTAGCCTTTCTCACAGCCATTGTCGCATTGCCCGACGCAGAAGTGGTATCCTTGGGTGGTTGCAGGATGATAGCGATGATGCCAGCCACGCATGCTGCGCAAATCCATGGAAAGATACGCAAGGTGCGATGGCTGACCAAGCTCTTCCTTGCCTTCTCTATTACTTGTTGCTTGGTTTGGGAGGAGGCATGGAAATCACATTGAGGTTGGAGCAGTTGCTCTATATCCTCAAATCCTTTGTCATTATGGATGTTCATTTGATCTTTCATATACTTTTCTCCTTTCTGAGTCGTTGTTGGATATGTTGGATGGCATAGCGATAGCGAGATTTCACGGTAGCTTCTGGTATCTCCTCCAGTTCGGCTATCTCTCGGAACGTCAAGTTGTCGTAACATTTCATTCTTACGATTTCCGCTTGCTCCTGTGGAATATCTTCCAGCAGTTTTGATATTCTGAGAAATTCCTCGTGTATTTGTTTGTCACCATTGCTGTTAGGTATGCTTGCCGCTTCATTGATAGCTATGATTTGCGGACGATTTTTGCGCAAGTAGTCTCGGCATGCGTTGCTAACAGAGCGAATGATGTAGCGGTCCAACTCTTCTACTTGTTGCCCTTCTTTCAGTTTCTTGAAAGCTGCAAGCAGCACCTCTTGTACAATATCTTCTGCATCCTCACGTTGCCCGATTCGAATATAGGCAAAACGAAATAGCCAGTCTTGCCGATTGTCGACAAGACTCTCCAGTTGTTTTATGAGTTTTGGGTTGTCTATATTCATTCGTTTCTTGTTTTTATGTTTCTAACTTTACTCATATAAACGTATATTTCTCAAAAAAGATTTAAAAAATACTCTTTTTTTTCATTTATTTGTTACTATTGTGTTTTTTTATATAAAAATGAATGCTACGAAGTATGGAACATAAGAAGATAGTGATAGTTTGCGTAAAAAGAATAGGCACGCATCCTTTCGTGGGTGCGTGCCTATACCTTTTATTATATGCTACCTTTAAATCACCTTGACACTCTTTTTTCCTCCTCTTTCATCAATCACGATTTTCTCGAAGACGATGGCAGGATCGTTTGGCGTGAGAGTAAGGGTATGGATGCCATCGCCTGTAACGGGCAGTTCTATTTCTATCACCTTGTCGATGATGCGGGAGGCTACCGTAGGATAGTAGATGTTGTAGATATTCTCCGGCTTCTCGTTCAGATTATGATTTAAGTTGACGACGACCGGCTCGGCTCCATCTACGCTTACGCCATAAGTCATGCCGCCCTTGTTCTGATAATCAAGGGTAGATTTGGTGATAATATGTATGCGTACCTTCTTGCTGTCAGTAGCAGATGATGCGCCTTGGCGTGCCAGAGCGTTCATCTTGAACCTGTAGGTGAGGCTGGCTCCTTTTACGCTTTTGGTGTATGGCATCAGGGTGACACCGGCTACACTTTTGCCCATGAATGGAATCTCTGTCCATTTTGCCTCGGCAGCATCCGTCTTGCTGCTATAGTAAGGAGCTTCGATTTCTACCACGCCGTTGTTTTCGCTGATAATCACTCCATCCTTGGAGGTTACCCGGAAGAGTTCCGGACAGGTATCTTTCTCGAAATCATCATTCCAACTCTTATAGCCGATATGCTTCTGGGTCATCATTCCGTTCCACTTGCCGCCAGCCATCTTATGGTTGTAATAGTCGCAGATGAGGGAATCGCGCTTGAAGAGGCGCTCGCATTCATCAGCCCATACATTCGCCTTCGGATTGCCCTGTTTATAGAGGGCATGGTTCTGAGCCTGGGCAAAGTACATCTGATGCAGATTGCTCATCATCTCGATAGGGAAGAGGATGATCTGACGATAGGCGTCGTGATAGGATGCCGGCAGACTGTTGTACTGGCGCAGCGCATCGGCTTCGAGCTGCAGATACTGGTTTACTACCTCCTGCCATTCTCCGTTTTCCAGACTGTAGGTGTTCTTGTCGAGCATCTCTGGGGTGCAGCGGCCGTTGTACTTGCAGATGAGGTTCAGAATGCGGGCTGCTTCATCGGCCTGCGATTCACCAAACTGCTGTGCGCACCAGTCGCGGGTATGACGGGTGATGTTGTTTACATCGTATTTACGTGGATTCCAAGCCATGTCCATAAACTGGCTGATAGGATATTCCATCGGCTTGAGGTCGCCCACATTGAGAATCCAGAGACGGTCGATGCCATTCTCGTAAGCAAGCGTCAACTGCTCCCAAGGATTCTGCACAGGAGTAACGTTGAGCATCTTTGAGTTTCTTGGAGCACCTACGTAATCTACGTGATAGTATAAGCCCCAACCGCCTTTGTGCTTGCGTTCCTTGGCATTCGGCACACGGCGCACGTTACCCCAGTTGTCATCGCAGAGCAGGAGGGTTACGTCATCAGGTACCTTCATGCCCTTGTCGTAGTAATCCATCACCTCTTTATATAGTGCCCAAACCTGTGGGGTTTCGCTTGCCTTCCTGCCGGTTACGTCAGCGATAATCTTGCGCTGGTCGTTGATGATGTTGGTCATCAGCTTCGTATCTGCCTCTTCACTCATCGCTTCATCGCCGTCGCCGCGCATTCCGATGGTTACAATCTGTTCAGTTCCCTTCATTCGCTCAATGCCTTCACGGAAGAACTTCTGCAGGTTTGTCTTGTTCTTCTGATAGTTCCATGGTCCCCATCCCTTTCGGTTGCGGGCGTATTCCTGGTGGTTGCGGGCCATCGGCTCATGATGGGAAGTACTCATCACTACGCCCATCTCATCTGCCGTCTTCTCGTTCTCCGGGTCATCTGCGTAGAAAGCCCAGCCCCACATGGCAGGCCACATCATGTTACCTCTCAGTCGCAATACCAGTTCGAAGACGCGCTGATAGAAACGGTGGTCGCCATATCCGGTGCCGTAGGTGTTCTTTACCCATGACGTTAGGCAAGGTGCCTCGTCGTTGAGGAAGATGCCGCGATAACGTACGGCAGGTTCGCCATCTGTATAGATACCCTTGTTTACGAAAATGGAATCGTGATGCTCTACAGGTACGTCTGCCCAGTCATACCAAGGCGATACGCCCATCTGCTGCGAGAGTTCGTAGATGCCGTAGATGGTGCCTCGTCGGTCGCTGCCAGCAATGACGAGTTGACCATCTATGAGCGTGATAATAAACTTTTCACGTTTGCCCTTCAGTAGATTTCCGTTGATGCGCTTCTGTTTCACCAGTTGGTCGATGGCTGCAGAATGGCCGATGGTGCCTACGAGGATAGCTGGTCGGGCTGTGTCGGCTTTTTTCAGAAAACCGGCATCCGAAGTGAGGGTGGCTGTGGCTCCACTCACACTTTTGATATCTTTCAGTAGGGCATGAGCAGCATAGTTCACTCCTTTGCAGTCGTTGGTGTCCATGTAGATTTCTACCCGGTTATTGGCATTCAGCAGCAAGTCTCCTTGCTTGAAATTCACAAATCTGTCGGCTGCGCTCATGCTGATTGTTGAGAGCAGGGCAGCGCCAGCCAGGAATGTTCGCTTGATGTTGTTTAGTTTCATATTTATTTATTTTGTTGTTATTTTCCGATTGTCAGCAATGTGTTTTTGCCGGTTGCAAAGGTAGCCAAAACTATCCGGATATACTTTATTTTATGTAATCTTTAGTTTTTAATATGTTTCATTTTTACTTTTCTGTCCGTTTCTCTTTGTGTTTTCAAAGAAAAATAGTAATTTTGCATAGTAAAAACAGAAAAAAGAATATATATAATGATAGACAGACCGACGATAGCAAAAATTATGGATGCCACCAAGATAGAAGAGGTGGTATCTGAATTTGTTACGCTCAAGAAGCGTGGCATCAATTATGTCGGCTTGTGTCCTTTTCATAACGATTCCAATCCATCTTTCTCCGTATCTCCAACAAGAGGTATCTGTCATTGCTTTACCTGTGGAAAGGGAGGCAATGCAATCAACTTTCTGATGGAACTGGAACAGATGACCTATCCCGATGCTCTTCGCTGGCTCGCCAAGAAATATAAAATAGAGATTCAGGAACGGGAACTGACCAACGAAGAAAAACAGCGCGAGAGCGAAAGAGAATCCATGTTTATCGTCAACGATTGGGCGGCGAAATATTTTCAGGATATTCTCCTGCACGATGTGGATGGTATCGCTATCGGTATGGCTTATTTCCGAGGAAGAGGTTTCAGGGATGATATCATCAGAAAATTCCAGTTGGGTTTTGCGCTCCCTAAGCGTACTGCTCTTGCTGAGGCGGCTAAGGCGGCTGGTTATAATCCGAAATATCTGGTTGATACGGGACTCTGCTTCAAGGTGGATAAGGACGAAGCCGGCAATAAGTCGGGTGAGGATAAAGTTCTTGACCGTTTCTCGGGCAGAGCCATCTTCCCCTGGTTCAGCGTGAGCGGCAAGGTAGTGGCTTTTGGCGGACGAGTGCTCGACAGCAGAACCAAGGGCATCAGCCAGAAATATGTCAACTCGCCTGATAGCGTTATCTATCATAAGGAGCGCGAACTCTATGGACTCTATCAGGCCAAGAAGGCGATAGCCAAGGAGGATTGTGTCTTTATGGTGGAAGGATATACCGATGTTATCTCGATGCATCAGTGTGGCATCGAAAATGTTGTGGCCAACTCGGGTACGGCGCTGAGCGTGCATCAGATTAGATTGCTGCACCGCTTTACCAGTAATATCGTTCTTCTCTATGACGGCGATAATGCGGGTATTCATGCTGCGCTGCGAGGTACCGATATGCTGCTCGAAGAAGAGATGAACGTAAAGGTTCTCTTCCTCCCTGACGGCAATGACCCAGATAGTTTCGCCCGCAGTCATTCGGCAGAGGATTTCAGAAGATATATTCAGGAGAATCAGACCGACTTCATACAGTTTAAGACCGATATTCTGCTACGCGGCGTGACAGACCCTGTAAAGCGAAGCCAGGCTATCAATTCGATTGTAGAGAGCATCTCGAAAATCAAGAATCAGATAACGCGCGCTTCTTATATCACTGACTGTTCTCACCGTTTGGGCGTGAACGAGGCAATTATCGTGAATGCCTTGAACAATTTTGTGCGCAACGGTATGAGTGAGCAGGTAAAGGCAGAACGACGTGCTGCGGGATTGAAAGATTCGACTGTAGCGGCAGCGCAGCAGGCGCAATCAGCAATGAGAGCAGTTACCCCACTTGATAAACTTCTGGAGGTAGAAGGACTTCTGGTACAGTTGATTATTCATCATGGCGACCAACTCATCACAGTACAGGATGTAGACGGCAATGATGTGGAGGTAGCTGTGGCCCAGTATATCAGTCTTGATTTGGGTGGAGATGGCTTTAAGTTTCATAATGATTTATATAATCAGATTATGCAGGAGGCTGTGGAGCATCTCGAAAAAGAAGATGATTTTGTCGCCGAAACTTATTTTGCCAATCATCCGAATCCGGAAATCAGCAGGTTGGCTGGTTTGCCTACAGGTGACCAGGAGGTATCTACGGCTAGTCTGCAGATGAAGATGAGTGCCGACAAACTCCGTCAGTTCGTCTTTAAAGACATCTTGAGTTTCCGCACTCATTATATTGCTCAGCGTATTATTGAGGTACAGCAGGAGTTTGCCAGGAATCCGACCAATCGTGAACTGCTGCAGGAGTTTATGAAACTCAAGCAGATGAACACGCTTCTGGCGAGTCAGGCAAACAATATCTTCAATTAACCGGAACTCCTGTCCTGTGGGGAGGAACTCTGTAATGAAGTATTAGAGATTTAAAAGGAGAAATGCTATATGATTTATTTTCACTGGATATATCTGTTGCTTTATGTCGTGATAACCGTTCCGGCTATCATCACCGTCTTGATGGACAATCGTCAGCCCGCCAAGACGATGGCATGGATATTGGTCTTCTTCTTCATCCCCTTTGTGGGTATTATCTTCTATTTTTTCTTCGGACAGAATACCCGCAAGGAACGGCTTATCAGCGACCGCAGTATGGACCAGCTCACCAAGCGCTCCATGCTCGAGTTCGTTGAGCAGGAGAATCTTCACCTGCCAGACAGTAATAAACCGCTGATGAATCTCTTTGCCAACCAGAGTTGGGCGCTGCCTTTTAAAGATAATCAGGTGGATATTTATACTGATGGCTATGATTTCTTCCTCACCTTATTATATAATATAGGACAGGCAAAGCATCATATTCATCTCGATACCTATATCTTTGAAGCCGATGCCTTGGGATATCTGATAGCTGATGCCTTGATTGATAAGGCGGAGCAGGGAGTGGAGGTGCGACTGATTTATGATGATGTAGGCTGCTGGAAGGTGAAGGATGAATTCTTTGAACGTATGCGTGATGCAGGCATTGATGTACATTCGTTCATGCCAGTCCGCTTTCCGGCTTTTACGAGTAAGGTAAACTATCGTAACCACCGCAAACTCTGTGTCATAGATGGTAAAGTGGGCTTTATCGGCGGCATGAATATAGCTCTGCGCTATGTGAAGGGTGATAAGAAACAGGCCTGGCGCGATACGCATCTCCGTATTGAGGGCGGTGGAGTTTACGCCATTCAGAGAGCCTTTCTGGTAGACTGGTATTTCGTAGACCGTACGTTGGTTACCAATCGCCAGTATTATCCACCGGTCAGTGTGCATATCCACAACAATTGTCTCGTACAGATAGTTACGAGCAGTCCTATCAGTCCTTGGCCTGATATCATGCAGGGCTATGTCCGCATCCTGCTTCAGGCCCGGAAGTATGTGTATATGGAAACGCCTTATTTCCTGCCAACCGAACCTGTATTGTTTGCCATGAGAACAGCAGCTCTGGCGGGTGTGGATATCCGTCTGATGTTGCCTCGTCATGCTGATGCCAAACTGGTAGAGTGGGCATCACGTTCGTATGTGATGGAAGCGATAGAGGCTGGCGTAAAGGTTTATCTCTATACGGCAGGCTTTAATCATAGTAAATTGCTGGTGAGCGATGATGATCTCTGTACGATAGGCAGTACGAATATTGACTTCCGAAGTTTTGAGAATAATTTCGAAGCGAATGCGTTCTTCTTTGATGAGGGGATGGCACAGCGCGTGAAGGCTGTCTATCTGCGGGATGAGGCGAAGAGCATCCTGGTAGATGATGTATCTTATTTCGTAAAACGTCCGTTCCTGCAGCGCCTTTTCGAGAGTACGGTAAGATTGCTCTCGCCGCTGCTGTAACGAATAAATCCCCGTTTGCATCTTGTCTGGTGCAAACGGGGATTTTTTCTATCTGAATATTGAGAAGTTTACGCTTCCGTAACTTCTGTGTTCCAGGAATCGTGGATGCTCGGAGAAATCATAGTCTTTGCCATGCTCAAAGACGAAGATGCCTCCTTCGTTGAGATAGTCGCCATTCAGAACGAGGTCTGGAATCTGCGGCAACTCCTTCAGAGCGTATGGAGGATCGGCAAAGATAAAGTCAAACTTCTGCTTGCAGGTCTTCAGAAAACGGAATACATCACCACGAATCAGAATATCCTTGTCTTCGCCTAACTTCTGAAAACATTGGCGTATGAAGTTGGCATGATCGCGGTCGGCCTCTACGCTGACTACCCGGCTGCAGCCTCGTGATACCAGTTCGAGCGAAATGCTGCCCGTACCGGCAAAAAGGTCGAGGGCAGAGGTATCTTCGAAATCAATATATCCCTGCAGAACATTAAAGATGTTCTCCTTTGCAAAATCTGTTGTCGGACGCGCCTTAAACGAACGTGGAATGTCGAAATGGCGTCCCTTATATTGTCCTGTTATGATTCTCATATTTACTTTGAACTTTGAATGTTGAACATTGAACTTTATGATAAGCTATTCTGTTGAATTCTTAACTATCAACTTTTAACTATCAACTCTTGTCTTACTTACTTAGGTACAGTGCCATCAAATCGAATGGCAGACCTTTAATCTCTGTGATGGGCGCACGGTTGAATTCGGCGGCAGGGTTCAGAATGAAGGTCTTCTTGATGTAGAGTTTCGTGTTGTAGAGGAACCAGTCCTTGTCCGGAACATTGCCTGATACATGCAACTCATCCTGCATCTGGTTGAATCCTAACTGCTTCCATACATAGAGAATGAAATAGAGGGCATCCTTGGCATGCTCGGCATTGAACGAGTTGAAGAATTTGAAACGGTTCTTCTCGAAACCGAAAACGTCCAGCTTCTTGTCGTGGAAATAAACATAGAGCTTGCGGTGAATGCCGGTGAAACTGCGATGATGCAGATAGTGCCACATCGGTTGCATGATAGGTGTGAAGCGAACATCCTTAAAGTTGTCTTCTACCACCATCTTCAAATCCTTGTTGATAGGGAATACCGCTACCGCATTCAGTTCCGGCTGCACTCTGTAGAGAATGGCATCGCTGTTATGGCTGTTGAAGGCATGCTGATAGAGCACATCGATATCCTCTTCATGAAATTCTTCGATAGGAACCAGCAGGATAGGCGAATCGAGATATACGCGTACCTTCTGGTATCCCCGCTGCAGGAGAGTACTCTCCTTGAAAGCCTGACGCAAGTTGGCTGCCATCGAAACACCACTCTTTACAGTATAAGGTTCATAGATGAGCTGATGCTCAGCTTCACGGTCAACTACCGAAAAACTGAGGGTGTTTCTGCTCACGCGGATGGTGAGTCGTGCTTGCTGAATGTTGTTACCTTTTATTTGCATATCTGTTACCAATTACCTGCGTTGTTATTATCTGTCGTTAAATCGCCTATCTTGAGTCCGGGATAGTTGCCGGCATAGTTGGCCTCCTCTATCTTCTGCTGGATGGAACCTTCATCAAGTCCGTCGAGGAAGGTTTCATAACCGGCCCCACATTCCATCACCGGAATCTGCTTACCGCTTTTTCCTACGATAACCGTGGCAGCAAGTGTAAACTTCTTACCGTCGGCATAGGGAATGTATTGAGCATCTTCCTGTAAGTACTTGCCTTTTACCAGTGTCGGAAAATCTCCTGTATATACGCCGTGTTTCGCCTTGTATTTCTCTTCAGCCTGACGTATCTGCATCAGTTTCTCCTTCACCTCTGCTTCTCTGCTAGCCATGGCCTTCTGGAAGCGGATGGGCTGGCTTACACTCAGAATACAGAGTAGCATCATGATGATGACGCATGCTCCCAAAATATAATTATTCTTTATTCTTTTTCTCATTTCAAAAAGTATTATTACTTTTGCACTGCAAATAGGTGCAGTAAATTTTCTGCAAAGATACTAAAAGTTTTCGAAATATGAACATTGAAGAGTTAAAATATCAGATATTACAGCAATTTGGCTTTCCGCCAACCTCAGAACAGGCTCAGGCGCTCGATGTTTTCGTGCAGTTTATGACGGATAGTAATCCTCATGCTGTGATGATTCTCCGGGGTAGTGCGGGTACCGGTAAGACGTCGCTCTCGGGTGCTATCGTCCGTACGCTCCGTGCTGTTCGCCAGAAGGTGATGCTCCTTGCTCCTACGGGTAGGGCGGCTAAGGTTTTCTCTCTGAACAGCGGGATGCCTGCCTATACCATTCATCGCCGCATCTATCGCGAAAAGGCGTTTGCCGGAGTGGATGGACAGTTCAATCTCAATGATAATCTCTATACTGATACGCTTTTTATGGTGGATGAGGCTTCGATGATTGCCAATCTGGGATTGGGCGGAACCACCTTTGGCAGCGGTTGTCTGCTAGATGATCTGATTCATTTTGTGTATCAGGGACGTAACGACCGCCTCTTGCTGATTGGCGATAAGGCACAGTTGCCTCCTGTTGGTGAGGAAGAATCACCAGCCCTTTCTGCTGCGATGCTCCAGGGATATGGACTGTCGGTTTATGAGTGCGATTTGAACGAGGTAGTCCGCCAGAGTCAGCAGTCGGGTATTCTCTTTAATGCTACCCGCATCCGTCAGATGATTACCCACGATGACATTACCCAACTGCCTAAAATCCGTTTCTCCGGTTTCTCGGATATCAGGGAGATGCCGGGTGCAGAACTCATCGAGGCTCTTGGCGACAGTTATCATCATGTAGGACTGGACGATACCATTGTTGTGACTCGTAGCAACAAGCGCGCCAACATCTTCAACCAGGGCATCCGCAACATGGTGCTTGATAGGGAAGAGGAACTGGAGAGTGGCGACATGCTGATGATTGTGAAGAACAATTATTATTGGATGGAGGAAGAAAGAAAGAAGATAAAGGAAAGGCAATTAAGTGAAGAACGAAAAGTGAAGAGTGGAAAATTTAATACTTTAGCTAATCATACAGTTCAAAGTAACGAAGTTCCAAGTCATGAGATTCCTGCTTTCCTGGCTAATGGCGATAGGGCGAAGGTGATGAAGGTGAGCCGTCGCATCGACCTCTACGGCTTTCATTTTGCCACCCTTCTGTTGAAATTTCCCGATTATGATAATTATGAACTGGAGGCTACGGTATTGCTGGATACCTTGACGAGTGAGGCTTCTGCTTTGCCCCATGATCAGCAAGAGCAGCTTTTCCGTAAGATAGAGGAAGATTATCAGGACATACCCCTGAAGGCAGACCGTATGAAGGCAATCCGGCAAGACCCATATTTCAATGCTCTGCAAGTAAAGTTTGCCTATGCCGTTACCTGTCATAAAGCGCAGGGCGGACAGTGGTCGCATGTTTATGTAGACCAGGGCTATATGACGGATGATATGCTTACTCCCGATTATATCCACTGGCTCTATACTGCATTTACACGAGCCACAGAGATGCTCTATCTCGTGAACTGGCCAAAGACGCAGGTAGAAGGAGAGTAATATTACTCTTCTTCTTTTGTTCAGGATTTATATGAAAAGAAAAAGTCCGGCTCTCTCTCGAAAGTCGGACTCTTAAATTTTTGAGTTATTTTTTGGGAAAAGTGGGTAGTGATGGATTCGAACCACCGAAGGCATAGCCAGCAGATTTACAGT
>OISC01000337.1_pt1 | contig 13093 bp, 6 predicted proteins | sample 1586361 | NCBI WGS metagenome assembly OISC01 (sample SAMN02675048, study PRJEB24791) | human gut metagenome, SKBSTL034 | isolation source: stool | host: Homo sapiens | place: USA
GCGTACAACCTCGGCGGCTTCCTCGTCGATTATCCAAAAATCCTTGTTGTCCGGGTCTTTGACATAGCCGTAAGGGGCTTCGGTGACAATCGGCTTTCCACTCATGCCTTTGGTCTTAATGCCCGTTTTCACTTTTTTGCTGATGTCCTTTGCGTACCACTCCGACATGATGTTGATAAAGGGCGCAAACTCCAGCGTGTCGGGCTTCTCGCTGTCTATGCCGTTGTTGACCGCGATAAAGCGCACATTGTTCCGTCTGAATATCTCCATCGCGTTGCCGACTTGGAGATAGTCGCGCCCCCAGCGGGTAAGGTCTTTCATAATGCAGACACCGATTTTCCCGTTTTCCACATCGTCCATCATGCGGGAGTAGGCGGAACGGTCAAAAAATCTGCCGCTTTCGTCATCGTCGATGTAGTGCCGGATATTGGTTAGGTGCTGCCCTCTGGCATAGTTCTCCAAAAATATTTTTTGGTTCTGTATGCTGTTGCTCTCGCCGCCGTCCCTGTCCTCGTCGCCCACGGAAAGGCGGGAGTAAAGGGCTGTAATTTTGCTATAATCAGTCATGTGCATAACCTCCTGTGCGTCCATGTATGTGTCATTTACACTTAAAATTATGCACTCCAGCGGGCTGTGCCATACTCGGCATCGCGGCGAAATTTCTTTGCTTTTCTCGCCTTGCAGTAGATCAGCAACCGGAAGCCGACTGCGCCCACAATGCCGACAAACCAATCCAGCGGGGCAAGGCCGGGGGCAAAGCTGGCAAAGGCCGTGCCGATGGTCTGGCCCAGCCCCAGCAGCTTTTCCGAAGCGTCAAGCCCCGGCGCCAGCCGCACCGTCTGGCAGAGCTTATCAAAGAGATACACAAATAACAGATACGGCATGTTCGGCAGAAGATATTTTTTGAGTTTGTCCTTCATCGCTCCACGCTCCGTTCTCTGGTCTTGACCTTTTCGCCGCGCTCCTGCTCCTTGTGCTGCGTTTTGGACTGCTCCTGCGCCTTTTCCAGCTTACGGCGAATAGAAGGGGCTTTCTCGCGGCTCAGGTTTTTAGCGGAAAACTCCCGGAAGGCCGCCGTAATGATGTCGGCATCCCGGCCCTTGAAAAACACCAGGTACCGGGTATGCTCGCTGGAGGTGTCCTTCTTCAAAGCAAAATCCAGGCCGTACTTCTTCGCCGTGGAAGAAAAGGCCCGGATGTTCTGATCCGTGATCTCGATGTTGGAAACGCCGGTGTTGTGCTTCATAAGCTGCCGGAGCGTCTGCTTGCCGTGCCGGAGTGGGGGATTTTTCTTGTGCTTCTCCATGTCTGCCAGCACCTTCTTCATGGCCTGCTGCAAGAGCTGGGCGGTCATTTTACTGGCCTCCACACATAGCGCAAGGGTTTTCTGCGTGATTTCTTCCTGCAAAGCGTTCACCTCCGATCTCCGCTGCCGTACAGGTCATGGCTGACAAGGGATGTGTAATAGCTGTCCATCGTGACCGGGGCGTTATACAGCGCCGCCAACAGATATTTCTTGATGTTGCGGACATAGGTGGTGTTCTCCCGCATCCGGTCAAGGACATACTCGATGTGCGAGGCGTTCAGCTTCAGGAACCGTGACCGGACGACCTCCGCAGGGTAGTCGTCCCCGGCGACACGGATCATCTCCCGGTTGGAACAGACGGTATCTACCATGAGCTCCACCAGCTCGTCCAGTCGGTCTTTATCCAACTGCACGTTCTGCGAAAGAACGTCATATTCGATGTTCTCCAAGATCAATGCCCGATAGCTTTCCCGCTTTCGCATCCCGTCCTGCCCGCTCCGCTCCCTGGGGACTGGGGGACTTGATAGGATAGGACTTGATTCTTGCGTAATTGATAAATCTGTCTTTGATGGATAGTTACTTGATTCTTCTTTATTTAATTGGGCGGGGTTCTCCTGAATTGGAGCGTCCAACATTGGATTTGCCTGTACGGGATTTTCCCGTATAGGTTTTTCCTGTGTAGGTGACGGCGCTTTAGGCTGTTCCAGAATGGTGTATTCGATAGAGCCGAGCTGCCCGTTTGCGCTGCGGACACGCGAACGGATCAGATAGCCGTGCGCCTCCAGCTCCCGGATGCCGCCGCTGATGCTGTCAATGCCGTCCTTGCAGATACTGGCAAGCCCCTTCATGGTGTAGTCCCAGTTTTCCGGCAGGGACAGCATGAGGGATAAAAGTCCCTTCGCTTTCAGAGACAGCGACATATCCCGAAGATGATAGTTGGACATGACCGTGTAATCCCTGGTCTTTTCGATACGGAAAACTGCCATATCCGGCGCCTCCTTTCTCTGTTTTTGAAAAGTGTTGATTTTGGCACAAAAAAGCCCCTGTCCTGCCTCCCGGACGCTTCCCATGGGAAAACACCCACGCCGCCCTTTAAGCGGCGCTCTGAGAGGAAAAAACAGAGGTTTTCGCGCCCTAATTGATACATTTTTCGGGTGGGTATAGGCACGGATATGAAAAAACGCCATAGGGCGGCTGCCTATGGCGTGGGGACAGGCAGGGTACTGATGTGAAAATCAGCGCCCTGCCTGTCAGTATGAGATTTTTTGACTTCGTACCGTGTTCCCTGCCTTTGAAAACATTGATTTTACTGACTTTCTTATGTTTTCTTATTAGGAGGCGAGGGAAGCCACCGCTTTTTGACTGAATTATTGCTTGAGTTTTACATTGTTTCTGATCGTGCGCTCACTTCTGGGGCGGTTCGTCAGGCGTTGCAGTACGGCGCTGATCTGCCCCTCGGCGGCTTCGACCTCGGCATGGAACGCGCGGGCGGAGACGCGCAGCGCCCCGTGGCCGAGGATGATGACCTGCTCGGGGCCGTCGGACGTCGCCACGCGCACGCGGCGTTCGCGGCGCAGCTCGTAGGTCGCGCGCTCGATGTAGGTGCCGGAAGGCGTTCTGCCGGGAATGTCGATAGACCCCGTCTCTTTCTGATAGCAGCCCATGACTGCCGTGGTCATAGCAAAGAGAAGGACGGCCATGCAGATGATCGGACGAATGATTCTTGTGATTCTTTTCATAATGCTGTCTCCTTGCCGCGCTGGGATAGCGGCGCAGCTCAAAATGTCATTGATTTGTTTCTCGCAGCGAAAAGAGAACAGCGCAGCTTCAGGGCGAGATGCCCGTCCACTGCGCTGTCCGATGTTCGCTTATGGGGTCATGCCAGCGGCTTTGATGTTTAGCCGTATGTCAGCCGTTCACTTCTTGCAGCGCCAGAGGAAGGTCACGATCTGCGCTCTGGTGCAATCCGCGTCGGGGCTGAATGTGGTGTTGGTGGTTCCCTTGGCGATGTTCTCCTTGACTGCCCACAGTACCGCGTCGGCATAGTAGGCGGTGGATTTCACATCGGCAAAGGGATTGGCTGTACCCGCTGCCGGAGACTTCTCAGAACGCCACAGGAAGGTGACGATTTGGGCGCGGGAGCAGGTCATGTTGGGGCTGAACGTGGTGTCGCTGGTACCCTTGGCGATGCCGTTCTCCACCGCCCACAGCACAGCGTCGTAATAATAGCTGCCCGCGGGGACGTCGGCGAAGGGCATGGTGCAGGTTTCGGGCTTGGGACTGCCAGCGGCACGCCACAGGAAGGCCACGGCCTGCGCACGGGTGCAGATGCCGTCCGGGACGAAATGGGTATCATCGGTTCCCTGCGTAATGCCGTTCTCCACCGCCCAATCCACAGCGTCCTCATAATAGCTGCCGGTGGCTACATCCACAAACACGCCGGTCTGGGGGTTGCCGTTGGCTTTCATAAAGATGACCTCGATGGTATGGGTTCTGCTGACATTCTCAAAGGTGTAGGACTTCGCCGCGCCAATGCTCTTGCCGTCAATCTTGACGTTGGCGACAGCATAGCCCTTATCCGGAGTGATGGTGAAGGTCTGATCTCTGCCCTCACGGACGCTGACATTGCCGGAGGGAGAAATGGAGCCGCCAGCCCCGGCAGTTGCCTTGATGGTGTAGTAGCTGTAGCCGCTTCCGCCGCCACTGCCGCTTCCGCCTTCATTGCCGCCTGTGCCGCTATTGCGCAGAATCGTCAGCGTGTAGGTTTTAGCACCGATTCTCACGACAATGTCGGTTGTGCCGCTGTTGGGGATGGCAACGGTTGCGCTGCCGCCGGTGGACAGAGCCTGTCCGTTGATGTTCACGGGCTCGCCGTTTCCAGACACCGCTGTGACTAGCGTAGATGTTGCTCCGCTATCATTTTGCAGCGTATAGGTATAGTTCGTTCCGTTGGCGGTAAAATCGCCGAGCCCCACTGCCAGACCTTCAAAGGTCAGAAGGTCATTACCGGGCACTGCGGCTCGCACCACTACGCGGGTGCCAAGCCGGGAGAAGGTGACGTTTTCCGCCTGGAAGGTTTCCCCGGAGATGGCACCGCCAATACTGGTCTTTTTCGTTTCCAGAACGGTCCCGGCAGCATCCAGCAGCGTGGCCACCAGCTCTGCGCCAGTCTGAGACTGCAGGCAGTTGTTGCGCAGGGTAATGGCGGCGGTGCTGTGACCGTTGCCGTCGTTCCCCTGTGTCACATCCATCGTCAGCTGCTCTCCGGTGCGAGCCAGTGCGCCGGTCATATGGACGCTGGCCTCGCTGTCACTGCCGTCATACTCCGGGAGGCGCTGATTGCCTCCCGTTCCACCGATCTGGCCTTCCGCCCACGCCTCGGCGTACAGATAGGTACCCACATTGGGGATCTCGGTTTTGCCAATGGATGTCATATACTCGCCCAGATCATAGGTCAGGTCCAGTGTAAAGGTTCCCTGATCGATGCGGGCGAGGGCGCTGTCTCCGGAAATGGTGATTTCATTACGACTAATACCACTAACCTGTGCGCCGTTTGTGGTGCAGGCTACCTCTGCAGGTTTGGTATGCAGATCATCCGCATAGAACGCAAGCTTCACCTCGCGGCTCTTTCCGCCGGCCAGCGCGGCGGCAGCGGAATTATAGAGGGTCATGCGCACCGTGCGCTTGCCGGCGCTCTCCGCAATCACTTCCATTTGCGAGATGCCAATGTCGGGATAATCCAGATACACTGTGCCGTTTTCGTTGATGCCGCCGGCGGCGGTGATGGTATAGCTCGGGTCGGTCACGCGGTCTCTCACATGGTGCCAGACGGTAAGGGTGGTGCTTTCATTGGGCAGCAGTTTTTCCGTAAGGGTAGCGGTTTCCCCGCTGCCAAGGCTGACCGTTAGGTTTGTCACATCGTTCAGCCCGGTGTTGCGGATGGTAAAGCGAATGGGTGTCAGGCTGTTCAACGCCAGCGTTGCATAATCCACACCGATCTGTTCCACTGCCACCGCATCGGTGATAAAATTAGAGGTAGCGGTATAGAGGATCGTTTCCTCACCCGGAACGGTCACGCCGCCGATTACCTCCGGCTTTTCATCGTCATACCGGGTGGCCTGAATGGCAGCCTGCACCTGATTGCTGCCGCTGACATAGGCATCAAAGTGGTCAGCCAGCGTGCGATCCGGCAGCTCTGCCAGTTCCAATGGTGCGGAGAGCGTGTAGGTATTTGCGGCATAGCGCAGCTTGGCCGCCTTCAAAATGCCGTGATCTACCGCGCCGTTGGCGTCATTGACAGTCTCATTCCAGACGATGGTAAGATCATTGAGGCTGCGATGATCCCCACTGAGGGAAGCGAAGCGGAAGTCTCCGCCCACGACGGCGTTGCCGCTGCTGGTCAGGGCAGACAGAGAGCCGGGGAAGCTGTTGGACATGGTGCTTCCGCCGTCCACAGCCAACAGCTGGATATCGCTGCTGCCGTCTCGGACACTATGCCAACCGATGACAAATCGGTCATCCCCGCTGCCGAAGTTGGCTGCAACGACCTGGGGGTTTTCGTCAAGATTGCTGTCACAGGTCGCCAACATGGCTGTACCGGGAGTTCCGTCAGCAGCCACGGTACAATAGGCGATCTCGTAGGCGGAGGTATCTCCGGTTCCGCTGCGGTCCAGCGAGTAAACCGCCATAGCGGTTCCGTCGGGCAGCATGGCCGCCTGCAACGCCTTCACGCTGCCAGTAGCACCGTTATAAAGCATTTTGGCCTCGCTCCAGGTGCCGCTGTTATAGCAACGGTACATGATACAATCTCTGGTAGTGAAGTTCAGCAGGTTGTTGCTGCCCTGCGTACCGGGATCGGGGGTGTAGACGCTGCGCCAGAACACGATGGCCTTGTCGTTGCCGCCCACTGCCGTGGCTGGGGCCAGATCCGGCGTGCCGTCGTTGGTTAGGCGGGTGGATGTCCAGGTTGAGCCGTTACAGACGGACACTACGATCTCCGTGCTGTTCATCAGCAGGTTTTGCTCTTCCAATGTCACGGCATCACCGGCATTTTTACCCGGCAGGTCGGTGCCCATGCGAACCCAAGCCGCCGCCGCGAAGCTGCCAGTGCCGGACAGAGAAACGCTCGTGTCGCCGTAGCCGGGGAACCCTGTGGGATCGTCAATTTGGCTGGAGGTAGAATAGACGCCGCCCTTGAGGGTGGAGAAATGTGCCCGGCTGTTGTAAATACTGCTGCTGTTGCCGTCGTTGATGTAGGTCAATACCTTCCCGTCATCGCTGAGCTGTGGATAGGATGTGGGGTTGGCATTGGTCTGGATGTTTTCCAGCCCACTGGTGGAGTTCAGAGAGAACAGCATCATCCGCTGCTGGGGCTGGCCCCAGGTACGGGCATATTGCTCCAGATAGTCCCGGCTTTGGAGCGTTGCACTGCCAGAAGCCACCTGCATTCCGCTCTGGGCCGCTGCCATCCGCAGCGAAGCAAGGCTCAGCCCACTGGTGGCGCTATTCCAGTAGTCGTCGATTGTTTTCCAGTCATTAAAAGTCCTGGTGGCTCCAAGGGTTCCGGAGGCGATCACCGCCTCGTAGGAGATAAACAGGAAGGTGGCCACAAATTTGATTCCCACTTCGCTTTGAATCCCCAGGGCCTGACCGTTGATCTGGCGCTTTGTCTCGTCGGCAAGATAGGTGCGGGAAAGGAACTTATTCTGACTGTCCACATCCAAATTGCCGAATAGGCCGATCTTCAGCGCCACGATCGAATAGTCAAAGCCAATGCCGCCAAACGCGTGGACATAGGCGTTGATACGCAGCGTGGTCAAAAAGTCATTCACTGCCGTGGCCGTGGGATCGCTCCAGGCAAGCTCTGTACCCTCGCCCTGCCGGCCGTAGCGCACTGCGGTACGGAAATCCAGCTGAATGGCACCACCCAGCTCAAAGGTTGCTGTCAACGGCACGGGGCCAGCCATGGCGTTCACGCTGAAGGAGAAGCCCACGCCAACGCCGGAGGTAAAGCCGCCGCCTACGGTGAAAACCTCCCACTCCTTTTTTTCGGCGTTATAGCGGATCTCCGCTTCGTAAAAGCCCTCCAACTGCAAGTTGAGATCCGTGCTGGTGACATTGTCGGCCAAGGAGTTGGTTTTGTAGTCCCCCTTGGGATCATAGGTTCCCTGGGCCATCTGGCTCAGGTCCCCGGTCCCGGGCACGCCCACCTCCAGGTTCTGCGTCAGCACATTCGCACCCAAGGCCACGCCGTCCTCGGAATAGTCCATGTCCTCCATCTCCAGCGTATTGTACCCGGCCCAAATCATGGCACGGAACACGGAGGGATCTTCGCTGGGGGTGATGATCATTTTGAACACGGAAGTGTCCACCGGACCGCTCAGATCATCCAGCCGTCCGGTCAGCACCTTGAGAATGTTACTACCGCCCACTCCGCCAAAGTCGACTTGATTCACTCCACTGGAGTCCTTCATCGTCGCCAGAATACCGGTGACGCGGTCATCCTCTGTCACCTTGGGCACTCGGGTCAGATCAACGACCCGGAAGGGCATTATTTTCTCCTGCAGCAGGCTGCCGTTCAGGCTCAGCTGCGTTTTCATACCCACATCCTTGCCGTCGGCGATCCATCCAGAGGTGGTCATGGTGGCCTCGGTGAGGGTCAGATCGTTTTCTGCTACGGGGATGGATGAGAAGGGATACTGCTTGGTACTGCTGCTCTGGGCGGCAGGAAGAACGCCGTATTCGTCCGCCAGCTTGAGACTGTAATTCTTCGCGTTGGCAATCTTCTCGCCCCAGAGGAACATGGTGGTGTGCAGGGTTGCTGTTTTAAAGCTGCTGTTAGGGCCAATCTTCCCGGTCGAGCTGCGGACATCCACCTTCTGACCGTTGGCAAGACCGTAATCAACACTTTGCGCCACAATGAAGGGTTTGTTTTCCTCCCCCGCCGGCACGCGCTCCAGAGAGACAACGCCCTCTGCGGTGCGCATTACATCGTCCACGCCCAGCTTGCCGTTGACGGTCAGCAGCAGCGGATAGTACTTGTCGCCGTCAATTGCGCTGATCTCCAGAATGTACTCCAGCTGATCCATAGCGGAAAGCGCCGTGGTGTTGCTCTCGCCCTTTTCGGCCGACCAGAACTGGGTGGAATCCAGATAGACGGTTATATTTCCCGCCGCATCCGTGGTATAGGTGTCGCCGGTGATGCCGCTGACAAGTGCTCCTGCCCTGGAGCCCAGCAGAGCTGTCTGGCAGTAGCCTCCGTTTTTATAAACGCCGCCACGAACGGTCACCGTCTTGTTCGCCAGCGGATCGCCGCCCGGCGTGATGAGCGTCACAGATGCCCGGGCGACTCGCCGAAGGCTGAAGGTATTCAAGGGATAAAGCTGCAGTTTTGTGGCATCCCGCTCGCCGGAACGCAAATTTTCTTTATAGATGGTGCCCAGATAAATATCCGCGCCGGAGCCGGACCGCAGAGACACCTCACTGGCGATTCCGTTGGGTTCGTAAAGCGCCAGCACGCCATCACTGTTGGTCGTGACCGTTTTGGGCACACCTGTGCCGTCGGTGTATTGCAGCGTAGTTTCCGCTGCAGGCGTCAGCTGGAAGAGATAGAACTTATTTTGCAGCGTTTTCGCTGTCACCTGTACGGCGGCGCTCATGCCCGTGGCGGCATGGGTAGCCGTGACGGTTGCGGTGCCGTTGGCCAAGCCGGACAGCGCCATTTTGGTTTCGGGAAGGTAGGAATCAAAGGAGAAGTTTCTGATGTCCTCATACAGTCCGCCCTGCTTGTAGTTGACGGAAATGGCATTGTTGTTGCTGGAGAGCCACCGGATGCCGTCTTTAAAGGAGTTCCATCCGTACTCGTCATAGTTGATGCCTATGTACTCGATCAGCCCCAGCTCCTGGCGCAGCTGCAAAATTTCAGCTGTAACGGTGGGCAGGCTGCCGCTGACCTTGGAGGTATTGTCCATGGTCAGCTTAGAAATCGTTTCTCCTTTGTCGTTCTGCACCTTCAGTGCGTCGGCATCGTAGACATACAGGGGGAAGGAGTCGGTGCTGGGAGATTCCTCACCAGGGTTCTCCACGCTCAAAACCACTTGATAGGTGTCCTTTAGATTGCCGGCTTTCACACGCTGTAATGGCAGGGAGTAGCTTCCGGAGATACCGGATAGGCGCTCACTGGCCACCTCATGGGTGTTGTTGTCCTCTGTGACCCGGGTGATGGTCAGCGTGGGCTGCAAAGGGGCGCCCTCAGTGGTGTTTTCCACCGACCAGTCGATATTGACGGCACCGTCGGTATCCTTGAGGTAAATGCTCTGGGGCGGTGTCAGCTTGGCCGTGGCAGGTGGTGCCTGCACGATGATCCAGGCAAGTGCCGACAGGCGGACGTCCTCACCGCCGGCATTGGGGTGCGGCATGGAGACCAATACCGTGTAGGCAGGGGTATTGCCGTTGGAGAGCTTGGAGAGCACATTCTCCTCGATCCGCACGCTGTTTTTATCCTTGCCGGCGGTATAAGTCGCAACGGGATTGAGGCCGCTCAACGCCGCCTCATTCGCGTAGTTGCCCTCATACAGGTCGATCCTGTAATTGAACTCTTTGTTCGGTGCCATCAGCGCGGCGTTGGAGCTCCACAGCACGGTGGCGGGCTGATTTACCCGCGTCACGATGGACGCGCCGCCGGGAATCACCAGTGCCAGGGAATCGCCTGCCGTCACGGTATAGGGCTTTGACTTGCCCGTCACATCATCGGCAGTGTCCGGAGTCCCGTTGTCCGCCGTAAAGGTAAAGGTGACGGTTCCCACCTTGGTTCCTGTGGTGGCAACAACGCCGGTATCCTCGTTGATGGTGGCAATGAGCGTGTCACTGCTGCTCCATTTGCCGGTGGTGTAGCTGGCCGTCTCACCGCCTGCCCCCAAAACCTCTGCCTTAAGCGTGGGGCGGGTGGTTTTGCCGAGGGAAATCGTATAGTCGGCGTCATTCGCTTCCGGGAAGACCTTCACCGTGTGCGCGGAAACTTTCTTTGCCACCGTGAACTGCCGGGTCAGGGGAAGAACATTCACCCAGTTAGGAGAGTCTTTCGTGCCCTCGTTGGCCTGCAGCGTCACCGTATAGGTGCGGGTGTAAGCTGCGGGTGCGATTGCATAGTCGCTAATGGTGAAGGCTTCCTTCTCTGTGTCCAGATAGACCTGCAGATGGATTGCTTCATCCGTGGAGTTGTCCCTCAGTTCGAGGCGGAAAGGGGCTTCCTTCGGCTCTGTGCCTTCCGGGGTGTGATAATCGCTGTATACGGTCTTGTAGGCCTGCGCCATGTTGGCGTTCATCGTGAACGATGCATTGCCGTTGTCGTAGTCGGCGGTCAGTGCGGTGGGGGCGTTGCGCATCAAGACGCTCTTCAGCGTAACGTCGGCAATCGAGTTGCTTGGATAGAGTGAGGTATCCAGCGTATGACCGAAAACATCTTCCACACCGGTCATACCATTGACGGTGACCGTGGTGTCATCCGCATCCTGCACCGGGTACCAGAGCATTGCCTTGACGCCGTAGTTGTTCATGGAAAGCTCAGCGGCGCTATAGTCTTTGCCATTGATGGTCACGCTGGCGTTTCTAAGATCCACGAACTCGTTAAAGGTAACTGTGATGGGCACGTGCTGTCCGCTGGCATAGGTTCCCTCCGGGGCCGTGACGCTTTGAATGGTGGGATTGTCCGTGTCCACCAGCATGGCTGTAACATTGCTGTTCTTGGTGGTGGCCCAGGAATTTTGGATTTCGCCCTGTACACTTTTCATATACAGTCGGAAGGGCAGCCAGTACCGTTGATTCCCTCTGTTTTGCGTGGTAGACTGCAGGGAGATGTTGACCGTTTCGCCCTTGTTGATCGTACAGTTCAGCGCTTTTGTTCTGTTGTTGCTGAGCCCCAGAGATTCTTCATTGAACTTGTACTCCGTCAGATAGAACGGGGCAAAGGGCTGGTTTTTATACCAGCCATACGGCGCATCGCCAGTATAGGCAGCTTTTTCGGTACTCCAGTTAAACTCGATGCTGGCGTCGATTTGGTATGGTTGATAAAATGGGTCGGAGCCGACGGGAAGCACCGAGTTGCGGGCACCCTCCAAAATTCTGATGGTATCGCTTAGCGCAACGAAGTCCTGATTGTTGGCACCTTCGCCGATATTGTATTCATTTGCCAGCAAAGGAATATACATATCCCCCTGTATTGTTTCTGTACTTTCGTATCTTTCCTCATAGTTCGGCGCGGTCATTGATGTTTGTATTGCGGGGACGCCAACCGTCTTTATTAGCTTGAGCTGACAGTGGTCGGCATAACCGGCGCCGTCATAGAACACCAGATTTTCCGCATCGTAAAATTCAATCATCCCCAGCAGGTCGCCATAGGAATAAGAACCCTCGAGCCAGTCTGGGTTCCCTCCTTTGGTTGTAACCTTGACAGTGATTTTACAACCACCTAAACTGAAAGTTGAGCCTACGTCATAGGTCAGCTTGTAGGACCCGTCGCTTTGCTCGACGACCTCACTCGTCTCGCCTATCGAGACCTCCACACTGGTGATATAATCGCTGAGCTGGCCTTTTTGAATGCGGTAGGAAAAGCCGGCCGGTTTTCCTCTGTATACAGTAAAAGGCCCGGAGTTCCAGGTGTTGTTTGCGAGATTCCCCAGCGTTTGGCTCATCATGCCGCTCATATCCACCGTCTCAACGTCCTCAGGCTTTGTGGCAGAGGCGGAATACCGCAAGCTGATGCCCTGCAGCTCCAGCTGCTCCATCAGACTATTGAGATTCTCCAGTGCTTCCCCGGTGAACTCCCTGCCGGAGAAATAGGTGTCCTTGATCCGCTGCAGCTCCTGTTCGATTTGGATCATGGTCTTCAAATCGCCCAGCGCCACCGGAGTCCCATCCACGTCGGCTATACGGGTGAGATCCGTGGCGGGATTTTCCAGCAGCTCCATGACAGCCGCCAGTGTCAACACCTGGCCGTCCAGCGTGATGGTTTGATCCACCTTGAAATTGCCGTCTTCATCCAGCAGCCCCAAAGCGTTCAGCATGGAAAGCACCTGGTCGCTGCTGCCGCCGGTCAGGGCGGAGAGCTGCTCCAAAATCGCCTGATTTTCCTCGGGTGTGTTGCCCAGCGAATCGCTCACCGCTGCAAACGCCGCTGTCGGCAGCATGGTCAGCACCATGCAGCAGACGAGCAGTATGCTAAGTATTCGCTTTTTCATTGGCTTTTCTCCTCCTGTTCGTGTCGGTTCGGTTTGTCCGCCCCGCCTTTTTTCTGGTTTTCTCTGTTTCTGAGCCGGAAGCACAGCGCGGTGAACGCTGCCGCCGCGGCAAAGGAGACAACGCCTACCAGCACATAGCCGCCCGCGTCCTCCCGCAGCAGCATCGCGCCGAACACGCCCCATGCTTCCGGTTGCCCCGGCCCGACGACCGTGCCCGCCGCCTGCATCAGTGCCGCGAACAGCAGCATACACATAGCGCTCAGTCCATAGATGCCGCGCCGCTGCCTCCGGCGGGTGGTTTCCCGCACCCGCTGCTTGACGAGTGCGACCCGTCTTGCGGTATCGTACACTTCGTTTGAACCCCCTTTCCGGTTTGTCTGAAACTGTGGCCTAAAAACCCTTTCACTTATATAGGTACAAAAAATCGAAAAAACTCTCACCCAAAACGCAAAAATTTTCAAAAAAATTTGAGAGCCGCCAAAAAGCAGCTCTCAAGGAGGGAATGTTCGGTTATTTTCTCCGCGATAAGCGGAAAGCGGACAGCTTTCCCGCC